>Ga0209512_1004735_pt1 | contig 11719 bp, 6 predicted proteins | sample frozenSSSSmetaG_FD_184142 | JGI IMG/M metagenome (GOLD analysis project Ga0209512, IMG submission 184142) | Glacier valley bacterial and archeal communities from Borup Fiord, Nunavut, Canada, to study Microbial Dark Matter (Phase II) -... | ecosystem: Environmental > Aquatic > Freshwater > Ice >... | reverse complement strand
TTATTTAAGTTAATAAAACTGTCGATTAATAAGAAGTGTGGAGGGTTTTACTGTATTTAAAAAGAAGTCAATTTTAATATCAATATGCAGGCTAATAAAAGAAAATACTTTCCTGCTTCCGTTAGTTGAATAATTAAATAAGGTTTATACCTAATCAATTCTGGCCTTCTCAATAAAACTATACTTTACATCTTTAGGGTTATTGATGATTTTATAAAATTCATCCAGGTAAATGGTCATGCCTTTTTTGGTTCGTGCAGACAATGGTTCAAAATTATTTATGGTGGCATAAATTTTATCCTTTTGTTGTAAAAATATTTGCAGTGTTTCATTTAATTCCTCCATTGTACGAGGATAACCCCTATATACCCTTTCCTGCACATGCTCTGTATTGAGCAATGGATCGGGTATAGCATAATCTGTATTTACAAGGCCTGAATAATCGAAATCATAAGGCACTGCAAATGGTACAGAAGTAGAATCTTCTTTAGACTGAATGAGCAGGATATTATGATTACCGGGAACTGACCAATCCGTATTCCCAATCATAAATTCAAATACCGCCACCAGTGTCATTTGTTTTCTGTTGGTCGATTCAGTGGCAAGCTTCCCTTTTTTCCACTCAATGCATTTATTTCTTTTAGCCATGTCTTTTAAATCCTCAGTAAAAAAAGCAGGCTCTATAAATGTACTTTTACTGCCATTGCTATCTTTATAATCAACATTTAAAAACCTTGTCCGAATGCTTTTGTCTGTAAGTAAATTATATATCTTATAAACTACAAATTCCTTCACCAAATATTGTTCATAGGTACTATTTCCTTTGCATGTACTTACCAGCTTAATCGATTTCAGCGAATGCATTCTGGAATCACCGGTTTTGGTAAAGCCAAGTTTTAAGGGTGGAATATAGCAAAAGTCTCGTCTAAAATGCCCCCTAACGGTAAGATTAACTGGTTCATTCACATCTATCGTATCATTTATTTTGGCAATAAACCTGCCTGGAAAAGCACGGCCTTCTTTATTTTTTTGATTGAAGAGTTTTGACCAGTAGCTTTCAATGGTTACTTTAAGGAGCGTTTCATTTTTAAAAAATTCTTCTTTATCAATACCATTTTTTTGGCAATATCCCTGTTGCGCTATTAAAGTCAGACAGGTTAAAACAATTGCAAAAATAGATTTCATAAATAATATTTATTCTTATTAAAAAATACCTGTCTCCCTCGTTTATTAACTTATTTCACAATTTCTTCAATCACATTGCCTATTGAGCCACTTGGCATTTGAATGTGGAGCAAGGAAGCAATGGTGCCGGCTATATCTGCCATACTCACTTCCCTGATTGAAGCACCCTGCTTAATTTTCCATCCGTAAAAGAGCAATGGAATGTGAGTATCATAAGGATTCCAGCCCCCATGTGTAGTTCCGCCTTTTAAAAAACCATCTATCCACTGCGGCTTAAAAATTAGCTGTATATCACCACTTCGTTTGGGATAATAGCCATTCGCCAACATCTCTTTTACTTTTGTACTTAAGGTAGTAGTGTTTAAGGCATCTAAATCCACCACCCTTTCTATAGCAACCTGTTGCACCAGGTAATTCATTACCCATTTATTAATGGAATCTTTATTGAGCCCTGCATCATTAATTACTGTGCGGTTAAGGTAAACCTGGTTGTTTAAAATACCAATGACCAACCCATCTGTTTTTGTTTTTTCTTTTAATAGCTTATTTATTTCATCCGTTATGGGTTGACTATCAAAATTACCGGCAGGTATTTGGTGCTCTTTTAAAAAAGAAGGTACACTTGCTGCTCCATGATCTGCAGAAAGGAAAAAAAGGTATTGCCCTTTGCCAACTTTTGTATCAAGGAAATTAAGAAAATCACCCAAATCTTTATCGAGTCTTAAAAAGCCATCTTCTGCTTCAATAGAATTAGGGCCGTAAGTATGACCTATATAATCCGGAGACGATAAACTTACAGTAAGCATATCTGTAATAGCATCGGCGCCCAATTGCTCGCCGGTTACTGCAGCCATCGCCATGTCGAAAGTAAAACTGTTGCCAAATGGGGTAGCTGGAATTACGCCATAATTTTTTCCAATCAATGGTTTAAGCGGATGAACAAACCCTTTTACAGCAGGTGCACTTTGTTCATAAGAAGCTATCGGATACAGTAAGTTCCAATCCTGTTCGTAATATTTGTCCACTAACTTTTTTGCATTTATGTCATTTACCCATTTGGGTAACTCTTTTAAATAGTAGCTTGATGTAATCCAATCGCCGGTTTTATTATCATACCAATAGGCAGCATTGGCACTGTGCCCTGCCGATAAAATGGCACCACGATCTTTAATGGCAATACCAACTACTTTACTATTGAAATTAGTTGCCAGCCTTAACTCATCTCCGATTGTAGTAGCCAATAAATTGTGTGGACTCATTTGTCCCAGGGTGGTAGTGCTACCAATTGTTTTTACATTTTCATCTTCTGTACAATAGCTATATTTTTTGAGGTCATAATCCCACCACTCGTTTCCTGTTATACCGTGTATAGAAGGTACGGAGCCTGTGTAAATACAAGTATGGCCGCAGGCGGTAAGCGTGGGGGTAAAAGGTATCAGGGTGTTTTCGCAGGAAAAACCATTGTTCAGTAATCGTTTGAAACCACCATCGGGAGCATACCGGTTGTAGTAGCGGTACAAATAATCCCACCGCATTTGATCTACTACAATTCCCACAACGAGCTTAGGTCGTTGAATGGATGACTGATTTGCATTGATTGTGCCCGAAGAATTTTGAGCAGTAACACCAGAGACAGCAAAAGATACAAAAAGAATAAACAGGTATTTATTCATATAGAATTTATTAAAGCTGAAATAAACGGATAGCAAATATTTATAAATCTAATATAGGATTAAATTATTACAATTTTTAAAAAATTATCCATTTCACATCATAAATTATTCCCTATTTGTAGTCCATATCGCAACCTATTGGCGAGCCCGGAGGTGCAGCCTGGTGTAAGGTTGGCTTTGCTTTTTCCGGAGATTTTATTCTTTCTAACGTAAGTAGTAAATAGCCTTTGTAGGTATTATCAGAAGTTGTTTTTAATTGTGCCGTGGTAAAAATTTTTAGGTCGTTTATTGCTTTCAGCAACTGAGCTTTTGTGGCAAAAGAGGCATCGTCATTTATAGATACTGCTAATAAGTAAGTAAGCAATAACTGTTCGTTTTGTTGCTGAATCAATCCCTGTAAACCTGTTAGTCTGGGGGCTTTTATCGTTTTGGAAAAAAGTACACTTAACATATCATCAATACCCAACCCATTATTTTGCACCTTGTATTGCACCATCCTGTTTAAACGGCTTGTATTAAATAAAAAAGATAATGGCAGATCCGCCGCCGTTTCTGCTGCAGCTAACGGATCAAAGCCAAGGCCTGTTCTTTTGTTAAATAACTCTCTTGTGTAGTCATACCCGGCAGGCCGCGGTGGAATTAGTTTAATAATATTTTCTGACAGTGCCAATACTTTAGGACCCATACAATCCGCAATAGCATTCAACGCATTGAGCTGTTCTTCTTTTGTAAGTGATTGTGTTATGGTTTGACCATCGCCTCTTATTGCATAGGAATAATACATACCACCAACAACCTTGGTTACCGCTTCTACCTGGTAACGGTGTAAAAGATAAACCGGCACCAACACATCTTCCAGCATTGCCATTGGTGTGCCCTTACGGATATTGTTTTCCCCAAATTGCGATAATGCCTTTGCACGCACTTTCATTATATTTTTTAATTCTGTTACTGGGTCTTTTCCATTGTCCCACAAATGTGCATTGGGATGCAGTCCGCCGGCATCTCGTGCGTCACGATCCGAAATAAAAGTGAGCCCTTTTTTTCTGGCATCGCTCAGCATTTTATTTAATTCACCTGCTTCATTGGTTCCTTTTACAAAATCCTGGTAGCCATAAGCGATACTTACTTTATCCCAATCGCCAATTTGGTTGGTGTAGGCATTACTTAAATCAATTTCATTATTGCTGTTTAATGTTGTCATTGGTGGTGGATAGTCCATTACACTGGCCCTGTTTTGAGCGCTGGAAACATAGTTGTGCATAAGGCCTAACGTATGCCCCACTTCATGCGCCGCCAGTTGCTTTAACCGTTGCAATGCCATTTGCAACATTTTATTGTCAAGGGGTAATTCACCATTTTCAAAAGGTGCCAATAAGCCTTGTGCTATCAGGTAATCCTGTCGCACTCTTAAAGATCCTAATGTTACATTTCCTTTAATAATTTCACCCGTTCTGGGATCAACTATGGCGTTACCAAAACTCCAGCCTCTTGTTGAACGGTGCACCCAGTTAATCATATTGTATCGCAAGTCCATTGGATCTGCATCTTCAGGCAAAATTTTTACCAAAAAAGCATTGGTATAACCCGCTGCTTCAAAAGCCTGGTTCCACCAACCGGCACCTTCAAGTAAAGCGCTTCTTATAGGTTCGGGTGTGCCATTATCCAAATAATAAATAATGGGTTTTACCGCTTCGCTTTTTGCAGCGGTGGGATCTTTTTTTTGCAACCTGTGCCGAATGATAAAATTTTTCTGAATGGGTTCTGTTACCGGAGTACTGTAATCAAAATACGAATTGGTTATAAAAGGGGACCGGGCATCATACAATCTTGTTTCAAAATTGTTATCTGGTAACTGCACAAAAGAATGGTGCATACGCAAGGTAATAGCTTCCGGTTCCGGGGTTACTGTACTTACAAAATTGCCAGGCTTTCCATCTCTGTTTACGAAGGTGATGGTAGTTTCAAACTCCGTATTTAAAGGAAAATTTTTTGTGCGTGGAAAGTAGAGTGCACTGCGTGATACATCAATACTATAGCTCCCCTGTTTGCTGCTTTGTAAACGATTGGCAACCTGCAATGCATCACTTAATAAAAAATCAGTGGCATCTACCAATACACTTTCTTTTGACTCTGCTGCCACTGTAAATCCCCAGATTGTTGATTGGGCGAAAGATTGTTCTACAGCCCTCTTTTCTGCAGCGTTACCGCTTACCGCCCGGTATGCATAATTTGGTTCAATCATCAAAATTTTATTACCTACACGGCTGAATTTTACAATGCAGGTATTACCCATAATACCTCTGTCGAGACCAACATCATTTGAACCTAGCCCTGCCGGCAAAGATGTTTGGTACAATATTTCTGAATCAAGCTTATTGATCTGTAACCATATTTTTCCAGTACTATCATCCCTGTAAAAATTAAAAAAGCCATTGTAGGCCTGCATGTGTTTTGTTTTTTCTTCAATAGCATTTGGTGACTGAGCCTTTATAAAAATGGGAGCAATTAAAAATATAAAAAGAGCAAATCTCATAAATAAATATTTTTATTTAATTAATAAAGAAATCAGGCGATTTATTTTACATATGGCAAATTACAGATCAATTCATAACAGGTAATTCAATATAAGTGGGGTATTCTGCAGCGTAATAAATTTTTTGTGTAGCCTTAATATAATCTGATTCATTGGCTTCAAAAATATTAGGTACAAACTTTTGAGGATTTCTGTCAATTAAAGGAAACCAGGTACTCTGTATTTGTATCATCAGGCGATGACCTTTTTTAAACGTGTGATTAATGTCGTGCAGATCGATTATAAATTCAGCCGGTTTACCAGACACTAGTGGTTGTGGATTAGAAAAATTTTTTTGGAAACGACCCCTGAATACTTCCATAGCAACGGGCAATTGGTATCCGCTCATAGACAAACTCTGTTCATAGATGGCTGGATAAACATCAATTAGTTTTACAATCCAGTCAGCGTCGGTACCGCTGGTGCTTGCAAAAAGATGGGCTTTAATTTTGCCGGTAACAGTTAAATCAGCGGTAAGTGAATCCATTGTAAAACTTACAACATCGGGACGTGTATAAACAAAACGCTGATCTTCTACCTGCCATGATTTCCATCTGCTTCCCTCACCATAAGTTGCTTCAATGGGCAATGTTCTGTATGGAACAGGCTTTGCAGGATCACTAATATAAGTTTCATAGCTATTTGAAGTAACGGGCTTGATAAAAGAAGCGGTATGATTGGCACCTGCATAAAGCTTTTTAATCGTTGCTTCTTTCGGTGGCCAGGTATTATAAGTTTTCCACTGGTTACTGCCTGTTTGAAAACAATTTGCCTCAGCAAACTTTCCATCACCTATACCTTTTAACCAATAGTCGAACCATTTTTTTTGCAGCTCACGAAACCAAATACCCGTTTTACTTTCAAAAGAAATTTTTCCAAGGCTATCTGCATTCCCTCCACCCCACTGGCCATGGTTCCACGGGCCTAATACAATAAAATTACGATTGAACGTATCCTTTTTTTCCATGTGATTGTACATCAGCTGAGGGCCGTTAATGTCTTCCTGATCGTAATAACCTCCTACATGCAATTGCGGTATTTGTGGTGATGATACATAATTTAAAGGCGAGTTGGTTTGCCAGTAATTATCATAAGAGGAATGCTTAACAAAGCTATTCCAGGTAGGAATTTTATTTTGAAAATATTTACTGTTTATATTTTTTAAAGAACCTAATTTCAAGTACCAATCAAACAGGTCGTACTGAGGAAAAGGAAAATTGCTGTCAGTAGTTTTATCAAACTCAACTTCATAGCTATATTCCATTCCATAACTCAGGCGAAAGGCTCCATTGTGGTGAAAATCGTCGCCTAAAAAAAGGTCGCCCATACATGCTTGTTCAGAGGAGGCTTTTAAAGCAGGATGAGGATCTACAGACCCTACCAGTGCCAGCCAGCCAGAATAAGAAATTCCATAAATACCTGCTTTGCCATTGTTATTGGGAATGTTTTTTATCAGCCAGTCAACTGTATCCCATGTATCGGTACTTTCATCTATCGCACCCTTTTTTACTGCGTGTAACAGCGGCTCATGAATTTGCATGGAACCTTCACTTTTGTATTTACCTCTTATATCCTGGACAATAAAAATGTACCCGTCCGTTGCCAATATGTTCCCCAATAATTTAGTTTCAATAGTAGTATCATCCGGTATGGGAATAATTGCACCATAAGGAGTACGTTGCATTAATATTGGCATAGGTGTTTTTGCGTCAACAGGACTAAGGACTACCGTATATAATTTAACCCCGTCTCGCATTGGGATCATTGCGGATGTTTTTTTATACTTACTAATTATATCAGTTTGTGCAGTGGTAACAATGCAGACTATAGTAAAGAAAACGAAGGTTAACAAAGCTTTTTTCATGAAAGATTGCATTAGTGAAGGATGACAATAAAGATAGGAATGTTTGTTAGTTGAATGAAATATTTATTGTACTCGGGGGCGATCAACAAAATGTAAAAGAAGGAACTTACAGTATTCTATTTAAAGGTTCTAGCGGATACTGCGATACTATGAGTTTGGTTATACCTAAAGAAATTATCTTTTAAAATTTAGGACATTGAATACTTTGTTTACTCTTTCCTGATTGCCTATCAGCACTAATATTCGACTCGCCGTTATGATTTTTACCAGGCCTAAAAGTTACGGCAAGATAAAAACCGCCATTCGCAGATTTGTTTTTTGAAAATAAATTTGCCAAATTATGTGTACCCAATAATAATGGCCCGGCTTTTATGGCCCCTCCAACCCATAACTGATTTTTTGTATTTAACAACACGGGTAAATAGGCCCCGAGTAGTCTTGTCTCCCACCTTGGTGTAACCGCCAGTAAATTCATATCCTTCACGTAAGGCAATTTTATGGGAACCAGCGATAACACAGAAAAAGTCAACTCTGCATTCACAAAAAAGTTATCTGCAATATGCTGATCTACATTAACAATGAGGCGGGTTGGCTGATAAATATTAAAAGGTCCGCTGTTTTGTGAAAAGGTATTTACAATACTTGCCAGGCTATCATTGAAATCATCAAAGGATTTCAAATTTGAAAACTTATTTTCAAGTACTGTGTCAGTAACACCAGGCTTTACTGAAGCTGCATATCTGCTGTTCTTCCCAAACCGGTATTTGTTTCTTCCTACATCCATCATAGAAATACCAATTTTTGTTCGGTATGCATATTCACTGCCATCTGCATCTTCATCATTTTCTAACAATATATATTCAAGCCCCATATCAACACTAATACTTGCATAAGTATTTTGCAAAAATAATTTTGCGTTTTGGGAAGAGGTGTTGCTACTTTTTATTTTATCAAAATTAGCGGAGTAGCCATATTGCACATTGCCTGCATTAACCAAATAACCTGAACCCGAAGGCGTGTAACTTAAATCATTAGCTTTTACTATTTCTCCCGCAACTGCACGGTTTATTTTTAACGTTATTCCACCATTTAGTATCCTGCCTCCATTATTGATAACAGTTCGGGCATAAGTACCGTACAATTCAAACCAGGTAGCTCCTTTTGATTCACCTGAAAGTGGAACATGGTCAACATTAATTTTAAAAAAATCACCCAGGCTACGGGTGGTATCCAGCCAGTTGGTTGAGCTCGTAGTTGCAAACACATAATTACGAACGTTTGCCCCAAAAGCAATGGCAGATTTATCGTTTAACCTGATTCTTGTATTTAATAAATGTATGTCCTGATTGGTAAATAGAAACCTTTTTAAAGTGCCACTTTCAGCCAATAATGTGGCATTGGCTGGCGAAGAAAGAAATGAATAGTTTTCTACTTTAAAAGCGTTGGTACTTTGCTTTGTTTGAAACGAGACAGGTGTAATATCCCAGGCATATGGTGCGTGAACTATTGAGGCGGGGTTGCTTGCTGCACCTAAACTACCGGCAAAGGAAGATCCATGAATAGCCTGGTAATTTTGTGCCGTTATAATATTAAAAAAAAATACACAAGGCACAAACAGGCAGTTTTTAAAAGAATTCATACAATAAACATTCAGTCTCTAAATATTAAAAGTGTGACAACGAAAAATTTAAAAAGTAAATTTATTCAACCCGTTTAAAGGATTGAATTAGCTATAGTAATTATAAAATTCAGGCAAAACAAATTTATTCTTAAACGCATTTAAAATACGAGCTTCAATAAATTATTTCGTTAAAAGTAACTCAAATATCTTGCCCTCCATTAGTAAACCCTGACTTTGAGTTTGTAGTAGCCGATTATGCTATTATTTTTTGATACAAATCCATAAATCAATAACTAAACCAATTACCTAAAAGTTGCTGAAAAAAAAATTAAATGTAAAAAATAACCTTACCTCAATAAAAACTTAACCATTATTATACAAAGCGAAAAATATTTTCATTTAATCAATAAAAATCCGATGAAAGCCTTGAAAAACCTGCTATCTCAGTGATTTTTTTGATCATATTTTCTTACCTTCGCCATCCCGTTAAAAAACCGGGGATTATATTATGTCATTTAACATTATTAAACAACTAAACGCAGATGCACAGGAAGGAGCAGCTACCAATGATGTAGCTGAAACTGCTGCGGTAACAAATGTGCCTGTTGGAGCGCCTGCTGCTGAACCAGTAGTGGCTGCGGCTCCTGTTGAAGAAAGAATCGTGACTGCTCATGATGATTTCGATTGGAGTGTTGACAAACGCAACGTTTCGAGTTACAACAAAGAAGAAAAAGCTAAGTATGATGTTGTGTACGACAACACATTTAAACAAATCAACGATGGCGAAATGATCCAGGCTACTATTGAAGCTATCACTAAAACAGATGCTGTTGTAAACATCGGTTTTAAAAGTGACGGTTTAATTTCCCTGAATGAATTTAGGGATGTTGTGGGCGGATTAAAAGTAGGCGACATCATTGAAGTAATGGTTGTTGAAAAAGAAGACAGGGACGGTAACCTGAACCTTAGCCGCAAACAAGCCCGTACCAGCAGAGCTTGGGAAAGAATTGTTGAGCTACATAAAACTGGTGAAATTGTTACTGGTATTGTTACCAGCAAAACCAAGGGTGGTCTTATTGTGGACGTATTTGGTATGGAAACATTTTTACCGGGTAGCCAGATTGACGTTAAACCAGTTACTGATTACGATCAGTTTGTTGGTAAAACCATGGAATTTAAAGTGGTTAAAATCAACGAAACCATTAAGAATGCAGTTGTATCTCACAAAGCACTTATTGAAAGCGATATCGAAGCACAACGGGCTGAAATTATCGGCAAGCTGGAAAAAGGACAAGTACTGGAAGGAACCATCAAAAATATCACCGACTTCGGTGCGTTTCTTGATTTGGGCGGCTTAGATGGTTTGTTGTACATCACTGATATTTCATGGGGACGTATCAACCATCCAACAGAAGTGTTGAAGATGGATCAGAAACTGAACGTGGTTGTATTGGATTTTGATGATGATAAAAAACGTATCAGCTTAGGCTTGAAACAATTGACTCCGCATCCATGGGATACCCTGAGCGAATCAATTAAAGAAGGTGAAGTAGTTAAAGGTAAAGTAGTAAACATCGAAGATTACGGTGCTTTCCTTGAAATTATGCCTGGTGTAGAAGGTTTGGTACACGTAAGTGAAATTACATGGGCTAACACTCCTATCAACGCAAAAGAGTTCTTTAAACTGAATGATGTTTACGAAGCTAAAATTGTAACCTTAGATAAGGATACCCGCAAAATGAGTTTGTCTATTAAACAAATGGCCAACGACCCATGGAGCGAAATTGATGTTAAATTCCCAGAAGGAAGCAAACATTCAGGAACGGTTAAAAACATTACTCCTTACGGTGTGTTCGTTGAACTGGCAACTGGTATTGGCGGTATGATTCATATCAGCGATTTAAGCTGGTTAAAACGTTTCAACAACCCTAACGAATACACTAAAGTTGGTGCAGCTATTGATGTGATCATTATGAACATTGATAAGGACGGACGTAAACTGCAGTTAGGACACAAACAAATTGAAGAAGATCCATGGAATTCACTGGAAGAAACTTTTGCTGTAGGAACTATTCATGAAGGTACCGTTACCAAAAAAGATGATAAAGGTGCTGTTGTACAATTACCTTATGGACTGGAAGGTTTTGCGCCTAACCGTCATCTTGCAAAAGAAGATGGTAAGAATATTGGTGCTGATGAGATTGCACAGTTTATGGTGATTGAATTTGACCGCAACGACAAACGTATCGTTTTAAGCCATACACGTTTGTGGGAAAAAGCAATTGAAGAAGAAAAACAAGCTGTAATAAAAGAAAAGAAAGCAGATGCTGAAGTAACTAAAAAGGCAGTAAAAAATCTACAGAGCAAAGTAGAAAAATCTACCCTAGGTGATCTTGGTGTACTTGCCGGCCTGAAGGCTAAAATGGACAGTGCTGCAGAAGATCCTGCCACTACCGAAGTTCCTAAAGCTGAGTAATCTTTTAGAAGGTTTTACATTATAAGAATCCCATTGCACAAGCAGTGGGATTCTTTTTTAGACCGGTAAAACTATTTCCTTTCAACTTTGTTTCTAAGTACTATATCTTATCGTTTATTAAAATCAGCTACCTTTGCCACGTGAATAATTTCAATAAATATTTTAAATTAATAACCCTGCTTTTTGCAGGATTGATTGGTTTTTTAGGGTTTATTGTTGTTCTTTTTTACCTGCTCAAATTATGCTCTGTTACTCTTTTTTACATCCCTGGATTTGATAATTTTTTCCAACTCATTATCATTATTATCCCTTATATCATTTTCTT
>Ga0209512_1004734_pt1 | contig 11722 bp, 9 predicted proteins | sample frozenSSSSmetaG_FD_184142 | JGI IMG/M metagenome (GOLD analysis project Ga0209512, IMG submission 184142) | Glacier valley bacterial and archeal communities from Borup Fiord, Nunavut, Canada, to study Microbial Dark Matter (Phase II) -... | ecosystem: Environmental > Aquatic > Freshwater > Ice >... | reverse complement strand
TTTCAATCGATCTTTTGCCTTAATGTGAGAAGAATAAGAGATTTGTACTTCTGCTATAAATTCCGGAATCATGAGTTTTACCACTGCCTTGTGGATTTATTTTGGCATCTGGCCCGCCGTTACAGTTAAATTTCGGGCAGACCAGATTGAGCCGGGCGGATTCTTGTCAATGGGTGAATGTCACTTTTTTTATCCGGTCACTGAGCGAAGCGATGTGACGGAGAAAAAAATGACCGAGCACGAAGTGGCGGAGGTTGCTGCTCCTGGAATAATCATCAGCAGCGACCAAAGCCCCTTGACGTTTCCGGCTGGCGATCAATAACTTTGCCCCGTAATTTGAGTGTAACAGCAAACTTTCTCAGATCTCAGACTGGGGCTAAAAAAGAAACCCCGCCTGGTGGGGCGGGGAACTGAAAATACAATCTAAATTGATTGTATAAAATAGTGCTCTATTTTTTAAAGAAAGAAGCTGAATTATCGCTTTCGAACTCCATTCTATAATTTGCATTGATGTATTCATAAAATTTTGAGCTTCCTTGTTTCAATGCGAGATTATTATAAATCTCTAATTCATTGATACTTTTACTAATATCTGATTCTGACATTTGATCTTTATTTCTAAAAAATTGAACTAATTTATTATGAAAGTGCCATAAATTCTTACTTATTCTATCAAATGCAGGTTTGTCAAGATCTTTTATGAAAAACCGTATATTCTCGTGACTAGCATTGAATTGCTCCAATTTGGAGGACAATCGTTCTTCAACTTCTGAAATTAGTACTGTTTTATTTTTTATAAAAGCTTTTGTATAATTACTTAGTTCTTTTTCAAAAGCAAAATAAGAGGCTTGAAATTCAATCATATACTTCAATTTTGCTTGGTGATACAGGTTGTATTTAATTTCAATTTTTTTACTTTTCAAATCGAAAATCCTTTTAATGAAATACCCGATAAGTCCAAAAAATGCTAAGACCACTGTCCCATTTTCTGCAAGCACACCCAAGATATTCAGCATAACGTTTAGAGTTTAAAATTTACAATGCCATTAATATTAGTTATTTCGGTATAATTCAATATAATGCCAACACTGTATCTCGCTCTTGTAATGGCCACATAAAATTTTGAACGGCTTGTTGAAGCTAATTCAGAATCATTGTTGCGAAGCCAATCAATAAATGGTTTTGTGGGATAAATAAGAACTCGGTCAAAAGATAAACCTTTTGATTCACCAAAATTCATTACCATGTAATTTGTAATTACTTCCCTTTTTTTGCTGTCTCTTAATTGAATTGCCTGATACCTTTTTAAATAGGCTTCAACATCTTGTTCCCTAATAAAAAATACACCATCATGACCAGTCTTAAATGCATTGCCTGATGACGTAGCTTGAAAATTTGGGAATAACTTATTTGATAATTCGCAAATAGGTTGATTACACCGATAATTTGTCAGTAATGAGGTTTGGTCTGTATGAATTTTCATTGAAGAATCTTCAAAAAAATAAACAATCTCAGATTTTTTAAATCTTTTATTTTTAGAAGAACTATTTGTTGAATATGTCGCTTGTCTAGGGTCGCCTACCAACAAGATTTCAGAGCGGCATTTAAAAAGTAATTTTAGTAACTCTAAATCATACCCAGCTAAATCTTGAACCTCATCGATGTATATATGAGAATAGATTCTTGATAATCTGTAAATTACAGAACCTTCTGACTTTTGATTGCATCGAAAAACGAATTTAGATAGTTTGTCTGAGTATATTTTATAACTATTTGAAAAATAATGGTTTTCGAATTCCTTCTCTTCGCCAAAATAAATTGGTTGTTTGAATTTTGTGTAGCCTTTTAAACCTGACTGGCTGTTTACTAAAATTAATCCTTTAATTTTTTTTTCATATATAAATCCCTGAAAAGGTCTTACACCATGTTTCAACAGTAATGAAAACCATGTTTGAACAGTAATCTTTTCCGGGATGCACTTATTTATCTCGGCGATTTTCTTTCTTATTTCTGTTTCATTAGCTTGCGTATAGGTCGTAATTAACACTTTCCCTTCTTTTTGGCTAAGAGCTTCATTTATTAGAAAAGTTGTTTTCCCCGAACCGGCAGCCGCTATGATAAGTTTATTATTGTCCATCAATGATTTATAGCATCTAATATGTATTGAGGAAAATTTACGAATTTAGAGGAATCAAATATTTTTATGGCACATTCCGTTTTATTTGCCTTCATGTACCTATGCATATCATCATTCTCTGTATATGATGTTCCAAAAATTGTATTTAATTCCGCAAGACTATTATTTTTCAAAATCTTTGGCTCTAGTGTATTATAATTGAATTTTTTTTCACCGATAATTAAATCTCCACTATCCAAGATTTCATCAAAACAGATTTTAATAGATTCTTTATTATTATCCCCTAAATAACTTTCATATTTTTTCTTTAAAGCCGCAACATTACCATCATTATCAGTTACTACAGCAACTCTTTTCTCTATTTTTACAGCAATTTCTAAAAACCTCAAAAATGAAGTTCCAACAGAAATTACATCAATTCCCTTTTCAATCGGTAGTTTTCCATTGTTACTAATCATATATGCTTTTTGAACTACCAATTCATCAGAATCGCCTTCTACCAGTATTGCTTTCTTACATAAAATCAATCTCAAAGTATCATAACCTGATAGTTTTTCAAAGAATATCTGTGTTTCAGATGTTAAATCATTTAGTTTAATTGTTTTCTTATTATTCAGTAATATGAGATGCTCTAATCCTAATTTATTGGCTACAAAGCTATTGTGAGTAGAAATTAGTATTTGCTTTTCACTACTATTATTTTTAATGTTGGATATGAGTTGATTTAGTGTAGAATGAGAAAGGTGATTTTCTGGTTCTTCAAGCAAAATGATATTTGCTTCTTTTGCCTTTTTGTGACCTAAAGCTAACATCGTTTTTACAATGCATTGTTCGCCTTTGCCTATAAAATGAAACGGGACATCATCCAAATAAGTCATTAAACTGCTTTCCCATGCATTCTTTGAAGATAATTCAACTGACAATTCGACCTTTTTATCAGATATCTTGGCCGCTGTTTTAATTTTCTCGTTGATTTTTTTAATTGCATTTTCACCCATAAAAAAATCTTTCATCTTTCTATGAGCCTGGGAGATTTCAACTATTTCATGTGACTCCAAAATTTCTTTGACAATTCTGGAAATGTATAAATCAGATCCATTTATTGATTTGTTGCTTGCGGAATCAATTAGAGCTGATTTAATTGGAATAGTTCGTGGTGTAATATTTTCATCACGGGCAAAAGTAGACCATGAAATATTGTAATATTCAATGGGTAGTGTTTTTATGCCTCCTAATTTTACTAAGTCTTCATATTCCTTCTGATATTTCTCATCAAAGGTAATCTTTAGTGATATTCCGCTAACTTTTGCTTTCTCACTATTTCCATCACCCTCAAATTCCGCTAAATCTTCTCCTTCCATAAAGATCTCAATTAAGATGTGCGGTAAAATAGCTGCCTTTCCTTGTTCCAAATTTTGTATGTATTCAGCAACAACATCTTTATTGAAAACATATTGGGTTAATTCGTTTTTAAGGTATTTGCCATTAAATAGGCCTGTTAAAGCAAGATGGATGGCTTCTATTATAGTTGATTTACCCGCTTCATTGTCACCTACAAGAATATTAATCCCTTTATTCAAAGTAAGTTTGAAGGAATCTTTGAAGATTTTAAAGTTCTCAATATGGATTTTGCTAATATGCATGATTTTAGAGTTTTGGATTGTATTTTGCTTCCGGTTCTGCCGCCAATAAAACTTCTTCTGCATGGTTTAGGGTTAACTCCCCTTTAAACGCCCGCTGGCTTAAACTACCGTACAAATTCTCCAATTCCTGCAAACTGCTTTGGTAGTATGCTTTTAATGCTTCTGTCTTTTCTACGACTTGGGCAAATTGGTTTTGGAGAGCTAGAAGTGGAACTTTAATAATAAATTTTTTGCAAGCAGGAACGGATAAATGTTTTACAGTTGAACCAGAGCTGAGTTTATTTATTTGCTGCGCTAAATCAGTACCCATCAATTGAAAAAGTAAAAAATAGGCATTTACAATTTCAATATTTGGGCGAAATAGCATAGTCCTTTGTCCTAAAAAAATATTCCTCTCAAAATCAATTATAGCTGCCTCTCCTGTTGGAGCTTCTCTGGTAAAGATTATATCACCTTTTTTAGGAAGCAGTCTTCTTGTCCATTTATCAAAAATTTCTTTGGTAACATATCTTGTATCTTTGAAATTGATTTTGGAGTTTCTAACATTCGACGTCCTAATCATTACATATTCGGTAGGATAATCAACTAATGGTGCAGTTCTATTTACACAATCAACTATTTCAGTACAGAGATTATCAATTGTTTCAACGTTCCAACCTTTCTCATTTCTGACAGGATCTCCAAACATCTCCAAAAACGTGCTTTTCAAAAATTCATCAAGCAAGGCAATGCTTTGTTTGCGCTGGGTTATCAGGTTTTCCGCTTTGCTTAAAGTGTTGGCAATGTGGAGTTGGTCTTGCTGAGAAAATTCCGGTATTTTTAAACTGTCAATATCTTCGTTTCGCAGATTATTGATATTGGCACCTTGAATCAGATTTCGTATGTGCCTTTTATACAGTGGGGTTTTGAAGAAAACACTAAGAAATCCGGGATAAATATTCTGATTAGGTCTAACAACTTTACAAAATGCACCAAAAGAGCCATTAAAGTCATTTTCAAAAAAGACATTCTTGCCGACAATATCTTTACTTCCACTTGAAGCAGCTAAAAGCAAATCACCTTTTTTTATAAGTTGTTCCTCTTTTATTTTGCTTTTATGAATGTATATAAGTTTGGACGTTTCCAATCCATTTTCCTGAATGTTGTTTGCTTTTAAAATTGGCAAATAATCTTCTAATTGAACTTCTGAAATATCTTTTGGATTATATGAAATTCCTCTTATTTGTTTTATATATTTATCAAGTCTATTCATTTAATAATCCTTCTAAATCTTTTATTCCATTTGATATATTTCCCTCTAAATTCTTTAATTTATTGAAAATCACTTTTGAAGTTTCATAAACTACCTCTTCATAAACTTCTTCTTTGTATTTACTGATGCTTAAATCATAATCGTTTTCAATAATTTCGGATTTGGAAACAAAGAAGTATTTGGCCTCGCGGTCGTTTTCTTTATGCTTGTTTCGTGCTTTGTATTGCGCAATAATATCCGGCAAATCGCTGGCTTCAATCTTATTGCGCTTATCGTCCAGCGTGTAGCCGTCGGCCTGCATATCGTAAAACCAAACCTTGTTGGTTTCGCCGCCTTTGGTGAAAATCAGAATTGCCGTACTTACCCCGGCATACGGTTTAAACACGCCGCTGGGCATGGCAATCACCGCTTTCAGTTCGGCCTTTTCGATCAGCATTTTCCGTAGCGTTACAAAGGCATTGCCACTTCCAAACAAAACGCCTTGTGGTACTATCACTGCCGAAGTTCCACCCATTTTCAGCATCGTAAAAATGCGCTCCACAAAAAGCAATTCGGTTTTGGTGGTTGGCAATTTTAAACTGGCGTTGATGTCGCCTTTGTCGATGTTACCCGTAAATGGCGGGTTGGCCATGATGATATCATACTGTGCATCTTCATTGAAGCTCTTACTCAGCGTGTCTTTGTAATCAACCCGCGGTTCGTCAATGCCGTGCATCATCAGGTTCATCAATCCTAGGCGCACCATGGTAGTATCGATGTCGAAACCAAACATGCTTTGCTGCAATATTTGTTTCACCTCTTCGGTCAGGAAAGCGCTCATGGTGGCCCGTTCAAAACCATCTTCATCCAAAATCAACTTCGAAGGATCGGCTTTGCGAACCAAATCTGTCAAAATATACTGGTAATAGCCTAGGATAAAACCTCCGGTTCCGCTGCTTGGATCGGCCATGCGCTGCCCCAATTGCGGCGCCACCAATTCCGACATCAGTTTAATGATGTGGCGTGGCGTGCGGAATTGTCCGTTTTTACCCGCACTGGCAATTTCGCTCAAAAGCAATTCATATACATCGCCTTGTATATCCTGAAAAGCCTGTCCGCCTTCGCTCGCATCTCTTTCAATTTCAGTAAAAAGCTGCTCGATAATATTAATGGCTTCGACCAGCAACGATGCTTTTGGCATAATAAACACTGCATTGGCCATGTGTTTGGTAAAAAGCCCCTCACCTGCATTCGGCGAAGAAGGAGTATTGCTTTCGGATTGAAATTCTTTCAGAAACGGAAAAACCTTGATTTGCACATGCAGCAACATTTCGTCGGCTGGGCGGCGTTTGAAATTGCTCCACCGCAATTCGCTTTTGTCAATCTCGTCGCTGCTGCCCGGTACTTTATACATTCCGCTGAAACGCGAGGTATATTTCTCGCCCGTAAATTCGGCATCACGTTCACGTTTGGCTTCCAGATCGTCGAGCCGTTTCATGAAAATTAAATAGGTGATCTGCTCGATCGCTGTCAACGGATTACTGATTCCGCCACTCCAGAAGTTGTTCCAAAGTTTGTCGATGAGCGATTTTATATTAGAGTTGTTTTGAAGCATTATTTCAGTTTCTTAAAACTTGAATGATTAAGCAATGATTTCATTTGTGTGATTGCAATCTGATTCAGTTGCAACAAGCGGTCACTTTGCGCCAATCCCTGATGAATCAGCACTGCATTGATGCTTTCCATGTTTGAAAGTACGACCAGTTGTTCGATGGTGGCGGCATCCCGGATATTTCCCTGAAGCAAAGGGTTCTCTGTTCTCCATTCGGCTGCTGTTTTTCCGAACAAAGCCACATTCAGCATATCGGCCTCGTTTGCATACACATAGCTGATTTGCAATTTGGTCAACTCCGCGGGAATCAGGTTTTCTTTAATGGCATCGGTATGAATGTGGTAATTCACTTTTGCAAGGGTACGTTGAAAATTCCATTCTAATTTCAGCCTGTCGCTTTCGTCGTCTTTGAGCCTTTTGAACTCTTTTATCAGGTAAACTTTAAATTCGGCAGATACCCACATTCCAAATTCAAATGCAATGTCAGCGTGGGCATACGTGCCACCATATCTACCGGCAGTAGCTTTCAGGCCAATGGCATTGGTTTTTTCCACCCATTCTTTTACGCTGATTTTGTAACTATTCAAACCTGCCTGGCTTTTAATTATGGCGAATTCGCCATAATTAAAAGCCGGATTATAGACCGACTCCCAAATTCCCAGAAACTCAACGGTATTTCTATTTCTAAGCCAATCGGAGATGAAAAAATCTCCATCTTTGGCTTTCAACATGTCAGTTAAAGAAATGTACTTTTCGCCAGATTCATCCAATATCGTAATCTGCGTTCCCCGAACTTCAATGGTATTCTTTTTAGCCATTATGCCGCAATTAATTTTTCTGTCAATTTTAATATTTCATCAATCTCGTTCGGATTGAAAATGCCTCGGATACCTTCCGGATGAAGCAAGGTGAAGGGCGATTCGATCAGGTTTTTTCGTGTTAACTCACCCTTTTCGATGATGAAGGTGCGAAGTAAGTCTAAAAACTGCAATTGGCGGCTCGAAAGGTAGGAATGAGCGGTAAAAAATTCATCGAATCCTTTAGAAACCGTTTCAGGAAATGATTGCAAAATCTCGATTCCCAAAATATGTTTGATAAATTGGACAAACGCCGCCTTTCGGTGATTATATACCCGACGAAGTAAATCGATGGTAATGTGCGGATGTTCATCGTGTAATTCCTCCGACAATTGTTCTGCTTCATCTTCACTGATTTCCTTCCCTTCTTTGAGTTTCTGCAAGATCGGATTGGCCAGCACCAGCTCATTGATTTTCTGCTCAAGCAATTCGCGGTATTTGGCAATGCTCAACGCTTCATGCTGCGGACCAAATTCTACGTATTCTTTTTCACTGATAAAATCTTTCAGATTGAATTTTGCCGGACCCAGCGGAATAACCGATTCGCGGTATTTCATCAGCGGGGCCAGTTTTTCAATTAACTCATCGAATTTTTCTTCTGATATTGTTGCCCAGTAATGATTGGTTTGTGCTTGTCGGACCAGGTATTCCTGTTTGGCAACCACATTTATACTTAATGGAAGTTCACCAATCTCTTCAATGATGCTTAATTTCAGAGTTTCGTATTTCGTGAAAATCACATCGTTCGGCGAAAATGGTTTTGAATAGGGCGCACTATCTCCTTTTAGTTGTTCCAGCGAAACTTCAACTATAGCTTTTTCAAACCGCATGGCTTTAAAGTCAGTATCGGCAACCGTCCGGAACAATGGTTTTACCACTGTTTTCAGAAATTCAAGTTTATCACTAGTCAAATTGTTCCAGAAATTATCATCCTCCAGACGCTGCAATTCATGCCGCGCTTCCATGATCACCACCGAATTTTGCGGCAAGGTGGTCATTTGCATCTTTAATTTTTGAGTTTCCTTTTCGGTAATTTCGTTAAGGTTTAATTCAATGGCCGTTTCTATTTTTTCCAGCCTAAGGCCAAACAACCTGACAGGTAGCGGAATCTGATGTTTTAGCTCTTTTCCTCTTGGATTTAGCTTGAAATATTCAAAATTGTCCCAGCAATCAAGGATCAGGAATTCATCTTTTTTGGTACACCAGGGTTTTATTTTGCCAGTTTCGAGCAATCGGGTTCCACGGCCAATCATTTGCCAGAATTTGGTATAAGAATATACTGGCTTTGCAAAAACAAGATTGGTGATTTCATGGATGTCGATTCCAGTGTCGAGCATATCAACACTTAATGCCACCCGGGGCATGTCGTTGTTTTTGAACTGTGCAAGGAGTCCACTCTTGCCATATACACGTGGATCTTCACTTACAATCACCTTCGCCAATTCGCCTTTGTATTCAGGATAAAGCGAATCAAAAATTTCTTCAATCCGCCGTGCGTGAGCTTTTGTGATGCAAAAGAAAATGGTTTTTCCGGGCAAAACACCGTTGCTGTCTTTGATCGATTCTTCCATAAACTCCCGAACAATCAACGCATTTGTTCCCCGGTTTATTACCGTCTTTTCAAGTTCAGTGCCTTCGTAATTAATTTCCTCAATCTCCTTCCCTTCCAGCATCAAATTCTTCTGGTCTTCAAGCGCAATGGTTCGTTTGCTTATTCCTTTATCCTGAAACTTTGTCTTAATTTTCATGACCTGGAAATTGCACAAGTATGGCGGAATGTGGTTAACCGCTTCGTCATACGAATAGGCAAAGGTTGGAACTCCATCCTCGGTTTCAAACAACTGAAACGTATTGTGGTCGATCACATCGGTTGGGGTCGCCGTTAATCCAAGCGTGATGGTATTGAAATAGGTAAGGACTTCCTGATAGGTATTGTAAATGCTTCGGTGACTTTCATCCACCACAATTAAATCAAAGAAATGAGGAGAAAGCGAATTTTCTTCATCACGAATAACATTCAACATGGTCGGATAAGTTGAAACGTAGATTCGGCGATCCGATGTAATTACCTTTTCTCCTTCTTTGGGCCAGCGTGGTTCGTTGGGCAAATGTTCTTTAAAGGCGTCAAGCGCCTGATCACGCAGGGCAATCCGGTCAACCAAAAACAAAACCCGTTCGGCCCATCCGGCACGCATTAATGCATCAACCAATGCAATACAAGTTCTTGTTTTACCCGTTCCGGTTGCCATGACCAGCAAAAACATACGTTTCCGTTTTTCGATCGCTTCCATTACAGCACGAATAGCACGGATTTGATAATCACGTCCGGCAATTTTGGTATTGATGAGTTCTCCTGCCAGGACTTTTCGTGCTTTGCGAATGTAGGTGTAACGTTCAAGATCGTCACGCGAAGGAAAACCGTAAACCTTTTTCGGCGGGTAGTTATCTAAATCCCAAAAATAGATATCATGCCCGTTTGTATAAAAGCAAAAAGGTAATCCGTTGTTGTAATTTTTATGAATATGGTGGCAGTATTGTTTGGCCTGTTCCCGTCCGATGGCAGCATCAACAGATGTCTTTTTTGCTTCAACCACAGCAAGCGGTTTGCCGTCTTTACCCAATAAAACATAGTCGCTGAATTGATGACCGGTGTAAGGAGTTAAAGCCTCCTCTGCCAGATTTTTATCCACAAGAATGTCAAATTCTTCGATGACCTGGGTGCGATCATTAACATTCCACCCAGCCTGTTTAAGCCGGTAGTCAATGATTTCTTTCCGTGTGAATTTTTCGTTTGGCAAGTCTGATATTATTGAAAGTCCAAATGTAACAATAATATATTTTGTGCAACCATAAAAAAAGCCCCTTTCGAAGCTTTTTCTGATCAGCAAGAGGCGGTATCCTGCTCATCGTCGATCAAGTTCCAGGTGGCATATTCTGCATTTTCTTCCTCCCATGCTTTTAGGCTGGCTGAATCGGAGGTGGGATTCCAATTAAAATGGAAATGAGATTCATGGTTTTCAACAGTGTGATTTGCGGAGGTTTTTGAAGCTGTTTTCATGATACAAAAATTTAAGTTTAAAAATTATATGCAAGTGAACAGCTTGATAATAAGAGGCAGGCAAGGAGGAACTGGAATACCGGACTGATTGTAGTGAAGGAGGATATGCCGGGAAAATCCTTTCGTGAATGAAATGTACGCGCGGGGATCAGAGCTAACTTAGCATAGAATTTTAACTGAATTTGTCATGAACACGGCTGAACATCCGCAGAAATAACACCGAAAACCCAATCTTCAGAGCCAATTTTAAAACCGCAGGTGCTGCCAGGCATGGGGAGAAGGGAGTAAATGCTTTGCCACCTTTCATTGTCGGAGCCGGATACCGATGCCATTTCAGAAAAAGCTTCTCTAGGGGCCTACTAAATTGGGAGTTTAATTGATTTACTTCTGGTCACGAACAAAAAAAGGGAGTGCTCCCTTTCTATTTATTGAATTAAATTATGGTGCTTCAAATCTTTGGATTCAATGGATTCTGATCCCCAGGTGTTGCGCATTTGATCCATTGACATGATCTTACCTGATTTTTTGAAATAATCTCCTGTATGCCAATACCAGGCAGCTTTGGGGGGAGAATTTTAAGCCTTCCGTTTTAAGGGTCTCCCGTACTACAAAAGTGTTTCCGGGAACCAATATCCAGGAGCCAATCAATTCAATGTCGATACCTTGCAGAAATATAATTTTGTCGAGCCGCTGAATGATTTCTTCCGATACCTGATGCTCATAATCTTTACGACCCTGGGAAAATTCAGTATTGCCATTGCCGTAACATACAAAGTCCCGGCAGATGTATGATATGATAGCCGAGGTCTCGCAAAATATCCGCGATCAGTTTAAGGTAATGATTGAAGATAGATTTTCCCCGGCATTATATATGATAAAAACTTCACCTGTACGGAAGTTTCTATCATCCTTAGTATATTCGCAAAGAGCATTCATTACACATTTCCTGAATGCCTGGGTTTCGAACGAGGCAATACGGTAACTGACAAATATCAACGCTTCCAGATTGTAAAGCGTCGTTCCACAAGGCTTCCCGTTCCGTTCGAATAAATGACCGCGAATAGCTTCTTCTTCGCGCAATACGCCAGATCTGAAAATGGCACACAGGTTGTTGCTGACCATACCTACAGGAACGTTAAACAGGTCCGCAATTTCATGTTTGGTAATCCATAGGTTGCCGTCAA
>Ga0209512_1004731_pt1 | contig 11726 bp, 11 predicted proteins | sample frozenSSSSmetaG_FD_184142 | JGI IMG/M metagenome (GOLD analysis project Ga0209512, IMG submission 184142) | Glacier valley bacterial and archeal communities from Borup Fiord, Nunavut, Canada, to study Microbial Dark Matter (Phase II) -... | ecosystem: Environmental > Aquatic > Freshwater > Ice >... | reverse complement strand
TTACTCGCTCCGGGGTCTGGCGCGAAAAATGACCATCTTGGTATCAGAGTGAACCGGTCAAACCGCGCAGTGAACCGGCTGAGCTTATTATTTTTCTGAAATGCGATGGTCAGTAAAAACCAGACAAAGAAAATGACGATTCCAATAGCGCCGAATACAGAACTGGCAAAATCAATCATCGTGTGATGTTCCTCAGATCGAATCGGTCAGCGAATAGTTTGTAACGGGGCGACTTGATGAACGAACCTGTAGCGAGATCGTTTGCTGATTCTCGTATCAGGCAGTCGGTTATAAATTGCGAATATTGATTAGGTTTTGGGGCGTTTCCACCGGGCGGCAATTGCTTTCTCTTGGTGGGCCCGAAGGACCTCCAACGTCTGTGCCGATCGACCCTCTATCGGAGCATCTGCGAGCTCCTCGTTCATACCTTCTATGTCGCTACGGATAGCCGAGCCTCCGTCGGTGACGATCCACTCGTCATTAGGGTCGACAGGGGTGATGAGTCTGTCGAGGGTCGCGAGTTGAAGATCGGTGAGGCTGATAGCCATTTGCGTTCCGTCTTTCGGGCTTGGGACGTGTTTGCGCGTTCTCAATGAGTATTGGGATTGTTCTCGGTTGCTCATGCTCCAGCGCGCTGGCTGAGAGAGAAGCGAACCACAACGGTTCAACTGTCTAATGTCTATGCCGAGAATCAACTTTCGTCAACTATGAAGAATATAGCTTCCAGAGTCTTATCAGCTCCTCATGGGAAAGCCCCAGTGATGTGATTTGGGATAGCTGAGCATCAATACGTCGAACCACAACGGATCACCCGCATGAGTCGCGTGGCTCTGGCATCTATCGCCGAAGAATCCTGAGCGCGGGAGGCCTCGGCCTCGGCGCCTTGCTCCTCGCTGCGTGCACATCGACAGACAAATCCAGCGGCGCGGTATCCGCCGCCACGGCAACCCCATCGAGCACTGCCACACCTGGAGCTGCCACACCAGGAGCAGCCGCGCCGGGAGCAGCCGCGCCGGGAGCAGCCGCGCCGGGAGCAGCCGCGCCCAGCGGTAGCCTGTCTGGATTCGACGAATTCGCCTCCACAGTGAAGACATTCATCAGCGGCGATTACTGCATGGTGGAGAGCACCGGACTGTTCCGCGGCGCGATCGCGCCGGCGGTGAATGGGGTGCCCATCTTCAGACCACGGTCGGCCATGCGAAACCCATCGCCTACGCCTTGGACGGCTACACGCTCTACGGATCTCTCGAGCCGGATGGATCGGCTCTCTTGCCCCTCGACGATTACAACGGGCACACGGATTCGGCCGGAGAGCACCACGATCACGGCACCGCCACCTACCCCTAGATCAATGGCGGACTCAGGGGAAGAGTCACCGTCTCGCAGGGTGGCATCGAACCGCAACCGGTCACGACGCCCATGCGGCCGCCCGGGGATCCTCTTCGCGGTGCAGTGATGACCATGTTCGAGACGATCGCGGCCGGCAGCTTCCGGCTCACCTACACGCTCAATGGGCACTCCTACCGCGCCGCCGACCAGATAACGGAAAAGTCCGTGGACTTCACCTTCACGGATGCCGCGGGCAACTCCCGCACCGAGACCTACAAGCGATGACGCCCGAGCACCCGTCGTGCGTTTCGGCGATCATGGGTGGGTGGGCCGGTGATGTTGAGGTGGCGTCGCGGCGGGGGTCCGGCCTCGTGGAGTGAGTGGTGTTTGGGCCGGAGGGGCGCTGGGGCTGCTGCGAGGGCGCTCAACCCTTGCCGGGACGGGAACGGCCCCAGACAGCTATGCGACTGAGCCCACCATCAGGGTGACGGACAGCGTGTCGAGCGGCGGCGTCACAAACGTATGGCGTGAGGGAGACGGCTCAGCTCTTCGGGAATGCAGCGCCTAGCGGCCACGGTCCAGGCAGTTCGAAGGCAGGAGCCTCCGGACGGATTGCGTCGGCGTGATCCTTCGGAACATTGCGCAACATTTGCAACCCTGCTGCAAGCGATCCCTAGGATTTAACAAGTCCGGCGAGAAAGTCTGCTGGCATCAACCGCGAAGGAATCCTCCATGTCAGTGCTCGACGAAGTTCTCTCCGCAAACACCGCCTACGCAGCAGGCTTTGGCGACAAGTCCGAACTTGCCCTGCCTCCGGCTCGAGGCTTCGCGATCCTCACCTGCATGGATGCCCGCCTCGACCCGGCCAAGTACGCCGGCCTGAGCGAGGGGGATGCGCACGTCATCCGCAACGCGGGAGGACGGGCATCCGACGACGCCATCCGCTCGCTCGTCATCTCCTACAAGCTTCTGGGCACCAAGGAGTGGTTCGTGATCCACCACACCAATTGTGGGATGGAGTTCTTCACCGACGAGGTCATCCGGGGGCTGTTGGCCAACAGCCTGGAGACGGCAGCACTGGGCGACGCCGGGTTCTACGACATCGGTACCGGGCCAGGTTCCACCGAGGCAAAATACGTCGACTGGCTCACCATCGCCGACCAGGCGGCGAGCGTGCTCGAGGATGTCACACGCATCAAGGCCCATCCACTGGTGCCGAGCGCAATCCCGGTGTACGGCTACATCTACGACGTGGCAACCGGGCGTCTCATCGAGGTGCCGACGGCCAGGGCGGCGGGCGCGGCCCGCTAGAGTCGCCCGCTACCGATTTGCCATTTTCTGCAGCCGCCAAGCTGGAAGTGGCTTCTGCTGGCTGGGTTCAGGCGGGGATTGCGTCTTCTGTTGACGGGGTCTCGTGCTCGTTCAGGGCGAGTTCGCTCTCGGCTTTGTGCGCGGCCACCTGGCTCACGCTCGGGAGAAGGAAGCTTACGAGCGCAGCCAGCGCGAGGGCTGTGATGGGGATCCATATCCCTGCGAGGAAGGCATCACGCAGTCCGGCTGGCGAGAACGCGTCGCCGACAGTTCCAAAGAAGACAACGCCCACCACCGCGATCCCGATCGCGGAACCAACCTGCTGGAACGTGCCCAGAACCCCGGATGCTGCTCCGGCGTTGGCGATCGCTGTCTGGGCCAGTGCGACGTCCGTCAGGGGCACGACGAGGAGGGTGAGACCGAGACCGGCCAATGCCATCGGCGCGATCAGATCGGTGCCGACGAGAGCGTTGGCTTGGGCATTCACGATGCGTGCAATCCACACGTAACCGCCGATCTGGGCGAGAGCGCCCAGCAGAATCAAACCCTTGCCCAGGCGTGGGGCGAGAGGCACCGCGATGCCGCTACCGAGCAGAGCTCCGAGGCTGAATGGCAGGGTGGTAAGACCGGCGTCGATTGCGGAGAAGCCGAGCCCGATTTGCAGGTAGAGCACGAGGATGAGAAAGAACGCGCCGATGGATGCACTGAATGAGAAGGACGTGAGTACCCCGGCCGAATAGCCGCGGCTGTGGAACAGCGAGGGCGGCACCAGGGCGGAGCCAGACATCCGGTCGCGGCGGCTCTGATACCAGATGAATACTGCCAGCAGCACGGGGCTGGCGCTCATCATGATCCAGATGCCGATCGGCCAGCCGAGCGCGCGACCCTCGATCAGCCCGTAGACGAGCAGGAATAGCACTGCTGAGATCAGGATGACCCCCAGCACATCCAGCCGCACGCGCTTGGTCGCGCGGGACTCGGGAATGCAGAGAGCTGCGGCGACGAACAACGCGATACCCACCGGGACGTTGATGATGAATACGCTCCGCCAGCCCAGTTCGAAAGCGTTCTGGGTGACGAGGATGCCACCGATGAGGGGTCCGGCGACGGCGGCAAGTCCGGAGATCGCACCGAGTGCCCCGAAAACCCCCGCGCGTTCTTTCGGTGCGAACAGCACCTGGATGATCGAAAGCACCTGGGGGATCATGATCGCGCCGAAGGCACCCTGGACTATGCGGGAGAACACGAGCATGTCGCCGCTGGACGCGGCAGCGCAGGAGGCCGACGCGAGGGTGAACCCGGTGACGCCGATCAGGAACAGCCGCTTGCGGCCGTAGATGTCACCGAGCCGGCCGCCTGTGATGATGAGCACGGCGAAGGAGAGAACGTAGCCAGACACGATCCACTCGAGCTGAGCCGCGGTGACGTTCAGGTCCTTCTCGATCGAGGGGAGGGCGACGTTGACGATTGTCGTGTCGAGTAGGTCCATGAAGGAGGCGAAGAGAAGCACGACTACGGCGATCGCGCGAAAGCGCATGGAAATTCTTTTCTGTGGGTAGCCGGAGGGGTAAGCAACACGCCGAAATCTACCACCTGTTCGCTAGTGAACACGCTGTCGAGCCAGTCGTCGACAGCCCGGGGCAGTTGGCGGATCACAGCGCCGATGGTGCGACGTGACGGCCCGGCGTCAGCGTTGCCCCAGTCCAGAAAGCACCATCTCTATTGCGGAATCGACGACTTGTGTTTTCGGGGGTTTGCCGTGCAGGAGGACAGAGTGCGTGACCATTCCGCACAACATCAAAAGGGCAGCTTCTTATGGAGGCCCGGAAGCAACAGCGAGGAGTGTCTCCCGCATTGGGCGTTCTCCCGTTGCAACGAAAGAGTCACGAATGCCAATTACCTCAGGGGTCGTCTGCGAGCGTTCGGCGAGGGTCGCCAAAACACGTTTGAGCCGGAACTCCACCATGGCTCTCGAGAAACTGATGACCTCTGCACGTAGGTCGGCTTCGGGGTCGCCCGATTTCTCCGGGTGGGGTGTCTGTTCATATCGGGTGAACGCGTCACGCATCAGATCGATACGCTCTGGCCAATGGGCTAACATTATCGCGCGTGAATGCCCTGATTGAGCTGCTACACGGGCATAGGTAACGGCATCCCATCCGTCGTTCACCAAGATGTTGATCGCTTCAGCCAACACATCGTTACGAGTTCGCGTTACGCGAGGGTCGTCAGCTTTGTTCAGTCTTCTGCGCGCGTTCATGGCCACCTCCTTCTTCTGGACCATCGTCATACCAATGTGCAGACTGTAAAGAAGTAAATCTTTTGTACTTTAAGTCAACTGCAGGAGCTGCTGGATGCCGGGTGCAGCAGTCGTCGCCAACCTGACGTTCTCGTTCGTGACTGGCCTGGAAGCCAATGACGACCCCGAACGGTTCACCGAAGTCCTGGTCATTGCGAAACGCGGGACTCCCGGCGATCCTCAGCGTCTCGGTGGATCGCCCACACTTCCCTGTCGCATTGGTGAACTTCCCGGCTCACACGCGGGCGAAAATAGCGCCAGCTGGATCAGGGGTTGCAGTAGTCGCACGACTGTGGCGAGGCGCACTGGTCCGTTCGCGGGGTGCGGACGGTGTGCGGGCAGCGCCCGCAGCCAGAGATGTCGGCGGCGATCACCCGGGTGGGTTCTCCGCAGTCGGAGCAGCGCAGTCCGCGTTCGATGTCGACCTGTCCGAATCCAAAGGTATGACAATTCGGGCAGGGAATGGCCAGTCGGCGTGCCATCCTCTGGGCAAGGATGGTGACGATCTCGGCACGGGAGGGGCAGCGGTGCGCTCGGAAGTCGGGGGAGATGGTGACCGGGCGGCCAGACGTGAGCTCAAGCATCCGGCCCACTGCGTCCGATAACTGCTCTGCGGTGTCGAAGTCTTTCTGGATGAGCTCCCCAGCCGCGCCGCCGCGGAGCAGCAGGCCTTGTTGCGGATCTCCGATGGCCCGTGAATATGTGAGCGCGGCTTCCAGGGTGCTGATGGATCTTCCGGGCGGCAGCGGGGAGGTGGTGATGGTGCCTTCGACCAGTTCAAGGTCGCGGGTCTCGTCAATGAAGATCAGGACTTCGTGGTGTTCGACCAGGAACCCGAGGCCGGAGTTGAAGCTGCCCTCGGAGGCTAGCCCGTACGGGACGCCTGCCAGCTGCATGCCGAGCCGGGCCTTGACCAGCGCTGCGGCTCGGGGGCTGAGGGTACGGGCAATCTCTCCGGAGAAGGTACCAAACTGGTCGGTGTCCAAGTCGGCAGGGGCGTAAACGTCGGCGCCGAGGGTGTCCAGAAACGGGTGACGGGCGAGTTGCTCTTTGCCGTGCATGGTGGCGAACGCTATCCTCGCGCCCGCGTACGGATGGGTTTTCATGCGAAGTATTCAGGCCTGCTTACGTAGGTGTCGGCGACGAACATGACTCCGGGGCCATCCTCGAGTAGCCGCCGAACGGCGCCGATGAGCGCGGGGGCTTTCTCCGGTGGCAGCACGGTGATGAGCATCGTGAGAGTGTCGTACTCATTGAACAGGAGTGCGCCCGAGTGCGGTCCGTGGTGCCCGATTCCCGAGACACCGGAGACGGCCGTGTAGCCGGTGGCTCCGGCGGAGGTGATGAGTTCCCTGACCGGTGGTGCGTCTCGACCCGGAACCACGATCTCGATGCGAGTCATTTTTGTGAGTGGTTCCATGGCTAGGCTCCCTGTTCGTTGTTGTCTTGTGAATTTCCGCTGGGGTGGGGATCCGGGATCCACCCGTAGGTGCCATACCGGTACCAGGGGCTGTGCTGGTCGTTGCGCGCGGTGAGCGTGATCCAGTTGTTGTCGAAAAGGTGTCGAAGAACCTGGTTGCGAGAAACGATGCTCCCGATTCGGTCGAGGGGTGCCTGAATCAGCACGCTGAGCCGCATCGGTTCGTGAAGGTCCCGGTCGCCCACGGCGACCGATTGGAGAGGCAGGCCACGCTTGAGGTCGCCGGTGTGACCGGCGAGCACGCCGATAGTCCCGATCGCGTTGTGGATGGTCTTGGTTCCGGCTCCCCAGCGGTTCTGGTCGACCGTCGAGAAGTAGTACTGGTGATTGATCCATTGGGCAACGACCAAGGGGGCGGTCATGATCGTTTCCAGCGCAGAACCATCCGGGTCACATTCGGGTCGATAGGAATGCAGGAAAACGCGCCGCTCAAGGTTCACCCCCCTCGTGATCTCTCGCGGTCCGATGATCATCGCGGCGTTGCCGACGAGTCCGAGTTCGGGATACACCTCCGCCCAGTCGTGAGCGCGTTGCCGCAGACGTGCCGGAGAGCGTCGCACTTTGCCATGTCGTGTCGCGCCGGGCAGGTGGCGTGATCGTTCCGTCACCAGCAGATCAGCCGCCGTTCGCTGCGCCTCGACGAATTCCTTGACGGAGCTTGCGTGGCTCTCCGGCAGCAGGTGCGGGTCAAGAATCTCAACCCGATCGGATACGGTGTTGTGCTCCGCGGCCACGAAGAATGTCGTTTCCGGAATCGAAAGGCCGCGGTCGGCGAGGATTCGGCGCACCGCGGGATCGTTGAAGATTGCGGCCGCAGCTCTCGCGTTGGCTGCTCCCGGGTTTCCGCCGCAGGCTCCGCAGTCCAGTGCTGACTGGTACAGGTTGTTGGTGCTGGTCGACCCGTGGCCGGCCAAAACGATCAGCGGGGCGAAGCGATCCAGGCCCATCATGCGGATGCCTGTCTCGGCAAGAGCGGCCCGTTCGCCGAGGGAGAAGGCAGCGGCGATGGTGATATCCGAGGTGATCGCGGGTGTTGTGCGGCGTCGGAACCGTTCAATGGCGTGGGTGCTGCCGGGCCAGAGTGTCCGCAGAAGGGTGGTTGCACCGAAGAACCAGCCGAGTGTCTCGGCCAGCGCGAAGGGTGCCGCCGGTGCGGTTTCGCCGGCATGCATACCTGCGGCGAAAGCGTCTCGAACCCGAAGAGCGGTCGTGTGCCGCCGCGCTCGACGCAGATCATTCGGCGCCTCTGTCACCGAATGGCGAGCAGTAAGCAGTGCGGGAAGGGCATCGATGGCGCCTCGGGCCTGGTAGCTGGCAAAGCGGATCGGGACACCGAAGAATCCGGCGAAACCGTAGGTCTCGATTCCGGGGTCGGCTTCGAGGTAGCGACGCATTCCTTCCGAGCGGGGGTCGATGCACATCACCACCTGTACGCGTGGATTGGAGGCTCTGGTGTCGGCTGGGGAAACCGAAGCCACGAGCTGCCGCCGATAATGCTCTTCATAGGCCGTCTGCCATGCGAAGACGTGAAGTTGCGGTGGATGCAGCGCCAGTATTCGCGCCACCAGAGTGACCGTCTCCGACGATTCGGGATCCTCCGACAGCGTCGGGATCAGTAACGCGGCTCGTTCCCAGGCGGTGGCTGATTCCGACCGTGGCTGGGTCGCCGACTGCGGCAGAGGCAGGGCGAGCGCCCACCGCAGAGTGATGCAGATCGCCAAATAAGACGTCAAGTCGATATCTCCCACATGGTCGGCCCGCCACTTGATATGCGCGACCCATCCGGGCGATCGCTTCACCGCCTCCTGCAGGACCATCTCGGTCTTGCTCTGGTCCACGCCCAGCATCGCAAGCGCCTGTGTGAGTCCTTCATCGGCAGTGCGCGGGAGGTTGCGAAGCCGTTTTCGAGCCGCTCCAGGCAGGTGGGGGTCGTAGTGGGCCAGTGCCGTCCACGCGGCCCACAAGCCGTGCTCGCGGTCTGGCATCTCCCACAGTGGTTGTGGGTCGAGGTAGGCGGCAATCCATTTCGATACGAGTTCATCCGCCAGGTCGGGCTCGGGTGTCGACGAGGGCTGTCTCCCATGATGGTCAGCGTGCACAAGTTCGATTGCCGCGAGCTCGACAGCAGGCCAGACTCGGCCACCGATGGCGACGTCTCCGGCGTCGGCCAATTCGGGAACACGGTGCAGGACCGCCGCCACCAGGTCAGTGTCGGTGATTCGCCCGGTCTCATAGTCGGCAAGAAACGCGCCCGGTGATCGAGTGACCGCGGCCGTCGCGAAGTCCTCCGATTCGTGCGCGCCTAAAGGGTTGACAGCAATGAACGACGACAGCGGCCACAACGGGATGACCGTCCGGGTGGCGCGGGCGACTGCGGCCCGGATCTCGAGGCTCATGACAAGGCTCCTTCAGGAACTGCAATCGGTTGCTGCTTCGTGCCCGCGGTGGGGGTTCCGGCGGCGAGGGCGAGGGCATACAGGTGGTGGCTGACACGGTTGCCGGATCTCCCGCGTTGCACCAGCTGGAGCACGAGCAGCGCAACCCCCGGGATCAGCAGCCACCACGCGCCCACTGCTGCAGGTGCTGGCCCGAATTTCAGGACGGTATCGAACATGTCGATGAGAGCGGTGTATCCGAAGGTCAACCCTGTGATGGCAAGACCACCCAGGATCGCAGTCTGGGGCGAGAAATGCGTCCACAGGGTGGTTCCGAGAGCCACCGCGGCGGTGAAAACAACGAAGACCTGAAGTGCCTGGCTTGCAGGCGACAACTCGATACCGAGGAGCGCGCGGGACGCGACAATCGCCCCGATAGGCACCGTCACCGCTATTGCAAGGGATGCGGCCGCCTGGGGCCAACGCGTGACCTCGCGGGTCGGCCATGCCCGTTGCCTGGCCTGTCTTGCGACCCCGGTCCCGGCGCCGAGGAACAGTGCGGACTTGAAAAGCCCATGGGCGATGAGGTGGAACACGGCGGCAGCAAACGCTCCCATCCCGCAAGCGAGCATCATGAAGCCCATTTGCGCCATGGTCGAGAAGACCAGGCGACCCTTCACATCCGGTTTGATCAACCGCACCGCGGATGCATACCCCAGCGTCAGTGCCCCCGCCCAGAAGACCACCGCCATCGCAACAACGGACTCTCCGATCGCGGGCGAGAACCGCAGGATCAGGATGGCACCCGCGTTGACAACCCCCGCGTGCATCAGGGCCGACACCGGGGTTGGGGCGGCCAGGGTTGCCGGCAGCCAGCCGTGGAACGGCACCTGGCTGGATCGCGCGAGCGCCGGAATCACCAGCAGGGTAGCGATCAAGGTGGTCAGAAAAGTTGGCAGTCCCGCCATCGACGTGCCGAGATCGGTGAAGGACACATCCCCGCCAGTCGTTGCCAACAACAGCGATACGGCCACCACCAAGGGCAGGTCGCCAATTGCGAAGCGGATGGCCGTGCGCCGGACTCCATCGCGAGCCTGAGGCACGTGCGGATAGGTTGCCAGCAACGCGACCAGGCTGACGCCCGCGGCGACCCAGGCCAGCCCGAATCCCAGGATCGTGTTGGTGCAGATCATCAGTGCCGTAGCGGCCGTCACCAGGTTGGCGGTGACGACAAACCAGACCTGGCGGGGGTCCCCGCGAAGGTAACGCACAGCGAAGAACTGGATCAGAGCGCTCAGGCCCAGCACCAGCATCAGCATCAGGACCGCCAACCAGTCGGCAGTCAGCCCAGGCAGTCCCAACAGGGGGGCGCCTTCAGCACGGGGTGCCGCAAGGCGCAGGAGTGCAAGACACAGGGCTGCAATCCACCCAGCAGCCGCGAGGCTTGCGGCGAATCGTGAGGCCAGATCCGGGGACCAGCGTCCCACCACGGCTCCGCTGATTGCCGCAAATACGGTGGCCGCCAGCACGAACACCACAAGCACCGTCTCAACCATCAGCGACTCCTCAATAACCAGCTTACTAATACCGGAAAAATATAGCACGTTAAACGAGTCGGGAGATTTATTTGGGGATACCTCTGGCTGTCGACGGTAGAGTGACCGCATGGCGCACTGGACATTCCTGACCAATCACGCCCACGTTCTGCTGTGCGTGTTTGAAAACCCGAACGCTCGGTTGCGCGACATTGCCGAGATGGTCGGGATAACAGAGCGCGCCGCGCAACGAATTGTCACCGAACTCGAAGACGCCAAATACCTCGAGCGTGTGCGCGAAGGCCGCCGAAACAGCTACCTGTTGAACGACGCCATGCCCTTGCGCCACCCCTTGGACAGCGACCACCGCATTGGCGAACTACTGGCCGCTTTCTCTCATATCCCTGACGCGCACTGACTGGCCTCCGGGCTGTGCTGCCCGAAAGAAGCCCTCGAACGTGGGTTCACATCCCAGTGGGTCCGCCAAGATGGGCTTCTCTTGCGACTATGGGCTCGTTACCCGGTGCATGTGGATGAACTAGTCGTTGACGGCCGATGAGCAGAAAGATGTCGGCCAAGCCTCGACGGCCGCGTCGGTCCTTCAGAGTGCGGCAATCCGACCGGCGACCGTCCTAACGGATGCTGGCGGAATCGAGGAGCTGGCACTCGGGCCGAGCCGCCAGCTGATTGGCCGGTGGGTGGGCCGAATATCTACAATTCGCTCATGACTCCGTTGTGAACCTCAGTCGATCAAACCAAGCTGCACCGCTCGCGCGCGCCGGTGAAGCTGGGTGCTCGGAATATCCGACTCTTCGGAAGTGGCGCCCGCGGCGATGACAGTCCGGTGCGCGATATCGATCTTCCTGTCGACGTGAGCACCAGCGTTGGTCTTTTCGCGTTCGGACGTATGCGATGCGAGGCCGGGCGCATCCCGGGTAGCAGTGTGGACAACGTGCCAGCCAACAGTCTGAAGCCGGAGATCCCGTGGACGGACATTTCATGTACAGGTAATCAACGCGCGCAGCGCTACCTCGACACCGCGCGTTCGATTGTGAGGGCGGCCCACCGTAAGGCCGCCGCCGGCCGACCTGTTCCGACTGTTCCCCGGCGAGGAGGGCGGAACTCGTCACCGCTGGCATGAGCCACCCTTCCTGACCCTCGTAATCCAACCCGCGCTGGGTCGTGAAACTTTGCCCACAAACGTGATGAGCAGTCAGTTACTGATTGACACGGATAACAGGGCGAACACCATCGCACCCACACCGACAACCCCCGCCCGAATGGTGCTTCCGGGCATCGTGGACCCCAGCGGTCTGAAAGTCGAGACCTTCGCGGTAACTGCCCTCGGTCGCCATTCCGGGCGGCCGGCCGACCCCTTCATGCCCCGCTTCAACATC
>Ga0209512_1004718_pt1 | contig 11750 bp, 11 predicted proteins | sample frozenSSSSmetaG_FD_184142 | JGI IMG/M metagenome (GOLD analysis project Ga0209512, IMG submission 184142) | Glacier valley bacterial and archeal communities from Borup Fiord, Nunavut, Canada, to study Microbial Dark Matter (Phase II) -... | ecosystem: Environmental > Aquatic > Freshwater > Ice >... | reverse complement strand
CACCGAAATAGCCATCGTGCTGCATGATGGCATCAGAGTAACTGAGGTCTATGAAACACTTATAAAACCTTCAATACCAATACCTTATTACATTCAGTCTCTCACTGGTATTAACCATAAAACAGTAGCTGATGCCCCCTCTTTTGCAGAAGTGGCACCAGTGATATTTGAAAAACTGAAGGGCCGGGTATTCGTGGCGCATAATGTTAATTTTGATTACTCTTTTGTCAGGCATCACCTGGAAACAGCAGGTTTCGATTTCACAGCTCAAAAGCTTTGCACAGTCAGGCTCAGCCGTAAAGTTTTTCCCTTGCTTGCGTCTTACAGCCTGGGCAATCTTTGCAGGCATTTTGAGATAGCCATTTTAAACCGGCACCGAGCGGGCGGAGATGCTGCCGCCACGGCATTGCTTTTTACACATATTTTGAACAACGATGGAGCGGTGCACATCAAACAATTCCTCAGGAAGAACTCCCGGGAGCAGTCACTGCCTCCGAATCTTTGTAAAGAACACATTGAAAAATTGCCCTATTGTCCCGGCGTATATTACTTCCACGACCAGAAGGGAAAGATCATTTATGTAGGCAAGGCAAAAAATATCAGGTATCGTGTCAGCAGTCATTTTACAAACAATGGATCCGGGAGACAAAGGCAGGAATTTTTGAGGAATATTCACAGCATCACTTATCAGCATTGCGGCACCGAACTGATGGCTTTTATTTTGGAAAATGTGGAGATCAGGAAATACTGGCCGCGCTATAATTCCAGCCAGAAAACATTTATGCAGGGATTTGGATTGTACGTTTATGAAGATATGAACGGCTATAAAAGAATGATCGTTGAAAAAAAGAAATCTAACCTGAAAGCCTGTTACACCTTTAATTTACAGGTGGAGGGCTTTCGGTTGCTGGGCCAGTTACGCGAACAGTTCCATTTGGAAATTGCCGACGGTGAGCCGGTGGAAGCATACAATGACCGCCTGCTGAAAGCCGTGGAATACCTGGAAAAGCTACTGCCAACGTTTGCCGTTATTGATGACCGCTATGATGACGAAGGAAGGTCTTGCATACTGATTGAAAAGGGAAGGTTTTACGGAATGGGATATATGCCGGCAGATGCATCGGTGTATTCGGCAGAGGAGTTAAAATCATATCTTCAGGTGTATCCGGAAAATGATTATATCCGCGGGCTCGTGTATCAGTATGTGAGGATGAAGCCAGAAAAAAAGGTGGTTTTTAGTTAAGAATAATATCTGCGTACAGCGATATAATTTTTTTATGGAAAAATATATTAGCTCCTGGTATAGCCCGGCATTACAGAAAGAAATGCCGGTGGCGGTATATGGTCATTATGGTTTTGCATTGTTGTTGGTGCCAACCGCAGCCGCGGATTACCTAGAGTATGAAAGATTTCAATTAATAGAAACGCTGCGTCCGTTCATTGAATCTGGTAAGGTTAAAGTTTTTTCGATAGATAGCAGCAATAACGACAGCTGGATGAATTACGGTGCTCATCCTTTGCATAAAACGTATATGCACAGGCAATGGAACTATTACGTGTACGATGAAGTGATACCTTTTATTAAAAACAATACAAGCGAAGCCACTCCTGTGGTTACCTGTGGCGCTTCATTCGGCGCGTTGCATAGTGCGAATTTGTTTTTCAGTCGCCCCGATATAATCAATGGCTGCATCGCCATGAGCGGGGTGTATGATCTTACAGAATATACCCGCGAGCATTATGATGAAGACGTGTATTTCAACAGTCCCATGCATTACCTTTCAAATTTACAGGATCACGAGATACTCCAACAGATCAGGAACAGCCATCATATCCATTTGTTTTCAGGTAGCGGGGAACATGAAGATCCCGGTTCCGCATGTCGTTTCGCAGCAATATTATATGATAAAGGGATCAATTATGAGCTTGACATCTGGGGGCAGGAGTGGAAGCATGACTGGAACACCTGGCGTGTGATGCTGCCGCATTATTTATCTACGAGATTCTGATTTAATAATGCGATGAATTCTTTTCTGGGTATCATTTCTGCACCAAGGCTTTCCAGGTGTTCCGTATACACCTGGCAGTCTATTAATTGTACTCCCTCTTTTTTTAATTGTTCCACGTACGAAATAAAGGCAAATTTACTGGCATTACTTGCTTTGCTGAACATGCTCTCTCCATAAAAGACATTTCCGAGTCTGATACCGTACAGACCCCCGACCAATTCCTTGCCGACCCATGTTTCTGCGCTGTGAGCGTATCCTTTTATATGCAGGTTAGTGTATGCATTTCTTACCCCATCGGTGATCCATGTGCCATCCTGATCTCTGCGTGCGATTTTCTTGCATTCGTCTATCACTTCCGAAAAAGCTTTGTTAATGGTAAATCGGAAACTATTTTTTTTAATGAGTTGTTTCATGCTTTTGCTGGTAATTAATTTACCTGGAAAAAGAACGAACCTTGGGTCGGGGCACCACCAGAGAATGTGGTCACCTTCGTACCAGGGAAAAATTCCGGAACGGTAGGCAAGGAGAATGCGTTCAGCAGACAGGTCTCCGCCAGCTGCGAGCAATCCATCGGGTTCTGCAAGATCCACCGGTGGAAAAATAAGTTGATTATCGAGTGCAAAGACGGGCATTTTCAGGCGGTCACTTCTATGGTAGCGCCGATGCCCCGTTCTGTGATCGCATCACAATATTTCTTTAGATCATCGTAGGAGCCGTTTTTCACTGCATATTTTCCTTTAAAATGGATAAAATAAGCACATTGTTCAGCCTGTTCGTTTGTTTGTCCGCAAACGGTAACAAGTGTTTCTATAACCCATTCGAAGGTATTTACCTCATCATTCCACACGACCAGGCTGTAGGGTTCATCAGTACGCGTAAGCAGGTCTGTGTCCTGATCCTGAAGATGTTGTGTGTTGCCGGCAAAAATCATACACACAAATTTAATGTAAAATTAAAAACTTATCCGGTTGTAGCAAGTAAATTAACCGTCCATTGCCAATTTGGGAAGTACAAAACATTTTTTAAAAAAAATTTGGGTAAAAACATCCAGCGCTTATCTTTGCACTCCTAATCTAAAAAAAGGGAGCATAGCTCAGTTGGTTTAGAGCATCTGCCTTACAAGCAGAGGGTCCGCGGTTCGAACCCGTGTGCTCCCACAAACACGGGGAAAGTATTTTCAAAACTATTTTCCCCGTGTTTATTTTCTGCTATGTATTTGTTTGCGTATTTATCATACGTCTGCCTGTTTATTTCTTCTTCTATCAAACGTTCTTCCATTCTATCAAGCTTTTTATCAATATCCTGAATTTGAGTACGCAGATTAACAGCAGTCTCCTGTTTATCTTTATTGAGTTGATTATAAGTTGCTATCATTTGTTGTTTAATAACATCAGCAAGATCTTTATCCAACTTTATATTAAAGCAGCTTAATTGTGCCTTAAAAACTTCGTGCAGAGTATTTGTTCTGTTATTACAATTACATCCTGTGGTTCTGTATTTGTAATAATAAGCCTGGTTTTTCTGTGCCTTATATGCAGTTAAATACTGAGAACAATCGCTACATTTTAAAAATCTTTTCAAAGGCATATTATCATTTTCAGTTCGCTGACTGTAACCACGATGACGGTTATCCATAATTCCATTTACTTTCAAAAACAAATCTTTGGAAATAGCTTTTTCCTGAATGCCTCTAACAAGTTTTCCATCTAGTGCACTGTGTGCAAGCGACCCAAAATAAAAAGGATTTCGGAGCATGTCAGAAATCCTGCGGGAATCTACATTCCATCCTAAAGCTTATAAATTAGTTTTTATACTTTCTAAGGACAAGCTTTCCAATTTCCAAGTAAATATTTTTTTAATTAACCGACCTTTTTATTTAAGATAAATTCTTTTTTTCCTTATCGCTTATTAATGTCATAACCAGTGAGCGGTGCCGTACACCAAATGCCATTCAATAATTGTTCCTTCACACCTGCCATGCATTTTTCCCGGCGAAGTTGGTTGTTGTATATACTTGCTTTTAAGCGCATATTGTTGACAGGCTTTGCGCTGAGTCCCCAAACTTAAATTATTATCTGCCTGCTCTTTGGTAGGTACACGGGTATAAATAACACAATTAGACCCGGTAAACTTTTGGGCTTTCTTTCCTTTTGTAAAGGATTTAAAAAACAATAGATCATTACTCATGCTGCTTTGGTTTTATGATCATTAATTTTAATAACAGGTAATTCCTGTATTTTACGCCACCAAACAGTAAAAAGATTAAGACAGATCTGTCCCGGAGCAAGCTTGCGAGAGATCTGTAAACTGTTTGATTATTCCAGAGCCGCTCATTAGAAGTATGAGAAAAAGCAAGCAACATTGGTGATGGATCAAGCGATTGTTTTGAAGTTAGTAGAAGAGATAAGAGAAAAACTTCCATGGGTAGGAATATTAAAACTTTATTACCTGCTGCAAAAGTCATTGACCGATTACAACATAAAAATGGGTAGAGATAAGCTTTATGACCTATTGAATTATTATGGCTTGTTGATAAGGGAAAAACGAAGACGTAACCCAATAATAACAGAGCCGATTGAAATATTAAAGTTGAAGTAAACAAAAAGCTGATTTATATTGGTCCGCTGGAACTAATGCTAATATTGATTTGTAGCTGATTATTATTTTTTCAGCCAGCCTATTGCCAAACCTTTTGTTGCCTGCTGCCTTGTTTTTTCAACCGATTAAAAGCTTGAAATCAGAAAACTTCATAGTATTAACGGCAATACTTATCCAGTAACCATTTTTCAGTACCGTCTTTGTGGGCCCGCCTGGCAACGATGCGAATGATTGGAGAAAGAAGTGACAGGATACCTGGTGCATTAGAATCAGACATAACTAATATTGTTGCAAGATGTGAAAAACTGTTTGGCTTTCCTTTCTTATCCGTAAGGCCATCTTGTGCAAGGCTGTAAATGATCTTAATAAAGTTCTCCATGCCAACATGCCCAGGCTTAAAAGTAATATTGAATTTAACGAGGTCATTATTTATGTTATAAAACCGGTGAGGTGTGCCTTTAGGAACAAGGATAGATTCACCCGGTTTTAGAATATGCTTTTCTTTGCCTACCTGCAAATAAAGAGTGCCTTGTATTACTTCAAATCTTTCAGAGAAAGTTTTATGATAGTGCAAAGGTGGTCCATCACTTTTATAAAGGTCAATTGCCACCAGTGAGCATTCCCCGTTGGTTTCCTCAGAAGTTTTTATAAATGTTGCAGTGTCATTAATAATAGGGTTAAAGAAAGTTCTCTTTTCCATATAGTTTTAAAATTGAATTACATTCTTATCATGGTGTCTTCTGTTTTAGCAACAGTTTCATTATACGGTGGCTGGGTAATCATTGTTCTTACAAGTGTATTACCAGAAATTGAATATGTGTAAACATGTGAACCTGCCACTCCTTTTCTGATTTCTGCAGCAGCTCTTATGGTTAATTGATCGCCTTTTACTGACCATTCGCCGGTTGTCTTAGCGTCTTTTCCTGCACCGTCGGTCATGGTATATGTTTTATCTGCTTTTAGTTCCCATATAAATACATCTTTAAGCCGCATTGGATATTGAACTGATACCTTGCCCATTTTCTTTGCGGTTTCTGCATTAAAAAATTGTTTGGTAGAGACTTCTTTCCATTTGCCAACGAGTGATGATTGTGCATTGCATACAGTGAAGTATGATAAGCCAAACGTTATAAAAATAGTCAGTAAAGCTTTTATTATAAAAGCAGCAAACGTTGATTCGGTTTTCATTTTGTTTGTTATAAATATGTGAAATAATATAATTATAGTTACGAAAGGTAGTTAATTAAAACATCGAATGCGTAACATGTAATGTTTAAAATCTTGCACCTCATTACTATTTCACTAATCGAGTTGATCATGTCTTCGAGCATGGGGCCAAAAGCGCCATATTTGAAGTACAGGGATTTGTCTGTGCGAAATCATTCTTTTACTTTTGTTTAGCCTTATCATAATCGGAAGGCTCCTGTTTTTTCTTTTCCAATTGACTGTATTTAAAGTTAAGATTTTAATTCTTGACGGTTTAATTTACACTCTCATTCTTCTTTATTTCTTCCATTATTTTTGGTAAGATATTCTCTTCAAATAATCGTTTATATTCCCTTTTTTTAAAAAACCTATTTTAGGTGCTAGTTGCATTGTTTGTCCCCAAGTTGCAGCAGAAGTTAGGGATAAGTCGGTTTCTTTATTGTAAGGTGCTGAATACACAATAATATTGCAATAAAAAATAACTTTTCCCTCTCCCTCTCCATTATTAAGTAAAAAGTAAAAGTCTTCTCCATTGTTTTTCCCATACAAAGCGGTGTCGGTTTTTATTAATTCTGGATATTTGTTATATACATTATTTAGTGCAGCTTTTAAACGATCTGAATTTATATTCTGTTGAGGATATTTTTCAATGTTGCCAACAACTCCACCTCAAGAATATAAAATAAAGATAACGTCAAGTAAAACTAAAGAAAGAAGTTTTCTTTTCATTTAAATTGGTTTATAAATTAATGATTTCTAAATTGTTTTGTTATTTGTAAGCGATCTTGGTTTTGCAAGTTAAATAACAACATCTAAGGCTACGTGTTTTTTATTCTGGCGCAGTGGCGGCATCAACCAGTACACGGCCCGCGATGTGCTGGGCCTGAACCTGAATTATTACACCGCAGATTACATCCCGATCAATAGCGGCGTGACGCCGTTCCCGGCGGCGATGGGGAACCTGACTTCGGGCGAATACCGTCCGCTCTACAATGGCAACATCAGCAGCATTGCCCAGAACAACCGGGCGCTGAACAACGCGGCCAATGTGGGCAGTCCGCTGATGTTCTACAATTACAAATACGACCAGCTCAACCGGCTGGTGGCCATGGATGCATACAAGAAGACCAGCCTGACTTCTAACGACTGGGCGGGCCTGTCGGTCATGGCGTATTTCAAGGAACGGATCGCTTATGACGCGAACGGCAACATTTTAAAATACCTGCGCAACGGCCACAAGGCCACTAATCTGATGGACTCACTGACTTACAGCTATAGCAGTGGCACCAACCAGCTCAACTGGATCAGGGACCAGGTGCCAGCCAACACCTATGGTACTGTGGCCGGTGATGTACCGGACATCGATAACCAGGGTGCAAACAACTACACCTATGATGAGATTGGTAATCTGAATAGTGATAATGCAGCAGGCATCAGTTCGATCCGCTGGAGCGTGTACGGGAAGATCCTGGAGATTAATAAAGTGGCATCTGCCTCAAATCCGGTGACGCGGATGCGGTTCACCTATGACGCGCAGGGCAATAGAATCAGCAAGGTGGTGGAAAAGAACACGGGCATCAACACGTACACGTGGTACGTGCGGGATGCGCAGGGCAATGTGCTGACGACCTACAGTTCATCGGGCAGTGCGACGACTGACCTGAGCACCCTACCGGTACAGCTGACCGAGCGACACCTGTACGGCAGCAGCCGGCTGGGAATGTATTCGCAAACCTTAAATGTAGACAACAGTCCGGCCGATATGACGGACAGCAATGGCACCAGATACTACCGGGGCTACCGGGAGTATGAGCTGACCAACCACCTGGGCAATGTGCTGGCGACGATCTCCGATAAAAAGAAACCGGTGTACGCCGGTGGATTGGTGAGTTACTATGATGCGGATGTGACGACCGCCCAGGATTACTATCCGTTTGGCATGCAGATGCCGGGCCGGATCGGCTACCAGACGCAAGGCGGCTGGGTGAGCGAACCGGGATCGGGCACGGATAACAGTATACCGGCAGACATCACGATCAGCAACCGGACCAACAACCTGCCACCGGAATACACTGCGAGCAACAGCATCGAACTGACACCAGGCTTTGAGAGCGGCACAGGCGACGCGTTTAATGCGTACATTACTGCCGCGGCTGCAGGCGGAGCAGGTGAAGGCGGCAGCAGTTCTTTGAATGGTGCATACCGGTATGGGTTCAACGGCAAGGAGAATGACAATGAGGTGAAGGGCACCGGCAACCAGCAGGATTACGGCATGCGGATCTATGATCCGAGGCTGGGGAGGTTCTTGTCGACGGATCCGATTACCAAAGAATATCCGGAATTAACACCTTATCAATTTGCTTCAAATACACCAATTGCCGCAACAGATATGGATGGATTGGAAGGATTAGGTGGGCCTCCACCAAGTGCGGTCTATGCATCAAATAAAGAATTATTTGATGATTTAGTAGCTAAAAGAAATACTCCACGAGTACAAACTGCTTCGAAAGCTGGAGCTGTCGTAGCCTTGACTGGAGCAGTAGTAATGGATGCTTTTTTAACTAAGGGATGGGCAACAAGAACGCTGTTGGCTTCACAAGTATTTGGTGCAATGGAACACAACCGAGCATCGACACCAGAAGGTCGAGTAGCCCAAAATAAAAGAAGTAAAGATGCGATTGCTGATGCATTTATAACGGGAAGTGCAGGAATTATTGCGGGTAAAAGTACCAGTGTTCTAACAAAACTTATACAAGACGGTGGAGAGGTAGTTTATAAAAATTTTAGTTCTTCTTCAATAAGATTTTCCCAGTCAAATGTAAACGGGCTAAACGAAGTTGCGACAAGCATGGAAAAAAATGGATGGAAGGGAGACCCCATCGATATAGTTAAGATGAAAGATGGTTTTTTTACGTCAGTTGACAATACCAGATTGCTAGCTGCACAAAAAGTGGGTATTGATATTGAGGCAAATGCTCATCAATATACCGACGCCATACCTGAAAGCATAGCTATTAGATTTGCTGCTAAGAATGGATCTCTGCCTAAAACTTGGGGTGATGCCGTTAAAAATAGAATAGCAGGCCAGAATAAGTCATTCAGGTCAAATGAAAACGGCTCTTTTATTAAACCAAAAACAAATGAATAAAAATGAATTTATTAGAAAAGAATGAGCTGCCGCAAGATTTTGTTTATCCAAACGAATTTTTAAAAATAGTAGAACAAGGACTAATTGATTTTGATCCTTGGGTTATTATGAGTGGGGAATATTTAAAAACACGCTATGATGGGTTAAGAAAAAGGTATCCCAAAAGGCTTCTGGTTCCTTTCGCTAGAAGAATAGACAATGATGATATTGCATGTTGGGATATAAATATTCCAAATAAAGTTGTTACTATTCATGATTTTGCCTCAGAAAATTGGGAGCAAAGAAAAGAATACGAAACCTTTTGGGTATGGTTAAGGCAGGCTGTTGATGATATGATAGAAAACGATAATTAATTTGCCACAGTGAGAGTTAAGGCGGCAGCAGTTCTTTGAATGGAGCTTACCGTTATAGGTTCAATTTAAAAGAGAATGATAAGGACATGAAGGGACGGGTAATCATCAGGGCTATGGCATGCGGATCTGTGATCCGAGACTGAGAAGGTTTTTGTCGACAGATCCAATTACCAAACAATATCCGGAATTAACGCCGTACCAGTTTGCATCTAACCGGCCAAGAGATGGTATTGACATGGATGGATTGGAATTCTTCAAGAAGGATAATACCAATTTTATGTTGGATTATAAGCCGGTTTTAAAGGCACCTGATTTTACAACTGCTGTTAAAAATTCTATAACGAACGCGGCAAATTTTATTTCTAATGCTACCACAGGCTCTCCTTTATGGAGACTTTTAAAAGTTTAAATAATTATTTAGCTGGAGGATATAAAGAACCTTCGGGCTATCCGGTTCAAACTTTATTAGTGGAACGAATGATGCATTCAGATATGTAAAAGAAACGCCGGCAGGAGAACAATTAAATGATTTGGGAGATGGTATGACAGACTTAAAAAATTATGTGCTACCCTTCCAAATGCTGATAACTTCTAAACTATTTTCTCCTAAGGTTTCAATTTCAAGTTCAGCAGGAGCAGATATTGTAGGTAAAAGAATATCTCTGGCCGGAGATTTTTATCAAAAAGCGGGGTTTGCTAAATCGAATGCTTTAGACCATATGCGTGGTGTGGATTTTAGCAGATCTGTTTAGGCCGTTACTTTAAGGAAAGGCACTATACTTCAGCAATGGGTTGGAGAAAAGGGTCTAGGAAATTATTTTACTACATTAGAAAATGGGGGTGCAAAAAATCTTGGAATTGACTATACCGGTAGAGAACTTAAGCAGTTTATCTTAAATGAAAATATTAAGGTATTGAAAAGTGCTGCTGCAACTCTTGAAGGAAGAGCCGGTGGCGGCACTCAATTATTTAGTTCTGAATTAAAAAATAAAGTCACTCAAAAATGATAGATACCAAGAATTTAATAGCATTAATAGAAATAGCGTTAGTTGAGGCAGATAAATACGTAGCCAAATATTATCATGGTGATGAAGGCCCCATGATTAGCATAAAAAAGGCGCTGCGTTTATTAAAAGAGCAGGTTCATAATCATCCAGAAAATATAAATGAAAGAGTTTTAAGGGCAATGGCTGACGTGGGTGGCATTTCGGTTAAAACCTATGAGAACACTTCTTTAGAAACTGCAATAGGGTCGGTTACGGAAATGCTTTATTACGGAATACCGCATTATAAAAATTTGGAGCCTTTACGTATGGATTTTGATAAGGGCGATCCCATTTAATAATCGTGAAAAGGCGATTCTGGTTTTGGCTTGTTGGATTTAGAGATAAAATGACAATAGAAAGTTCCGGAAAGTCTTAAAGATAAATATGAAAAAAACGTGTTGTATTTGTTCTGTTCACTATTATGGTTGATATGGATTGCTGCATGTGGGGCTTATAATATGGCAATTTAGATTGATACGCCCCCATTTATAGCGAGATTGAAACATTCGCCAATGGAGGAACAAACATTGTTAATAACGAACTCATTTATTACATTACGCTTGGAACGAGCGACCAAAGATCAACTGGTGCATTTTATTGATTCTTTTGTATCAAAAAACCTTACCGTCAGACCTTCCTTTGTATTCAAATTACTCTATATTCTTCTTCCTGGAGTCAGATAATGTTAATGATAAAAGTGCTTTAACCTACAATGCCGTCCGCTCTACAATGGCAATATCAGCAGTATCGCCTAGAACAACCGGGCGCTGAACAATGCGGCCAACGCAGGCGGACCGCTACTGTTCTACAATTACAAATATGACCAGCTCAACCGGCTGGTGGGCATGGATGCGTATAACAAATCCAGTATGACGGCCAACGACTGGTCGGGGTTAACGCTGCTGAATTATTTTAAGGAACGGGTTGCCTACGATGCCAATGGCAACATTTTAAAATACCTGCGCAACGGCCACAAGGCCACCAGCGTGATGGACTCGCTGACCTACGGGTACAACACTGGCACTAACCAGCTCAACTGGATCCGGGACCAGGTGCCAGCCAACACCTATGGTACTGTGGCCGGTGATGTACCGGACATCGATAACCAGGGTGCAAACAACTACACCTATGATGAGATCGGTAATCTGAATAGTGATAATGCTGAAGGCATCAGTTCGATCCGTTGGAGCGTGTATGGCAAGATCCTGGAAATTAATAAAGTGGCATCTGCCTCAAATCCGGTGACACGGATGCGGTTCACCTATGACGCGCAGGGCAATAGAATCAGCAAGGTGGTGGAAAAGAACTCGGGCATCAACACCTACACGTGGTACGTGCGGGATGCGCAGGGCAATGTGCTGACGACCTATAGTTCTTCGGGCAGTGCGAC
>Ga0209512_1004717_pt1 | contig 11750 bp, 9 predicted proteins | sample frozenSSSSmetaG_FD_184142 | JGI IMG/M metagenome (GOLD analysis project Ga0209512, IMG submission 184142) | Glacier valley bacterial and archeal communities from Borup Fiord, Nunavut, Canada, to study Microbial Dark Matter (Phase II) -... | ecosystem: Environmental > Aquatic > Freshwater > Ice >... | reverse complement strand
GAAAGGATTCATCGGTTTCTGTTGTTGATTTGAATACTTTCAAACTGATAGCGAAAATAACAGGAACCGGCAAAAATCCGGATGCCATCCTGTATGATCAGTTTTCGAAAAAGGTATTTACATTCAACGGGAGAAGCAGCAATTCGACGGTGATTGACGCGGTCACGTTTAAGATTATCGCAACGATTCCTCTGTCAGGTAAACCTGAGTTTTCGCAAACCGATGGCAAAGGAAAGATCTATGTCAATATTGAAGATAAAAGCCTTATTACGATAATCAATTCGGTTACGATGAAAGTAGAAAAAGAATGGTCGATCGCCCCCGGAGAAGAACCGTCTGGATTGGCTTTGGATAATGAGAATCACCGTTTGTTCTCGGTTTGTGGCAATAAAATGATGGTAATTTCGGATGCAATCGCGGGGAAAGTCATTGCAAATGTGCCAATTGGTGATGGTTGCGACGGTGTGGCTTTTGATCCTGCCACCAAACGCATTTTTGCATCAAACGGCGAAGGGAAAATGACGGTTGTTCAACAAGTAAGTGCAGATGAATATAAAGTTGTGGAAAACTTTCAGACACTACAAGGAGCAAGAACAATCACAGTTAATAAAACAACGCATCATATCTACCTCCCAACGGCAGAGTTATTACCTGGTGAAGGCAGAAGGCAGTCTAAACCAAATACGTTTAAAGTACTGGACATTGAACCAATAAAATAACAGATCCTATTCGTCTGACATAGAATCTGTTTCTTAAGGAATTTCAAAGAAAGCATCCATAAAATCAATTGATTTCGTGGGTGCTTACTTTTGTGCTTTACTTGCGGACTTCCTTACCCTTTCTTCATAAATTGAACATTCGAAACATTTACCTATTTACATACGTTTAGAAACACATTAACACCGCCTCAGAATGGGATTTCTGAAAAGAAAAAATTGACATTTTAACCTGCAAAGAGGCATTATATTCATATTATCATTTTTATAAACAATCATTTATAAATTTTTGTATGAAAAAGATAATCCTTATTGCATTGAGTATATTTTTACTGATATCATACACACATTCTCAAACCAAGTCAAAAGGAAGACCGCCAACCCAGTCGGATATTGATAAAATGATGAATGATGCCACTCAAGGCATGAGCGGTGAAGATAGGGCGGCAATGAAAGAAATGATGAAAGTGGTGATGCCGGACATGGCAAAGAAACCTGCATCAGTGGTGGTTACTTTTACGGACAATAAAAAACTTATTCCAACTAAAGATGTAACCCATATCAATAGTATTCCCAGGAAAACATTTACAGATGCAGATGTAAAAACCAACACTAACTTGTTGTATGGTAAACTTATGACCAAAATACCAACTTCTGAAAAAGCCATCATTACAAATGTACTGACAAAAGCCAAAACCGGCTCAGCGCTGATGGAAGCCGCTACTATTTCTTTTATGCAGGGCCATAACCTGGCTGCTATAGGCCTGGCTTTAAAAGCGGTACAGGCAGAGCCGAAAAATGTGAATCACCAAAATAACCTTGCAGCTATCTTATCACAAAGCGGATATCCCGAAAAGGCAATTCCTTATCTGAGAAAATTATCAACCCAATATCCAGCCAATAGTACAGTGCTTCATAATCTGGGTTATGCCTGGTTAAGTCTTGGGCAAACTGATACCGCCAAGGTTTATTTTGCAAGCGCAGTAGTCCACAATTCTTCTAATCCGGAAACTCAAATATGTCAAGGCTTTATGGATGAATTAAAGGGCGATCCGAAAAAAGCTGCTGATAATTATGTGGAATCATTTACTGAAGATCCAAATCCATTTACAGAAAATCTGGTCAAGAATGTAGATGCTGCTGATCGTCTGGGACAAATTGATTTTGACCAAATAAAAAGCACTTTGACCATTTATGAATATTTCAAAATAGGCTGGATCAGGATTCCGGCGTTGTCAGATAATGTTGAAGCTTACGAAAAGAATATGGCTATTAAAAATGGCTACAGCAAAATGTTTGATAAGCTAAATACAAAGATTGAAACGATGTCCGAAGCCAGTAATATAGAGGTTCAGGAACTTGCAGATAAAGGTGAGGCAGAATTTGTTAAGGGAATGATGCAGGAATCATTAAAGGGCATTAGTATGATGAGCATGCCCGCCGTTTACGTCCAAAACATATTACAGACTTACCTTAAAAAATGGACAGAGCGTTACATAAAAGAGAGTACCGCATTGAGGGAAAAGATGAATACACGGGAAATTGAGATGACTAAAGTTGGCGAGAATGATAAATGCCCTGATTTCAACAGAAAGAACGATGAGTTCCTTGCTTATGCAAATCCCATAATCAGAAAATTTTATGCAAAGAAAATTGAAGAGTACCGTGTATGGTTAAATGCTTTTTGCACCTGGAGCTGGTATATTGCCGGCAATCCCAAAAATGTGGTTATTGCACAAAGTATTGCATGGACGAGCTACCTTACCGGAATATATCAACAGGCTATTGAAAATCAGTACGCGATTGCCAAATCATGTGTAAAACAGAATGGTGATATTGCGCTTAAGATACCGGTCCCCGCAATACCCAATTTCACCTGCCCGACAGTAGTAAGCGTTCCTTTTGGTCTGGATGAACAGTTCCTTGATCCTCAAACAGTAAATTTTGATAACAATGACTGGGACATTAAACAGGCCGATGGTGCCACCACCCCTAATGTTACCCTATCTCCTGGCATAGATGAAAATTATATTACCGAACCGGGCAAATATGGTAATCCTTATGTAAAAACGGGGAATGGCAGTATGAATGTATCCGGAATCAATTATGCAGACAGCAATGATCCAGAATTAGCCCCTTTTTCAAAAATTTTGGAAGATCTGGCCCAGACCTCAAAAACACCTGCAGATGAACAAAATGCAGGTAATCAAGCGTCTTCAGATCATGGAAAAAAACTGACAGTTTCGGATTACAAAAAAATCCGCAATGCGGAGCTGACGCGCAAACTATTAAAGGAAATGATGAAAACCAAATGTCCGGGCGATTCATCCCTGAAAAAAGAAAGAAAACAAAAGTTTGTCGTTACGCTGGGCGAATTGGAACTTGACCCTTTACCAGTTGATGAAAACGGCGAACCACTTAAGTGGGATGAGAAAAATAAAGTTTGGGTGGATTCAAAAGGTGATTGGATTTTGCCTCCGACAGATCTTGGTGTTGTAGAAACTGGTAAAGAAGGATTTAAAGATAAAATGGTTACAGACGTGCGTGATGCTCTCGAAACAAGTGGTATGCAAACGACCATCATTAATGGAATGGAAGGAATAAAAAACATGGAAAATTCTAACAGGGGATTGTTTGATCAATAAATATAGAATTATGGGAAAAATTATCGTATTCGCATTTCTACTAATAGCACAATTTTCCTTCGGACAGGATTGCACCGAGGAATTACTGCTTCAAAAACCCGGCACCTGGAAAGCAGGCATTCAGGGATCGATTCATGGTGTAAGTCCTGCGGATTTAGTAAAAGAAAAATCAGTACTGGCAGCAATACATAAAATGGAGAACACAAAATACAATCCTAAAGGATGCCAGGTGCTTTACAGCACGTCGTATAGTAAATATCCCAGTGCCGGAGATGTATGGATTTCTGATCCTTATCATTATACCATGTATATCCTTCCCTTTTTATGCAATAATAAAAGTACCGATATTTCAAAATTTACTGTAGCTATTGCGTCAGCAACAAATGTTACAATTTCAGCCAACGAAATTTCATGGTTAAATATATTTGCTGCAACTATTCATGACGATTTCAGGGGCTACTACAAACTGGCAGACAGGCCGGTTAAAAAAGACGGATACTATTATTTTGGTAAAGATAAGGTTGATCCGGGACAAGAATTAGTTGAATACCAATGGCTGATTACCTATAATGATGCACTGCCATTTTCCTACCTCAGCCGCAGGGAATATTTGCAATTACAACAGAAAAGATTAGAGAAATCAATAAAAGAAAGCCCGGGTGAAAAGGAATATTTCCAAAAATTCATCGATAATATCAGTGAGTATTTAACCAAACCGGATAGCGATTTAAGTCAAACAGCCATTTGTATGTCGAATGATGAGGAACGGTTTAGTGGTTTTGTTAAAGAAGGCACCAAAGGTTCCTTTATCGCCGTTAAACCGAACCTGGAATATTACAATAAAAAGCTTCCAATGTCATCGCCGCAGTTTTTCACAGTAATTTATACATTAAGCCAAGGCGAACCTGTATTCGAGGAAAATATAGCTGCGATAATAGAAGCAACCGACTTTGCCGCTCTTAAAAATATGCTGGGAAAATAGCAATTACACCAATCAGATTTGTCGCAAACAAAATCGTTCAGATAGCAAAATGTTCCCGGCAGATTTTCAAAGTTTGCCGGGAACATTTGGGAATAACTACAATTTAAGGAACTCTACCCTGCGATTAAGGGCTTTATTGGCGGGAGAATCGTTTGCAGCAATTGGCTTAGTCTCACCCAAACCATCCGATTCGAGCCGCGAGGCATCAATTCCAAAACTCTTTACGAGTTCATTCTTTACAGACGCGCCGCGTCGTACCGAAAGGTCAAGATTAGCTCCATCCGCACCGTCGCTATCAGTATAACCGACTATCTTAATATGCACATCCGGATTTTCATTTAGCACATCAGCTATTCCTTTCAACGTGCCGTTCGATTCGGGTTTTACCACATCTTTATTTACATCGAAATAGATACCATAACTAACCAATTTTCCTTCGGTAATCAATTTGCTTCGCATATCAGGGGCGCCAACTGCAATCCGTATATTCGAGATCATTGGTGTTCCCTTTTCAATTAGTATTTTGTTGTATTGTACTTTATTATCCAGTGCCTTTGGCAAATCAAACAATTTGACCTCATTTTGATACACCCTGATACGTTCTTTCTGGGCCCAGACAGATATATGATACTTTTGGTTCGCTAATTGGGTGGCACCCTCTCTTGTACCCTGAACATTGTTCCTTTCGTACGAAAAATAAGAATTGAAATAAACGTAGTAATCAAATTTAACAGAAAAGCCTGATTTACCGGGATCAGCCTCTGGTTCATAGTCATTTGGCTTGTCACTATGGAGCAATCTAAAGTAATAACCTAAACCACTTTTTTCGCCATTTTGAGGAATAACGTCAAACTCAACCGTATAATTATCTGGTAAAACCAAGGGCTTATCACCCCAAATGCTGGTATTCACATCCGAAATCTTAAGCCATTTTCCAGGAAAAAGGTTCGTTGTCATCACCTCTCCTGAACCATTGGTGTTCCAGTGTGCAGGAAAATCACCAACAGCATCCGAACTAAAATCTTCAAAGAAAATAACCTTTTCACCCGGAATAAAATCGAACTTAGAGTATGTCTGAAGTGAAGGTTTTGAATCAACAACCGGCTTTACCTCATTCGCAACTTCCTTAACGGGCTCCTGAACTTGTTCTGCTGCTGGCTTTTCGGTTGTTTTCTTCTTTTTAAATAGATTTTTAACGCCGCTTTGTACAGCATCCAATCCTTTATCAATCTCCTGATCAACTTTGCTATTTGCTTTGTTGTTGGTCTGATTTTTCACTTTCGCATTTAAATCAATTTGTGCATTTAGATTCATAAATGCCACAGAAAATAGTAAAACAAATAGAATTTGTATTGTCTTCATGTCGTTTAAATTTATAGAAATCTATACTGATTATGGAATACTATATGCTTAAACGATTTCTTTTTTAGAATGTTTTTAAATAAGGCTTTCTTTTCATTGTTTTCAACAGATAAAAAACGACGCAGATACTTCAACAACCTATATATCAATGATTAAATCTAAATTTATTTTTTTTCATATTTAATTTTCTAAGTTTAAAATCCACTGGATCAAATTCTACCTGGAATTATTTTAAAGCTGAATAATGAGCACCATCTTCTGCGAATCGCGCAGCACCTCAACGGCAATACTTTCGCCTGGTTTGAGCTGATTCAACCTGAACATGTAGTCCTGAATGTTGTTTACAGGTTTCCCGTTGATTGAAATAATTACATCGCCCTTCTTCATCCCTCCAAGTGCAGCTGGTTTTCCGGGAGTCACCAAATCGGCACGCAGACCGTTCTTCACATTCCCGGCAAAGTCAGGCATAATTCCAAGCGTAATACCTTTCCTTCGGCTGCCGCGACTTTGTACTTCCTTTGGTCCGGCTTCCTTAAACGTAAGTTTGGTATCCATATTGGCCAGATCCGCAATTAGCTTGTAAGCCAAGTCCGAAATCTTCACCATTCCAGGGTAATTGATTTTATCCCAGGTGTCTGCAGGTGTGTGATAATCGAGGTGAGCACCCGAAGAAATAAACAGCACTGGAATATTCTTACCATAAAATGAGGCATGATCCGATGGCCCGTAACCTTCATCAGATAAGGAGAGTTTCAGAACCGTTGTATCACACAAGGCATAAATCATTTTCTTTAATGGGTCGGCAGTTCCAACTCCGCCAATCTGAACCAGCGAATTCTCATTCAACCGGCCAACCATATCAAGATTAACCATGGCATTCACTTTCGTCAGATCAATTTCCGGATTCTCAACAAACCTTTTAGAACCAAGCAGTCCCTCCTCTTCACCGGCAAAAGCAATCACGACAATACTTCTTTTGTGACTTTCAGGTGAAGCAGCCAGCTTTTGTGCCAGTTCAAGCATCATTCCTACGCCCGAAGCATTATCATCGGCACCGCGATGCACTGCAACCGTATCAGGAACACGACTTCCCGAACCCAAACCACCCATACCAAGATGATCAAAATGGGCACCAATAACAACATATTGGTCTTTCAATTTTTTATCGCTCCCGGGAATGACCATTACAACATTACGGGTTGGAGCAGTGGTTTCAACAACATCTGATCTACCCGAAACCGCAGCTCCGGTATTGAAACTTCCCGGCTTACGATGTTCGTTCAGTTTTATTTCGATATCAACAATCGTTTGCTTATTCGTCTCCAACAGTTGATTGGCAATTTTCCGTGTTATTCTGAAAGCAGGAATACCGGCCGATTGTTCCCCTTTGGCCAAAGAATCAAACTTATCTTCAGGATCGAATGTCTTACCCGAAACAAGCAACACGGCAGTTGCATCTAAATCTTTTGCCTGAAGTACTTTGTCCCTGTCTTTACTGTAGCGGATAAACGGACTCTTTAACTTTTCGATTTCAGGATCGGCCCGCAGCATCATCACAATCTTTCCTTTAACATCAATACCTGAATAATCATCCCATTTAAGACTATCCTCATTGATCTCAAAACCATATCCTGCAAAGACAACCTCACCGCTGAATGAACCATTCTGTGAAAAGGCGAACGGGGCAAAATCATGATTAAGATCAAGTGATGTACCCTTTAATGTCATAGAATTGGCCGAACCAAAAACAATTTTATCGGTTACCATGAACTGCTGGAAACCTTTCTTATGCAATTGACTCAACCCACTGGCTTTTAAATCACTTCGAATATATTCGGCTGCCAGATGATCGCCTTCGCTGCCGGTGAGCCGTCCTTTTAATTCATCGGAAGCGAGATAGCTGAGGTGCATTTTAAGCTCATCGATAGTTACTTCAGGCGACCGCTTCTTATCTTTCGAGAACGAAATGGTCACGAATACCAAAAAAGCAAGGGCAATTTTTCCAAAAACTCTCATAACGCTGTTTTAAGCTACCGTATTTTAAAAACGGTTCAAAATTACAATAATTTCTTTTTGCAAATAAGCAACTCCAATCCGGTTAATTCGAGACTTTCCAATAAGTAACACATTTGTAATTGTTTTGTTATCGCATGGTAACCAATACTTCTTTACTTGCATCGGTTAGAAAACGTTCGTTCGGAAAAATACTGATCAATTATCTGAGTTTATAAATGAATAATTCATGTTCAATATGGAAAGTTTTGTAATTCATAAGCAAGGTGAAGAGCACTATGATGTAGTGCTTCTGTCGAATAAAAGTCATGTTATCCTTCGGGGGAAGGATTGCTCCAATCTGCCGGAATGTAAATATTTGATTGATTCGATTCGCAGCAATGCGACTGATTACTCGAAGTACGAATTAATGACCGCTAACGACGGCAAGTACTATTTCAGCGTCAAGGAATCGGGTGGAGATGAAATTGCCCGCAGTGAAATTTTTGAAGATACGGCTGAACGTTATGCGGGGATCGGATTGGTCAGAAGGACGATACCCTATGCGATTGTTGATGATCAGTCATCTGTATTATAATTTCGGATAATAATTTAAACCATTTTAATTTAAATATTTATGGGGACCTTTATTGTAAAGAAAGAAGAAGATGGGCATTACTATGTCACGCTGAAGGTTAAGGGTGGACGCATCATGCTAAATAGTATTAAGCATCTTTCCAAATCTTCGTGCAAAGTTGGAATCGAAAACATTCGGGCCAATGCCTCTGATAACCTGAAATACGAATACAAAAAAACTTTTGACGGGAAGTTCTATTTCCGCCTAAAATCTGTTCATGGTGAAGTATTGGGGAACAGCAAAATTTACGAAACTGCCGAAAACCGTAATGTGGGTATCGAAACGGTCCGAAGAATTGCGCCTTTTGCAAGTGTGATCGATTTGGCTTCCTGACCTATTTTCTTTAATAAAACCGCCAAATTATTAAAGAAGCACATGCAGCTTTAAATTCAACTCAGACTTTTGTTTTGCTTTCAGTCATAGTGTTAAATTTAGTGTTAGAAATCTCAGTTTTGAAAAGTTCGGGAACGGTTCATTGTTCCCGGGCTTTTTTATTTTAAGAAATCGCGGAACCATAATCCCGAATCCTTTACTGTACGTTCCTGCGTTTTAAAATCGTTGTAAACCATTCCGAATCTGGGACGATAACCTTCTGCCCACTCGAAATTGTCGATAAAAGTCCAGGCAAAGTATCCTTTTATATTGGCACCATCGTTTTTAGCCCTCAGAACCTGGGTGAGATATCGCTTGTAAAAACTGATTCGTTGCTGATCGTGAACCATTCCATCGACAAGCTGATCGGGAAAAGCTGCACCATTTTCCGTAATAATAATCTCTTTAACAGGATATTTGGCAAACTGCATCAAGATATTGTAGATCCCTTCGGGGTGAACCTCCCACCCCATATCTGTCATCTCTGCATCCTTTTCCGGATGAACACGGTTGGCCCAAAGAAAAGGGATCAAAGAGGGTTTACTGATCACCCTGAAATAGTTCTGAATTCCAATAAAATCAAAATCAAACTTCAGCTTTTCTTCATCACCTGGTTTATTGTATTTTTCGATTTTCTTAAGAAATGGGAGTTCCTTATGCGGATAACCCATCCCCAATGAAGGTTCAATAAATAAACGGTTTAACAACACATCAATCCGGTTGGCAGCACGTTGATGGCTTTCAATCGATTTTGAAGGTTCAACAAACGAGCATGAATAAGAATTGCCAATATGACTGTTTTTAACATTATTGCGAATAATCCGTCCGCCCTCTGCCTGACAAAGACTGGCATGGTGAACCGAAGCCAGAAATTTATTGATACTGCTTTGATTCGGCGCATGTATGCCGGCAAGATAACCTAAGAGGGTGAAACCCGAAGGTTCGTTCAGTACCATCCAATGACGAATCCGATCACCAAACCTTCTTGTGCAAAGATCGCTGTACTCCGAAAACCATCCGACCATATCGCGATTTGTCCATCCACCGCGATCGTCAAGCTTTTGAGGCAGATCCCAATGATAAAGCATTGCCCAGGGATTGATACCAAGTTCAAGGCAATTATCAATCATCCGGTTATAAAAATCAATCCCCTTTTCATTTACTTTTCCAATACCATCGGGAAGAATTCTTGACCATGAAAAAGAAAACCTGAAGTTTTTGAAATTCAGGCTTTTTAAGAGTTTTAAATCACTTTCGGAACGGTTATAAAAGTCGAGCGATTCATTTCCATTTGTTTTGTCCTTAACAGACCATTTTTTACTGGTGGACCTGTCCCATATCGATTCACCTTTCCCATCAGTATTCCATGCCCCTTCAATCTGGTAAGCTGATGTACCAACGCCCCAGATAAAATCGTCACCAAAATCTGCTTTTGAAATTTGTGTATCCTCGAAACTATTCGGATGGACCGGATACACCTTGTTTTTTACTAACTGTGAAGCCAGGTATTTTAAAAATTCGAATTGAACCATTCTACGACTTTTTGCCAAATATTTTGAAGGCTAAATTTGTAATTCTAGCCAAAACAGACGGCAAAGATAATCAGATAAAAAGATTCTTATCTTGTACTGTAAATGCTCCAATTTGTAACACTAAAAAGAGACTTTTGCGATGTTAAAAATTCTAAAATATCATTTTAAAAAATTCACCAGTCAAATTCGTAAACAGACAATTTCCGTAGCAGGAATAAGTATTTTTTCATTGATGCTACTTCTGGCATTCAGTTGTAAAAAAGATTCTACAGTTGATGCACCTACATCAGCTGTAATTCAGTTCGTTTACAGTTCTGATGCCCATTTTGGTATCACAAGGGCCACTTTTCAGGGTGCGACCAACGTAAATTCCAGTGTCGTAAATGCAAAACTGGTTGAAAAAATCAATTCACTGCCAACCTTAACCATTCCGGCAGACAATGGTGTTTTTGCAGGAAAAGTATTAAGTAGCATTGACTACTTTATTCATCATCAGTGGCCTTAATTATTTGTTTAAGTACTCTTTCTTTTAGCATGGTTGTTTATTTTTATTAGTTAAATAATTGTTTACTAATTTGAAGGGATACCTTTCGAAAGTTGATAGCGAAAGTCCTCCTAATAAAGAAGGTGTGATAATTAATGCTCTACTGCTACCGATTGCGCTCAATTTGGGAAATGCCAATAGGAACAGAAGAATATTTCGCACCGATTTCGGTTTCATAACTTTCAGGTTATAAGCAAAAATTACAACTCATCATCATTATCAGATTCAGATTTTTTTTTGGTGAAAACCTCTTCATTAAAAAATTTCGTCACATCTTCTTTATCTTCCAAATTTCGTTTGACTAAATAAACCACTAAAATAATTGCGCATAATGCAACAATGCCTATAATCGTCCAATTTACTTCCATTTTTAAATTTTTAAAAAAGTTAAAACGAATTCATATCCCCTCTTTATGCTTTAGCAAAGTCTTTGCCTATTTTTTCAATCTTATTCAACCATTCATTTCGGAATTCAATTTTTGAATTTCGAATTGGCTGAATATAGGTGACTTTTACAGGTTTTACACCACAAAATTCCAAAACAGTTTTCCTTAATTGATTCACACTTGGTCGTCCGAACACTAACCAATAATACAAACCGGGCTGATCGAGTGTTGTGATGATATGTGCCGACTTACCAACTAAAAGCTTATCCCACCAAACAGAATTTTCCCTGTATTGAAATACAAAGCCAGGTAAAAAGAGTCTGTCAATAAAACCTTTTGTAATTGCAGGAAGACCGCCCCACCACACAGGGTGAACCCATACCAAATGGTCTGCCCATTTTATTTTTTCCCATGCGACTAATAAATCTGGTTCTAACGCGGTTCTTTTCTCATACCCAAACTCAAGATTTGGGTTGAATTTTAAATCCCGAATAATTATTTCTTTTACTTCAGCACCCGAATCTGAAGCCCCTTCCTTATAAGCTTCTGCTATGCCAAAACAAAAACTGTTTTGGTTGGGAT
>Ga0209512_1004716_pt1 | contig 11751 bp, 13 predicted proteins | sample frozenSSSSmetaG_FD_184142 | JGI IMG/M metagenome (GOLD analysis project Ga0209512, IMG submission 184142) | Glacier valley bacterial and archeal communities from Borup Fiord, Nunavut, Canada, to study Microbial Dark Matter (Phase II) -... | ecosystem: Environmental > Aquatic > Freshwater > Ice >... | reverse complement strand
GTAACCGGCATGGCCGAATTGGCTCCCTAAAGCTTGTGCGGGGGCGCGTCACAACGCGCTGGCGCGCTGGGCCAGCAACGCTGTCAATAGACTGTGCTCGCATTGCGGGTCGCTGCACTTGTCGCAGATCCAGACCCAGGGCCGGTTTTGGGCACTGCCTGAAGGTGCGCTCCGGCGCGGGTTGATTTTGGTAGGTGGCAGCCGGTTTTCAATGGCATGCAGCGCCTGGTCCAGGCGCTGCTCGCTTGTCCCATAGAGCACCTGGTAAGAAATGGCGGCATGTGTCAGCGCGGTGCGAATCGACCGGTCTGCCGCTTCCTGCGCAAGGTCCTCGCTGGCGGGAAAGCTCAGCGCCTGCGCCGTCGGCTCCATTCCCATCAGCAGTACCAGGTCAAAGCTGGCCAGCTCAGCCGGCAGCGCCAGCGAGTCGCTGCTCATCACCTTCACGCCGCTGCTCCAGTCTGAAGCCTTGATCGCGTTGTCCAGAAGGCTGGCGAACCCGATGACCTGGGCTGGATGCGCGCCGATCAGCGCAATTTTCAGTGCAGCCATGATCTGAAACGCAGAGCGCGAATGAGCGGCCTGGTGGCCGGCTCACTCCGTGATCTGCACAAACATTTCATTGGGCTTGACCATGCCGAGTTCGCTGCGGGCTTTTTCCTCGACCATTTCCAGACCCTCCTGCAGATCCTTGATCTCGGCCGCCAGCTGGTCATTGCCGGCCTGGTCCAGGGTGTTTTTTGCCAGTTGCTCATCCAGTCGTTGCTGCATCTCGCGCACGGCGGGAATGCTGCCCCGGCCCATCCAGAGTTGGGCATGGAACAGCCCCAGCAGTGCGACCAGAATGACAGGAACGAAACGGTTGCCCACTTGCTGGCGAAGGGATTAGCGCAGGTTATAGAAAGCCGCGCGGCCCGGATAGGTCGCGACTTCGCCCAGGTCTTCCTCGATGCGCAGCAACTGGTTGTACTTGGCCATGCGGTCCGAGCGCGACAGCGAGCCGGTCTTGATCTGGCCGGCATTGGTGCCCACGGCGATGTCGGCAATCGTCGAGTCTTCGGTTTCGCCCGAACGGTGCGAGATCACGGCGGTATAGCCGGCGCGCTTGGCCATCTCGATGGCGGCGAAGGTTTCTGTCAGGGTGCCGATCTGGTTGATCTTGATCAGGATCGAGTTGGCAATGCCCTTGTCGATGCCTTCCTTGAGGATTTTGGTGTTGGTGACGAACAGGTCGTCGCCGACGATCTGCACGTTCTTGCCGAGGCGGTCGGTCAGGATTTTCCAGCCGTCCCAGTCGCCTTCGGCCATGCCGTCCTCGATGCTGATGATCGGGTACTTGTCAACCCAGGTCGCCAGCATGTCGGTCCATTCCTGCGCGCTCAAACTCAGGCCTTCGCCGGCCAGCACGTACTTGCCGTCCTTGTAGAACTCGGAGGCGGCGCAATCGAGGCCCAAGGCGATCTGCTCGCCTGCCACGAAGCCGGCCTTGTCGATGGCTTCCAGAATCATCTCGATGGCCGCTTCATGGTTGGGCACGTTAGGCGCAAAGCCGCCTTCGTCGCCGACGGCGGTGCTGATGCCCTTGTCGTGCAGGATTTTCTTCAGGGCGTGAAACACCTCGGCGCCGTAGCGCAGGGCTTCGCGAAAGCTCGGTGCGCCCAGCGGAATGATCATCAGCTCTTGCAGGTCGAGGTTGTTGTTGGCGTGCTCGCCGCCGTTGATGACGTTCATCATGGGCACGGGCATCTGCACCGCAGCCATGCCGCCAAAGTAGCGGTACAGCGGCAGGCCGGCTTCTTCGGCCGCTGCGCGCGCCACAGCCATCGACACGGCCAGCATGGCGTTGGCGCCCAGGCGGGACTTGTTCTCGGTGCCGTCCAGTTCGATCAGGGTGCGGTCCAGGAAGGCCTGTTCGCTGGCGTCCAGGCCCAGCACGGCTTCGGAGATTTCGTTGTTGATATGGCCGACGGCCTTGAGCACGCCCTTGCCGAGGTAACGCGACTTGTCGCCGTCGCGCAGCTCGATGGCTTCTCGCGAGCCGGTGGACGCGCCTGATGGCACCGAGGCGCGGCCCATGACGCCGGATTCCAGCAGAACGTCGCATTCGACGGTGGGGTTGCCACGGCTGTCCAGAATTTCGCGGCCGACGATATCAACAATTGCGCTCATTATTTTTCCTTGGATTGAAAAGATTCTTCAGACCGGGGCGGCTACGCCCTCGACCAAAACCATGCTAAAAAATTCGGTGGCGCCCAGGCGCTTGGCCCGTGCTGCCCGGTACATCTCGCCATCGTAAAAGGCTTTGGCCGCCGCGTAGCTTGGAAACCGGAGCATGGCGATGCGGCTGGGCTGCCACTGGCCTTCCAGCGCCTCGAAGCGGCCGCCGCGCACCAGGTACTCGCCGCCAGCGGCTGCGACGGCGGCGGGCGCCTCGGCCATGTACTGCTGGTACTGAGCCATGTCGGTGATCAGCATGTCAACAATGATGTAGGCGGCGGGCATGGTGTCCTTCGGTGGGTTCAGTTGAAATTGTCTTCGAGAAAACCGTTTTTCTTGGTCACGCGGTCCAGTTCGAGCAGGGTTTCCAGCAGTGCTTTCATGTGCTTGAGCGGAACGGCATTCGGGCCGTCGCTCAGGGCTTTGGCCGGATCGGGATGGGTTTCCATGAAGATGCCAGCAATCCCCACCGCGATCGCGGCGCGGGCCAGCACCGGCACCATCTCGCGCTGACCGCCGCTGCTGGTGCCCAGGCCGCCGGGCAGTTGCACCGAATGCGTCGCGTCAAACACCACCGGCGCGTGGGTTTCGCGCATGATCGCCAGGCTGCGCATGTCGGATACCAGGTTGTTGTAGCCAAAGCTGGCGCCGCGCTCGCAAGCCATGAACCGGTCTTCATCCAGGCCTTTCTCGCGCGCTGCAGCGCGTGCCTTGTCGATGACGTTCTTCATGTCGCCAGGCGCGAGGAACTGGCCCTTCTTGATGTTGACCGGCCGGCCCGATTGCGCCACCGCATGGATGAAGTCGGTCTGGCGGCACAAAAAGGCCGGCGTCTGCAGCACATCGGCGACGGCGGCCACGGCAGCAATCTCGGCTTCGGAATGCACGTCGGTCAGGATGGGCAGATTCAGCTCGCGCTTGACCTTGGCCAGGATTTCAAGCCCTTTTTCCAGGCCCGGGCCGCGAAAGCTGGTGCCGCTGGAGCGGTTGGCCTTGTCGTAGCTGGATTTGAAAATAAAGGGAATGCCCAGCGCAGTGGTGATTTCCTTGAGCGCGCCGGCCGTGTCCATCTGCAGTTGCTCGGACTCCACCACGCAAGGGCCGGCAATCAGGAAGAAGGGCTGGTCCAGCCCGATGTCAAATCCGCAGAGCTTCATGTTTAGGCCACCACTTTCAGGGGTTTCGCGGTATCCGGTTGTTGCGCCAAGCTGGCCGTGCTGCGGTGCTCCAGCGTGGCGGCAATGTAGGCATTGAACAGCGGGTGGCCGTTCCACGGCGTTGATTTGAATTCAGGGTGGAACTGAACGCCCATGAACCAGGGGTGAACGTCCTGCGGCAACTCGACGATTTCCGTCAGGTGCTCGCGCTGCGTCAGCGCAGAAATGACCAAGCCTGACTTGCGCAGCGCATCGAGGTAATTGACGTTGGCTTCATAGCGGTGGCGGTGGCGCTCGGTCACCACATCGCCGTAGATCTTGTGTGCCAGGCTGTCGGGGGCCACATCGGAGCTTTGCGCGCCCAGCCGCATGGTGCCGCCCAGGTCGGACTTGGCGTGGCGCGTCTTGATGGTGCCGTCGGCGTCTTTCCACTCTGTGATGAGGGCAATCACCGGATGCTTGGTGGCCGGGTCAAACTCGGTGCTGTTGGCGTCCTTGAGGCCGGCGACATGGCGGGCGAACTCGATCGTGGCGACCTGCATGCCCAGGCAGATGCCGAGGTAGGGGATCTTGTTTTCACGGGCAAAGCGGGCGGCGCAAATCTTGCCTTCCACGCCGCGTATGCCAAAGCCGCCTGGCACCAGGATGCCGTCAAACGCTGCCAGGCAAGACACGGTGTCCGGCGTGAGGGTTTCGGAGTCCAGGTAGGTGATCACGACCTTGGCATGGTTTTTCATGCCGGCGTGGCGCAGGGCCTCGTTGAGCGACTTGTAGCTGTCGCTCAGGTCCACGTACTTGCCGACCATGGCAATGCTGACCTCGGTCTGGGGATGCTCGGTGGCATACACCAGGTCGTCCCAGCGCTTGAGGTTGGCCGGCGGCGTGTGCAGGCGCAGCTTGTCGCAGATCAGGCCGTCCAGCCCCTGCTCGTGAAGCATGCGGGGTACCTTGTAGATCGTGTCCACGTCCCACATCGAAATCACGCCCCATTCGGGAACATTGGAGAACAGCGAGATCTTGTCGCGCTCTTCGTTCGGAATGCGCCGGTCGGCGCGGCACAGCAGCACGTCGGCCTGGATGCCGATCTCGCGCAATTGCTTGGCCGTGTGCTGGGTCGGCTTGGTCTTGAGTTCGCCAGCTGCGGCAATCCACGGCACGTAGCTCAAATGCACGAAGGCGGTGTTGTTCGGCCCCATGCGCAGGCTCATCTGGCGCACGGCTTCCAGGAAGGGCAGGGATTCGATGTCGCCCACCGTGCCGCCGATTTCGACAATCGCTACATCGACCGCGTCCGGCGTGCCGTAGCTGGCGCCGCGCTTGATGAAGTCCTGGATTTCGTTGGTGATGTGCGGAATCACCTGCACCGTCTTGCCAAGGTAGTCGCCACGGCGTTCCTTGTCGAGCACGCTCTGGTAGATCTGGCCGGTGGTGAAGTTGTTGGCCTTGCGCATGCGCGTTTCTATGAAACGCTCGTAGTGGCCCAGGTCGAGATCGGTTTCCGCGCCGTCGTCGGTCACGAAGACCTCGCCATGCTGGAGCGGCGACATCGTGCCGGGGTCCACATTGATGTAGGGATCGAGCTTGATCAGGGTGACCTTGAGGCCTCGCGATTCAAGGAGCGCAGCGAGGGAGGCTGATGCGATTCCCTTGCCCAGGGAAGACACCACACCGCCGGTGACGAATACAAATTTGGTCATGCCATGTACGAACCACAAGTTCGCTGAGGTGGTAAACGGAGATTATAGGGGTTGGCCATTTCGCTGGCGACGACCTGGTACGCGAAGCGACAAGCGTGGGGGTCAGCGAATGCAGCGCCGGGCCGCTCCAAGCAAGTTCAGCCCCCTCGGGGGGCAGCGTCGTACGCGAAGCGACAAGCGTGGGGGCCTTGTTTAACTGATACATTGCCTGCCATGACGAATCAAGTAAACGACTCTGGCAGCGCTGAAGCACTCGACCTGGCGGGCAAGCATATCGTGCTGGGCCTGTCCGGCGGCATCGCCTGCTACAAGTCAGCCGAGTTGTGCCGGGCGCTGATCAAGGCCGGCGCCACGGTGCAGGTCGTGATGACCGAGGCGGCCGAGCAGTTCATCACGGCTGTCACGCTGCAGGCGCTGAGCGGGCGACCGGTCTACACCAGCCAGTGGGACCGCCGCGAGCCCAACAGCATGGCGCACATCAACCTGTCTCGGGAAGCCGATGCGATGGTGATTGCGCCCTGCAGCGCTGACTTCATCGCCAGGCTGGTCCAGGGCCGCGCCGACGAGTTGCTGAGCCTGATGTGCCTGGCGCGTCCCATCGGCCAGGTGCCGCTGCTGGTGGCGCCGGCGATGAACCGCGAGATGTATGCGCACCCGGCGACGCAGCGCAACCTGGCGCAACTGCAGGCCGACGGCGCGACCGTGCTGGGCGTGGGGACCGGCTTTCAGGCTTGCGGCGAGACCGGCGACGGCCGCATGCTGGAGCCGGGCGAACTGCTCGAAGACATCATCGCGTTTTTCATGCCCAAGGTGCTGCACGGCCAGCGCGTGCTGGTCACGGCTGGCCCGACCTACGAGGCGATTGATCCGGTGCGCGGCATCACCAACCTGTCGAGCGGAAAAATGGGCTTTGCGATTGCGCGTGCGGCGCGCGAGGCGGGCGCCGAGGTCACGCTGGTCGCCGGTCCGGTCAGCCTGGCCACGCCGCGCGGGGTCACGCGCGTTGACGTCAAATCTGCATCAGATATGCTCTCTGCGGTTTCTGCGCGAGCGCAGTTAGCTACTGTTTTCATAGCAACAGCCGCCGTCGCCGACTGGCGGCCTGCGGTGCCATCCGTTCAAAAAATCAAGAAGGACGGATCTGGCCAGACGCCGCAACTTGAGTTCACCGAAAACACCGACATCCTGGCCACCGTGGCCCAGTCGCCGGCGGCGCAGGCGGGCGCTCTTTTTTGCGTCGGTTTTGCCGCAGAAAGCCATGACCTGCTGGGCAATGCCCAGGCCAAGCGGCTGCGCAAGAAGGTCCCGCTGCTGGTCGGAAACATTGGCCCCGACACCTTCGGGCAGGACCACAACGCCTTGCTGCTGATTGATGCGCAGGGCAACACCGAGCTGCCCCGGGCGTCCAAACTGTCGCTGGCACGGCGTCTGGTCCAGGAGATTGCCAGCAGGATGGCCGCTTGCGCGCCAGCGGACCGCAAGCCCACAGCCTCATGAATCACCCCTCGGACACACCGCCTGACGGCGATTTTGCGGCTTATGTTGAGCGACTGACGGCCGGCCAGGCGGTGCCTGGCGCGCGGCAAGACCTGTTCGCACCCAAAAAAAGCGTGCCGGCGGGCGCGGCGCCGGCGGCCGGCCAAGGCCAGCCCCCAGCCAAGGGGGGGCTTGAGCGCGTGACGCGAATCCCTTTTTTGAGGCACCTTAAATGGGTGGCCGGGCTGTGGATTGCTGCGCAGCTGCTGGCCAGGTTTGTACCCGGCGCCAGCTTTTTGTTCATTCCCCTGCTGGCGCTCTATGCGGCGTGGGTAATTTTTACCATCAGGCGCAAGCCCGCGGGCGCTTTCTTCAAGGAACTGGGCGCGCTGGCAAAGCGCGCTGCCGAAGAAGCCCGAAAAGCCCAAACATCTCAACCCAAAAACAAGCCATGAAAATCGACATCAAGATCCTGGATCCGCGCCTTCAGGGCAATCTGCCCCACTACGCCACGCCCGGCAGCGCCGGACTGGACCTGCGCGCCTGTCTGGACTCACCCCTCACACTGGGCGCCAATGCCTGGCAGCTCGTGCCCACGGGCATTGCCGTTTACCTGCACAACCCCGGCTATGCCGCGCTGATCCTGCCGCGCTCGGGGCTGGGCCACAAGCACGGCATTGTGCTGGGCAATCTGGTGGGGCTGATCGACAGCGACTACCAGGGCCAGTTGATGGTCAGCGCCTGGAACCGCAGCGATGTGCCCTTCACCATCGAGCCGATGGAGCGCATTGCGCAACTGGTGATCGTTCCGGTGGTTCAGGCACAGTTTCATGTGGTGACAGAATTTACCGCCACAGAACGGGGCGAAGGCGGTTACGGCTCCACCGGAAAAGGCTGAAGCGCTGCTGGCCAGTTGCCATTGAGTGTCAGGCTTGTCCTACATCAATCGATTGCAGCATCCCACGCCCCCTGAGCCTTGGGCCTGACCTCTCGATTCAAGGATTAAACTTCTAATCAACCCATGACCTTCCCGCGAAACTTGCTGAAACAGAAGAAGCAATTAGTTGCGTCGGAAAGCCACCCACTTCATTTTCAGGAGAATTCCATGCGTCGTGTTTCCCGCTTTATTTCAGTGACTTCGTCAGTGCTTGTGCTGGCGGGTCTGGCCGCCTGCGGCACCGTGCCAATGGATTCCCAGGGGCAAATGTCGTCCTATCCGGCCTCGACCTACCCGAGCCAGGGTCAATACCCGAACCAGTATCCGAATCAATACCCGGCACAGGCCCAATACCCTGCCCAGAACCAGCAGGGCAACTATGCTGAATATGGACGTGTCAGCAATATCGAGGTTTTCCAGACCCAGCAGCAAGCGCAGGGCTCCGGCCTGGGCGCCGTTCTGGGCGGCGTGGCTGGCGCGGTTGTCGGCCACCAGATCGGCGGCGGCAGCGGTCGCGACGCGGCAACTCTCGCTGGCGCTGTCGGCGGCGCATTTGCCGGCAATGCGATCGAGAAAAACCGCAATCCCAACGTGAGCCAGACTTACCGCGTCACCGTGCAGCTGGACAACGGCGCTGCACGTGCCTATGACATACCGGCAACCGGCGAACTGCGCATCGGTGACCGCGTGCGGGTGCAAAACGGCCAACTGTTCCGTTATTGATCACGGCATAGCCCACGCGAAAGCGGCGCTGCAGTTTTCTGCAGCGCCGCTTTTTTGTGGGCGAATAAAAAGCCAGCGCTCAGTGCAGCGTGTCGTTTCCGGGCGCCAGCGGCTCCAGCTTGAAAAAGCCGGTGCCCAGCGAACCCTGGCCAATTTCCTGCTCGGTGGCCTCGCGCACGGATTCAACCTTGAGCGCCAGCCGGATGGCGATGCCGCCCAGCGGGTGGTTGCCGTCCAGCACCACATGCTCGGGGTAAATTTCAGTGACGGTGTAAATGTGGACTTGCGGTATCTGCGCGCTCGCCCCTGCCGGCATGGCCGCGCCGTCGAAGGTCATGCCTTCCTCAATCTCTGCCGGAAAAATGCTGCGGGCCTCGAGGAAGACCAGGTTCTCATCGTAGTCACCGAAGGCGTTTTCGGGTTCCAGGTGTAACTCCAGGCTGTCGCCGGCCGCATGGCCCTGCAGCGCTTCTTCGATGGCAGCCAGCAGATCGTTACCGCCGAGCAGGAACTCGACCGGTTCGTCCAGTTCGTCCAGCACTTCGCCCAAAGTATCTTTCAGCGTCCATGTGAGGGCGACGACGCATTGCGGGGTGATTTTCATCGGACAATTGTCCCATGGATGTCAATCAGCCCCTCTCCCTTCTCGCCGGTCTCACCCCCGCCCAGTTCATGCGCCGCCACTGGCAAAAAAAGCCGTTATTGGTGCGCCAGGCGATTCCCGGCTTCCAGCCTTTTCTCAGCCGCGCGGCCTTGGCCAAGCTGGCTTCCCGGGAAGAGGTCGAGTCGCGCCTGATCGTCCAGCAGGACAAGGGCTGGACACTGAAGAAAGGGCCGTTTGCCGCCCGGAGCCTGCCGCCACTGGGCCAGGATGGCTGGACCCTGCTGGTTCAGGGCGTGGATCTGCATGAGCCTGCCGGCCACGCGCTGCTGCAGCAGTTCCGTTTCGTTCCCGATGCGCGCATGGATGACCTGATGATCTCGTTTGCCACGCCGGGCGGCGGCGTGGGGCCGCACTTTGACAGCTACGACGTATTTTTGTTCCAGGCCAGCGGCCGCCGGCGCTGGAAAATCGGCAAGCAGAAAGACTTTTCACTGCAGCCGGGCGTGCCACTGAAAATCCTGCAGAACTTCGAAGCCGACGAGGAATTCGTGCTGGAGGCCGGCGACATGCTCTACCTGCCGCCGCGCTATGCCCATGACGGCATTGCCGAGGCCAGCGTCGGGCCGGATGGAAAACCCGCCGACTGCATGACGTATTCGATCGGCTTTCGCTGCCCGGTGCAGGGCGAGCTGACCTCCGACCTGCTGCACCGGCTGGCTGAAATGGGCGAGGATGCCGCCGAATCGTGTGACGAAGAAAGCGAGGGCGCGCGCGCCGTTCCCAAGCGCATGTACCGCGACCCCGCGCAGCCTGCCACCGAAACGCCGGCTGCCATGCCGGCCGGCCTGGCGGATTTTGCCCGGCAGGCGGTGCTTGAAGCGCTGAAGGATCCGCTGGCGCTGGCTTGCGCGCTGGGGGAATCCATGTCCGAGCCCAAGCCTGGTGTCTGGTTTGACGAGCCGCAGCAGGCCTGGGATGGCGATGCCGCCAAGGCCGGCCAGACCGGGATTTCGCTGGATGCGCGTACCCGCATGATGTATGACAGCGACCACATTTTTATCAACGGTGAAAGCTACCGCGCCAAGGGGGCCGATGCCAGCCTGATGCACCGCCTGGCCGACCAGCGTCATCTGGCGCCGAATGAGTTGCGCAAGGCGGGAAAAACCGCTATCGAACTGCTGGGCGACTGGCATGAGGCAGGCTGGCTGCAGTTGGCGCCGGCTGAGCCCTCGGGCGCAGGGCACTGAGGTTTCAGGCTCAATCGAGTCGTGCATTCATTCAGGAACAAAATGCATGACCTCTGAAACCTCAGCCGCCGCACCGGCGCCCTTGCTGGAGGGGCGCTTCAGCGGCCGCACCGAATTTGCCGAGTTGATTCGGCTGGCCTTGAGCGCAGCGGCTGCACAGGGTTGGCGCGAAATCATCCTGTGTGATCCTGACTTCGCGGACTGGCCGCTGGGCGAGCGGGTGGTGGCGCAGGCCCTGAACGACTGGTCCAGGACCGGCCGCAAGTTCACGATGCTGGCTGGAAACTACGATGCGGTGCGTACGCGGCACGCACGCTTTGTGGTCTGGCGAAGAAACTGGGCGCACCTGGTGGAATGCCGTAGCATTTCGGCCACCCCGGCCGAAGTCCTGCCCAGCGCGCTGTGGAGTCCCGGGTGGTTGATGGCGCGGCTTGATTTGCAGCGCTGCACTGGTACGGCCGGGTCTGACGCTGCACGCCGCATTGCCTTGAAAGAACGACTGAACGATTGCTTGCTGAACAGTTCCCCGGCTTTTCCTGCGACCGTGCTGGGCTTGTAGTGTGGTTTTCCTGTTGCAGCTCAGCTTGCCAGCACGTATTTCAGCTCAGTTAGGGTTTTCATGGTTGTGTTAACCCGCTTATAATTTATGGCTGGGTAGAAAGAGCTCGAGTCCTTTCCCCCGGTCAGAACATAACTTGAATTTTGGTTTGGGTTTCTTTTGACAATTTCCGGAAATTGTTTTCTTAAATATCATCAAGGATCGTAAAAATGAACAAATCTCTCGTTTTGGCCGCCATCGTTGCCGCACTTGCCCTCGCTGCCTGCGGTAAAAAAGAAGAAGCTGCTGCGCCTGCACCTGCTGTTGTCGTGGTGCCCGCACCTGCAGAAGCGCCTTCCGCTGATGCTGCTGCCGCTGCTGCCACCGGCGCTGCTTCTGCTGCTGCCGACTCGGCCTCTGTTGCTGTCGATGCCGCCAAAGACGCTGCTTCTGCTGCCGGAACGGCTGCTGACGCCGCCACGGCCGCCGCTTCCGACGCTGCCAAGAAGTAATTCTTCCGGATTTCGCCAAAAAGCCGCCTTCGGGCGGCTTTTTCCGTAGTCGAGGGTGTTGATACGCTGATGGTCTGAATCCCTAAAAATCAAGGACTTGACTCTGCTGCCCACTTGAGCCTGAACAAAAACAGCTTGGTGTCGCGGCAGCGGCAAGAGCACCCAGCGGGGGTGCCTCTCCTCGTTTTGGCGCGGTGCTGCCGCAAGACTCAGTCTCTGACTGTCAGGGAAAGAACAGCAGGACACCAAAAACAGCAAACAGCGCGAGATGCACGTAGCCCTGCAGCGCAGACGTGCGCTGCCCGTTGAACGTGAGCATGCAAAGCACCACGGTCGCCGCAAACAGTGCTGCGTCCATGCTGGAGACCCCCATGATGACTTGCTTGCCATTCAACAAGCCAATGGCCAGAACCGCCGGGACTGTGAGCCCCACCGTGGAGACAAAGGCCCCCAGGCAAAGGTTGACGGCTCGTTGCATCTCGTTGCCCAGAGCAGCGCGAACTGCGGTCAACGACTCGGGGGTGAATACGATCAAGGCGATGAGCACGCCACTGACGGCCACCGGTGCGCCGGCAACTGCAATTCCGTAGTCCAAGACCACTGCCAGGTGATGACCCAGCAGAACAATCGGAACAATCATTGC
>Ga0209512_1004715_pt1 | contig 11751 bp, 9 predicted proteins | sample frozenSSSSmetaG_FD_184142 | JGI IMG/M metagenome (GOLD analysis project Ga0209512, IMG submission 184142) | Glacier valley bacterial and archeal communities from Borup Fiord, Nunavut, Canada, to study Microbial Dark Matter (Phase II) -... | ecosystem: Environmental > Aquatic > Freshwater > Ice >... | reverse complement strand
AGTAGTGCGAGCAACAAATGTTGTCAAGGAAGGACAAAGCTGGTAAAGTAGCCCAATGAAAAAATCATACAAAGTCGAATTAAGTGAAAATGAACGAGCAGAACTAGAACAACTGTTGCGCTCAGGTGAACATAATACCCACGAGCTAAGACGTGCCAGAACTTTGCTTAAAGCCGCCGCTGGCTGGAATGATACCAAAATAGCCCAAGCTTTCGAGATAAATGAACGCACCGCCCTTAGAACCCGCCAACGCTTTAATAAAGGAGGACTAAAGTTGGCCTTATATGACTTGCCCAGGACGGGTGCCCCGGTAAAGTTAGCTGCTAAACTCCAGGCGGTAGTGATTGCCACCGCTTGTAGCCCCGCCCCAGAGGGTCGTAAGCATTGGACTTTACGCTTGTTAAGTGAGCGTCTAGTTGAGTTAGAGTTGGTCGAAAATATTGCCCCTAATACCGTCAAAGCAGTGTTAAAAAAAACGAACTTAAACCACACCTCAAGCAACAATGGTGTATCCCCTACGCGGTAGGTGGAAGCTTTGTAGCTCAAATGGAAGATATTCTGGAATTGTACGCTGAACCAAGTGACCCCCTTCGACCCAGAGTGTGCCTTGACGAAAAAGGCAAGGAGTTGCTGCACCAAACCCGCCCAATGGAGGAAATGAGGGCGGGGCAGATCGCTAGAGAAGATTATGAGTACCGTCATAATGGGGCTTGCAATTTGTTTGTGCTTTACGATTTGGAGCGGGGTTATCGCCACATCAGTGTTACTAACCAAAGAAGAGCCAGCGATTGTGCCCGTTTTCTGAAGTGGGTGGTGGATGAAGGCTACCCCGAAGCCAAGCTTATTCGAGTAGTGTGTGACAATCTGAATATTCACGGTTGGAGTTGTTTGTATCAGACCTTTGAGCCAAAGGAAGCCAGAAGGATCGCCCGTAAACTGGAATTTCATTTCACCCCCAAGCACGCCAGTTGGTTGAATATGGTAGAAATCGAGATAGGGGTATTGGAAAAGCAATGTCTTAATCGGCGATTGGGAGAGTTGGCAGAAGTCGCTAATGAAGTAGCCGCTTGGGAAGCCAAGCGCAACCAGCTTGGGGCTAAGATTAACTGGCAATTCAATTGTGATAAAGCTAGAGTTAAGTTGCATAAACTTTACCCTTCCTTTGACTGACAGAACTTGTTGCTCGCACTACTCAGGCGAAGGCCAAAAATCTTATTAGCCTTCGTAGGGACACGATGCATCGTGTCCCTACAACGTTCGCCCCTTTGTTCGTTTCTCAAGAATCTCGCTGTTATTACCAAGACCCTTCGCAAGCTCAGGGTGACAATCGGGATAAACCCTTACTTTTGAAGCGTGTGCTTTAGTTTTTAAGTTCAAAAACCCCCTAAGAAGCGACTAAAGTCACTACTACTATTTAAAACCCCTCTGTGCCTACCTTGTGCGAAAGGGCAGGCACGGGGACCTGCCCCTTCTAGCCCTTTTGACCAGTCAAAGCAATTCCTTCCACAAACTGTTTCTGGAAGGCCAGGAACATTATGACGGTTGGGATTGAGGCTAACAGACTGGCAGCCATTAACACCCCTTGCGTACCGGGCCCGGAGAAAATAGTTGAATTAAGTCTGGAAAGGGCCAGGGGTAATGTGCCATGTTCGGCATCCTGCACCACTATCAAGGGCCAGACAAAATTATTCCATTCGCCCAGCACCGTAAAGATAGTCATCGCCGAAAGGGCTGGAATAATCAGGGGTAGCACTATCTGCCCGAAAATTCGGAACTCGCTGGCCCCATCTATGCGAGCGGCCTCCAACATTTCGTCTGGTAAGCTTTTCATATACTGGCGCAAGAAAAATACCGCGAACGCCTTTGGCAAAGCCGGGATAATCAAGCCCTGATAGGTATTAATCCAGCCCAGGTCTTTAATAGTCAGGAAGTTAGGAATAAATAGCACCTGCCAGGGAACCATCATTGAGGCTACCACTACAATAAAAATAATCTCGCGGCCTGGAAGCTGAAGTTTGGCTAAGACATAGGCGGCGGATGAAGCAATCAGCAGACTTAGCACCGTAATGGTAACAGTAACAAAGAGGCTATTAAGAAAGAAGGTCAAAAACCCGAACGGCGCGTCGGTCAGGCGTTGGAAAAGCCCCAGAATATGGTTCGGCGGTTTGTTGCCGAGTGGGTCATAGAAGTTGTTCAAGGTAGGGTCGGTAATAAAAAAGCTGGGCGGCACTTTTACCAATTCTGGTACGGTCTTGAATGAACCAAGCACCATCCAGTAATAGGGCAGCAGCATAGTCAGAGCCAGCAAGAAAACTGGTATCCGTATTCCGTACTTTAGCCAGGGAGAGCGGTTGCTACCAACCATAATTTTCCTCCTAATTAAGTCCTGCTATTTATTATCACGGCCTAAACGCAGGTTAATCATGGTCATAATAAAGATAATTCCAAATAGCACCCAGGCAATACTGGAAGCATAGCCCAACTGGAAACGAGTGAAGCCCCGGTCATAAAGATATGGCACAATGGTGAGGGCAGAGTCGAGTGGCCCACCAATATTCCCAACGGTTGAATAAATCAGGTAGACCATATCAAAGACCTGGAATGCCCCAATCAGCCCGGTTATCACAATATAAATCGTAGTAGGTTTAAGCAGAGGCAGGATAATATACCAGAAACGTTGGACGGAGGTTGCGCCATCAATCGCGGCGGCTTCGGTCATATCACTGGAAATAGACTGCAAACCAGCCAGGAAGATAATCATAGTGCCGCCCATACCGCCCCATAAACTGATAATCACCAGAATCGGAATAGACCATTCGGGGCTTGAGAAGAAAACGATAGTCTTTAAGCCAAAAAAATGGAGGATGGTATTAGCCAGCCCATAATCCGCCGAGGTGAAGATGGTGCGCCAGAGTACCGTTACAGCTATGGTAGAAGTAACGGCGGGCAGGAAGAATAGGGCGCGGCAGATTTGATTTAGCAGACTAGGGGCGCGTAAAGCCATCGCCAGGGCTAACCCGCAGACGGTATTCAGCGAAACAATCAGCACAACGTAGCTGGCGGTATTGGTTAGAGCCTTGATAAAACGCTCGTCACCCCACATCCGCTCATAATTTTTTGTGCCGATAAACTCACCCGCTTTAACACCGTTAAAATCGGTGAAACTCAGGTATAAAGAATTAATAATCGGCCAGACCGCAAAAACCAGGAACAAAATCAAGAAGGGGGCAATCATGATATACCCAGCACCCATCCGACGAAATAGGGCAACTCTGGCGTTTAGAGTGCGTTTGGTAAAATCCGGCCTGACATTACTCTCTGATATAGCCATAGCAACTCCTGAAAACTTAAAAATAAAAGAGAGGGAAGTGAGAACCTGGATTGGCTCTCACTCCTATTCTTGTCAGTATATTTATTTGAGGTTCTGGTTCATCATAACCGCGACTTCATCCAGGGCTTTCTGGGGGTCAGCCTTGTTCAAAATCACTTCCTGAATTTTCTTGTCGGCGGTGTTCTGGCTTTCTTCCCAGCCCTTGCAGTTGGGCGGGCCACCCGCATCGTTTAACTGAGCAGTCAGGGCGGCCTTGCGGTCGTCCGGCACTTGCAGTTTTGATACCATATTTACGCGGGGTGGCAACCACAGCGCACTCAACTCGGCGGCTTTATTGGAAGTCATGGTAGCGGCTTCGTCGGTGTACAGATAGTTGATGAAGGCGGCGGCGGTGTCCTGATTCTTGGAGAAGTTCATAATTCCAATCATCCGACCACCAATGAAAGCGGTTTTCTTGCCAGAAGGCCCGGCAGGTATCGGCGCGGCGGCCCACTTGCCTTTAACGCCGGGATGCCCACTTTCGAGGCCAGTAACATCCCAGTTACCTTGCATCAGGATGGGGTAATCGCCTTTTTCAAAGCCACCCTCAAAGTCAATGGTGCTATCGGTGGGGGTTTTGTATTTGGTGTATAGGTCGGCGTAGTATTGCAGGGATTTTACCGCTTCGGCACTATTAATGGTGGATTTGGTACATTGGGCATCATAAAGTGAGCCACCTGCCCCGTAAAGGAAGCCGTACCAGCCTAACCAGCTTGTATTACCCCAGGATGAAGCCATACCTTTGCTGCCCTTCGCCTGTAATTTGGTAATAGCGGTGGTAAGTTCGTCCCAGGTTGAAGGGATTTTATCAATCCCAGCTTCTTTAAGCAGGTCGGTGCGATAATACATCATCATAACCGTCAGGTCACCCGGTACGCCGTAAACCTTGCCATCGCGGGTTACAACGGCGTTATAAATACCGGGTTGAGCCAACTTCTGAACGTTCTTGACCACATCAGGGTACTTCTGGGCCAAATCTACCATCGCGCCCTTTGTACCAAACTCGATACCCCAGGAGAGACCGCCCGTAATCATATCCGGGCCTTGCCCACTGGTAGCTGCCGCTAAATCTTTAGCATGGGCATCGTCCCAGGAAACGGGCTGGATCGTAACCTTAACGCCAGGGTTAGCTTTACCAAAAGCATCCGCCGCCGACTGGAACACTTTGGCATCATCCTCAGAACCAACCGCCCAAACTGTCACGTTGCCGGGGGCTACTTTGGGGCCAGCTACTGCCGCCGTTGTAGCCGCCGAAGCAGCGGTGGTCGCAGCCGCCGCAGTGGTTGTGGCTGCTGAAGCGGTAGTGGTTGGCAGGGGCCGCAGTAGGGTCGCCACAGGCACTTAGTACCAGACTGAAAAGCATAACGAGAACCACCAAGCTGGTTATTCCCGTCCACTTCCGAGTGGAAAGTCTAGTCAACTTAAACATCGTTGTCCTCCTGGTTAGTCACTAAAATTGAGTTACTTAAATCTGATGTTGCGTAGGTCTGCTTCAATCCAAATTCAATATAAAGCTAAAAAGCAGTAGCACTGAGAAGTCAGGTACAGGTTAAGATTTTGGGCTGCAGCGAAAATCTATTACCAGTAAAGTGGTTACAGATTTAGCGTGGCGAACGTTGCCCGGATATTCAATTGAAATTTTCAGTAATATGTCGGTAATGTTTCTGTAACAACAGAAGCAGATTAATCAAATGCTGTCAATAGTTTCTGAGAAGTTTAGAAATTAGCTTAGCGGTTGCCCTAAAACCTCTTGGCTGATTCACCTGACAAAATTCTCATTAGACTATTTACTCGAAACGTTTTCTGTTTCTTGCATTGGTTAAAATCAATTTCTAACAGATAATTTGAACTGAGATTCCTAAAATAGGGCTAGTTTCTATATTCTGAAAGAAGTGGTAAAATCAGAGGGCACATAAATAATCCCCGATGGCAGACGGAAATTATTGACAGCTTTAAAAAGTGGTGGTATTGTAATAATATCAGAAAAATTACAGGCTTGTTACAAACCAAACTGCTTACATCGCGTTATTTATTAAATTTTTCTTGATTCACCAGGAGTTTTTAGTAGTGGGAAATTCGGTAACGGCTAGAGATGTAGCTCAAGGTGCAGATGTATCAGTAGCGACCGTTTCACGGGTACTCAACAATCAAGCGCACGTAAAGGAAGATGTCAGGCAACGGGTACTCAAGGCCGCCGCCGATTTAGGTTATCTTGGGGCTTACACTACTAATGGGGCCGATAACCGGACTATAAATAAAGCCCTGAAAGAAATCGGTTTTATTTATAGCTCCAGCATTGACGATCACGCCGCCACTTCAAACCCCTTCTGGTCGCGGATTTTGCACGGAGCCGAGCGCGAAGCCTACAAGTCCAATATCAAAATCACCTATCGTTCGGTGAGCGAGTTGACCAACAGCCCTCAATTGTTACTGACGGCTATTAAAGAAATGCGTCTGGGGGGGATTTTGCTGGTGGGGCCTGCCGATGCCGAGATTATCAAGGCGGTGGCGGCTACCAATGTTCCTCTGGTTTTGGTGGATAATTATGTGCCAAAGTCCTCGGTGGAAGCGGTGCTAAGTGATAATTTTGAAGGGGCCAGACAAGCGGTAGAATATCTAATCGAGAAGGGGCATCGCCACATTGCGTTTATTGGCGGCCCCACTATTGCCGGGAAACGGCCCATCAACAAAATTTACACTATTGAACGTCGCGCTGGGGGATATCGTACTGCTTTGCTGGATGCCGGGTTGCCCGTGCCTTACGATATGTATGAGTCGGGTAATCTTGCACCGGAGGGGGGCTATCAGGCTTGCAAACGACTTCTTGCTAATAGAGCAAAGTTCGATGCTATTTTTTGCGCCAACGACGAAACCGCGATTGGGGCAATGAAAGCCTTGCGGGAGGCTGGCCTTAAAGTGCCAGAGGATGTTTCGGTGGTCGGCTTTGACGATATTGATATGGCCGAACATTACAACCCGTCTTTGACCACCGTAAGGATTAACAAAGAGGCGATGGGCGCAGCAGCCGTAAGAGCCTTGATTGCCCGCGTGGCTGACCCAGAAGCCGTGAGCCAGACGATAATGTTAGATGTTGACCTGATTGAACGGGCTTCGGTCGCTTCCAGGTAATTTTTTAATCAGGACTTTCCCAGTGCAGTTCCACAGAGGTATTGAGCAAAAGAGAGCATTATACCCTCTCCCTTTCTAAGGGAGCGGGCTAGGGTGAGGGTTTAGTGGGTCTAGCTCTTGAGTTAGGGAATAGGTTAAGCCTCTACCCTCATCCTGGTCTGTAAGCGAGCTTCTCCCTGCTCGGTAGAAGAAACAAGGCCGCCTTTTGCACAAGACTCCCTGTGGTTTTGCATCAGGTAGTAGTAACCTTATTTGTTGGTTCGGGTTATTGAACTCAAAGATAAAGTTGTTCCTACCAAAACCCTTCCTTAATTCTGTTAGACAATTAATAAATTTCGGTTAGAATTCAGCACCATAAACGGATTATCTGAAGTAGTATTAGGTTGCCTATAATTCCAATATTAAAATGAAAGTTTTGTGTACCATATGACTGATAAATCCATTGTGACTGAGACGCTCAGAATATTAGTTTTTAACGAACCCTCTTACCCAATGGCTTGTGCCGAGACCACTATCGCGGAGTTAATAATACTTCCTTATCAAATAGTGGGAGTGCAAAATCTAGCCGATGAACTCACCAAAGATTGTGGGACGCTAATTTCTTTTCAGGGGCCTTATTTCCCCAAAAGTAGCTGGCCCGTTATTCTTGATTTTCTGGAGAGGGGCGGTAATCTTGCGATTTTGGGAGGCATGCCTTTCAGCCGCCCGGTTAATAGCACTGGACAGGCCGAGCCCAGCCAGCAAACCTATACTACTGAGCTATTTTTAGGCCCGTTCTTTGAAATTGAAGCACCCGCTCAACATTTAAAGCTTATCCCAGGTGATGCGGCAGATTTTCTGGCTGGGACTTCGCTTGAGCTAAGCCCGGAGCAGGCGGGACGGTTCTGGTCTTTTTACCCAAAACTCACCCAGGCTTCCGACCAGCCCCAGGATTTAGGCTCGGCTGGGACGATAGACACAATCCTAACCCCGTTACTTTTTGCGGTAAATGAAGACGCACAGGGTGAAATTAACAAAATTGCTACCCCTGCCCTGTTGCTAGACCAGCGCGAAGGGCGTTTTGCGGGTGGGCGTTGGCTGATTTCAGGTTGGCAATCAGCTAACGAACAGGTATGGTTGGATAATGCCGCGCTATGGCGAAAACTTATACTGCTTGCCATAGGTGGCCTTAACTCGGTTGATATACGCCCGACGCTGGCCTGTTACCAACCGGGCGAAACTCCCGCTCTTATTATTTCGGCTCGCACCCCTGCCGGACTTAAAGCGGTAATAACTTCCGCCGATTTGGAAAATAGCCTGAATTTTGAGATAGAGTTTCCACCATCGGACTTATTACAAGAAAAAAGAATTACATTGCCAGCCCAATCCAGGCCGGGTTTGTACCAAATTGAGCTAACCTATCAAAGTGGCAATGGCCCAAGTTTGCGTCAAACTGCCGGGTTTTGGCTCTGGGATGAGGCTATAGTAAGCAAAACTAAGGGGAAACAGCTCACTGCCCGTCGAGATTATTTTTACCAGCAAGAGCAACTATTTCAGGTTTTCGGCACGACCTATATGGACAGTGTTGTTCAGCGCAAGTTCCTGACTTTGCCCAACCCGGCCCGTTGGGATAACGACTTCAAGGAGATGAAAGCGAGCGGTATTAACCTGATACGCACAGGCATCTGGACAGGCTGGCGGGAGTTCATGCCAGTGGCGGGCGTACCAAACGAAGCGGCTTTGCGGGCGATGGATGCGCTGGTTATGACCGCTTGTAAATATGATATACAGCTAATTTTTACCTTTTTTGCCTTTTATCCGCCCCTCTTTGAAGGTCAAAACCCCTGGCTAGACCCACGTTCCATCCGGGGGCAGCAGGATTTCGTGGCGGCAATGGCCCGCCGTTATGCCGAGGTTGAGCTTTTATCCTGGGATTTGATTAACGAGCCAAGTTTTGGCAATCCTGCCAAAATTTTTGCCCAACGCCCAATTCCAAATTATGACCGGTTTGAACTGGCGGCTTTCCGGCAATGGCTCAGGGCAAAATATAGCCTGGAAGATTTACAATTGCGTTGGCGAGTGACTTCGGCAGAGATGCCCACTTGGGAAAGGGTTAACCCGCCGCTTGAGGCGGATTATGGAACGCATGTGCGGGATAATAAAGCCCGCAACATGCTAAAAGTAGCTGACTACACCTTATTTTCACAGGAAATGTTTCAAGGGTGGGCCAGTCAGATATATCGGGCTATCCGGGCCGCCGGGAGCAACACTTTGGTTGGGGTTGGGCAGGACGAGGCCGGGGCTAGAATTGCGCCTCAGTTTTACGCCGAGTCGCTGGATTACACCACCACCCATCCCTGGTGGAATAATGATGATTTGCTTTGGGACATGCTGATAGACAAAACACCCTTAAAGCCTACCCTGATTCAGGAAACAGGGGTGATGCTGGCGATTGACGTTGACGGTAAACCCTGGCGTACCGAGCAGGAAAACGCCAAGCTACTAGAGCGTAAACTTTTTACGGGAATGGCGGTACGGAGTGCGGGTCTGGTGCAGTGGTTATGGCACACCAACGCCTATATGACTAGCGATAACGAAAATAGTATTGGTCTGGTGCGGGCGGACGGAAGTGCAAAACCAGAGTTAGGGGTTATGCAGGAGTTTGGGCGGCTGGTTAAGGCTGTTAGCTCCCAACTTGAAGAAACCGAGGCTTTGCCGGAGGTCTGGCTAGTTGTGCCTTATTCGCAGTGGTTTTTGCGTCCAGATTTAGGAAGCGAGGCTACCCAACGGGCCGTGCGTATTCTGGGTTACGACTGTGGAGTCGTCCCGCAATTGGTGGGCGAACACCAAGTTTCTCAATTGGTGGAAAGCGGGCAAACTCCCAGAGTGGTTATTCTGCCCTCCGTTCAGGTGTTTGACCCTACCGCCTGGACAGCCTTACTAAAACTGGTCGAGCAGGGGGCGCATCTGCTGGTAAGTGGCGTTATTTCCCGCGACCAGCACAATTTGCCCTTTAACCCCACTCTGGCTGAGACCACCGAAGAAATTAGCCCTGTTAGCCGTTATGAGTTTTTGCAGGATTATTTAGGCCAAACACACCAGCTAACCTACGAGGGCGAGAAAATCGGCTATGTCAAAAAGGCTCATAACCAGTGGAAAGTCTATCGGCGGGGACAGGGCCAGATTAGTTGGAGCGGCTTACCCCTGGAATTATCCAACAGCAACGCGGCGATTTGGAAAATTTATCGGCAGGTGTTAGGATTGCCGGGACAAACCGCCAGCCAGGATAGCCCCCTGTTAGTTACCTGCCAAAACCTCAAGGAAGGGCAACTGATAATCGCTATTTCCGAAAGCAGTAGCCCCCAAAAGTTCGACCTGGGCGAAGGGCTGGAGGCTGAAATTGAGCCGGGGCGGGCGGGTGCGGCTTTGCTGAAAGCTGATAGCCCGGTGGTTACTTTTGGTGGCTTGAAGGTTTCTAAAATGGTTGAAGTTAATTTCAAGGCTGAAATGAAAATTTTGCGTTAGGTCAAATCTATGAAAAATCTCCCTCTTAACACTAACTGGCAATTCAAAGCCCGCGACCCCGAAAAAGAACTTATTGCTGATTTTGCCCAGTCTGAAGGTTGGCTGACGGCTAATGTGCCGGGGACGGTGCAGCAGGATTTGCTGGCGGCGGGCAAAATCCCTGACCCTTTCTATGGCCTAAACGAGCGGGAAGTGCAGTGGGTCGGCGAACAGGATTGGCTCTATCGCGGCAATTTTGACCTGCCACCTGATTTTGCCGCTTCTGACCCTACCCAGCTTTATTTTGAGGGACTGGATACCTTCGCCACCGTCTGGCTTAACGGCGAAAAAATTCTGGCAAGTGAAAATATGTTTGTGCCGCACCGGATTGATGTTGGAACTTTACTAAAAGCGACTGCTAACGAATTGCATATCCTGTTCGAGTCGGCGGTCAGGCGGGGGCGGGAACTGGAAGCGAAATTTGGCAAACTTTCCGCCTGGAACGGCGACCCCTACCGGGTGTATGTTCGCAAGGCTCAGTATCACTTTGGCTGGGATTGGGGCCCCTGCCTGATTACCTGTGGGGTCTGGCGAGGGGTGCGCCTAGAAAGTAGCCCCGTCCGCATTGCCGAACTGGATTGCTCGATTGAGGTTGATGAAAGTCTTGAAAGGGCGACTTTGACGGCTAAAGTAGTGGTTGAAGCAACTCAGACTCAAGACATTGCAGTACAATTGCGGCTTTTGGGGCCAATGGGTGAAGAACTGGAAACAGTAGAAACGGCTCTGGTAGAAAACACTCTAAAGCATACTTTTATTATAAATCAGCCACAACTCTGGTGGCCGCGCGGTTATGGTTCGCAGCCGCAGTATAAAGTCGAAGCAACTTTGCTTTATAAAGATAGTGAAGTTGACCGGGTTGAGAAAAAAGTGGGGTTGCGCCGCCTGGAATTGGTGCAAGAGCCAATAGAGGGAGAAACTGGTACAAGCTTTTATTTTAAAATTAATAATACCCCGATATTTTGTGGCGGAGTGAACTGGATTCCGGCTGACTCCTTTACCCCGCGCATCCCCGCCGAGCGTTACCAAAAACTTTTGGAACTTGCCGCCGATGGACATATGGTGATGCTGCGGGTGTGGGGCGGGGGAATATACGAGGAAGATATTTTTTATGACTTATGTGATGAGTTGGGTTTACTGGTCTGGCAAGATTTTATGTTTGCCTGTGGAATTTACCCGGCTTTGGATTGGTTTCAACAAAGTGTGAAGGCCGAAGCCACCGCCACCCTGAAACGATTGCGTCATCATCCCTCGTTGGTGCTGTGGAGCGGCAATAACGAAGATTATATGATTGCCAGCTCTATCAAAGCCTACGATGCCACCTTCGAGGGCGATTTTACCCAGACTAGCTTCCCGGCAAGGGAGATTTATGAGCGACTATTGCCTCAACTCTGTGCCGAGTTAGACCCCGCCCGCCCCTATTGGCCCGGTAGCCCTTATGGTGGGCCGGATGCCAGTTCCCAAACGGTGGGAGATAGACACACCTGGGATGTCTGGCACGGTCAAATGCTGGATTATCACGAATATCCCCGCTTTGAGGGCCGTTTTGTCAGCGAGTTTGGCATGCAAGCGATGCCCGACCTGGCAACAGTTGAGGCTTTTACTCCACCCGCCGAGCAGTATCCTGGCAGTCGCACCTTTGATTTTCACAACAAGGCTACCGATGGTTTCCGACGGTTGGCGGCCTATCTAAGCGACAATTTACCGCTAAC
>Ga0209512_1004713_pt1 | contig 11753 bp, 11 predicted proteins | sample frozenSSSSmetaG_FD_184142 | JGI IMG/M metagenome (GOLD analysis project Ga0209512, IMG submission 184142) | Glacier valley bacterial and archeal communities from Borup Fiord, Nunavut, Canada, to study Microbial Dark Matter (Phase II) -... | ecosystem: Environmental > Aquatic > Freshwater > Ice >... | reverse complement strand
TTCGAGGTCGTCAGCTGTTGTTGCTTTCTCAACCGCTTGCTTCCACATATACACCATGATGTAACCGGCTTCCATCGGATCGTTCACCACGCGATCAGAACCATACTTCGCCTTGAAAGCTTCGACAAACTTGTTACTCGCTTTGCTGTTCACGGTTTGAAAATAGTTCCAAGCTGCGTAGTGACCCTTGAGATAGTCAACCCCGATCGCTTTGACTTCTTCTTCCCCAATACTTACAGACATGGAAGGATATCTATCGGGATTTAAACCAGAGGCTTGTAGTTCCTTAAAAAATGGGACGTTACTGTCTCCGTTCAAAGTGTTGTAGATTACACCACCATTCGGTAAGGCTTGCTTAATCTTGGCAATCACAGGCTTCACATTAGTATTACCCAGAGGAATGTAATCTTCGCCAACACTTTTACCCTGATTAGCTTTTAGTTGTGCCTTAATGATACTGTTGGCAGTACGCGGAAAAACGTAGTCAGAACCAACGAGAAAGAATTCTTTGCCTTTATGCTTGAGCAACCATTCAACCGAAGGTTCAATTTGCTGATTAGGAACGGCTCCCATGTAAAAAATGTTGTTAGAACACTCTTGGCCTTCATACTGCAATGGATACCATAGCAAGTGCTTGTTTGACTCGAATACCGGAAGTACAGCTTTGCGGCTTGCCGAAGTCCAGCAACCAAATACCGTCGCTACTTTGTCTTGCTCAATCAGCTTCTTCGCTTTCTTAGCAAAGATAGCAGGGTCTGAATTGCCGTCTTCTAAAATTGCTTCAACTTGTTTACCTAGCACACCACCAGCTTGATTAATCTCTTCAATCGCTAATCGTTCTGCATCAACAACACTCTTCTCACTAATTGCCAAAGTGCCGCTAAGTGAGTGTAAAATCCCAACTTTGATTGTCTCTACAAAAGTAGTAGATTCTAAGAGAGAGGTTTTCGGGCTACTGCTTGTAGAAGGTTGGGTGCTACAAGCTTTGATAAATAGACTGGAAGCGATGGTGGAGCCAAAAATAATCAACTTACGCCGCCCAAACAAATTTGTCATAAATAGGTTTTATTCAGCTTGTAGAACTTCATTAAGATATTGTATCTGCTATTTATGTAACTTCTCAATAACCGCTGGTAAAGTAGGGGGGGTGCCAAAAGGTAAAAAATCTGGTTTAACAAAGAGATGAGTTCAAAAAACGCTCCCAACACAAGCAAAGAGACCGCATCAATCGATGAGGTAGAGTATTGGCGCTCCTTGGTGTGTGAACAGCAGCAGCGAGAGTGAAAAATTAGAAAAGCTTGTGTTGCAGCAGAAAGAACGAATAGATTCGTTAGAAGCGTCCATCAGAGCACAAAAGAAACTCAAGGGAAAACCAAAGCTGAGTGCTAGTCTGCTGAACCCGCTCAAAGAAAAAGAAGAAAAGTCTATACAAAGAGCGCTCCTCAGCAAAGGACAGCAAAAAAACAACTTTGAGATAGACGAAGAAAGAATTATCCAACCGAGCAGCATACCGTTGAATGCTTCTTTAAATGGTTATCGTACTTATGACGTGCAAGAAATTGAGATTCAGCGGCGTAACATTCGGTTTCGGTTAGCTGAGTATCTGACAGATGATGGAAAGACAGTTGTCGGAGAACTGCCCCCAGAATATCGACAGAAACATTACGGACCAAAGTTAATCTCTTATGTAATGTACCAACATTATCAATGCAGAGTGCCACAACCATTAATCTACGAACAACTGCAAGAATGAGGAATTGAGATTTCGGCAGGGCAAGTGAATCGGCTGTTGAACAAGGATTGTCAAATATAAGAGAAAGAACAACAGCAAGTATTGCGAGTAGGATTAGAAACAGCTAAATATATCCATACTGATGATACTGGAGCAAGACATAAAGGGAAAAATGGCTATTGCACAGTGATTGGTAATGAGTTCTTCACCTATTTTAAAAGTAGCGACTCCAAGAGTCGGCAGAATTTTCTGGAAATGTTGCAAGGGGGTGCAGAGCGATACGTGTTGAACGAAGATGCGAAGGAAGATCTGGAGAATCAACCGTTAGCACAAAAGTACCCTTGAGCAATTAATCTTTTCAGACGTGCCATTAGCGAGATCGAAACAAGACTGGCAAAGCTATCTTTTAAGTTATAAAATAGTTAGTGTTAAAGCAGTACAGGTAATTAGCGAAGCTGCATTACTGGGTGGGGTAATGGCACAATATCTGAGCGCACCATTAAGGATTATAAGTGATGGAGCAGGGCAATTTAATATTCTACAACATGGATTATGTTGGGTTCATGCTGAAGGAGGTTTACAGAAACTGGAGGGAAATACCAATCAACAGCGACGAAATATTTCTGAGATGCAAGACCTGTTGTGGAAGTATTATCGGCAGTTACAGGAATACCAACATCAGCCAACAAGTATCAAAAAAGCTGAGCTAGAGCAGGAATTCGATGGGATATTTGGGCGTTTTTATGATCATCATGTACTCCTCAACAACGTGCTTAATCAAATGAGGAATCACAAAGCGGAGTTGTTGCAAGTACTAGACTTTCCTCTGTTTCCTTTACATAATAATGCAGCAGAAACTGATATTAGGGAATATGTCACACGACGTAAGATTAGCGATGGAACACGAGGAGTTGCTGGAAGAAAAGCTAGGGATATATTTGTTGGCTTGAAAAAGACTTGTCGTAAATTGGGAATTTTGTTTTGGCAATACCTGATGTCTCGATTACATGGAGATCAGCAAGTGCCATATCTGTCTGATGTGATTCGAGAGCGAACTGCTTTATAGGCTCCTGCCCCCACCTAAAGTATAGTTAATAGATTTTCATTCTTTAATAACTCTCCTCACTGGTGCTATTGGTGGTAATTTTTGTCTAATTATTTTCTGCTACCAGCGGTTCTTGAGAAGTTACCTATTTATTTTTTAAAAGCTAGCAGTCTCTATACTCCAAGTGATAATCAATGGTTCCAATTTACCGTGAAGAAAAGCCAAAAAATGCCACCCATGCACCCAATATATAAAAAAGGATAAATTTTGCGGAAGGTTACATTAATTCGTTTACATAGCGTTTCTTGTTTATACTCATTTAAAAAGATGATCGTACAAGATGTAATTAAACTTAAGAGCAGGGCAAAAACGGTAACAGCAAAAACTGCATCGGTCAAAGTAATGTAATTCACAGCAGGAATTTCTTTGACCAGGCTTAGTTTGAGGGCTATTGTCGTCAGCATTAGCGTTAAAGTCCCACCCAATCGCGGAGAGGAATAAGAGGCAGTTTTTGATGGATCAATCCAGGTTAAGGTAGCACTAGCAACAAAAATGATAAATAGCGGCAGAAAAAAGTTGAAAATGATGTATTGCGGTTTATGTCGAATGTCAATCGATACAACTATTTCTGGAAAACCAACTTTGGAATCAAGACGATTAAAAACTTGCGTGCGAGCATCAAGATTTTTAATTGACCAGCGTCCAATGATTTGCTTTGATGGGCTTGGGAAAGCAAATTTAAACTCTTGAAGATCGAACGTGACATTGCTGCGATCGTCAAGAGCAGAATCAATAGCTAGGGTGAGTGTTTCGTTACAGAAGGGAAAAGTGTGGACATCTACATCAAACTTTACAACATTATTAAACTCTTCGTATACTCTCACCCAACCATTTGGAGCAATGGAAACTGAGCGATTTTGTATTTCTCGTGGCTGAATTTCATGACCAATTGTGAAATTTGGCGACCAGATTTTTCCCAAAACCGACTTGACATCATCACCATTAAATTTTAATAAAGCATTTGTTTCTTTACTGTTGGGAGCGAAACCCAATCGACCATCTTGCCATTCTAGAACAACTTCTGCTGCTATATTATATGTTTTGTCAGGCAAGCTAATCTGAGATATGGTGTTTAACGCCACATAGACGAAAACAATCGTTGGTTTGTAAGGACTGGGTTGGCGCGTCGAATTTGATAGTTCAGCTTGCAAAAAATTATCTGCTGGTTTTGTTTGAGTAAATTGTTCAGTGATTTGGCTGACAATCTCCACTTCCGACTTTAATTTTAATAAAGCAATCCGGTTCCCCCCTTCCGTATTCAATGCATAGGCTTGGTAGGTATGAGCAATGATAAACCATACTATTGCCAGGATATAGATTAATATAAATTGCCAAAATCCAAGTCTTTTCATTAGATATCTCCGAAATAGTAATATTGTGTGGTAAAAGAATGTAGTAAAATTTTTTATACCCAACTTATGAGGGGTCGTGAGTAGCAACCAACCCAAAAACTGGGTTAAGCGATATTCTGTGGATAATCCAGAGATTTAGGAAAGCTGAAACCCTTGTTTTGCCGTCGCTTCGCTACCTGACTCACATGAAAAATCAACTGCGATAGCGTTTGATATAATCCTTGTCCTACAAGGCTTTCGAGCTTAACCCGGTTTTAGGGTCGGTTGCTACTCACGACCCCCAATGTGCGGTTTTTCTTATAAGGAGTCACTAAGTCCTCAAACTCATACACAGAAGGGGTTTTAAGGCACTATTTCCGTTTTAGCACGGCTCTCGGCTCAAACTCACTTTCACCCAAAGCAACATCAACTCACCGCACAACGTTACCGCCAACAACTGCGCCAACGATTTGAAGATTGGCGAGAAATCACTTTTCTGAAAACGGCTGCGTAAATTGAACGAACCTAGCGATTGCGGGATTACTGTGCTTAATTTTGAATATCTCCGGTTAAGTTGACAATACCCTCTGAACGTAGCCCAGAACCCTGAAGCGGAACTTCTAATTCACTCATAATGTACAAATGTACAAATGTGTGGAAAAGAACATTAAGCTACAGAAATACGGAGCCAACATCAATAGAACATTGGCGGCGTTGACATTGCCGGAGTAGGCATTGCGAAACTGTCAAACTTTAGAAGTTTTCACCAGAGGTGAAGAACTCCCAAAGTTTGACGATTGAATTAGTAGTTGCTTACCTTCTGGTATTTTCCAGCCTGGTTTCTACCCTCAGTTGATTGCAATTCAAGGACTTCTTTGCCCCCTCGAACAACAACCCCAAACTGCTTATAGGACTGAGAAGGTCTGCCGTCTGCGAATTCTTGAACAGCATCTACTGTAAAGGTGCAATCATTATTGACTGCGTATTTACCTTTTACTGTGTAGGCTGCAACTTTTCCGTCGATGCTCACAAAACCTTTGCCTGAATGATTGCCTTTGCCATCAAAACTAGCAGTTCTGACCGCATCATAGGAGACCGTAGCCCCTTCAACTTTGCGAGTCCCTATATCTTGAAATCCGTACTCGCCAGAGAGCACTGCAGCATTACAGCTAGCTCCTTCAGCTTTGCTTTGAGAAGAGACTCCAAAAATTGGGAAAGCTAAAGTTAGCAAGCCCAAAACTGAGAGCAGAGAAGTAAATTTGAGATCTTTCAACGTTTTAACCGTTTCCTTTTATTAGAGATAACAAAGTGAGCATTAACGATTGTCAGTAACTGTTCACAAACGGACACTCTGTCAGTATCGAGTAAAGCGCAAGGCTACTGACGTTTATTAGTACTTTTTGTTAAGAATTCTTCGTAATAATACTGTTTGTGCCACGATAAGTCAAATGCATTTCATGAGTTACCTATAACTCAATACGGTTCAGTTAAGCCTCAAAGCTATGTAAACTAGACATTGCTGCCATGAATGGAAATTAAGTATGGTGCATCTTAAGGATTTCTCGTTGGTGTCTCCTGAGATACAAAGTGGTGACGTGCTTAAAGCAATTGAGATGGCGATCCCAGCAACAGCAATTGGCTCTCTTGGGTTTTTCATGTAAAATGTATATGTAAACACATTTTATTTTATGGACTTACATTTAGATACCTTATTACATTTGCCATACGTGACCGTTGAAACTTGTTCTTACATAGACGAAAATGTTTGTTTACAAATCAGGTTTTAAATGATGGGGTATCCTGTCCCAATTGTAGCAACTATACAGAAGAATTACACTAAGTTCGCTCTGTATTAGTACGAGATTTACCAGTTTAAGGTAGCGCAAGTTTATTTAAAAATTCCTCGACGCCAATTTTATTGTAAAGCGTGTCAGTGCTACCCATCAGAGCGTTTGGAATTTATGGATTGGGAAAGGCGACATACACGCTCGATATAAGAAACACGTTTACCAACAGGTAAAAAGCTCTAGTATTGCTCAAGTAAGTCGAGAAGAAAAGCTGAGTCAAGAAGAAGTAAAAGGTATATTTGATCATCAAATTAAAGGCTAAAAAAAAAGACTGGAGCCAGCCAAAACGCTTAAGTATAGATGAGTTTAGCCTACGTAAAGGACATAAAATTTTTGTCACTACTGTCTGTGATATTGATAGTGGTGAATTACTATCCGTAATAGATAGTCATAAACAGAAAGATATCATTGAAGTGCTATAGCAGCAGCCTATAGAGGTAAGAAAAGCTGTTACTGAAGTGAGCACCGATATGTGGGGTGGATTTGCCAAAGTTATTCAATATGTGTTTACTAATGCATCTCTGGCATATGATAGATTTCATGTTATGAAGTTGCTCAACACCTGACTTTTCACGGGATGTAGAAAAATATGTGGGGTTAGTAATTATTCATCGCCAACTAAGTGTAATTATTCTTAGTGTTTGAAGGTTTTTAACTAAGCATTTAAATATCTTTTAACTAAATCTTTTAAATTCTACTTAATGCATCTCAAAAGAATGGTTTAAGACTTCGATTTGAGTTCTTGCACTAATTTTTTTCACTTTTGATCTACGTGGATCTAGACTACCAGCCTTGCCAAAGCGTGTAGACAAGTGAAAACTTGTCATGAGTGAACAAATCGCTCATCAAGATCACGATTTGAGATTTTGGTACAGCAGCCAGCCTTGGCACAATTTTTCTAGTTCTAACCAACCTCTCCACAAAACTTGTATTCCAATAGGAGGGTCGTGAGTAGCAACCGACCCTAAAACCGGGTTAAGCTCGAAAGCCTTGTAGGACAAGGATTATATCAAACGCTATCGCAGTTAATTTTTCATGTGAGTCAGGTAGCGAAGCGACGGCAAAACAAGGGTTTCAGCTTTCCTAAATCTCTGGATTATCCACAGAATATCGCTTAACCCAGTTTTTGGGTTGGTTGCTACTCACGACCCAAGGAACGCAGGCTAAAATTCCCGACGGATATGATAATAGTCAATTCATCATAGACTGGCGTAAAAGTAGCGTAGCTGTCACCAGTCGCCATGCGACGGCTGTAACTCCTGCTGTGACTGGAGAAGCTGTTTTTTTTTCTGACTTCACGCGGTATCCAGTTCTAGTCGTTCATTCAGATCTAAATGGAAGGTTCCGTAAGGATTAACATGCCCCCAAATCAGTGGTGTGAGCGCCCTGAAGTCCTCAAAGGTCATCCGTTTCATCCACACTTTTCCTCAGCCAAAACCTTCTGAATCATCAAGGTGTTTATATATACCAAAGACATTTGTAACAGATGCAGGCATAAAACTGATAATTCCTGCTCGTCCAAACGATTAGTCGCAATTTCACTGTTTTTACCGTAGAAAATAAAACTGTTGGCACTATTCCACTGTTTAACAACATTCAGCCCTTCATGAATCTCACGTCGTAAAGCCTCCGAATGTAAATAGCGACATAAGAAAATAGTTTTGACGGCGCGGCCCAGTTCGTTAAGAGCCTTCTGTGTTGGATGCTGTACTGTGGAACGATTAAAACGCTTTAAAATATTGTCCGCTTCGGTCGTACCTAAGCGTAGTGCAGTAGCGTATTTAATCATTTGGTCATATTGTTGGCGAATGAGTTCCCAGTCAATAGCCCGAGTGAGAATAGGTTGTAAATTTTGATAATCTTGTTTTTGGGAGGCGACAGACAAGTAAAGCTTTTTGTCACCTATACGTTTGATACGGGGTAACAAATCAAAACCCAACAGATGACAGAAGGCATAAGCAATCTCGTTTTGACCGTGAGTATCAACGTAGTTTTTTGTGACCTTCATATCAGTACAGTGATGGAGTAAGCCTTGAATCATGGCTCCCACCTCACTACTAGAACAAGTCTTGAGTTGAGAATAAATGCACGCTGACTTTTTCTCAACATGCCAGTAAATCATGACTCCGCGACCACCGTAGCGAATATGCCATTCAGTCATCAGATTTTGATCCCAGGAACCAAATTTCTTTGAGTCGCTGGCACAAGCTGTTGTGCCTTCTCCCCAGATGGTTGTTTTTCTGACAGCCAAAGTGGCATTGACAACATCGGCGATCGCGTTGCGTAGATGTTCGCGATGAATATAATGCTTTTTCGCGTAGCGGAGGTCAGTTTCGCGATCGTTCTGTGTTCCTTCCCTAATGCGTTTAAGTCCAGTATTTGTCCCTAATCCATACAAACACAGTAATAATCTTCTTTGCAAGACATCCTTATTTAGGTAAGAACGCACACCAGTATTCTTAAACTGATTAGTAAAACCAACCCGCAAATCAGTTTCCTTGAGGATATCTAACAAACTGGTCATATACCAGCGCTTTTCTATATGGTGTTTAAGTTGTGCTAATTGTGGGGGTGATGCTTGAGCATCAGTAAGGATTCAGGTCAAAAATGACAGAGAGACAAAAAGCTGGTAAAATGGGCAAATGGAAAAGCCTACAGCCGTCACGCAGATGGGAAAAACCGAAATAGAACAGTTGAGCCAGTCTGAATTGGTCGCAATTGTGTTGGGGCTGCAAAAAATTATTGAAGAACTGCAAGAGAAATTAGCTATTGCTGAAGGCAAAGGTCGCACGAATAGTCAGAATTCATCCATTCCCCCGTCAACGGAGCTCATACAGAAATCAGAGAAACCTACAGTTAAGCCAGAAGAAGAGCAGAAAAAGAAGCCAGGTGGACAGCCAGGACATCCGGGGAAAACTCGAAAAGGGTTTGGACGAGTAGACAGATATGAAATTAGCCAGCCTTCCTGATGTCAATGTTGTGGGAGTAAAGAGTTAAGTGAAGCAGTTAGCATACATACACAACAAGTAGCCAGCCTTGTAGCTAAACCGATTGAAGTCGTAGAATATCAGACAGAAACATGTAAATGCCTCGAATGCGGTGCAGTAGTTCAAGGAGAATTAGCATCTGGAATAGTCTTAGGTCAAGACTTGAGCATCAACCTTCAAGCATTTTTAGTATGGCTGGGCAACTATGGACATCTATCCTATGCCAAGCAACAAGAATTGTTGTGGGAATTAGGGGGGATCGAAGTTGGATGTGGAACAATACAGAAAACTAATCAACGAGTGGCTAATGCTGTAGAATCAGCTGTAGATGATTTATGGAAATGGCAACGTATTCAATCTAATGTTCATGTAGATGAAACACCCTGGTGTGTGATGGGGGTTAAAGAGTGGTTATGGACTGCCAGTGGCGAAGGATTCTGTCTATTCCATGCCGCAGACACTCGTTCACGCGCGGAATTGGAAGTAATGCTGGGCAGAGAATTTGCTGGAGTTTTGAGTTCAGACGATTTCAGTGTCTACAATGGCTGCCAAGTTCAAGCTCAGCAGAAATGTTTAGCTCATTTACGGCGGCATTTCTTGATGGTGTTGACACTTCCTGGCAACAACAATTGCGTTGTCGCCGAAGTATTTCTGGGATTAATTGATGAAGCTTTTAAGGAGCATCGGCTTTGGCGAGAAAATCGAGAGTTGTTGACATATCAACAGTGGGCGGTTGAGTTCAAAGCACGATTGAATCAAGCTCTTCAAGCATGGTTGGGTCAAGTTGGTTATGCTGCAGGTTTGTTACTCAAGTCTTTAAAGAATAAGGCAGATCAATGGTGGTACTTTCGGGAAGGACCCGTCTGTTCCTCCTGATAATAATTTAGCAGAACGTTCTCTCCGGTTGGCTGTAACTAAGCGGAAAGTTTCTGGTGGCTCTCGTTCGATGAAACGATTTGAACAAACTGCCAATTTGCTTAGTGTTATTCAAACTTGTCGTTTTCAAGCTCGCTCAGCAATGGCTTTTTTCCGTGAGGCTATCTTTGCTCATTCTTGTAACTTAGCAATGCCTTCTCTGATTCCTTTTTCCTAGACCTGAATACTTACATATTCAGAAATCATTTTCGAGCTACTAAGTACAGATTCATCTAATACATTTGTTGCTAAGATAAATCGTCCAGCACTTCGTTTTAAAGATTCAATTACACTATTATTTTCTGATAGTTCTGCTTGAATAAAATAATATTTTTGGCTATTTTTTACGGAAGATTGATGACTTTTGTTTGAGATTTTGCTTGATTGTTTGAGAATCTTAATATTTGTTAATTCATGATATTTTAGTTTCTTTGAGAATTCTGATAGAGCTTTGATTGCATCTTTGTGACAGGAAAATTCTTCAATTGATAGCTGATGTAACTTTTTGATTTGTGCCTTTTCCGCTTTCAGTATATGTTTGAGGAGTTGTTTGACATCTGAGGCAAAGCGCTGTTTACTTTCCACGATTAACCATCGTTGTTTAACATCACCATAGTTACTTGTTTTCACAACAAATGAATAACCATCTATTTCACTCTTAGTAAATTCTCCTAAGGCGGTTTCTGAGATAATATGTTTGGCATGTCCTACTGTTAACGGTACTCGGCACAACCATTTCATATCTTTCATTAATGCAATATTTGCCGCACTATATAATGCACTATCTGCTACCATTAATGTATCAAGATTAATCTGTTTTTTAAAATCCATAGCTATTTGAGCAAAAACTTTTCGGTCTGACTCGTTCCCTGATGCTGTTTTTAGAAATAATGGGACATCACCATCTGAACTACAAATTAGGCCCTTGAATAAATTGTTTTAAATCTGGTCTATGATCGCGAGAATATCCATATGTAATATTTATCGGTTGTGTCGCCTCACTTTCTATTATTTCACCTTCGACTTTTTTTTCAATAATTACATTAGGTAATTCTGTCTCATATTTTCCGTGTACATGTAATGATGAAGAGTCTAAATGTGATGTTTTCATTTCTACTTTATATTTTTTGGCTGCCGATATAGCAACATTCGTAAATACTTGATTTAGACCTTTAAGGTATAGTTTATCCATTACTCTTCCTAATCGGTCATCATTTAAATGTTCAGGTTTTATTCCCGCACCAATTAAATGCTCACACGCTTTGCCTGTCATGTATTTTGGGAACATATATAATGCTCCTGATACAAAACCGAGACCATTTAAGAAAAGTTGCTTTGACAGCATGTCCTGCACTCACTTTCTCCTGAAGATGCTCCCCTAATAAATTATTAATTTGCTCTATTAAACCGATTTCATCTATTATTCCCGCAACCAAACCGAGACTTTTCAATGTTTTCTACTTCAATACAATTACTTGGTTCCATTTGTATGTTCAAGAGAAAATTAAGTGGAGTTATCTCTATTTTTTCACATTTGCAGAAGAGGAAGCTCAATTACAAGAACTTTTACACGAGCGAGAATATGTTTCTGCTCCCTCATGATCGCTTCTACGTAGTTCAATATTACTTTTGTCGCAAATTTTACTTTTGTGAGGGATTCACCCTTAATATAGACTATCGCCTTTGGTGTGACAGTTGAGGTGCGGAATGTGGGATTAATACTCTCACAAAAAAAACCAAAAAAATAGAATTGACGCCGGAGTAAAAAGAGAGAAACAAAGAATTAGCATCTGAACGAATATTTGTTGAACACTTGATTCGTGTAAATAAAATATT
>Ga0209512_1004709_pt1 | contig 11756 bp, 10 predicted proteins | sample frozenSSSSmetaG_FD_184142 | JGI IMG/M metagenome (GOLD analysis project Ga0209512, IMG submission 184142) | Glacier valley bacterial and archeal communities from Borup Fiord, Nunavut, Canada, to study Microbial Dark Matter (Phase II) -... | ecosystem: Environmental > Aquatic > Freshwater > Ice >... | reverse complement strand
TTTATAAACTGCTGGGGATGGTGGCGGAGTTGGGGATGAACATCCGGCAGGTAGACCATCGCCGGGGCGAACTACACGTCCCGGTAGGGCATACCGAGGTGGTATTGGAAATTGAGACCAAAGACCGCGAACAGCAACAGGAGTTCGTAACACACCTGGAGGCCAAAGGTCTACGCGCCCATATTTTAGGCTAGAGCTTAGAAAAGCAGGTACCCTCCCAAAGCAGCGATACCGAGAATAACCAGGACGTTTATTTTGCGGCTGAGGCTCAGGCCAAATGCCCCAATGGTAAAAATTAACGTTTTCCACTCGAACCCGGCACTGCTGACCAATGAAATTATTACAATAATAAAAAGCCCGACTACAGCCAGTGAGATACCGCGCATTAGGCCCTTTACCCAGGGTAGATGTTCGATCCGGCTATGTACCGCCGCCACTAGAAGAACTGTAAAGGGCGGAATGATAATCGCAATAAGGGCGAGGATTACACCCAGTATACCGTAGGTAAAATAGCCGAGGGCCAGTGCCCACAGCCCATTTGGGCCAGGACTAATCTGACCCAACGCAATTGAACGCCCAAAATCGGCATCGGTGGCAATTCCATTCGCCAGCAAATCCTGGTGCAGACTTGGCAAATTGCCTAGACCATCAGTAGAAAAAAGGGAGGCTTTGAGAAAGGTAAGGAAAAATTCCAGAGGGTTCATCTATTTGCTTTGCTCCTGAGTTTTCTGAATGTTCCGCCAGATGCGCGGAAAAACCAACCCTGCCACTACTCCCGAACCGATTAAGACAAAGCTGGCCGGAAATTTGAAAATACCAGACAGCGTAGCACAGCCCCCGATGACCAACAGACTAAAGATAAAGCTGGCGACTTGCTCGTTCCAGCCTTTCCTCAACAGTGGGATAGCAAATTGCAGGGCAACGGTAAGACTTAGCCCGGCAGTGGCAGGAATTACGCCGCCAGAATTGTGGTAATTATAGTGCTAGGAAGGAGCAAGCCACTCAAAACTGCCAATATACCTTTCCAGCCTTTAAGTTTTCGCCCGATTAGAATAGAGATCGCTACGATACTCATCCCCGGCGTTAGCTGGCACAAAGCCCAAAATTCGTTAACATTATCTTCGGTGAGCCAATTGCGTTTGGTGATATGTTCCCGCCGGATTAAATACATGGTGGACGAGCCACCGCCAAAAGATTGTCCCCCGATTAGTAGCCAAACTCGTAAAATTACCCAAAAATTCATTTTGGATGTAGCGGCAGCGTTAGACGGCCCAAGGGTTGCGGCGGTAGAGTCAATCAGTTGTTTATCGGTCACTTACTCATTGCCTTTCTTTTCTCTATATATGTCCTTTTTTCAATATTCATCTGCTTGGGATTCTTATCAATTTTCCGGTGCTTTTAATAAAAACTGGTGGGAGCGACTACCAGCAAGTTTGAGAAGATTTTAGAGCAAACCGTTGGTTAAGACAAATCAAAAAATTTCGTAACTTTTCAGGCCAAAACCTGGCGTGGCTCATAGCTTGGTAGAAACTGCTGTGCGCTTAAAAGGTTTGACTTTTTTCACATTGCTGCGGTTGGTGGGTGAGGATGCGGTCAACTGACTGAGCAATCAAAGTCTCGCGTAGGGCTAATTGCTCACGGAGTTTGGTTGATTTTTAATTCTTTTGTAGCTAGTTCTTGCTCAAGGTTTATAAAGGTAGTCTGCCAGTTTTGTCAATTGGGGATGGTTGAATAGTTACAAATCGTTATAAAAAACCAAAACCCTGGCCGCTCACAAAACCAGGGTTTTTGTATGTACTGCCATTCTATGATGTGGGGTCGGCAGACTTGCGTTTGAAAGCGGTTTGTACGACCATCTTGTCGGGAGGAGGGCGGCCACCATATTTTCAAACTACATCTATAATATAACCCAAAAAACCCGCCATGTCAAGGGGTTGCGCGACTAATCCCAAACAAGTTTACTAATCCCATTTACTTATCCCAATTCTGTCTCACATATCCCCCAAGATAATAGATTATTTGTTCTGAAATTGGCAAAATATCTGAGGTTTGACAAAAACCCTCTAGCGGCGTATAATTCTGCCTAGAAAACGCGAAATATGTACGTTGTTTGCGCCAGTAGCTCAGTTGGATAGAGCGTTTGGTTGCGGACCAAAAGGTCAGGGGTTCGAGTCCCTTCTGGCGTACCATAAAAAAAACAGCAAGCCGCCACCAAAAGGGCGGTTTTTTGTTAACCAAGAGGAAGAAAATGCAAAAAGCAGATTTTATCCTGACGGGCGGCACAGTGGTGATAATGAACCAGAGTCGCCAACTTATCGAAAATGGGGCTATTGCCATTCTGGCTGACAAAATTCTAGCCGTTGGCACAACCTCGGAGATTGCCGCTCAGTATACCGCCACCGAAACCATAGATTGCACGGGCAAAGCCCTGATTCCCGGTTTGATTAATACCCATACCCATGTGCCCATGACTCTGCTGCGGGGCCTAGCGGACGATTTGCGGCTGGATGTTTGGTTAATGGGCTATATGATTCCAGTTGAGCGCGAGTTTGTCAGCCCGGAATTTGTGCGCCTGGGTACACTGTTGGCCTGTGCCGAAATGATTAAGGGTGGCACGACCTGTTTCGCTGATATGTATTATTTTGAGGATGATTTGGCTAAAGCTACCGCCGAGGCCGGAATGCGGGCGGTTTGTGCCCAATCTATCATGAAATTTCCGACCCCCGATGCGCCTTCATGGGAAGAAGCCCTGGCCTATGCCCGCGAATTTATCCAACGCTGGAAAGGCCACCCATTAATTGTCCCGGCGGTAGGGCCCCACGCTCCCTACACCTGCCCGCCCGAAATTTTGAAGGCTTGCACCGAGTTAGCTTTGGAATTTGATGTGCCGCTCCATATCCACATCGCCGAAACCGCTCTGGAAGTAGAGAACAGTCGCAAAGAGCATAATATGCCTGTCGTTCCATGGGTAAAAAAGCAGGGCGTTTTGGAGGCTAAAGTTATTGCGGCCCATTGTGTCCATATTGACGAGGGCGAAATCCGTACTTTGATGCATGCCGGGGCGGGGGTAGCCCACAACCCCACCAGTAACCTGAAACTTGCCAGCGGGATTGCCCCCGTTAAACAAATGCTGGAGGCAGGGGTTAAACTTGGGATTGGCACGGATGGCCCTGCCAGCAATAATGATTTGGATATGTTTGAGGAAACCCGACTTGCTGCTATTCTGGCGAAGGGTGCGTCTGGCGACCCGACCATCCTGCCTGCGCGTGAGGCTCTGGCGATGGCGACCATTGGCGGTGCGAATGCCCTGCACATTGAGGATATTACTGGCTCGCTGGAAGTTGGCAAACGGGCCGATATTGTGGTAGTTGACCTGAATGTTACCCATAATAGTCCCCGTTTCAGGCGCGACCCTGACTCGCTTTATTCCCAATTGGTTTATGTTTCCAAAAGCACCGACGTAACCCACGTTTTTTGCAACGGGAAAATATTGTTGCGTGACCGGGAGTTGTTGACCCTGAACGAAACCGAACTCAAGCGCGAGGCTGGCCTGATAGCCCAAAAGATTGACCATTTCTTGATAGGTCGGGAGAGTGATATTGTGCGGAAACTGTTGGCTCTGGGTGGTTTGAGTCAGGAGGAAAGTTTTGAGGTACAGGTGAAAGCCAGCCTGGAGGAGTTGAGCGCGATTGATAATCTGTTGGCCCAGCCTGATGTGCAGGTTATCAAATCGTCGCGCTACCGCCAGTATGACACCTATTTTTCATTCGATAAGCCGGGACAGGGCCAACTCCGTATCCGTGAGGATATTTATCTGGACGAGCAAGACCGTTCTACCCCTCGCAGCCGTATGCGCCTGACACTGGTGGGTGAGGCTTCCGAACGGGACTTTCCCCACTCGGTGGTTTTGAGCCGCTCCCGCCTGACCGCTCCCGCCGACCAATCGCTCCGTTTCTATCGGGAGTATCTAAACCCGGCAGAGGAACGCGAGATTGTAAAGCTCCGGCGACGCTATCGTTTCATCTATCGCGACACCGAGTTTGCGATAAATATTGATCGCCCGTTGTCGCCCGCCCCGTCTGGTTATTTTGTGGAGATAAAAAGCCGCACCTGGTCGCTACGGGATGCCGAGCAAAAAGCCGGACTTATTGCCGAACTCCTGGAAAAGAGCGGGATTCCTGATAACCAACTCCTCAAGGGGGATTATACTAAGGTTTTGAGCTAGGCGATTGTCGGTAAAATAGTCGAAAGTTAAAAGTCGAAGGTCGAAAGTCAGAGGATTCCAATGCTTCTGAATTGGAAAGGAGGTTTAATGTTTGAAAGTATCCTTTCTACAACCTCTACTACCAACCTGGATGAAGTATTAACCCGGATTGCTGCTCATGATGCTGTAAAGGGCATCGTGATTATGGGTTCAGTCGTGACTGACAAAGTTCATTCCTACAGCGATTATGACATACTGCTAGTATTAGATAAAGCAGCACCTCCTTTGTTTCTGGCTTTAACTAATGTAGATGGACATCTAGCCGAATTCTATTGTATTCAGGAGCAGCTGGTTGACCGCTTGCTTGCAAACGAGGAGTTACAAGTTGAAGATGGTAGTATTGAAGCTTTTTATGTGCGTTCGATTAGCGATGGTCGTATCGTAACCGACCAAACCGAGAAACTGGTGCGGCTGCGCGCTCTGGTCGAAGCAGGTAACTGGTTCAAGCCCCAAATGTGGAGTGATAGCGGAGTTTATAACGAATGGTTCAGAGCCAACTATAACATCCAGCAAATGCGTCGTTATCTAGCGTCACCCGACTCGACCTACCAAATGACGGTAGATTTTCGCTTGCTTTATAGTGCTATGGATGCCTTCACTGCTTATCAGCGAGTACGAAAGCTTCCCTGGCGCGGTGAAAAAGAGATGATACGCTACCTGACAGTTCACGACCCAGCTTTTCTCGAAATTTTTCGCCAGTTTTTTGCCGAAACTGACCGGGTACACAAAGTCCAACTTTATGAGAAACTAGCGGAGATGGCGTTAGCCCCGGTGGGTCAGGTGTGGGGAAAGGCTACAACTGCCATACAGACCGAGCCGGAGATGGTTAGAACCGCTCTGGATTTTTGGCAAGAATTGGTAGCGACCAAATAATGCTTCAGTTGTCGGAAGAAAGTAACGAGTAAAAAGAAATTTGTAGGAGGCTGCTCCGTCGTCCGATGGTTTTATCGCCGGACAAAACATCGCAGGACAGAGCCTGCTCCTACAATTGCTCTTGATTTTAGATATTCGATTTTAGATTTTCCTGGGAAATTTTATGCCTGTTTTGTTGTGGCTTGCCCCGGCCTGGTTGCTGGGTATCTTTCTGAATGGCTGGCTAAAATTCGAGCCGTATATGCTGCTGCTAGGCGTGGTAGTCGGCTTGCTGGCGGCTGTGGCTGGGACTTTACTCAACCGTTACTCCCTCCGCAACGGGCAATCCCCCAATCAACTAAACCTGATAGTGCCGCTTTGTCTGGCAGTGATTTGTTTGGCAGGGCTGCGTTACGAGGTTTCATTACCGAGCAAAGGGCCGGAGCAGGTGGCTTATTGGGCGGGTGATTTGGGCAGTGTGCCGGAGTTACGGCTCAAAGGAGTGGTTTCGGGCGACCCGGTTTATACCGAAAACGGCGGCTCTTATCGTTTAAGTTTACGCGAAATCTGGCCGCCGGGAGCAACTGGGTTTCGGGCAGTTTCGGGCGATATTTACGTCAAAGTTGAGCCTAGCCAACATTATGAGGCTGGAGAGTTGCTGGAACTAGCCGGGAAATTATACCTACCCGCCCAACAGACCGAGGATGGCTTCCCCTACCGTGACTATCTCAACCGTCAGGGGATGTACGCCGTGATGAGCAAGCCCCAGGCGGTGGTACTGGCAACCCACCAGGATTTCTTCGTCTTTCACTACCTCAACGACATTCAAAATGGCTCGCTGGATATAATAAATCGCTTTATGGAGGGCAAACAGGCCGGGTTGTTGGGCGGTATTCTACTGGGCGAGCAGACCGGGCTAGACCCCCAGGTTAAAGATAATTTCCGCCGCACGGGTAGCACCCATATTATCGCCATCTCCGGCGCGAATATTACCATCACGGTGGGGGTGTTGATGTTACTGTTCGGGCGTTTCTTCAGTAAAAAGCCTACCTTATATTTATCATTAATCGGGATTTTCTTTTATGTGTTGTTAGTAGGTGCATCGCCAGGAGTGATTCGCGCTGGAGTGATGGGCGGATTTGCGATAGGCGGGTTATTGCTGGGTCGGGAGTATACCGCGCTGTATGGCCTATTTGGTACAGCTTTGTTCATGACGCTGATTTCGCCCCAGGTTTTGTATGATATCGGCTTTGAGCTATCTTTTATGGCAACCCTCGGCCTGATTTTAATCGCCCAACCATTGCAAAATCTATCCCAATTCAAAAACTGGCCCGCTTTCTTAAAAGAAGGGTTAATAATGGGTTTTGCTGCCGAAGCTATGACCCTGCCCCTGAGTATCTTCTATTTTAAACAAATCTCGTTGGTATCCTTGCCGACCAGTTTGCTGGCCCTCCCCGCCTTGCCAATAATAATGGCAACCGGGGCAGTGTTGGTCGGTGGGGGCTGGGTGTTTAGCGCGTGGTTGCCTGGGTTGGTTAGCTTTTTGGGGTGGCTGTCGTGGTTATTCCTGGCTTACATGATTGCGGTGATAGATTTCTTCGCTTCCCTGCCTTTCGCCTCGGTCAGCTTGAACGCCATTCACCCAATCTGGCTGGTAGTTTATTATGGGCTTCTGGCCTTTGTCCTAACGTATGCCCGTAGTGAAAAATTCCGTTTACGGGTCAGCAGCTTGCCCGCCTCGCCTATCGCGCTAGGGGTAATGGGTTTTTCGGCGGTAGGAATTTGGGTTCTGGCCCTGTTTTTCTGAAGAAGATTAACAAGGATTGACAGGATATTTTAGGGGTCGGGGGTTAGGGGACGGGGAAATCAAATATCTAACATTCAAATTAGGGAATGATACCGGGCGGTTCGCGAACCGCCCCTACGAAGATTCCTTACTTGATAGGGAAGGGAGTTAGGTCAAGTTAGTTCTTGGCAGCTTGGCGGTTTAAATTCTTTCCAAGATAGAGGTTACACGCGCCGTCGTCACACTGCTTCTCGGTTTTGCCCATAAACAGGTAGCGGTGATTGGAGACCCACATATAAGCTTTTTGAGCCCCCCTGCCAAAGCCCGGAAAATACCACAGCAAGGCTAGGGGCCAGAGCCAGCGACTTAAAATCAGGATATGGCGGGCAGCGGCGGCTCCCTTGTAAATATCTCCATTGGGGGTGATGAGGTGCATCTCACGGCTGGCAGCTTCGGGGGTAATTTGGTATTCGGCTTGCAAGGTCGGGTTGTTGACGTTTTGTAGCTCTATCGTTCCTTTGGGGGCGAATTTCAGAGCTTGTTTACTGCTGGCAGTACAGAAACGACAGGCCGCATCATATAATAAAATTGTCTGATTTTGCCCTAACTTTTCCATAGTTTCACCCGTTTATAACCTAGTTGACAGTGCCTAACCCGCGTGTTAGTCTAATTTAATTGTAGCTTATCGCACAATACAATAGCCTGATAAATTTAAAAATTTGAGGGGAATATATGCCTGAAACACCAACCTTGATTGTGCCAACCGCCTATGACCGTTTGCGAATCCTGAATAAATACAAAAATATCGCGATGGTGGGGCTGTCGGCAAACCCCTATCGCCCCAGCCACTTTGCGGCGATTTATATGATTGCCGAAGGTTATAACATTATCCCGGTTAATCCCATGAGCAAGGAGATTTTGGGGCGCAAGTGTTACCCCAGTTTGCGCGACATCCCCGAACCAGTGGAGATTGTAGACGTTTTCCGCAATAGCAAGGACGTGCCGCCAGTAGCAGAGGAAGCCATCGAAATCGGGGCACAAGTGCTGTGGTTACAACTGGGCGTGATAAATCAGGAAGCCGCTCTCAAAGCCCAACAGGCGGGTTTGGAGGTAGTTATGGATCGCTGTGTAAAAATTGAGCACGCCCGTTTCTTTGGTGGCCTGAACCTGATTGGCTTGAATACCGGAGTTATAAGTTCCCGCCGTAGTATAATTTAAGTATGTCCACCGTGCAGCAGCAACCCCCCAACATCGCCACTCCCCCGCCCGCCCGTCCGCCTAACCCCTTCCTGAAATTCTGGCAGGAGGAGTTAGGTTATCTTTATCGGGGATTACGGGCCTGGCCGCTTTTTGGGCTGGTGGTGGGGGGTGTGCTGCTGTTTGTTCTGGCTTATCAGACCCGCCAGGATTTTGAGTTTCTGCTTGGCCCTGCTAACCCCACCGATTATCTTTATGCCACCAGCTTTACCCCGCCCGAAAATAATGCCGAACAGAGTTTTCGTTGGTCAACCGACTATAGCACTTTGCGTTTCCCCGGTATGGGTCGTGTGCCTGCTGCCCAACTCGAAATAAGTATGGAGGTAGGTGGTCGCCCCGCCAATCTTGGCCCTGCTATACTTCAGGTCTGGAGCGACGATAAAATGCTGGGGCAGGTTGAGGTTGGCCCTGGCAAGAACCTTTACCGTTTCGATTACCGGGTGGAAGGTCGGAAGCTGGATGGCAATCTGGTTTTTGTGCTTAAATCGCCCAACGCTTTCCCCGATGCCGGACACAAAGCCAACCTGGGGGCGGTGGTGAGTAAGGTGCGAATTATGGCGGGGTCTGCCGATGGTCGCCCGGTCATTCCTTCCTTGCTTTATTCCGCTTATTTATTGGCGGCTCTAGTGGTGGTTTATCTAGCTCTTTACCGGGCGGGTTGGAGCGCGTTTTATGCTGCCGGGTTTGGTGGAGTTTTGGCGATTGGCACGGCCTGGGCTATCGCGGTTACCCGCATGCAGTTGATGCCCGCCGTTGAAACTCTTTTTATGACCATTTTGCTGGCCTATCCCTTAATGGTTGTGGGATTGCGAGTTACGGCCTTGTGGTTCAAGGACGGTTTCCCCACAACTCAGGTACGCTGGCTCGGCTTGATTTTTGTGGCGGCCTTTGTGGTGAAAGCCGCCGGGATGAACCACCCCGGTTTTATCACGGTTGACCATTGGTTTCGGGTGCATCAAATTACCCGTTTCTGGGACAACCCTGCCGATTTCTGGACGCAATATTACAACGTCAACGCCGGGAAAAGCGTCACAGGCTCGGAATCAGGCTCGGCGGTGTTGGGACAGTGGGGGGTTAGCTTCGCCCTGCCCTATTCGCCGCTATTTTACCTGTTAGCCGCGCCTCTGGCTCTAATTTGGCCCGGTAATAGCTCTAATCTGCTGGCGGCGGTGAATATTCTGGGTTGCTGGCTGGAAGTTAGTCAGGTGTTTTTGATTTATATTATTGCCCGCCGCGCCTACATCGGGGAATGGGCTGGACGCGCCGGGGTGATTGCCGCCGCCTTCCTCGGTTTCTACCCCTTGAGTTTCCTTTTGCCCAGCGACGGGGGCTATAATTCGATACTGGCGCACTGGCTAACCCTGCTGTTTATCGCCCAGCTTTTGGGCTTGATACAGGCCGCTCAACCCTCCCGTTTAGTTATTATTTTAACCGGACTGACCCTCGGCGCGGCTCTGCTGGCCCATACCAGCACTTTGCTCCTACTTGGTACGTTTGTAACTATTTTATTGGGGTTGTGGCTGCTCAGTCCCGAAACTCGCGTTGCTGGGAAGCGGCTGGCAGTGGTGGTGGCAATTGGTCTAGGCTTGTCACTGGTGTTATATTACGGCTATTATGTTATTGGCTTTTTCAGTCAATCCCTCCCGACTTTGCTGGACAGGCTCAACAGTGGCGGTTCTATCGGGCAAAGCCCTACTTTGCTCAAGGGCAATCTCTTAACGGGCTTCTGGCCGCAGCTCTGGGAGCATTTCCGCCTTTTCCCTTTCCTCTTAACTATTTTGGCTCTAGCTCTATTATGGCCTAAATTTAGATTTTTAGAAAAATTTACTAAAACCTCAGCACTCAGCACTCAGCACTCAGCACTTATCTGGGTATCCTGGATAATAACCTTTTTGCTGTTCGCTCTGGTAGACCTGAAAGTAAACCTGTTACAAAAACATATGCTGTTTGTCGCGCCGCTTCTGGCTCTAGGGACTGGTTTTGCCCTCAGCCTCTTGTGGCAATGGCTTTTAGACCGCCGCGCCCAAACCTCCTCGGCAAAACCCTTTGTCTTTCACCCTCTTGTCGCCTCCGTCCTTACCGGGCTATTGCTGACCTTCCTAATCTGGCAGGGTTTGTTGCTGTGGTATAGCCGGGTTTATTTCTATACCCTCCCCCCTGGCTCTGGCTAGAACGGTTGTCAGTTGTCGGTTGTCGGTAGAAAGTACCGAGTTAATGACCTCCTTAAACATTATTATTCCTCTTGCGTATATTCTATGTTGGGAATTTTAATCTTGTGTTAATATAATGTTTAGCCGCAATTTTGTCGGTTGCTGCTTTTTTCGACAACCGACAACTGACAACCGACAACCACCTTGAAAGGATTTGGGGAGTGATAATCGGGATTTTAGGTATTCTGATTGTGGCGTTTTTTGTGTCTATTGCGGTCTTTGTGTTTGTTCCCTAGCTGATTGGTCTGACCGCCAACGCCGTAAGTGGCAGCGTCACCAACCACCCCTTGAACCTGGGCTGTTTGGGTTATATTATAGTGGCGGTGCTGGGCGCAATCCTGGGCCATTACCTCTTGGGCAATTTTGGGCCGCGTATTATGGACATCTATATCGTCCCGGCCTTTGTCGGTTCGCTAATTATCACCATCATCTTGTCTATCGCCCTCAATTCCGGGCAGAACAAAGGTAGATACTAGCCCTGAATCTTGTGCAGAGGTACTACATGAATCGGTTCAATATACTCCTGATAAGTTTGGCCTTTTTGGGATTGGTAATTTATTACTTGTTACATCTCTCGGCTAAGGATAGTAACCTTTATACAGGATTTTCTATTTTAATTTTCGTTTTTCTTTTTGGAGCAGGCTATTTTTGGAGCAGACTAAAAGCTGGTCAATTACTATTTAGGCTATTGTCAAAAGGTGACATTTTATTTTATATAATATTTTTCCTGGCACTCGGTGGATTTTCAACCTGGGCTGGGGTCTATCTCGCCTCAACCTTGTCTGAAAATTTAGAAGCATTTGCCGTTATAGGTAGGTCAGTGGCAATTCCGTGTTTTACTGCTTTGATGTTTTTTTCCTGCAACTCTGAATTCAGAGCTAAAGGCATATTTTACTATGGAAATTTGTTGTCATGGGACACAATCTTATCCTATCAATGGCACGCACAAAGACAGGATTTACTCCAAGTTAAAACTAAAAATCTCAGGAGTAAAAATACTAAAATAGTTTCAATTCGCGTTCCGCCTAATAAAAAGGAAGCTATTCAGGAGATTTTGTCACGACATATCCCTAATAAAGAATTAACAAGGCAGGAATAAAATGAAAGAGTTCTTCCGTAAATTTTCCCACCGCACTTCGATGATTGTGGGTTCGTCCTGGTCGTTTGTCACGGCTCTCAGCGTAATTGTGGTGTGGGCCTTAACCGGGCCAATCTTTGGTTTTTCTGACACCTGGCAACTGGTGATAAATACCGGAACTACTATTATCACCTTCCTGACAGCTGTAATGCGTTGAGATTCTGAGTTCAATAAACCAAAAATTAGGCTCAAAACCCACAAATCTCATTGAAACCTTTTGCCATTCACTGCACCGAAGTTTTGTTTATT
>Ga0209512_1004703_pt1 | contig 11775 bp, 10 predicted proteins | sample frozenSSSSmetaG_FD_184142 | JGI IMG/M metagenome (GOLD analysis project Ga0209512, IMG submission 184142) | Glacier valley bacterial and archeal communities from Borup Fiord, Nunavut, Canada, to study Microbial Dark Matter (Phase II) -... | ecosystem: Environmental > Aquatic > Freshwater > Ice >... | reverse complement strand
ATACGTGCAACATTACGAATAGTCATATAAAATTATATGTATATCCGCTTTCCTGCCAGTAAAGTGACAAATGCATCATAGGATTTGGTAAAATCAGGCATTGAGGCCACTTCGGTCTCCTGTCATCGGTCTTCCAGCCAAGAAACCAAAGAATTTAAGACCACTGGCATCATTGCGGATAATCACAAAAATTATTCAATATTCTCTATCGTTTTAGAATGGATTTTAGATAGTCAGCTATCTAAAATAAGGGTATTGAATAAATATTTGTAAAGAGAAGATTATTGAAAAGATAGCGACACTCAAGAGCATTACCCCAAATATTCATCATCAGAGTTTATTGCCCAGATCTCCTTTTTAGAAGGCTCGCCTTTCTCAAAAAGCTCCACTGCTTTGAAGGCTGTCAACATCGAGTGGTCTTGGTTATTATATTTATGCAGACCGTTTCTTCCCATAAGAAATAAATTCTCCTTGGTGTCTAAATAATCGATGACTTGATTAAGGCGATGGTAGCTACCTGAATAGGTAGGATAGGCTTTTGGGCAGCGAACTACTTTTCCCGACAGATATTCTCCTTCTTCCAAGATCCCAATTATAGCGAGTTCTTTCAAAGCAAATTTGATTACATCTTGATCTGAAGAGTCCCAAAGTTCATCATTTTGTTGGCAGAAATATTCTGCTCCTATCCATACCGTATCAGCCGATGTCATATAAGGACTCCAATTATTGAAAATCTGAAGTCTTCCCACCTTGACATTCCCTTCCTGGATATACAACCAATTATCTTTAATCAACTTGCCCTTTTCCTGCTCAAGCTTGAGTTTCTTAAGCTCCAACCCCACAATCATAAAATCTCTATATTCTAATTGCGCTGCTATTTCTGCAATTTCTACTGGTACATCTTCCTGAATGGACTCAAACAAGTTTTTAATCGGCATGGTACTAAAAACCGCATCACATTCCAGTTCAGTTTCATTCCCAGGCGCTAAGGTGGAATAATAGCTCACCTTATTTACTGATCCATCCTCTATATGAAGTTTAGACAATCTAGACTGAAAGAGAATTTCAACACCCGCATCCTGACAAGAATCTGCTACCTTCTCCCACAACATACCAGGACCTTTTGCTGGATACAAGAACTTCTCAATCAATGATCGAGTATTTTCTTTTCTGGCACTTCTCGGGATAAAGATTTTCTTAACGCTATGCTTGACCAAATCCCTCACCTTCAAACTTTTGATGCGCTGCCTCCCCCACTCAGAACTCAAATCTGTACAAGCCTTTCCCCATACCTTTTCAGTATAATCTTTAAAAAATGTTAGATATAGTTCTTTGCCAAAATTATTGATGAAGAAATCCTCCAAATTATGCTCCTCTTTTATAGGAAACATTCTTGCATGAACGATGCCTTTTACTATCCTAAGTGATTTGAAAATCCCCAAATTGAGCAGCAATTGAATATTTATTTTCAATGGATAATCAAAAAGCCTTTTATTGAAATAAATCCTGGATTTCCTCTTCCGAACTAGCATTGCATCTTCGGGATTTTTCTGGAGAATATTATCTAAGTTTTGGGTTTCAGAATGATAGCCAATCTTAAGATGGTGGGTAGTATCCAATATCGGGAGAAATTTCACCCACCAATTCAACACTTTCTCTGATTTTGAAAAGAATCGATGCCCTCCTATATCGATCAAGTTTCCTTGATGATTCACTGTTTTACTAATTCCACCGACTTGATCATCAGCTTCCAATACAGTAATATGGTATTTTCCAGTTTGTGACAATTCGTAAGCAGCAGTCAAACCAGCAGGACCCGCACCTATAATAACAATCTTCTTTTTATTCATTAATATAATAATTCAACGCATGCTTTTAATTGCTGTCATTGTTAAGTCAAAAGGGAATTAAGAATATATATCCTTCTTAAAACTGAAAACCCCAAGAACGAAACCTGTGAGAGCGAAAATGTAATAAATATGATGTAGGACTAGTACAGATGGTAGAAAACTAAATTTTTTGGAAGCAAGCCTATAAAAGCTCAACTGAGTTAAAATAAAAATTAGAATAGTTACGGGAACCAAAGTCCAGAGCCAAGTCCAATTGAATCCGCAAAGTAACAACCCTATGGTAAGCAAAGTGAACAATGCACTTACTTTTTCCAATGAATCGGTATTTAGATGATTTCCTGCTTGCTTTCCATGACGATACATCAGGACTGTCCACGGCTTAGCTCTTAAAAAAATATCCGTCCTCATCCAATTATAAAAAGTCCAATTCTTCAGATGTTTCACTTGAATATCTGCATCAATACGGATAACATAACCTCGGTTAGCTAAACGAATACCCAGCTCCACATCCTCGATACTCGGCAAGTCAAAATCTTCATCAAACCCACCTACATCTTCAAAAGCATTCTTGCTAATGAGTGAAAAAGCTCCCCAAAAAACACCTGCTTTATGATGATTTCTTTGATGATGATGATGGTGCAAAATATTTCGGAATTTGGATACAAAGCTAGGAGCAGAAGGGCTATTGTCATAAGACCCAATCAATCCATCCTCCCCGTTTTCCCTTAAACTATGCAATGCTACTGCTAGGGTGTTTTTCTCGATTAGCACATCGGAATCTACAAAGGAAATCCAGGTTCCATGTGAGATTTTCACACCATAGTTTCTACATGCAGCAGGGCCAGATTTTGGAAAAGGAATAATTCGAACTCGAACATCTTTTTCCCAAGCTTGAAAATAATCGAGAGATTCCCAGCCATCCAAAATGACCACCACCTCAAAATTACTTAGGGAACTTGCACAGACAGCCTTCAAGCAAGAAACTATCGTCTCATCGTTTATCTTAACAGGGATAATCACACTCAAATCCATCCCGAAAGATATATTGAATATTTTCAATCCATCTACTAATACCTGCTTTCTTCCCCATTTCGGACAGTTATTTAATGGTTTTTGAAATAAAAAATCTTCTATTCTTCCCTCACCTTAAATTATAGCTTATTTATATTAGTAATATTGAAGTAAGACTTAAAAAGCATGCCAGCAATAGCTGTAATTATCCCCACTTACAATCGTCGTGAAGCCCTCAAGTCTTGTCTTGATTCATTAAAAACTCAAACGCTGAACCCCTCACTTTGGGAAGTGATTGTGGTCAATGATGGAGGCTGTGATCTAGAAGAAATAGGCTTAGGTTATGGAGAGAATTTCAGATTTATTAGGCAGGAGAATGCTGGTCCAGCTAACGCAAGAAACTTTGGGGTTTCCTTAGCTAAATCTCAAATCATTACCTTTTTGGATGATGATTGCCAAGCCCAACCCACATGGCTGGAAAATATACTCAACTTCAGTAAGGAAGGTGTCCTTTTGGGGGGAAGGGTAATCAATAGCTACACCGAAAACATATACTCTGAAGCCAGTCAGCTCCTCATTGACTTTTTGTACATCTATCAACAAAATACTCCTAACCAATTTTTCACTTCCAATAATTTCTCCTTATACAAGTCAGATTTTGATCGTTTTGGAGGGTTCGATAGCACTTTCTCCACCTCTGCTGGGGAAGACAGAGAGTTTTGCGTTAGGCTGCAGAAAAACGGGATGGATCTAGTCTTCAATCGTCAAATCATAATCGAACATAAGCACTTTCTAGACTTCAGGAGATTTATCAAACTGCACAAAAAATACGGCAAGGCGGCTGTTTTATTCCAAAAATCGGCAAAAGAACAGGACATCAGTATTGACAGAAGACCTAAATTGACTTTCTACAGAAAGCTCTTCTATTATCCCTTCAATCTTGAACATAAACGCTTCTCTACCAAGGTAGCATTGAGCCTTAGTTTAGCTCTTTCTCAATTTTGTGTGGTTTGGGGATTCCTTGAGGGCAAGAGATAAATTCACTTATTCTTCCCTTGCCATTTTCGAAAAAAACTCCTCTGGATCTTGCCCTGTTTGATGCAAATTCCTTTTCCCAACTACACATTCAAGCAACCCATCGATTTCTTCAAAATCCCTTTTTTCTATAACTCGACCTTTGCATTGTTGACCTAGCTTTTCCCAATTAGAAAAATTGTCCATTGCCTCTTGAAGAGCTTTTTGAATGTTTTCTACCTGATGACCGGAAACCACAAAACCAGAGTTTGACAGCCAGATAGCTGAATCACCAACTTGGGTCACAAGCCCTGTTCTACCGCATGCCATAGCCTCAATCAAACTGAGAGGAGTTCCTTCTGCCAGACTACACAACACTAATAATTGATGGTTTCGCCAAATTTCACTTACATCGGCCACATGTCCCCCAAAAAAGACCTTTCCCTCTAACCCGTAATAACTGACAAGATCCCTAAGATGCTTTTCATCAGGCCCAGTACCATAAAAAGTAAGTTCAAACTGAAGACTACTAAATCTCGGGGAAGAAAGGGCCTGTAAAAATAAATCTTGTCCCTTGATTGATGTCTCCAAACGTGCCACGTATGCCATTTTTGGAATACCAGATTTGGGATAAGACAGGTTGCTTTCTAAACTGACCTTCAACGGGTTTTGTATAATTCTAGCTTTGGGTATATCCATCGCCAGTTGACTGCATGCCATCTTATAATTCTGGTAGGACACAAAGAAAAAACCTTGACAATCCTCAATCAAACGCTTTCTTGACTCTCTGAATTCTTGATCTACAGACATACCCCACTCCCAATTACGCTGAGAAATCAGGTAAAATGGCACTCTGTTGTCTTTACAATAAGTTATCAGGTAGGATTGATGGTGCAAATAGTGATCGAAGGTTTCTCCACTGGAGATTACGACCACTTCCGGTTTCCAGGCTTTAACAGCTCTCCAATCCATTGAGGTTTTATCCATTCCCAATCGAGACTTAAGTTCTGACAACGCTCTGTAGGCAAATGGCTGCTCGTTATAATAGGAAGGTAAAGGTCTCTGATGAAGAATTGCTCCATGCGCTACTAACTCGGCCAGATTTGGATTTAAATTCTGATGTGCAAAAACAGACACCATCACCTCGTTGCCTTGGGCTAGACCTTTCATGGCAAGCGATTTCCAGAGCTCTTCACTCCCACCCCAAGGAGCCACGTTGATGCTCACTACCAAAATCCGCATTAGCCTATTTCCTTAATTTGTAAACAAAATAATCTCCGTACTGCATTACAATATCCTCTTTTGAGAGCGTATCTAACTTATCCTTTCCCATATCAATAACAAAATCGGCTGATATTATAGTAGATGTACTCATCCGGCTCAGTTCTTCCTGTTCGGGAATATTCCCATAATCATCCACATCAAACGCCCCCAATGCTACAGGAACCTTGTAATGAACATCCTCATGGTGTAGCCCCATTTCCTTAAAGCGATAACTAATCGCGTAATGATCCTTTCCAGCTAAACTGTACCAATCCGATAAACTGTGATTGGACAATTTGAAAAAGTTAACCATATACACACTGTGTTTAGAAAAAACAACTGTAAAAGCAACCAGAGTTAAAACGCCAAGGGCAATCTTTTGGAAATTCTCCAGAAGTTTTGGCTTGGATTGAAGTAACTCATCTAGGGCTTTCAGAAATATGACTATTCCCAAAATTAAAGGTGCCCAAATAAACCGAAAAGGCTGGTTTGAATTTCCTAAAACAATAAACCAAGGCAAAAACATGAGGAAAATCAAAATCAGACTTTGAGCTAATTCGACTGAAATTTTAACTTTTCGAAACCATATAAACCAAATTAAAGCAAAAAGTAATAAGCCTAGCGGATATATGAAATCATCAAGTAGTGTAGCTATAAATGGAAGATTCTCATTCGCCAAATCAACTTGAACTTGCTCATCGGGGATATCTCCATGTGTTGCTACAAATCTGGATTCGTTACCAGTAAATACTATCGGGGCCAATGGGTTATTAACCTCTAGCTGATTTCGGAGCATCACTGAGCCAGTGAAAAACAATGGAACCAAGGCAAGTAGGGCTACTTTTCTGAATTTCTCCCTTCGCAATAATTCATAACACAGGTAGCAAAGAGGCAAAATTAAGAGCAACCAATTGGAAAACTTTATTCCTAGGGCAATTGAAAAGATCAAAAATACGCCAGTTAATTCCCTTTTGCGATAGTTCTGTATAAAAAGAAAAATGCCTGACATGATAACATAAGTATTCCAAGTGTCGATTTTTCCAGAAGAAAAAACAAAGAAAAGAGTGCCCTTGATTAATAGAACAGCAAGGGCCAGCACTTGGGCCATCCTAATGGAAAACAACTGCTTTCCTGAGGTATAAATCAAGTGAAGTAAGGCAATTGACCCTAAGGCATCAAAAAACAATACACCCGGAATTCCGGTAAAACCAAAGGGGATAGTAAAAACATATTCCATCCCAAGTGGCATGAGTGTGTAGTTGGTCAGGTAAGGATTGAATCCGATCCCTTTTGCGAAAATCCAGGCCACGTTAGGCAAGTAGAAGCTCAATCCATCATCGCTAATCGGTGGACCCAAAAGCCGGAATATATAGGGAAGAAAGAGAACAAAAAGCATCCAAATAAAAGGGTCTGACCATTGAATTAGGCCTAGACTTTTTAATATGGAATTTCGCTGAGTCAGAATTGCCAGTGCAAACAGGAATATCCAGGCATACCAGACTAATTCCGGTGGAAAAAGTAGTGAAAACAAAAAAAAGGAAAAGGAAAATATACCAACACCTAGCACGACCTTACCATGCCCATTAATCGAGTGCAGTCTAGTTGTTGAGGCAAGAATAGTTCCTAAAGAAAACAGGCCTAAAAAAGAAAAAGCCGCTGCCAGTACAGAAAGTACCATCTCTATAAAACTCATGCTTCAGGTATTTCCTTCGAATGAAACAGACTCATAACCAATGCTGAATTTCGAATTATGTCATTTGGAAAGATTAAAACAAAAATGGGAATCAGCAGGTAAACCCACGAGTAATAAGCACCAAGCATTCCTAGTAAACCAATAGGAAGTAATACCTGATAATAAGTCGCCATTAAGATATTCCAATTTGGGTGAATTGGATGTAGAAGGATAACGTGTTTAATTCCAAATCTCCAATTCAGGAGTAGAATATACAAATAGTAAACACCGAGCAGAAAAATGAGAAAATACAATTCGAGATAAATCAAGAAGCCTAATAAGGCTGTTACTTCTAAAAGCAGTAAAGGCCATTCAACTCTCTCTATTTTATCTATTGAAAATCGGGCAGCAAAGGTTTTTATCCCAACTGATTTATCAAATTCAAGATCTAAATATTGATGACTAAGAATACCTCTAACACCATATACTAAGCTCCAAAACCCTATGAGCATCAGCGCCACCCAATCAATTGATTGAATCAAAAACTCAGATAATAGGGCAAATATGCCCATCGCTGGAAATACATGCGCTCCAAACGCATCTGCCAACACACCCAATAAACCTCTTGCTTTTAAACGAATAGGTGGAAAAGAATATAAAGTATATACTACCATAGCCCCCACCAAAAAACTCGACCCTATGCCATAAGGCCAAAACAAATAGGTAAGAAACAGAGTACCTGCAGCTGAGGTAAAAATAAGTAAAAGCTGTTGTACCCTTGAAAACCCCTGAAGCCTATTCTTCTTGCCTACTTTAAAATCATCTTCTAAATCAGTAAAGTCATTTATCAAACTGACATAAACGGCTCCTATTGAAATCGACAGGAGTAATAACAATAAAAATCCGATAACTGAATACGAGGCTTCATTTCCATACAGGTAGATAGCCAAAAGTCCTATAGAAACAACTAAGGTGATTTTTGGCTCCCACCAATCAGTCGTCCGAGTAAACTTTGGAGCAATCATGAATTAACAAATTCTGGACTTAAAGACAGCTGATACATCTTGTACTTATGAAGAGCTTCTAAAACAAAGCTTGTGGAAATAGCATCGTCTCCATATCCTGAAGTCCTATCGTGGCCTGCATAATATATCATCCACTTATCCCAAGAACCCTCCGGATTTTGTGCATCTAAAAGGTATTGGATTGACTTTTTAGGAATATCCTGAGGATATCCAATGTCAATTAATGTAGAGACTGCCAGGGCTGTGTCTAATGCACTCTTAAAAATTTGCCCGTCTGACTTGAACTCGGCTGAAATTCTATTTTTTATAATTTCTTTCAGCGGTTCTAATTTAGGTATACCCTTTTGTATGTTTTTGCTAAAAAAATAATAAATCAAAATAGCTCTTGAATACCATTTATCGCAAGTTTCCTCTCTTCCTTCTTGAATGACTTGGACCATTAAATCTACAACTGCTTCAGTATTATCGCCCTCTCCCAGATAAAATAGCACATTTGAATTGACACCTGCATCGATATCGCCCTTTTCACAAGGCATCAATTTCCAAAAATAGTATTGACCTATAGGATGCCTAAACTCTCTCCATAAAGACAACCAATATTTAATGTTTGAAACCCATTGTATCCGAAACGTAACCCATGTATAAAACAGGCCATTAGTAGACCGATTGGAGTTAAAAAAACTGTAGTTATTTGGGGCGGGAAATCCCAATTCCTTTAAAAGGAATGAAGCAATCGCTGAATTATCTAGGTCATTTGGAACTAAGGTGGATAATTGGTGTGCCCCTATATAATGTCTCCACATGTCATAATGACTTTTATTCTGGAGTAGAAAACTCGCTACTTGATCTAATATTTTACGGGCACCGGCATTGTCTTTAAGGTGCAGCAGTGAAAGACCAATAAGGCTTGCGGGAAATACTGTATCATCCTCTTGCGTGACTTTTGATTTTTTCACTCCATCGTCGAACTCCAATAGATCTTCAACAATACAGTTTTCAGTTTCTGCTATAAGGCAAGGGAATCCTCCATTTGCAAACTGTCGATTTTCTATAAAAAGAAGCCCTTTTTCTATCGATAAATCCAAATCCTCTATACTCATTGTAAAAAAATAGCCTAACGCCGTTTAAATTTCTGTTGAACAAGTATAAGGCTTATTTTTCTCTTTTCGCTTGGAGAAGCACTGCATTTCTGTCAGAAGGTAGATATACGTATCTGACTTACTTATTCACTTGAAATGCTTCCAAGAGGTATTTTTGCATCCTAATAGTAAACCAAATCCTGAAATTCAAAAAAGATGGTCCTACAAAGGAAGATTGTTAAATTACCTTCCGAAAAAACTTGCTTCAACTTATATCCAAATGAAATTTCTTTATTTTATTTTTCTCAGCATCTTCTTATTTACCTCCCCTTCCAGCCAAAGTAAGTCTGAATATTTAAAGGATTTGAAACTTGAACTTCAAACAAAGTGGCCAGAAAACAGAACCATCAACTTGGTTTTCCATGGTCATTCGGTTCCGGCTGGTTATTTCAAGACTCCTATTGTCAATACGCTAGCATCTTACCCTTACCTTGTATTACAGGAGTTGAAAACCCAATATCCGTATGCAGTGATCAACGTCATCAATACTTCCATCGGTGGTGAAGATTCTAAAAGCGGCGAAAAACGATTCGAATCAGATGTTTTAAGTCACAGGCCTGATGTGTTATTTATCGATTATGCACTAAACGACAGAAGAATCGGACTTGATAGCGCAAAAGTGGCCTGGGAAAGCATGATTCAACTGGCTCTGGCTAAGGACATAAAAATCATTCTGCTCACTCCCTCTCCTGATAAGAAGTTGGATTTAAAAGAAAATGATACTGTTTTAGACGAGCATTCAAATCAAATTCGTCAGTTATCAGAAAAATACGAGATCGGCCTAGTTGATAGCTATAAGCTATTTAAAAAAGAAATTGGCTCCGGAGCTGATCTCGACAACTTCATGTCTCAGGGAAATCATCCAAATGAGAAAGGACATGCATTGATTGCAAACGGGATTTTAGACTACTTCAACTAGCATCGCAATCAATAATTAATTGCATAAAACCAAAGCGACATGAAAATACATCACCTAGCACTCCTCTTAATTGGTTTAATAAGTTTAAGTTGTTCCAGTGGAAAAAGCATTTCTAATCGAGACCTAAACAACTCTGACATCAAAGAAAACTTTCATCTATACCTTCTCATGGGCCAATCAAATATGGCTGGAAGGGGTAAAGTGCAATCCATCGATACACTTACTCATCCTCGAGTATTGATGTTGGACAAAAACCTAAACTGGGAGTTGGCAAGAGATCCAATGCATTTTGACAAGTCGGTAGCAGGAGTTGGTTTAGGTTTGACATTTGGAAAAATCATGGCCAATGGAGATAATAATATTAAAATCGGACTGATCCCAACGGCAGTTGGCGGGAGTTCAATCAATCATTGGTACCAAGACTCACTTTTCCAGCAAACCAATACTTATCCCTACAATGACATGATCAAGCGAGCTAAAGAAGCAATGACTCAGGGCACGTTAAAAGGGATACTTTGGCATCAAGGTGAATCTGACTCAAATACCGAACTTGATATGAAAAGCTACAAGCAAAAATTCGAAGCCATGCTAGATTCCATAAAACAGGATTTGGGAATTGAATCTGTTCCCATCGTCATGGGAGAAATTGGTTACTTTTTCTATCCTAAAGCCACCTATGCCAAACAAATCAATGGAGTAATTGCCGAAATCGCAGCTTCTCAACAGTGCATTGGCCTAGTAACTTCAGAAAACTTGAATCACAAAGGTGATAGCACTCATTTCGACTCGGACTCTTACCATGCACTAGGAATAAGATATGCTGCCAAAATGCAGGAAATTCAATCGGAGTGCTCAGCAATTTTGATCAAATAAGATCAAAGTCTAACTAGCTCATCACTTAAACTCACTGTAACTTTTTCCTCCAAACAATACCCTAACAAAATGGATAAATGGCTGAAAGAATTAACGCTTGAAGGCAACTCGGTAAGATTAGAACCCATGTCTCTAGATCACACCAATGACTTAACTCAGGCCGTAAAAGATGGCAACCTATGGGAGCTTTGGTACACTTCTGCCCCAAAGCCTGAGAATGTAGGAGCTTATATATCAAAAGCTCTCCAAGAGTATGATTCAGATCTCTCACTACCCTTTGTGATACGAGACAAAACGACAAGCAAGGTTATTGGAACTACGCGCTATATGAATGCAGTAGCCGCAAATAGACACTGAGAAATCGGCACTACTTGGTATTCCAAATCATATCAACGGACTGGTGCAAACACGGAGTGCAAGTATCTATTATTGAAATATGCCTTTGAGAACTTGAATTGCATTGCTGTGGAATTCAGAACCAACTGGCACAATATGCAATCCCGCACTGCAATTTTAGGCCTAGGAGCGAAACAAGATGGGGTATTGAGAAATCACATAATCGACAGTACTGGTTGCCTGAGAGACACAGTGGTCTTCTCTATTTTAAATTCTGAATGGCAGATGGTGAAAAAATCTTTGGATTTCAAAATGAGCAGAAAGTACAGCAATAGCTAGGCTATTTAAAAGTCAAAGCCCTCAAATAATAGTTGAAACTTCTTCAATAATTACATTTCTCTAGGGTACCTCTTCTTTGCCCAGATCGGCATCAATGTCTGTTAAATTCATATTGTTTTCAGTAATACGTTTCTCAAAAATACTTATTTCATTCTGAAAATAAATCCTTCCACAATCTTCCTGACTTTAAATTATTTTATGAAAACAAGACCAAAACACTCAATTATTCCTAGATACACCAACAAATACACTCCGGTTATCTTATTTTTTTGGAAAAGTATTTTTTGAAGATTAAAAATTACCGTAATTCAAGTTTAACTTGAACCTATGCACC
>Ga0209512_1004701_pt1 | contig 11777 bp, 14 predicted proteins | sample frozenSSSSmetaG_FD_184142 | JGI IMG/M metagenome (GOLD analysis project Ga0209512, IMG submission 184142) | Glacier valley bacterial and archeal communities from Borup Fiord, Nunavut, Canada, to study Microbial Dark Matter (Phase II) -... | ecosystem: Environmental > Aquatic > Freshwater > Ice >... | reverse complement strand
CCGATAAAACGCTCAAATTGTCATATCTCATATATTTCTAAATTAAGTAAATTCACCTTTGTACCATATCTTGTCCAGTTTCGAAAGAAGTCTATTCAACTATTTTACAGGCGAGTGCAAGGCTTGCGTCTTCATTAAGCTCAAGATTTTCAGCAAAGTTATTTTGGCGCGAAGCTCTCTTAAGCCAAAATCTATCAAATTTTGTGCTGTAAACCCCCGCAGACTGATAGCTAATAATTATTTCAATGTTAAGATCACGCAATTGGTCGCTTCTTGAATACGCGCTTCGATATAAATCTTAGTAAAATTAGTTATACTAATGATTAAATTATCAAGTAATTTACTAATTAAATATTTATCGCTAAAGAAGATCAAATCTTCATCAAAATTAGCGGTAAATTGTATGTTGTTATTTACTTGAGATTTTATCTTGAAAATTTTGTACAAATTTAGAGGCTCTAAGTTCAAATTAAAGTCATTGCGGCAAATATTTGCAAAATCCAGTAAATTATTTAACAGGTTTGCTATTCTATCAGAGCTTTTAGCAATAGCTAAAGCATATTCTTTTTTTTGCGCAAGCTCAAAATTATCCCAATTATTCACAATCCCTTGAGCAAGACCCGTAATTCCAATTAAGGGTTAACTTGATTCTCAAAATTGACATACTTTAAATATTTACCCTTGTTTGCAATTGCTTCTTCAAGCTATTGTTCTTTATCTGATAGCCTGCACTCCAGATCATATAATTTTCTTTTTGAAAACGAATCGGAATTCAACATATCTGTAACACCTGCATTTAAACTATAAGTTATTAATATTATATTTAAAAAATAACTTATGGTTAAAAAATGTCAAGTGGTAATGCTATCCATTAAATTATAAAAAATAAATGATTGAATTATCACCGATACTTGCTTAGAGAAAGGCCTTTAATAGTCTAAAAGGCAGTTTACTTGCCGAACCAATCAAGTAATATAAAAACAATGGCATATTGCATGATAATTGCAAATATTGCAGCTAAAGTATCATCAAACATTATACCAAAGCCGCTTTTAATGTTTTTATCAACCCAAGATATAGGCCAAGGCTTTACAATATCAAACAGGCGAAATAAACCAAAAGGCAAAGCGAAAAGAAAAATAAGATTGATAGTACTCTCAGGAAGAAAGTCGATAATTTTTGAATGTTGGATAAATGCCACTGAAAAGAAGCTCATGGTTATTACAAGTAATTGACCTGCAAGCTCATCTATTACCACTTCTTTTGGATCCTCGCGCCCTGTTCGCTTAGAGTAAATAGAGGAAAATAGCACTCCTATTATAAATAATACAAGGCTTGCGCCAAAGCCAAAGAGCAATAATGTAAATATCTGTGCCTCAACAAGATTTGCTGAAATTTGCGAAAAAACAATTTGGCGAGACATGACAAAATGCATTATGATATAAGCTAGTGGAAAAGCGGCGAGAGAACCGAAAGTTCCCGGACAATATTTGATTTTGCCAATATAGCCTACTGTAACTATAAGGTCGGTGATTTTTTTAAATAACATAGTGGTTTCTAATTTAATTTATTATATGTATAATTACAGAAATTTTCAGAAAGGTCAAAAAGCAGTCGCCCTTGGCTTCAATGAGAAAGAAAATTCAGCACCAAGAGTCCTTGCAAGTGGTGCAGGATTTATGGCCGAACAAATTATAGATATTGCAAAAGAAAATAATATCCCTGTGCACAGGGATGCGGATCTTGCGCAAATTTTATCGGTGCTTGAGATTGATTCCTATATACCAATTGAAGTATACGGGACTGTTGCAAAAATTTTATCTTATATTTACGAGCAGAATAGAATAGCTAAATTAAGAAAGATGAAAAAATGACTACAAGTAAATTCAACTGGGAAGATGTCGTTAAAAGCTTCGATGAAGTAGAAAAAAACCTGCAGGAAAATTTAGAAGAATTAGATATAGATGCTTTTTTCAAAGATTTTCATGAAAAATTTGCAGCTGAAAATGGCATAGAAAAGTGGCATATTTTAGAGGCAAAAGAGCGAATTAAGAAAATTCAAAAACTTATTGATGATTTGAAAAATGATTTACTGGCAAAAAAAATAAGTTTGGTAGAGAATCGCAAAAAATTTACAAAGTATAGTAAAGCTTCCGTTTTAGAAGATAAATAAAAAATTAAATGACCGTAATTACACTAAAAGTAATCTTTTCTCTATTACTAGTTATAGGCTTGATGTACGGCATACTCAAGTTTGTGCAAAAATATAGTAAATTTGGCTCTAGAAATTCTACGACTTTAGGACTGAAAATTGAAGGGGTTTTATACGTAGATGAGAATACCAAAATTGTAAGTTTGCAAAGATCTGGTACTAATTATATATTAGCTGTAAATAAAAATAATACGACTATAATTGATAAATATGAAGCTGAAAAATAATTATTTACTTGCGGCATTAAAGCTTGCGCTCAGTCTAATGCTCGCCATCGCTCCAAATATAGTTTTTGCCGAAGGCTCTACCGTAACTGATCTAGAGCAATTGCTCCATAGTGGCTCGATGACTGGTAGACTGATGCAAATATTCTTGCTGGTCTCAGTGGTAAGTCTTGCGCCGTCCATACTTGTGATGTTTACCTCGTTTGTCAGGATCTCAATTGTATTATCGATAGTTAGAACAGCACTAGGACTTCAGCAAACGCCTCCTAATCAGGTTATGGTAAGTCTTGCCTTGTTTTTAACATTCTTTGTGATGTCTCCTAGTTTAGAGCAAGCTTACGATAAAGGTCTAAAGCCGATGCTAGAGGAGAGGATAACTGAAGAAGAAGCAATACCGCAGATCATCTATCCTTTTAAAAAGTTTATGATAGCAAACACTAGGGAAAAGGATTTAAACCTGTTCATCTCGATAGCAAAGGTTGAGGTTCCGACGGAACTTGAACAATTACCTTTGAAAGTTGTGGTGCCATCCTTTATGATCAGCGAACTTAGGAGAGGTTTTGAAATCGGATTTCTAATTTTCTTACCGTTTCTGATTATAGATATTGTGGTAGCCTCTATTCTTATGGCTATGGGAATGATGATGATGCCGCCGGTGATGGTTGCGCTACCCTTCAAGGTAATATTCTTTGTACTTATTGACGGGTGGTATTTACTTGCGGGGAGTTTGATACAAAGTTTTGCAACATAGTCTAACAATAAATTTTAATAAGAGGTTTTTATGGCAATGGACGTTACTGATAGTTCATTTGAAGAAGAAGTTTTAAAGAGTGATGTTCCTGTACTAATCGATTTTTGGGCTGAGTGGTGCGGGCCTTGTAAAATGTTAACTCCAATAATTGAAGAGTTAAGTAAAAGCATGGAAGGTAAGGTCAAGATCCTTAAAATGAATATCGATGATAATCCTGACACTCCAAGTACTCTTGGAATTAGAAGTATTCCAACCATGATGTTATTTAAAGACGGTAAGCAACTAGCAAGTAAAGTTGGAGCGTTACCCAAGAGCTCGATTGAGGAATGGATCAACTCAAATATTGCTGATTGATAAACTAACGCTCGCGTTTGTTGTAGATATTTTAACTCTGTTTCTTTCTTTTGCAGTATCAGAAGTCAATTTATGAAGCTCGGATTCAACTTGAACTTTGATGATCTAAATAGTCTAGCAGGCTTGAATTCAGTTGATGATAAGTTCCTGAAATTCTTAAGGGACGCAGAACCTGACCTGTTTGATAATTTGCTAAAGATGCGCGCGCGCGCAGACACAGTGAGCGATAAAGAATATGCTACCATCATATGCGACTTAAGCCCGTATGTTGATGATTTCTTAAGTATCTTGTTTGATATCGAACAGGAAATTGCACAAGTTCGAAGGCAAGCAGCGGAATTTGACATAATTTATGAGTGTAAAAGGAAATTTGTTCAACGCTTTGCACTTAAAAAATACTCTCGTGATCAAGCTCTAGAGTTTGATTTCGAGGAAGTATCGCGCAACCTGCAGCAATTGCTTGAGGGGCCTATCACTCAAGATAATTTCGCAAGAAAAACTATTGAATGGCTGCAAAATATAAATTCTTGCGAGTACGAGCTTGAGGTAGCTGCAAAATATGCAAGTTATATGGTCTATAGTGGCAGCAAGAATATATTATTTAATTTGCCCCGTAATTTAGATAAACAAAATCTAATTACACAAGAAAAAATAAAGCAACTTGAGAGCGATGTTAGATACGGATTTGATTATCATGCTCCTGAACTAAACTCAAGTAATGCTCTTAACAATGCTCACTATTGTATTTATTGTCATAATCAGGGTAAAGATTCGTGCTCTAAAGGTCTTGCAAGCGCTCTAGAGACAAGCGCAAACCCTAAAAATGGTTGCCCGTTAAAGCAGAAAATATCAGAGATGAATTTCGTTAAAGCTCGCGGCTTTAATTTAGCTTCTCTTGCCATCATTGTCATTGATAATCCGCTTGCAGCAGCTACAGGCCACCGCATTTGTAACGACTGCATGAGTTCATGTATTTTTCAAAAGCAGGATCCGGTAAATATTCCTTTGGTTGAGTCTGAAATTTTAAGTGAGGTGATCTCACTTGACTACGGTGTTGAAATTTACTTGTTGCTTACCAAATGGAACCCTTTAAATATTCATTCTCCACTTCCTAAAAGTTTTACAGGTTATAATGTTTTAGTAACGGGGCTTGGGCCTGCCGGTTTTAGCCTGTCTCATTACATGCTAAATGAGGGTCACAACGTGGTTGCAATTGATGGTTTGAAAATCGCTCAAATGCCGTTTGATTTAGGAGCGCCCATAAAAAACTGGCAAGATCATCAACAGAAATTATCAGCAAGACTCCCTCAAGGATTCGGCGGTGTTGCAGAATACGGGATTACTGCGCGTTGGGACAAAAATAACCTAACATTATTGCGGTTGATTTTAGAGCGGAGAGATAATTTCAAAATTTATAGTGGCGTAAGGCTTGACAGTAATATTACCGCTTCTCAAGGTTTTGAGTTGGGGTTTGACCATATTGCTATGTGCGTGGGAGCTGGTGAACCTAAGATTCCGGTGATTGAAAATTTTTTGGCTAAAGGCGTGCGCACTGCTTCAGATTTCTTGATGACGCTGCAAAACGGTGGAGCGTTTCTAAGAGATTCCTTCACAAATCTTACTTTAAGGTTGCCTGTTGTAATAATCGGTTGCGGCTTAACTGCAGTTGATAGCGCAGTTGAGGCTTTAAACTATTATCCTGTGCAAGTTGAGAAATTTTATAAAAATTATGAGAATTTGGTTCAAGAGCATGGCCGCGATTTTGTTGAGCAACAATGGAGCGCCGAAGATAAAATTATAGCCCGCGAATTTATAGCGCATGCCAAAATGTTTAGAGGACTAACTCAAACAGAAATTCGTAGCATGGTAACCAAAGAGCTCGGAGGTGTAAGCGTTTGTTACCGCAGAAACTTGCAAGATTCTCAAGGGTATAAATTAAATCCTGAAGAAATAATACACGCTATCGCTGCAGGAGTTAAATTTATAGAAAACGCAAGTCCTGTAAAAATCAATGTTGATGAATATGGTTATGCTACTTCAGTTGATTTCAGGTCACGTACTGTACATGCTAAAACAATTATAATGGCGATAGGTACTGAAGCAACTGTAGGGGAACTTAAAGACGCGCGGTTTAGCTATTTCGGTGATTGTAACCCTGACTATGCCGGCAGCGTTGTTAAAGCACTAGCAAGCAGTAAGGACGGCTATAAAAATATCACTAAAAATTTGAGTACTCGCTCTCCTAGTTTTCCAGGTTCTTATGAGCAGTTTATTGCAAAGCTCAACTATTTGCTGATTAGTACAATCAAACAAGTTAACATACTATCTGATAATATAGTTGAGCTTATTGTCCATTCTCCTATGGCGGTTAAAAACTTTAAGCCCGGCCAGTTTTTCCGCCTGCAAAATTATTCAAACATCGCACAAGGTTTAATGGAGCCGCTAGCACTGACCGGCGCTTATGTTGACACCGAAAACAACTTGATTTCTCTAATTATCTTGGAGCTTGGTAAATCAAGCTTGCTTTGCAAAGGTCTACTCCCTAGTGAAAAAATAGTGCTGATGGGCCCGACAGGTGAGCCTACCGAAATTTTAAAAGGTGCAAATATTGTGCTAGTGGGTGGGGGGCTTGGTAACGCAGTATTATTTTCTATTGGTGAAGCCTTAATAGAAAATGGCTGCGTTGTTACTTACATTGCAGGATATAAAAAAGCGGCTGACAGATTTTATGCTGGGAAGATTGAGAGTTCAGCAAGCGCCGTAATTTGGTGTTGTGAAGAAGGAATGATGACTTGCAATCGCCCTCAAGATATTAGCATTAAAGGAAACGTAATAGACGGCATCAAGCAAATAGACGCAAAGCTTAAACCTGACCGTATAATATGTATTGGATCCTCCGGTATGATGGAAGCTGTTAAAAATGTTAAAGCTATATATTTTCCACATGCTGAGCTTATTTGCAGCCTGAACTCACCGATGCAATGTATGATGAAAGGCATTTGTGGTCAGTGCGTGCAGAAAGTTGGAGACGCGCGCGAGTATATTTTCTCGTGTGTCTGTCAGGATCAAAATGCTGAAGTAATGGACTTTGAGAATCTGAAAGCGCGTCTCAATCAAAACTCCCTGCAGGAAAAACTAGCGAGCTTAATGTGAAGATAATAGCAGGCACAACTCACCATAAACTTGCAAAGAATATCGCAAGTGAACTTAAAGCTGAGTTTATCAAGCCAGAGGTTCGCAAATTCAATGACGGTGAATTATCGGTAAATATCACAAGCGATCTACGCGCAAGCGAAGTAGTTATAGTTCAGTCAATATGTAGCCCTACAAGCGATAATCTATTTGAATTATTGTCATTGATTGATATTGCAAGACGAGCTAGAGCTAAAGATATTATAACCGTCATCCCGTATTTTGGCTACAGCCGTAGTGATTCAAGCATAAGACTTATTGCAAATCTGCTGATGAGCGCTGGAGCTGACAGGATAATCACCATTGATCTACATTCACCTGGATCTTGCAAATTTTTTAAAATTCCTATTATTAATTTGAGTGCAGCGGATCTATTTTTGCCTTTGATTAGAGCAAAGCCTCATGTTGTTATTGTCTCACCTGACCAGGGAGGTTTAGCTAGAGCAAGGAAAATCAGTGATAGTTTAAAGTGTAAGCTTGCTGTTATTGTTAAAGAGCGCACTTCGCCAAACAGTTGCCGTATGACAGAGCTTATAGGTGACGTGAAAGGCAAGTACTGCGTGATAATTGATGATACATCGATACCGCAGGCACTATACGCAAAGCTGCTGAATATTTAACCTCGCACGGGGCCGCAAGCGTTGAGGCTTATATCATTCATCCGGTGCTCTCAAGAGGGGCTGTTGAAATGGTTGAAACTTCAGAACTCAAGTGCGTTCATGTAACAAACACTATTATCCACAGTGAGATTCCTCTTAAGTTCAGCTTAAATCACATTGATAGTTTAATTATTACAGCTCTAAAAGGCTTGGTGCAAGGCGCCTAAAGACATAATCCGCGTCACAAGTTTGCTTAAGATCGCGCAAGACTTACACAGTTGTAAAAATTCTTATCCATTATTAATTGCATCTCAGCATCATATTTTCACCTTTTTTGCTTTATGTGGTTTACTTAAAGTCATGAGAAACTCTTTTAATATCAGAGGAAATTATGACAAAAGATGAAAACCCATCTAAAAAAAGTGTGACGGAAACCGAAAGTACTTTCAAAGAAAACTTGGCTGATTCACACTTGAAACCAAAAACTAAAAATAAAGAGTTAAAGCTTCCTGCTCAAGAAACTTGGAATTTACTCACCAGTGAAACACCTAAAAGGGTTAACACCGCAATAGAAAAGGTTGCAGATTCTTGCATTCGTCAGGCAGCCTCACCTGAGGAAGCCGCCGAAATCTTTAGAAATTCCAAAGAGCAACTAAAGAAAACTTTAACATCAGCCTTCGAGCAGGAGATTGACAGACAAGTTGAAGCAAATAGAAAACTCGGTAGCTACCTCAAACCCGAGACTGTTGAGCTTCTTAAAAGCCATAGCGGTAAGTTCATCGATCATGTCATAGATAATAATAAAGCGTTCTCAGATAAGAAATTAAATATTGATGGAGCAAAACTTGCTTTGATGAAGGACGTAAAAGATTTTCATAACGAAATTACAGTTAATACCAAAGAAACTGGTTGGAAAAAAGCAGCAGAATTTTGTAAAGCTTGCGGGTTTGATAGGCTTGCTGACGCCTTTAATACAGAACATTTAAAAAATATAGCTAAAGGATATTCAAAAGAAATTAGTAAAGCCGGGCAAAACTTACAACATGATGAGGTAAAAAACGCAGGCAAAAGACAGATTGGATCGAAACCCGAACGGACTATATAGCAAAATCCAAATGTTGCAAAAATTTTAAAGAGGAAATTATGTCGAAAGATGGAACAGCACCGATAACTGAAGAAGAGAGCAAAAAGCTTATTGATAGTAAAATGGCCCAGATTATTTATGAAAAAATAAATAGTTTTGAAAAAGCGCTTGCAAGCGATATTGATAGTCGAGCGAAGCTTGCTGTTCAACCGCCCAAGGAAGAAGTTGCTCAAGCTAATAGAACTAAAGAAGAGACCTTCAGACATGAATTGAGTGAAAATTTAGCAAACCTGGTCGTTGATAATCGAAGGGAAAATAAAATCAATCCATTCGTTGCAGAGGATTATTTAGAAGATGGGCATGCTCATATTAAAAGAATGATAGGTAAGACTGTAGGTTTCTCAGGAAGTAAGGAGGAATTGGCAGCTAAAATGAATTTGTTAAGACAGCAGGTTAAGGAATCAACCGGGAGTCTAGAGCAAAAGCCTGAAGGAAATCTGCAAGTTAAAACTCCTAAATTATCGAGTGAAGAAACATGGAATCTAATTGCAGAAACTCTTACTAAAACTGCTGAAAATAAGATCGCTAGTGCAGAAAAAGAAATTAAACCGGGTAAAGAATTATACAAAGCGCCATTAAAAGAAGATCTTAGAAGTGAATTTGTGGAAGTAATTAAACAGCAGCAAGAAGAATATAAAAAAAACGGTCGGGAGCTTGATCCAAAAGTTGTGGATATGTTTATTCAAAACAAAAGTAAGGTTGTTGACTATCTCGTACCTCAAGCCGGAGCCTACTCTGGGAGAACAATTGAGGGTCATACTGAAATAAGTAGTATCAAGGAAAATATAATTAGATTCAACACCGGCATTACAGCTAACACCGATAATAAAAGATTTAGTTGGAAAAAGACGGCAGATTTCTGCGCTTCCATAAAATTAAACGGGCTTGCTGAATTCTGTCATGAGAAGCATGTAGATAACCTCGCAAAAAGCGTCACAGGCAAGCTAAACAAGGGTCTAAAAGATTCAGAGAAGATTAATCTAAATTCACGTAAAACCAAATCAACAAAGCATGACTATAATTACGGACGAGGCATGTAAAAATTAAAGAAACTCAAAAAAACATTTAAGAACAATTTATGAAATTATAGGAAGAAATTATGTCAAAAAGCGGAAAATCAGAATTAAATAGTGAAGAAACCCGTAAGATGCTAATAAGCGCGATTGCTGAAGTTGCTGAAGCAAAAGTTAGTGCCTTAGAAAAGGCAATCAATAAGAAAGCTCCCCCAATTATTCACAAAGATGATTTAAGAATTGCAATACGTTCAGGATCGATGCAGGCCGCAGTCGAACTTGAGAAAAAGCAAAAGAAAAACGGTCAGCCACTTGATGCGAAAGCTGCTGAAAATTTTAGAAAAGAAATTGACAACCATGTTGATGGCTTGTTATCAGATACACCAGATCTCTCAGGTAGTAAGGTTCAGATGGTAGCTAAAATTAATGATTTGAGAACAAATATAAATAGATTTAGAGAGGCTAACGGTGTTGATTTAATAGAAAAGCCGAAGGTTCAAGAACCTAAACTATCAAGTGAAAAAACTTGGAACGCAATTGTAAATGAATTTGCCAAGCGCGCAGATGAAAAAGTTAATGCTGTAGGGACTCTTGAGAATGATAACATATCCAACACTAAGGGACGATTAGAGAAGCAACTAGGAAATACCTTCAAAGAGATTCTTGAAGATGAAAAGTTTACAAAAAATCTTGATCCTAAAACCGCAGAAATTTTCAAAAATAATAGTAAAGAATTAGTTGATCATATTGTAACCAAAACTAAAGATTCACAGGCTACCAATATAAATGGATTAATAGGTGATATAAAAACTGAAGTAAATAAGTTCCAAGTAACTCCTAAAGACAAAATACTAGACTGGCAAAAAGTTGCAGATGTTTGCAAATCTGTAAAATTAGACAAACTTGCTGAATTTTGTCATGAAAAACATTTAGAAGGCTTAACAAAAGAGGTTAAAGCAAACTTAAGTGTGAAGTTAGCTAATCATCCAAAAGGCACTACGCATGATGCAGATCATAAGCTATTTACCCCGGACCATAATACTAAAGGTAGATAACAACCAAATAGATTTTAAAACATTTAAATAAGAGGATACCATGTCAAAAGATGAAAAAAAGAATCTTTCAAGTTTAGAAACTTGGAACTTGTTAGCTAGTACAGTTGCCGAAACTTCCAAACTAAAGCTAAATAAAGTCGAAGAATGGAGTAATAAAAATATACCTAAGAATGGGAAGATCGATGGTGAAGTTGGTCAAGCAATGAGATCCAATTTTGAAGCAACATTATCTGAGGAGATTAAAAGTAAACTTAATGATAAAGAGTTTACAAAAAATCTTGATCCCAAAACGGCTGAGGCTTTTAGACAAAATATTAATATATATGTCAGCAAGATGTTGGTTAATATTCCAGATTTTTCAGGAGAGAAGAAAGATTTTACAAAAAAGTTCCAAAATATAAGAGATGAAGCTGATAAGTTTAAAAAAGGGGCAACAATAGATCCTAAAGCTATAGAAACTAATTGGGCGAAAGCAGAAAATGTTTTTAAATCTGTAGGTATAAAGCCTCTAGCTGATTTTTGTCATGATAGGCATTTAGAGACTATCTCAAAAAAAGATTGGTAAGGAGCTTGATACTAACATAGCAGCCCATCCTCTTAAATACTTAGCTGACTCAAATTTAAAATATAATAAACCCCTGGCGTCTAAACATAAAGGTACAGATCACGGTATGTGAATGAATAATAAAAAGAGCTTAAGAAATGAGGCAGGGGGCATGAATCATGTCAAAAGATGAAAAATCAAAACTATCAACGAGCAAACTTGGAATATGTTAGCGTCCTCAGTTATCGAGCGTGCAGGTACTGTAATAACAGCAAAAGAATTAAAGCTTTATGATGACTATGCTGATCAGAAAAATGATGTGATTCATCGCGGGGATGCTCAAACTATTAAACAAGGTTTAAAAACTGAATTTGTAAAGGCTTTCAACGAGGTGTTTGATGAGCATTTGAAAGATCCTAAGTCTGACAAGAAAACTGCCGGCGAACTCGCAAATCATATTTTAAGCAAAACTAATGCCTTCACAGGCCAAGATGTAAATATATAGCTAAACCACTATAAAGTAGTTACAATAACTTTGTATAAATTAAAAAATAATTGGTATGACATATTCGATAGATTTTCGAAAGAAAGTGCTTGCTATAAAAGAGAAGGAAAAGCTGAGTTTAGAATTGGTATCAAAACGTTTTGGGATAGGGAAAAATACTGTGTTTGTATGGACTAAAAAAATA
>Ga0209512_1004700_pt1 | contig 11779 bp, 10 predicted proteins | sample frozenSSSSmetaG_FD_184142 | JGI IMG/M metagenome (GOLD analysis project Ga0209512, IMG submission 184142) | Glacier valley bacterial and archeal communities from Borup Fiord, Nunavut, Canada, to study Microbial Dark Matter (Phase II) -... | ecosystem: Environmental > Aquatic > Freshwater > Ice >... | reverse complement strand
AAGCACTGAAGAAATGGTTGTTTCGCCCGAATGACAGGCTGAACCGATAGAAATCAAAACATCGCTGCTGATGACTGAAGCCAACGTGTGCGCACTGACGCTTTCGAAAGCTACACTCAGCGTATTTGGCAGGCAATTTCCCAGGGAACTGTTGATGTGAACTTTATTGCCAAGCCGGGAAACCAGTCCTTCAAGCAGCCTGTCGCGTGAAACCATCATATTCTGCTGATTCTGTTTGAAATCCCTTAGCGCAACTTCGCAGGCTTTTCCGAGTCCGACTGTATGAATCACATTTTCGGTACCCGGGCGGATTCCCTTTTCCTGTCCGGCGCCATGCATCAGGTTCTCGATCAGGGTTCCTTTCCGGATGTACAATGCACCGATCCCTTTGGGCGCATAAAGCTTATGTCCGGCAATTGTCAGCAGGTCAACCCACAGTTGATTAACATCTGTTTCAATTTTACCTACCGACTGTGAAGCATCGGTATGAAAAACAATCTTCTTTTCCCGGGCGATCACCCCTATTTTATAAATGGGTTGAATTGTTCCAACTTCATTGTTGGCATGCATAATGGTAATTAGGATCGTATCTGGCCGGATTGCATCTTTTACATGTTCCGGATCGACGCGTCCATATTGATCAACTGGTAGATATGTGATTTCGAAGCCCTGTGAACCCAGGTATTTGCAAACCTCGGTAACTGCGGGATGTTCGACGGCAGAAGTGATAATATGGCGCCCTTTATTGCTGTTTGCCCGGGCAATTCCTTGAATGGCAAGGTTGTTTGATTCGGTGGCACAACTGGTAAAGAAGATTTCTTCCGGCTTGCAATTAATCAGTTTTGCAACCTGCTCCCTCGCTTTTTCAATCGCCTCCTTATTGCTTCTCCCGATTGAATAAGAACTGGAAGGATTTCCGTAATACGATTCAATATATGGAATCATTTCTTTTACAACCTCCGGATCAACCGGCGTGGTGGCATTATAGTCGAGATAAACGGGATACTTCATCTTAATTGGATTCTAATTGTTTGATTTTCCATTCCGGATATCCTTCGTCAAGCCTGCGGATGTTATATCCCTGTGCGCTCAGCATTTTCACAGCTTCGTCTGCCAATACACAAAACGGTCCGCGGCAGTAGGCAATTATTTCTTTGTCTATTGAAATTTCTTTTAGTTGAGCCATAAGCTCGTTCATAGGAATTGAGACCGCCCCGGTGATATGCCCGAATTCGTATTCTGCCGATGGACGAACATCCAGCAGCAGCACATTTCCACCTTTAATCATTTGCTCCAGTTCACCAAGACTGACTGCATTCTGCGCATTATTATCTTCCCGCTGACGGTTCATGATTTTTTCCAACTCGGCTATTTCCTGCGATCCATAGCGAATAACATGCTGATATACGGATAAAAAATCGTCATTTATTAACGAGTAATAGACGTATTGCTTTTCCTTCCGTGCCTTTACAATGTTATTATTTTTCAAAACCTGAAGGTGCTGAGATGCATTGGCAATGGTCAGACTGGTAGACTGCACAATTCCTTCAACGCTTTTTTCACCTTGCGAGAGCATTTCAATTATTTCCAGACGATAGGGGTTTGATATGGCTTTGAGCATCTTGGCAAGCCCATCATACATGGCATCTTTAAATTCGCGTCCCTTCATTTTTAAATGGTGTTAAAATGATTCGGCGAATATAAACAAATCATTCAAGTATTCAATAATAATCTTGAATGCTTGAATGATTTGTTTTGTTCCTGGCTGTTGATTATTTCATTTAGCAATGATCACAACTACATTCTTTGCCACTTGCTTTTTCAAAAGCCTCTTTCCCTTCGGTAATAGAGAAATAAATCAGCCCGGCTGTTCCAATAACATCAGCATAGGCAAATCCTGTGTATTCGTAGATCAGGCTTGAGGCAAGCAAAACGATCGACATATAAACACATACTTTTGTACAATTACTATCGGATATGATCGGTTCGGAGTTGAGTTGTTTACCAACTTTCTTTTTGGCATTCATCAGCCAAACCATTACTGCAATCGAAATCAACGATATTACAATCCCCCATAAAGTTGTTTCGGGCTTTTGATGGTTGATCAGGTTCAAAATAATGCCAACCAACAAACCAACCGATAACAGATAGAATGCAGTGCCTGTAATTTTTAATGCTTTTATCTCAAAGGTACTTTTTGGACTATCCGGATTTTGTCCGATACGGACAATCATTACTGCAATACCAATGCCCGACATTACTTCAATAAAACTGTCGACTCCAAAGCCGAACAAGGTAAGCGTTTCGTCCTGAAACCCAAACCACATTGAAACAAGCCCTTCTATAATGTTATAGAAGATCGTAAAAAAGGCCAGCCATAAGGCTACTTTATATTGTCTGTTTTCCATTTTCTTTTTTATTCGTAAATTACTCATGTTCATGACGGTGGTGCAGGTCCGGATCGTGCGGATGAACGTGTGTTACCGGGTCATGTTTATGCAAATGTGAATGCCATTTACCTGCCGGTATTGGTTCGCCATCATGCGAATGAGTATGATGGCCATCGGCATGTTGGTGGTAATGGATATGTTCCATCACGACATGCGTATGCATGTGTTTGTGCGAAAGCAGATTTGTAACGACAACAGCAAGCGCCAGAAGAACTATTGAAATAACATGAACCCATTGAAAAGGTTCGTGAACAAACAGGTAAGATAAAACCACACCCCATATTGGCGCGGTGGAAAACAATATCTGACTTCGGGTTGCCCCGATATTCTGTGCAGAGGTCACATAAAGCACAATGCTAAAACCATAAGCGAAAATTCCAACAACAATTGCAGGAATCACATTGCCAGTTGCAAGGAAGTTACCGGCAATCAGAGATCCGATCAATAAATTAACAGAACCGGCCACGATCCCTTTTACAAAAGCTACTGTCTGTGGCGATGCCCCATCGGTTAACGCAGTCAGGTGATTATCGATTCCCCAGCAAATGCAGGCTGCCGTGATTAACAAACCGGAAGTCAGGCCGCTCGAACCTTCTCCAATCGAAGTAATTATTCCGGCTGCAATGGTTAAACCAACGCCAATCCATGTATTCCGGTCGAGTGCATCTTTAAAAATTACAACCCCTAAAATAGCAGTTGCCACGAGTTCCATGTTTAACCAGATTGAAACCGATGCTGCATTAGCCGTTTTAAGTCCCGCCAGTAAAAGCAGTGGACCCGCGAAACCGCCAAAGAAAATAATTCCAATCGTTTTGGCCCTGTTGCCTCGCTTAAAAAGCAATTTCAGATGACTGCTTTTCCTGAACAGGTAGGGCGACATCGCCAAAGCAGCTCCCAAATAAAGCAAACCGGCCAATTGAAATGAATTTAATCCACTCAACAGCAATTTGCTAAATGGTGTCGCAATTCCAAAAAGAAACCCGGAAAGAATACCTGTTATAATAGCAAAACGCTTCATACACGAGTTTTATCCAAAGTTGCGCAAATTTTTGAACTTTAAAGAATTTGGGTTTGCCGAAATTGCCTAATTCCAACAAACCCAAAAATTAATTCTCTACCATCCGTATTGCATCAGATACACCATTTCGAGGTAATAATCTTTTGCGGAAACAAGGTATCGGTCGTAGGTTTCGTACCATGACGATAGTTCGCGGTAATATTCAAGTACCGATATATTTCCGGAACTTAAGGATTTCTTCAATAAGTCCTGGCTTTGGATGCTTTCAGCTATTTTCTGGTATCCGACAAAGTTGTTTTTAAGCGAAATGGCTACCTGATATTTGGCGGCAATGTTCGATCTCAATTGCTGACTGTACGCAAAAGCGCTGCTTTCTGTCGCCTGTTGTTGCAACTGCGCTGACTTAACTGTGTTTTTATTTTGCCACAATGGAATACTGATGCCAGCCTGAACGCCCCGGTATGAACCACCCAAAATGGTTTCCTGCCCATACCCGGCCTTGAATTGTGGCAGCCAAAGCGATTGCTGTAATTTCACATTATTGCCAGCTATCTTTTGGTCGTAACCCATCGCTTTTAATACAGGATCGTTCTGAATAGCTTTCGAGAGGATAGAATCAACAGGTAACAATTGCCAGATTGGATATTCGGGATTTGTAAGGGTAAATGCCCTTCCTCCGTTCATAGCCGTTAAAATCTGTATTTTCTCAGTCCGTCGTGCGTCGTTTAAACTAAGCTCATTGGCCCAGCGCAAAGCTTCGATGCGTACTTTGTTAATTTCCATCTGGTTGGCATCGCCTGACTGCAATCGTTTTTCAAACAATTCCTTCACATTCCTGGCATCGACAGCCCGTTTTTTCAATTCAACGGCGTATTTGTCAAGGTAAACCAGTTCGATATACTGTGAAGCCGCATCAATCAAAACATTTCGTGTATTGAATCGGTGTAATTCACCTGATTTTTCGCCCGAAAGTTTTGCCCCGGACTTTTTACGTGAATAAACAGTCGGGAAATAAAATGATTGCGATACACTTAATGTTGATTTATTTCCGATTTCGGAATTGCTTCCCGGAAAATAGCCATACTCCACTTGGGGATCAGCAGGTGTTAATCCGGTGCGGGTAAATGCAATTTCGGCATCACGGTTCTCTGACGAAGCCTTTATTTGCAGATCGTTGGCAGCAACACTGTCTAAAACAGTTTGCAACGAAACCTGAGCATTAGTCAATTGTGCCAGAATTAAAAAAAGTATAATGAATGAAATGCGTATCATGCTTTTTCAATTTTTAAGTGGTGTTTATTTCGGCTTACCAAATAGTACACTATTGGCACAATAAAGATATTCAGCAGCGTAGACGTTAATAACCCGCCCAAAATAACTTTTGCCATTGGACTTTGAATTTCGTTCCCTGCCACATTACCCGACAAGGCCAGCGGAATCAGCGCCAACGCCGCCGTTAAAGCAGTCATCAGGATTGGACTCAAACGTTCACGTGAACCTGTAATGATGGTGTCCATTAAACTATGACCCTCACGTTCAAGGGTCTGATAATTTGATATAAGCAAAATCCCGTTTCGGGTGGCGATACCAAATAAGGTAATAAACCCGATAATCGCCGGAATACTTACAATTCCTGTAGTAAACCACAAACTGAACACCCCGCCAATCAATGCAAGGGGCAGGTTAAGCAGGATAATGGCAGCCAGTTTTGTGTCCTTAAATTCCTGGAAAAGCAACAGAAAGATGATCAGAATTGCAATCAGTGAGGTGATAAGCAGCATTCGTGAAGCATTTTCAGCACTTTCGAATTGACCGCCATACTCGACTCTGTATCCTTCCGGAAGTTGAATATTCTGGTTGATTTTGGTCTTGACATCATCAACTACGCTTTTCAGATCACGCCCGGCCACATTGGCCGAAACCACAATCTTACGCTGTACATTCTCACGGTTAATGGTATTTGGTCCACTTGCCGAAACCACGTCGGCCACATAATACAAGGGTACTTTCTTTCCGTCCTTGGTATCAATCAAAGCATTCCGGATATTGTCCATTGAACCTCGGCTTGAAGCATCGTAGCGCACCATAAGGTCGAAACTGCGGTTGCCCTCGAATACTTCCGATACCTTTTCACCGGCAAAAGCCACGTCTACAAATTCAGTAAACTGGTGGATCGTAATACCGTATTTGGCGAGCATATCACGTTTAGGCTTAATTTGTAACTGCGGAATATCAATTTGCTGTTCAACGCTGATGTCAACCAAACCATTGATACCTTCCACATTGGTTTTAATCTGATTCGCTATAGAGAATAACTTACTAAGATCGGTACCAAATAGCTTAATCGCAATATTGGCACGGGTGCCCGAAAGCATATGGTCAATACGGTGCCCCAAAGGTTGTCCAACGGTAATGTTTACGCCTGATATTCCGGCCATTTTTTTGCGAACATCAAGCATGAATTCTTCGCGTGGCCGTTTGTCGAGCTTAAATGTAGCTTCAATCTCAGCCCCATTTACCCCCAACGCATGTTCATCAAGCTCTGCCCGGCCCTGACGACGTGTTACCGTTTTCATTTCAGGTATCGAAAGCAATGTATTATCCACATTTGCACCAATTTTATTGGCTTCATCCAATGAAATCCCAGGTAAACTGACAGTACCAATGTTAAGAGACCCTTCGTTAAATTCAGGCAAAAAGCTTCGGCCCATTGTGAAAAATACAAATCCGGCAATAACCACCATTAACCCGGCACCCCAAAGAATAAGTTTCTTTGCGTTCATGGCACGGTGCAACAGGTTTTCGTATTTCTCGCCAAGCCATTTCACAACAGGGCTGCCATTTTCATTACGGGCAAGCATTTTGGGACTGGTTAACAGATACGATGATAAAACCGGAGTTAACGACACGGCAACAATTAGCGAAGCAAACAATGACACTATAAATGCGATGCCCAGCGGTTGAAGCATTCGGCCTTCCATGCCTGAAAGGAAAAACAGCGGGATGAAAGCCACGATAATAATCAAGGTGGCATTAAGAATGGAACCCATAATTTCTTTGGTGGCTTTGTATATTACCTCTGAATTATCTTGTTGATCATGAGGCTCTTTCTTCGCATTTATCTTTATTCGCTTATATGCGTTGTCAACTACAATAATGGCGTCATCAACCAGCACACCTATGGCAATTGCCATACCTCCTAAACTCATTGTATTAATGTTGTAACCAAACATCTTTAATGCAATGATGCTGATAAGAAGTGAAATAGGAATAGCTACCAGCGAAATAATGGTAGTTCGGAAATTCATCAGAAACACAAATAAAACAATTATAACAAAGATTGAACCCTCGATAAGTGCCTTTTGAACGTTGTTGATAGAAGATTCAATAAAGTCGGCCTGACGGAAAATATTGGTGTTGATATTGATGTGAGAAGGCAAACTCTTTTTGAGATTGGCGATATTTTCATCAATTTTTTGGGTAAGAACCAGCGTATTGGTATTGGGCTGTTTTAACACGGTAAGTATAACAGCAGGTTTGCCATTTAACGAACCATATCCCAATGTAGGACCAGCACCAATGGTTATTTCAGCAACATCTTCGAGTTTTACGGGATAATCATTGATCACTTTAACTACTGATTTTCCGATTTCGGCAAGGTCGTTGGTACGTGCTAATCCGCGAATAATATACTCATTGTTGTATTCGTACATTACCCCTCCAGTGGCATTGTTATTCATGCCATTACAGGTTTCCATCAGTTCGGCAAGTGACACCTTGTAGAAATTCATTTTGGAAGGGCTGAGCAATATCTGGTACTGTTTAAAGTCGCCCCCAATGGTGGTAACCTGTGATACCCCTCCGGTAGCAAGCAAGGCAGGCCGGATTGTCCATTCGGCAATAGTCCGCAAATCCATCTGGCTCGTTGAATCGGAAGTAAGTCCGATCAGCAGGATTTCACCCATGATAGACGATTGCGGTGCAAGTGTTGGTGAACCAACACCAACGGGCAATCCTGCTCCAATTGTAATGAGTTTTTCGCTTACTATTTGTCTTGCTTTGAAAATGTCTGTGCCCCAGTCAAACTCGACCCAAACGATAGAAAATCCGGCAGAGGACGAAGAACGAACCCTGCGAACATTAGTTGCGCCATTTACAGCAGTTTCAATCGGGAACGAAACGAGTCGTTCCACTTCTTCTGGGGCCATTCCGTGGGCTTCTGTCATTACAACAACGGTAGGTGCGGTGAGGTCGGGGAACACATCCACTTCCATTTCAGAAGCAATGTAAGCTCCGCCAAGAGTAAGCAATGCAGCGCAAAGCAATACCAACAGCCTGTTCTTTAAAGAAAAGGTGATTATATTATTTAGCATACGATCTGTTTTAACTGTTTAATGAGCATGGCCGTGAGCAGGAATAGCACCTGATGCAGTTGCAAGTTTAATCTGGTAAGCCCCTTTGGTCACCACGCGTTCACCTTCATTCAAACCGGCTAATACCTGAACATTAATGCCGTCAGAGCCACCCATTTTAAGTTCACGTTTCACAAAGCTTTCTCCGGCAGTTTGCGCATAGGCATAAAATACTCCCTGTTCTTCGATTAATGCTGAAACCGGAATAACGATTGCTCCATCAAAGGATTGTAATTTCAGGTAAACATCAACTAAAGAGCCCGGAACAACTTCACCTTTGTTGTCGAAACTGAATGTAACCGGAATAAACAGCTTATTGGCATCGTTGCTTTTACCATACGAAAGCAAACGGCCATTCAGTGATTCAATACTATAGGTTTTATTGTCGTAGGCTGTTTTAAAGTTGGCAGAAGCAATAAGCGGCAGCTTTGAAAAATATTTCTGTGAAACTTCGGCTTTCAGCACCAAGCTGCGGTTTTGTGATACGCTGGCGATGGGCTGGCCGACAGATACATATTGTCCTTCAGTTACCAACACATTTTTCACAAATCCTGAAATCGGAGAAACAACCTTTTGACCACCTGATTGGTAGTTGCGTGATAGATTATTGTAATTTACCTGCTCAGTTTCATACCTGGCTTTTGTATCCAGAAAATCTCTTTGCGAAACAATATTGTCCTTCACCAATTCCTGTGCGCGGTCAAAATCGGCTTTGGCTTTGTTATAAGCTACTTTTGCCTGGGTATAACGGGTTTCGGTATTACCGTCGGTCAGGTTTTTGCCTGAAATTGCAAAAAGCATTTCACCTGCGCGTACTGATGTCCCAACCACAGCTTTATTTCCTGTAAAAGTTACAATACCATTGGTAGTAGCGGTAACCACCATTTCATCTCCATGAGCAGGCAATATTTCACCGGTAGTTTTAATAATCTCGTTGAACGATTGGCGGGTAACTTCCATATTGGCAAACTCGACCTTCCATGCCTGTTCTTTCAGATAAGATATTTGGTTGCCTTTGGGTTCTTCCTTTTGAGAGGCAATAGCGGATTTCGTATCGGAATAGACGGTTACGTTATCAATTACAATCTGGTCGGTATAATCTTTGTTTTTGATGTCAAAAACCAGTTTGCCAATCCCCGCTTTTGCCGGAACGATTACATACCTGAATATGCCCGGAGACGATGATACAGTGGATTCCTGCGAAACGTTATTGTCACCAACTATTAACGAAAGCGTTATTGTGCCATCAGTTATGGCTGTGAATAATTCGCCCAGTTTTGTAAAATGGCCTCCTAATTTTGCTGTATCACCAACTACAAGTGTACGCAACTCGGCAAACAATTCTGATTTTTCGGTGTAAATAGTATACGAAAGCGAAGGCAAAACTTCAGCCCCAGTTTGTTTTGCAATTGTGTTTGGATTACCGCATGAAGCTAGCAATATGACACTTACAATGATTAGTAATTTGTTCATGAATGAGATGATTTAAAAAGTACATTGATATTGCCCGAAGTGCATAAAAATAATGACGTAATTATTCCTGCACAGAGCATAAAATTCAAATAAAATGGCTTTGATTGTTTACCTGCAAATCATACAGGTTAAACCATGAATACGGGAGGTCCACGGTTTAATAATGTGCCACTACAAACCTGGTTTATTAAGGGCAAATAGCGGTTAAAGAGTATTGTTGAAAATGAGAAAATTATAGGTGACTGACAATCGCTTTCAATACAATAGAAATTATTTAAAGGAACTTTTTTTAGTGCACTTTTAACAGAATGAACCGAAATCAGCGTCTGCTTCTCGATGGCTACATGAAGCGTTACACTATGCGAGAAAGGGTAATGATGATCGTGATCACTATTATTATGGGTGTCATTATGGTGAGCGGTTGAAAATAAGTCATCGAAATGACCATGAGGAATAGCACTATGACCCAGCACGATTGTGTAGGAAAAAATCAAAAGTGATATTATAAAAAACCTTTTCAACATGTTGCAAAAATAGTAAAATAACAATTGAACTCATGAACAAGTGATAGCAGTATCAGGGCCAACGCATCTGAAATATTAATGCATTTAAGCATCTGAATATCAGCAACGAAGCTTGTTTTTGTCATTAAAAAATTATACATATATCAGATATTCAGATAGATAACAATGAATTTCAAGAATAATTTTTTGTCGTATTTTTCAGAAATGAAAGATCCTCGTATTGAAAGAACCAAACATCATCTTTTCGATGACATCGTCTTTATTGCTATCGCTTCCGTCCTCATCGGAGGCGATTCATGTAATGATATGCAAGAGTATGGAGAAATAAAAAAGAATGGCTAAGTAGCTTCTTAGAGCTCCCCAACGGCATCCCTTCTCATGACACTTTCAATCGATTCTTTGCTGCATTAGATGGTGATGTATTTGAGACTTGTTTTTTATTATGGGTATAATCAATCCATCAAAGAGCACATGGTGAGGTTATAAGTATTGATGGCAAAACAATGCGAGGCTCCAGTAATCAAGGATGCAAAACCGCTACCCATATTGTAATTGTATGGGCTGACAAGAATGAACTTATTTTAGTCCAAATTAAAGTAGAGGAGAAATCAAATGAAATAACTGCCATCCCCAAGCTGTTAGATGCTCTTTTATTAGAAGGGTGTGTAATTACAATTGACGCGATGGGGTGTCAGAAAAATATTGCCAGGAAGATTGTGACCAAGAACGCAGATTACATTCTTTCGGTAAAAGAAAATCAGAAGGACTTGAATGAAGATATTCAAGATAGCTTTAGAATATTGCCAGCAAGCGATTATTCAGAAGACCTTGATTATGGCCATGGAAGAATAGAAACAAGAAAATGTACCATCATTACAGATTTAAGTCTGGTAGAAAATGTGGATAAATGGAAGGGATTAGTCTCCATTATCAAAATAGAACGCGAAAGATATTTTAAGGCAACAGCCAAGAAAGAGAACGAAGCCAGTTATTATATAAGCACCTAAAACGAAGCAGTATCAATCGCCAATGGAGTGCGAAAACATTGTGGTATAGAGAACAAAGTTCACTGGGTACTTGATGTGGCTTTCAATGAGGATCTGAGTAGAAAAAGAAAAGGTAATGCAGCTCAGAACTATTCCAATTTAAATAGAATAGCATTAAACCTGTTGAAAAAGACGACGCAAAAGTTGAAATCAAAAGTCGAAGGGAAATGGCTGGTTGGAGTAGCGATTACCTCTTAAAACTGATTCAAAATTAATTTAGATGCGTTTGCCCTGCATCGAAATTAGTAAAAAAGCAATAACTTAAGATGTGTACTTGCGAGGAGATCTTATATCTTGCAGAGGAGATCTTATATGTTGCGGAGGAGATCTTATATTTTGCGAAGGAGATCTTATATCTTGCAGAGGAGATCTTATATGTTGCGGAGGAGATCTTATATGTTGCGAAGGAGATCTTATATCTTGCGAAGGAGATCTTATATTTTGCAGAGGAGATCTTATATTTTGCGAAGGAGATCTTATATGTTGCGGAGGAGATCTTATATGTTGGGGAGGGGATCTTATACCCCGCGGGCTCCATTTTCAAAAGAGACAGTGCACTTTAATCTGGCAGATTACGCTTCCTGATAAAAGGACATTAATTGAAGTGGCCGGAAGAATATCAAATAAATGAACATCCATCCGGCCACTACCAGGAGAAATATTTGTCAACCGAAATTAACTGACAACCGAATCAACAATCTCATTTACTTCATCCGAAGCAGCAGTCATCACACCACGAACTGTTTCGGGCATTCCTGCAGCCAGGGCGGCTCCATTGATCATTGCAACATAGGTTTTTCCGTCTTCTTTCAGGTAGACGGAGATCCGGCAGGGCATCATTACAGAAACGATTCTT
>Ga0209512_1004697_pt1 | contig 11782 bp, 9 predicted proteins | sample frozenSSSSmetaG_FD_184142 | JGI IMG/M metagenome (GOLD analysis project Ga0209512, IMG submission 184142) | Glacier valley bacterial and archeal communities from Borup Fiord, Nunavut, Canada, to study Microbial Dark Matter (Phase II) -... | ecosystem: Environmental > Aquatic > Freshwater > Ice >... | reverse complement strand
TAATAGGTAACATATAAAATCGAAGGTTTTTATAAATAATATACACATTCAAAAATAAAATAACTACAAACATGCCGGTTGTGGGTTGTACCCCGAGTACTCGGGGTAATATTTTAAACAACAGTCACTTGAATCATTTTTGGGTACAACCAGAGATATTGAAGGTTTTAACCCGAGTACTCGGGGTCACCTCTGCGGTTGTACCCATTTCCAATATTAAATCTTTACATTCAGCTTCTTACAGGGGTACAACCTACAACCAACATCTTTCGGCGAATTGTATTCACACTATTATCTGTAACGCGAGATCACTTTTGTATGACAGCTAAAATGTGGTAATGTATTCCATTTTGGCGGATGCCAGAAGTGGCACAATAGCTGTCACACGACTGTAGATTTATTGCAGGCTTTAACTTGACAAATTGCAGGCTGTTCAACAATGTGGAATGATGTAATTTTTAACAAAAATTCTGTAACATTTATCCTTTTCAAAGTTACTATATTGCACAATTGATACGCATAAATCTGTTCTTGCTCAATACAATAAGTTAAGATTAGGAAACAAATAAAAGTGAAAATATCATGAAATTACTTACCAAAGAATTGATTCAAGAGCTTCTGGCGGCAGAGCAGGAAACCTGTCTGTCACTATACATGCCCACTCACAGAAGCCACCCTGAAAAGCTTCAGGACCCCATCAGGTTTAAGAATCTTGTCAAACAAATAGAAGAATCACTTTTGAAAAAATATTCAGCAAGTGAAGTAAGAAAACACCTTGAACCTATTGAAGCACTGATTAATGATCCTGATATTTGGAATTATACATTGGATGGATTGGCTGTTTTTAGTGCAGAGGGGTTGTTTGAAGTTATAGGCCTACAAGAATCCGTTGACGAATTGGCAATGGTAGCCGACAGCTTCCATACCAAACCACTCCGGCATTATCTGCAATCGCTAGATCGGTACCATGTTTTGGGGCTTAGTCTTCATGATTACCGCATTTTTGAAGGCAACCGTCACTCACTTGTCGAGGTTGAACTTACTGCTAAAACTCCAAAAAACAACCAGGAAGAGCTTGGCGATGAATTAATTGAAAAGTCTTCAACTGGCGCACCCAGTAGCGGTACAGGGGAAAGTATAAGCAAGCCGAGTAGCCAGGGGGGCAGAAAAGATGATACTGATAATGAGGCTGAACGGTTTTTCCGTGACGTTGCAAATATGATAGAAGAACACTATTCGAAACCTACAGATTGGCCTCTAATACTTGCAGCTTTGCCCGAAAACCAAAATCTTTTGCGGAAGGTAAACAAAAATCCACAACTTCTGGACAATGGCATCGCCATAAACCCTAGCTCTGTTTCTATAGATAAATTGACCGATATGGCCTGGGAAATAATGAAGCCTGAATATTTGCTAAAACTTGACAATTTGGTTGACCGCTTTCGGCAGGCAAAGGGGCATGGCAAAGGCAGTGACGACCTGAAGGAAGTCGCAGTGGCAGCCGTAGAAGGAAGGGTTGATACCCTCTTGGTGGAAGCTGACCGGCTGATTGCCGTAAGGATTACGAACCTGGTCACGGGCAACACTCAAAAAAGGGATTTGGAGAACCCAAAAGTAGATGACTTGCTTGACGATATGGGAGAATTGGTTACAAAAATGGGAGGCCAAGTATTGGTTTTACCCCCTGAAAAAATGCCTACTCAAACCGGTCTTGCAGCCATATTTCGGTATTAAGGTGAGGTCGATCAATCATACTTTCATAAAATAAGTTTTATTCTCTGTTTACACTAATTACGCTGTTTACGTAAACAGCGTAATTGGCGTAAACAGCGTAATTTAAATTTGAGTGTCTTGTCCTGAAAATAGGTTTACAGAAAAAGTAAATTAGAAACACGTTTATGGAAAAAGAGAATCTCATCCATTAATGGGTGAGCCGTGTGAGGTAGCTCGAGTTGCTCAAAAAAGTAAATCAAAAGGCAATTTTGAATAAGTTTGAAATTATTCTTCAATATAGTGCAAAGGTTTTAAGATTTTTTCTAGTTTTGCAAACTCTAAATTTAAATGCCCAGATGGTGGAATTGGTAGACACGCCAGCTTGAGGGGCTGGTGCCGGTTTCGGTGTGCAAGTTCGAGTCTTGTTCTGGGTACTTTCAATAAAAATGAAATCCTTGTGATCTTTACGATTACAAGGATTTTTTATTTTATACCCACCACTACGAACGGTTCAGAGAGTCAAATCGAGATAATGCTTTCATAAACAGACTTTTAGTCATAGTCTAACATCATTCACACTCCTATATTTCGGCTATTCCGACTAATCCTCAATTACTCAATTACGCAATTACGTAATTGAGTAATTGCGTAATTGGAGTAAAACAGAAGCGTTGTTGCGTTGATTGTAATTAAAACCTGTTGTTATAAAAGTATTTGTTTGCTTTACGCTTCGATCGAACTCACGTTATTTAAAATCGATTTTTCCAAATAAAACAAGCTTAGGGTAAAGTATATGAGGTAGACTGCTTGATATATAAACCAGAATTTTTAGTAGACAAATATAACCAGTTTGTACTAAGAGAATTGTTTTCAGTAAATATCTTGTTGTTAATTGAGCCTAATAGGATGAGCTACTATGTAAACTAAATCAATTATCCTGCACTTCTTTCTAATCGAGAATACTTTATGTATATATATTAATAGCAACTCCAAGGGGTGTACGACAAAATTCCGGTTTGAAAGAAAAAATGAAAGAAAAAAGGCTATACCTTTGTAGATGAACTAAAAATACAAAGTAAGTATAACCTTTAACTCCAAAGAGTATGAGAACAAAGTTAGCTGAAATATTTGCAATTTTCGCACAAGAGCTGGAAGATTTTATCAAACCATATGAATACAGAATCCATGAGCTACCAATTTGAAGCCTCGTTAACTGATCGGCTTCGGCACTTTGGGCAGTCGGTTTTTCAAACTTTAGTAGCAGATATACCAAAATCGAAAAACGACCGTGTTACCATTCTCGACAAGCCTGGGCTATGTATGTTTTCCCAAAAAGCACCCACTGGCAGCCACCCCTGGTGGGTTTAAAATCAGTCCTTACCTACAGGAGCATTTGTGCATGGTATTCACAAAGCTCACCTTTGCCGAAGCCAGCGAAGAGGTAACCAAATTGATGGGGGTAGAAGTAAATGCAAAAAAAATAGAACGCACATGCCATCACTACGGGGAACAATTAGAACAGGTTGATTGGAAAAAAGCCATAAATGAATCCATAGAATTGTCTATACCCTTAAAAGATGATGATCTAACATATGCCATGATTGACGGGAGCATGATCCTTACACGGGAAGAAGACAGCCAATGGAAAGAAGTCAAACTTTGCAGGACATTTCATCCCGGTGACAGGGTCGAAGATGTCTCCAAAGACCGCACCTATATCGGGCACTCCAACTATGTGGCCCATTTGGGCGGCCATGATGAGTTTCTTGATAAAGTACTCGATGTGCTCCCACCCAGGAGTCCTTTGGTGTTTGTTTGCGATGGGGCAAAATGGATATGGAAAATGGTGGATGAGTATTATCCAAACAGCAAACAAATACTGGATCTGTTTCATTGTAAGGGGCATCTTTATGACTTTGCTAAAATATACTATCCCAAAGATGAACAACAACAAGCATCAAAGTGGGTAGAGTCTTGTATCGATCTATTAATGAACAAAAAGGTAAATGAATTATTGACAACCATATCCGAACTCTCAGGTAGTAAAAAACAAGTTGAAACAGAAAAGCAAAAATTATTAACCTATCTTCAAAATAATCAAACCCGCATCAACTATGGCCTTTACAAAGAACAGGGGCTACTGTGTGGTTCAGGTGCCATAGAATCGGCCAACCGGGACGTGATTCAAAAACGAATGAAACAATCCGGACAGCGCTGGACACTGAAAGGGGCACAGCAAATGATTAATCTCAGGGTCTGTTATAAAAGCGGACACCACAAAAAATTGCATGAACTAATAACTCAGTGTCAAAAAACTGCATAATTTATGGGAAAAGGGAATTTTGTCGTACACCCACTCCAAGAATAAGGTTTAGGTTTCCATTTCTACGATTAAGAAAAAGTGACATATAGCAATTAGGTAAATCCAAATTAGTAAAATATTTTTAATTATGAAATAAATAGTAAACTATTTGGTAATGTAATGTATATAAATATTACATTTGAAAGCACATTAGCATGTTTATTTTACTTCTAAACCTTTAAACTCAATAAGTATGGAACGCTCCCCTCCTAATTAATTTTTATTAATCAACATTGAATTTAATAAATCTAATATTAATTACATTAAAAAAACTAAAAACCATGAAGGTACTAATGATCTTAATTCTGTTTGTTCCCATTATCATTTTTTCTCAAGAACAAAAACAAAAATGGGATTACCCTATAAAACCTGGTAGTGAAGAGTGGAGAATGACCTCATATGCTGAAAAATTAGCATTAAATCAATTACCAAATGACTTAACAAAAAGCTTATCTACAAGTGAACTCTTAGAATATTGCCTAAATTATCCATTCAACAAGGACATCTTGCTATTTAACAATCATAATGGAGGATTTGCTAAAGTGTTCTCTGAATCATTATGCTGGCAAGAATTCTTAAAACGACCTGATGTACTGTTAATTTTTATTAAATCATACGAAAAATATTCATCAGAAGATATTGAAAATATCAAAAATATAGATGAGAGATACAATGAGATGTTCAATGTTTTCTTTTTGGAAAAATTAGTTTCAGAAACAGACCTGGTTTCTACATCTGATCCAAAAATGCGGAAACTACTCATGACAAGTTTGCTCAGCAAGCAAGAAGGAAGAAAAAAATATCCTACGCAATACCATGGATTTTTATATTGGTCAGCACTTAGTGCCATCATGAAAATACTGAAATATGAAGATGTTATAAGTGATGATATCATAGAGAATACAGATTATAAAAATTTGAAAGAAAAGGGAATATGTTATAATCCAGATATTGAAGCTTCAATTGTTTCCATAGCAACCAAACAGTTAGAAAAGTGAAAGTCCGAAATCAGATTATCTCAACACTATTCTTATTGATCCTCCTTCTGTCGTGTAATAAAAAGGATGAGCCTTTGGATTTGGTTATTGATGAGAACGTTTGTTCTCAATTAACTGATACCACCGGGTTTAACCTGTACCATTATCAGTATTTTTCGAAAGAGGATTGGTACAATCTTAGTCATGTCGACAAAGTTAAAAACAGGCAACTCCCTGAAGAGCTTCTCAAAAAAATGACCATGGAACAGCTGTTCAACAACTGCATGTGGTGGGAGGATTTAGCGGCAGATATGTTGTTGTTTAATTCCAACCAGGGAGGATTTAGAGCTGCTTATTATGGACGTTTTAATGGAATTCAGGAACTCTATAAAAGGGAAGGTATCCATTTATTTCTTGAAGAGAAGGTAAAAAATATTGATTTAAAAGATATTACGACGAATAAGTGCTGGTTCTACAACCATATTTTAGAATATATGTATATTCAGCCTGAATGCCTGGTTCAATACTCCAAAAATGAAACCATCAGATGCATGGATGTTTTGTTTGCCAAAACAGAGAGACGTGCATATCTGACCACCATCGATTCTCAAAAATGGGGATTATATGGTTTAAGTCAATGGATGCATGGGATAGGCAATATCATGATCATCAATGAATACAAACCTTTTCTGGATGAGATGGAAAAGGATATGGAGTTGAAGAGTTTTTTTGCTTGCCGAATGGAAAATACAAGTAATGTAGTTTCCAAGGTGTCAACATTTGGAACTGAATTTTATAACAAACTTAAAAACGAAACAAAATGAAAATAATATTTACAAGTATTTTATTGCTCAATACATTTCTTAATGTTGCTTACTGTCAATGTACTGATTTTTACATAAAAACACCAAAAGGAACTAATGTTAAGGCATGTACCGATGGTAATCATGATCCAGCAATAGTGGCAATGACGGATCAACAAACGCGTGCTTATGCTATTCAAGTGATTGAAGGGGGAAACGATTCATATAACTGCCATGCCTATGCATGGCATGTGTCAGAAGGTGGAAATAATGTTTGGTTGAATAATATGTATACTGAAACTAAAAATGTAGACAATTATTGGAATGACGGTAGCTATATACAGGTAGCAAGTCAGCCCGCATCAATGGCACATGTAAAAGTCTTTTATGGATCAACTACTTCTGAGAATGATCATACTGCTGTAACTACCACAGATCCAAATGTTTTCATTTCCAAGATGGGATGTGGAGTACTATGTTCTCATTTGAAAACAAATTCTCCTTATGATGATTTGGGTCCAAAAAAATATTTTGTCAGATATGTTGAAGTTAGTGGAGAGATGCAATTATGTAATTCTAATACTGTTACATATTCAACTTTAAGTTTTATTAACTGCACTTACAATTGGACCTTCGATGAAAGTAAATTAAATTATATCTCAGGTCAGGGATCGAACAATTTTAAGATAGCGCCCAAAAACCCTTTAGTACCTGGACTAGCTTGGGTTAAATTGTCACTAACAGTTAATTCTCCTATAAATAAAACCTGGGAAGTAACAACAAATGTCTGGGTAGGCGCCCCCCCTGTAATTACAAGCATTTCCGGTCCTTCAAGCGTAAGTGTCAATCAACCGGCATCATTCACTGCCCAACTTTTATCTTTTGATAGTTCCCCGGATAGTTATTTTTGGACCACAAGTCCATCATCTGGAGTAACTATATATCCGGATGGGCGATATGCAAGTATAAGTTTTACCAATTCTAACACTTATCAAGTGGTTGCCAAGGCACATAATAGCTGTGGCTGGAGTGATTATGCATTAACCTATGTGACTGTATCTGGTGGTTATTATCTGGCCATATCCCCTAATCCCGCTACTACCGAGGCCACTGTTGAGCTAATTAGCACCTCCACAGAAAAAAACATGGAAGAAACTGAATGGGACTTGGAAGTTTACGATGCAATACAAAGCATGAAAACCAAAACTCAAAAGATAAAGGGTAACAAACAAACAATCAGCACCTCTGGCTGGAAATACGGTGTTTACATTGTCCGTGCAATAGTTGGCAAGGACATAATCAGCGAGAAGCTGGTGGTCAAACAATAAGTCTTTCTGATTGCTATGAGATTCCATCCTTCGAAAGGGGATGGAATCTTTTTCAAGCTAAGGTTATTCTCAATTCAAAAGGTTTGTAGTTAATATCATAAATAGAAGTTAAATATAAAGACCTATGTTCATTGGAGTCTCAAACGTTCGTTATCTTTAGGATCAAGAAAACGGGAATCAAAAATTTATAGGCTTTGTTACACACATCAGACCTTCATCAACAAGCTTATATAACCTTCATGTGGAACGATAATCAGATCACATGTCGCTTCAGGCATCAGCAACTCATCATCGGAGCGTCATGCTGAACTTGTTTCAGCATCCCACAATATTGCGAGTATTTGAGGGGATCCTGAAACAATTTTGTAATCTGTTTAATATTAACAAATAGACAACAATCCCAACATCCTATCAGATTGCAGAGATTGCAAGGATTGCATGTTTCTCCTTTTCTCTTTCTCACCTTCTCACCTTCTCCATTTCTCCATTTCTCCATTTCTCATCTTGAATGTAAAGTAAAAACAAGGAATTAAATAAAATACTAAACATGCAATCTCTGCAATCCTTGCAATCTACCAATGTTGATTTTTGTAAACTACTGAATTTGAAGCAAATAAATTGATCATTGATAGAATCTCATGTTATTTAGTTTTACTCCACGCTTCAAACATTAAAATTGCTTTGTACAAAACGCCGGCTTCACCTCTAAAAGTTCCGGAGCCTCTAGGTTTATTATCAATTGAATACCATTCGTAGAAGCCGTTGTTATCTTTTACCCGCTTCACCATGGGTTGTATCTGTTCATAAGCTTCCTGAACGAAACCATTTTTGATCAATTCCTGAATCATGCGACCCCCAAACCAGGTCCAATCACCCCCATTTTGGTAACTGTAAATTGGATTCATAATTTTATTGGCAAAATAACCTTCCGGGTATGGAGGATAAAGGGTAAGGCCGATGGATGCAGCTCCTGCTTGTTTTACACGGCTGATCATCTCATTTAACGAAATTTTGATTTCCTCTTTAGTGAGTAAACCAGCTTCGATGGCAATTGCAGTTCCTCCGAAATAGTATATTTTATTCTCCTCAAAATCGGCAGGGAATGGAGATCCTTTTTCCAAATAGAGGTGAGGAATGAATTTCTGTTTCTGATTGTCCCACAGGTGCTTCCTGCTATTTTCGGAAATGCCATTTCTTATTTTCTCCCATTTGTCTTTCGTCTGCGGAAGGATTTCCATCATATTATTGAGAGCGATAATAAACATGGCATTGTCGTAAATATCAATGGCCGGATGGGTGTTTGCATCCAAGTCGACACCCCAGCCATGTTCCGGCTGCACATCGCCCCAATCAGCCGTTGTAGCACCAATGATCAATCCATATTGCTGGTTGTATCTGTGAGTCATCAAAAAATCCATCGCATCTGCCAATCTTACTGCCACCGTTTTATTTCCGATCTGTTCACTTAAAATAGAACTGTCGCCTGTTAGTTGAATGTATTTGTATACCGCTTGCACCAGCGAACTTTCCTGATCAGTTTCCACTGTATTCTTATGCCCCGCATAGCGTGGTTCGAGTGGTGAATATAAAAAATCGGTTTCCTCTTTGCTGATTTTTTCAGCTGGGGTAAAACCATCTATAATATTTCCATCTTCACCCTGCATTCTAAAAAAAACCAGCAGATTCTCTTTTAGTTCTTCCTTCGGATATACCTGTGCGGCCAACTCTATAAAAGTATTATAATCACGAATCCACACTTCGCGGTAGCCATCACCGGCGTTAAAACCGGCTTTCATAATTTCAGTTGCTTTTTGTTTTACAAAAGTAAAATATTCATCATTCCTGATTTTGTCTGCCAGTTCCTTCGCATCCTTATTTTGTACAGGAGCTGTGCATGAAAAAGTAATGGCCAATAAGATCAAAATGACTAATTTTTGTTTCATTATTTTTCCAGATTAAAGGTTTTATTCATTTAAGATCATAAAAATTTGTATGCCTGGCCTGTCACTTTTCATTCCGGGTTCCCCAATCCTTGTTAGGTTCAGGCCCCATTTCAAGTACCAGGGAGCCACCTTTTAACAGCTCACTGGCCGGAAACCAAAATGACAGCAATGGCTGACCATTAAGTGTGGCACTTTGCACATATTTATTTAACCGTGAGGCATTTTTGGATTCAATAATGAATTTTTCACCACGGCCAAATCGTTGCCCCAAGTCGATTTCTACTTTTGGGTACAGCGGACTGCCAATTTCATAAATTGGTTCAACCCGGCAACCACCATCAGTTTGAAATAAACCAAGTGAAGCCATCATAAACCAGGCACTCATTTGCCCCTGATCTTCATCACCCAAATAGGCATTGGCCAAGCCGTAACCATAATAACGATCAACAATCGCGCGACTCCATTTTTGGGTTAACCATGGGCGATCGACCCAATTAAAGAGGAAAGAAAAGTGCATCGATTGCTGATTTCCCTGGGTAACAGGATAATCCCAGTATTGGTCGTTCGGGGCATTGAACCGCCATTTATTGCTTTCTACAAACCCCCAATCCAAACGTTCGATAAAACGATCTTTACCAATAGCTTCAGCCAAAGCAGGCACATCTTGGGGAACAAAGAAAGTTAATTGCCAGGCATTTCCTTCCACATAATGATGGTTTCGCCCCGACTGATAAGGATCAAAATTGGGCATCCACGAGCCGTCAGACTTTCGTAAACGTGCATATCCGCTTTCAGGATCAATCACATTGCGCCAATATTCCCCACGTTTTGTAAATTCCTGATAATCGCTTTCCTTTCCCAAAGCTTTGGCAAATTGGCTGACTGTCCAATCGTCGTAACTATACTCCAGAGAATTAGAAAAACGGCCTTTGTCATAAGGGACGTAATGATATTTCAGATAGGGCAACAGATCATCGTTTCCGGCAAAACCGCCACCTACTTTTTGAGCAGGGGTAGTCTGCATTTTTTTTACGGCTTCAAAAGCTTTTTCGACATCAAAATCGCGGATTCCCATCTGATATGCTCCTACAATCAGTGGAATTTCGTGTTCAGCAACCATTACCGGAATATATTCCATACCGGCAGGCCCTTTGGCTAACCAGCCACTTGTTTCGTACATAGCCAGTTGCGACTTTACCCAACGGTTGCTCCATTCAGGAGTGACCAGATTCCAGAATTGGTTGAGGTTCCAGAACGTATTCCAGAACGCATCACAACCGAGTGCCGGAGATGCCGGGTCAGAAAGTTGCCTGATTTTCTCTTCGGCATCCACCCATTTACCATCCACATCGCTGTAAGTATTGCGACTGCACAAAGCACGGTACATGTTTGAGTAAAAACGAATCTTTTCACGACGGTCATTACTGGTGATTTTGACCCGCCCGAACAGATCGTTCCAGGTGTTGAGATTGTTTTGCCGCACTGCTGCAAAATCCCAGTTAAATGGTTTAGTGATCTCTGTTTCCAGATTGTTTGCCGCATTTTCTATACTGACATAAGATATTCCGGTACGAACCTGAACCACTGTATCTTCATGGGTGTCAAACTCTGCAAAAGCACCGGCATCCTCACAGTTTTTCAACTGAAGAATATCAGTCTTGTCCAGTATTCCTTTTTCTGACCAAACCCCGAAGTTTTTGATGGGCTGATCAAATTCCATCACAAAATGAACAATGTATTCCTGGGATATTCCACCTGACCAGGTATTTGGAGAGAGTTGCTTACTGAATCCTTCAATACGGTGATCATTCACTTTTTTAATCTGTACCTCCTCCAAATTATAATCATATTCCGCGGGGGTCTGCAAATCTATCAGCACACGGGAGCCTTCCTTATCTTTTGGAAAAGTGTATCGTTGAAAACTGCACCGGGTGGTTGCCGTTAGTTCAGCAGTAATCTTGTAATCAGTTAGTTCGGCTTTATAATAGCCTATGGGCGCTTCTTCAGTTTCTTTGTTTAAGCGCGATCGGTAACCCGTGTCAGGTTTCTTCTCGTCCCCTACTTGTGTCTTCAATTCACCATTGGTCGGCATCAGGCAAAGTCCAGCCATGGTCCATTCATGAATATGGCTAAAACCACCGATGGTTTCGAAGATGGGATCGTAACCTGCTTGCCAACCCCCATTCTGATTGTCGGGACTAAGTTTTACCATACTAAAAGGCATCCACGGTCCAGGTGCGATCATCCAACGCGAATGGGCTGTGCCCATTTTTGTGTCGGCATAATCGGCAGGGGTAATTACCTTTTGAGGACTGCGTTCTATCTTGCCGGATTGTACTTTATTACCGTCAATCCGGATTTCGTATTTACTCTCTTCTGAGGTTTCAACTTTAGGCATGGGAGATTCAAAAATAGAACGACCTGTTTCAATAATTTCCGAGAATATCTCATCGTTATCCACAAGTACACTTAACCGGGGTTGTCCGGAAAGATGTTCAATATCAACCAAGAGTGGCTGAGCCTTTCCCTTGGGTGTTTCAATTTCATAATTGGCAACCTGCACATTTCTCAAAAAAACATCCCTGGGATCTATCAAACTGGCATTTCCAGGGCCTTCCAATCGTATTTGATCAAACATGAGCCACGAACCTTGAAT
>Ga0209512_1004695_pt1 | contig 11787 bp, 12 predicted proteins | sample frozenSSSSmetaG_FD_184142 | JGI IMG/M metagenome (GOLD analysis project Ga0209512, IMG submission 184142) | Glacier valley bacterial and archeal communities from Borup Fiord, Nunavut, Canada, to study Microbial Dark Matter (Phase II) -... | ecosystem: Environmental > Aquatic > Freshwater > Ice >... | reverse complement strand
TGTCCATTTGATGCGTGGAATATAAAGTGCCGTATCTTTACCTATTTCAGCAGTCACGCTGCTTTTCGATTTTAAATCATAAATCATAACATTCACCACCGAGTTATTTTCTCCTGCTTTGGGATACTTGTAACTGTAAATTCCCGGATACAGCTTATTTTCCTTAAGTTCAGGATTTTGACCCTCGTACATCGGAATGTTAAACATCGGAACATGGGTTTCGTTGAACTTTACAAAAGCCAGAAATTTACTGTCGGGCGACCATTCAAAAGCCCGGCTAAAGCTGAATTCTTCTTCGTACACCCAGTCAGGGGTGCCATTGATAATTTCATTCTTTTTACCATCGCGGGTGACCTGGCTTTCAGTACCGAATTTCAGGCTTTTAATGAATAAATTATTGTTCCGGGCAAATGCCACACGTTCACCATCGGGCGAAAAAGTTGCCAGTTCCTGAGGCCCATTGGCTGATAACGGTGCCATTTCTTTGGTCGTCAGGTTCCATATATAATACTCGGCTGAAAATGAATGACGATAGAGGGGCTGCTTTTTGGTAGTGAAGAGAATTTTCGTTTCGTCACTGTTGAAAATGTAATCGCTGAAGGTAGTAAATCCAGAGTTTTCAATTTTAGTTAAATCAAACAATGTTTCTCCCTTCTCACCGGTTTTATAACTGTATTTGACGATTTTATTTCCATCCTCCAGGGTAGAATAATTCAGCCCATCGTTCATCGAAGTAAGCCCTGAAACTGTTTTTGAAGAAAAAATTGGGTTGCTGATCACATCTTTCAACTCAATTTTCTTTTGCGAAAAAGCAGTAATTGAAGTGCTTATGAGGAATAAAAGTAATGTTTGCCTGAAATTCATGATGCCGATTTTAATTTGTTTCAAAAGTACTCAAAACTTTGAAAAGTATTCGATATAAAAAAATAGTTCACACATTATTAAATGAGTGTATGTTATTTAAACCCTAAAAGTAATATCTTTGTTACTCTAAATCATTATCCCCAAAAATTGAATTACAAACTAAAAGTTGACAAATATGAAAAAAGGATCTTTGCTTGTATGTTTAAGCCTATTCAGCATGATGGCTTTTTCACAAAATGATGTTGCACAATTTCTGAAGGGAGGGCAATCAGATGCTAATAAACTCATTCAGGCTTATATGGAGCCTTATGCTTTTGCACTAGGTGATGGCTTGAACAATGGGTGGTACAGTACAGCAAAAACCCATAGTCTATTCGGATTTGATCTGAGTATCGGGGCAAGTTTCGTTCAGGTACCGAATGATTCAAAAACGTTTGATCTCAAAAGTTTAAATTTAACCAACATGGTAGTTAAAGGTGGGGTAAGTATTGCTCCCACAGTAGCAGGAAATAATACTCCGGGCCCAGTAATAGGAGTTAATGACAGCAAGGGAAGAGAAATCGTCAATTTTAACAGTCCCCAGGGAACAGGAATGGATATAGTTCCGGTTCCTATGGTGCAAATAGGTTTTGGACTTCTTCCGCATACTGATTTGCTGGCGCGTTTTGTACCTGACATCAAATATAATAATAATGGCGACGAAATGAAAATTGGCTTGTGGGGATTTGGCGCGAAGCATAATTTTATGGAATGGATTCCAGTTCTGAATAAACTTCCATTCGACGCTTCACTTTTTGGAAGTTACTCTGAAGTAAATGGAGAGAGCGGATTGACTTTTCCAACGAGTGATTATAGTTCAAATCCAAATATTAGGATAGAAAATTTCAATACTGAAGGTCAGATGCTTAAATTAAAGACCAAAACCAGTAAAATTGGATTGGTGGTATCCAAAACATTCACTATCCTAACTGTGTTTGGAGCGATTGGACATAGTACCAGCGAATCAAATGTCGATCTGCTTGGAATATACCCTGTAGTTGCTACTGCTGATCTTGGTGGAGGTTTTGAAGTAACGCAGAAAGGTGCCTTGGTCGATCCAATAGCCTTGGAATTTAAGACCTCTAACATAAATGTTGAGGCTGGTCTGAGGGTTAAAATTACACTGTTAAGTTTGTTCGCATCCATTAGTAAATCAGAATATACAGCCTATAATGTAGGGTTGAGCTTGGGATTTAGATAATCTTTATTTTTCTGAAAAATATAAAACCGGCAATTACAGGGGGCGAACTTCCTCAGTAGTTGCCGATTTTGATTCAAGGAAGGATTTGGATCACCGAGTTGTCTTAAATTCAGTGATGAAAACAAAATGAGTGTACCGAATTATTGAATTCTATTTTCATAAGATAGATAAGATTAAGGTTCGGGGAGCTGATCTAAGTTACTAAGATTTTATAAAAAAAATGTAAGATTTTTCCAAAAAAATATAACTGAATATTGGTTTTGAAAACACGTCCCCACAATAATGTCATGAGATCCAGTACTAGCGTCGTGTTGTCAAGGCTTTGTGGCATTTATTATTTTCTTGAATTTTTGAAGTGGCCTCAATCCTTTTAATATCCAACTATTTAAACTACCTTTTATAAAGATAAAAAACACAATTATTTAGGTTATAAGTTTAAAAATCCTTACCTTTGGTAAAACCAAAGGACAAAATAACAGATTAAATATATTTATAGTGCATGCCCGGCATCCCTTTTGGTCGAACTCACGTTAAATATATTCACTATGACAACCATCATTATCAATGAAGAAACAAAAATAGGACGTCTTGTCCTTGATTTAATCCGGGAAATTGGAGTGGGTGAAATCATTGATAACAGGTTGAAATCGGATAATATCCTCAACGATATTACCATAAATGCTATCAGATAAGCCAATGAGGGCAATACTATTAAGTGCGATGATTTTGACGATTATCTAAAAAAAGTAAAATAGTTGTGTAATGATTGAGAATTTACAAAATAAACTCTTTGAGACATGAAATTATAAGAAGTAAGTTTTATAAACTAATTTTAACATCTTTCGCTTTTATCCTTTATAAAACTTCATTTAATCCATAATCTATGCGTGAAATCTGTTATTCTGTAATTATTATCAGCTATTTATATTTATCTTTGCCCTCTGTTTTTATACAATTAGGAATTAATGATTAAAATTACATTACCCGATAATAGCGTCAGGGAATTCGAAAGTGGAATTACCGGTTTCGATATTGCTGAATCAATCAGCAGCAGGCTTGCAAAAGATGTACTTTCTATTTCAGTTGAAGGCGAAGTGTGGGACATTGGCCGAAAAATTAACAAAGATGCCCATATTAAATTGTTATTGTGGGATGACCGTGAAGGGAAAGAAACTTTCTGGCATTCATCGGCCCACCTGATGGCTGAAGCAATTGAATCGATCTATCCGGGAACCCAATTCGGCATTGGGCCTACGGTTGATAACGGTTTCTATTATGATATTGATCTTCCACAAGGTCACCAGTTGGCTGAAAAAGAACTGGAAGCTATTGAAAAGAAAATTATTGAACTGGCCAGGGAAAAACATGCTATTGTTAGAAGTGATATTTCGAAGGCTGATGCCCTTAAATTGTTTTCTGAAAAAGGCGATTTGTTGAAGCAAGAGTTAATTAGCGAATTGGTAGATGGAACCATCACAGTATATAATCAGGGAGGTTTTACTGATTTGTGCCGCGGTCCACATTTACCCAATACCGGTTTTATCAAAGCTGTAAAATTGACTTCAATTGCGGGTGCATACTGGCGTGGAAACGAAAAGAACAAGATGCTCACCCGTGTTTACGGAATTACATTTCCGAAGCAAAAATTGCTGGAAGAATACCTTGTGCTGATCGAAGAAGCCAAAAAACGTGACCATCGTAAGATTGGCAAGGAAATGGAACTTTTCACCTTTTCGGCGAATGTGGGACAAGGATTGCCGATGTGGTTGCCCAAAGGCGCTATTCTGCGCGAGCAATTGGAAACTTTCCTGAAACGGGTGCAGAAAAAATTTGGATACGAACAGGTAATTACTCCCCATATTGGGGATATTAACTTATATAAGACTTCGGGCCATTATGCAAAATATGGAGCCGATTCATTCCAGACTATTAAAACGCCGGCTGAAGGGGAGGAATACATGCTCAAACCCATGAACTGTCCTCACCACTGCGAGTTATATAAATTTAAACCACGTTCATACAAAGATTTACCCGTTCGTTTTGCTGAATTTGGTACAGTTTACCGTTATGAACAAAGTGGAGAATTACATGGATTGACCCGTGTGCGTGGATTTACTCAGGATGATGCGCATCTTTTCTGCCGTCCTGATCAGATCAAAGATGAATTCAAGAAAGTAATTGATATTATTTTTATCATATTCAAGGCATTGAACTTTGAGAATTATTCAGCCCAGATTTCACTGCGCGATCCCAATAAACCTGAAAAGTATATTGGATCCATTGAAAATTGGGACAAGGCAGAGCTGGCAATCATTGAAGCTTCTGCTGAGAAAGGTTTGAATACTGTCACTGTATTGGGTGAAGCCGCTTTTTACGGGCCTAAGCTCGATTTTATGGTCAAAGATGCTTTGGGCCGCAGCTGGCAGTTGGGCACTATCCAGGTTGATTACAATCTTCCTGAACGGTTCGAGCTGGAATACATCGGAGCTGATGATAAACGACATCGTCCGGTGATGATTCACCGTGCTCCGTTTGGGTCAATGGAACGATTTGTGGCCGTTTTAATAGAACATACTGCCGGTAAATTTCCACTTTGGTTGTCTCCGGATCAGGTCGTTGTATTACCAATCAGCGAAAAGTACAATGATTATTCAAAAAGTGTTTCAGAATTTCTAAATAATTGCGATATTCGCACAATAATTGATGACCGAAATGAGAAGATTGGTCGGAAGATCAGGGATAACGAGTTGAAACGTATCCCTTATTTATTGATAGTTGGTGAACAGGAGGCTGATAATCAGTGTGTTTCTGTAAGGAAACAAGGCGGTGGCGACAAAGGTTCGATGAATCTGCAGGAGTTTGCCGATTTTATCAAAGCCGAAGTAAAAGAGCAATTATCATCGTTATACAATTAAATAAATTATAAACTAATAATAGGAGGGTTTGGCCATAGCTGTAAAAAGACCATACAACGGTGTAAGAGCAGAAGTTGCTCCTCAGCACCGGATCAATGAAAAAATCCGCACTCAACAAGTTCGGGTAGTTGGTGACAATGTTGAAACCCCAGGTGTTTTTTCACTGTCTGAAGCCTTGAAAATGGCCGATGTACTTGAACTGGATTTGGTAGAAATTTCACCCAATGCTGACCCGCCCGTTTGTAAAATAACTGACTACCAGAAGTTTCTATATCAACAAAAAAAGAAACAGAAGGAAATAAAAGCCAAAACAGTACAAGTGGTAGTGAAGGAAATCAGATTCGGACCCAATACGGATGACCATGATTTCCAGTTTAAATTACGCCATGCAGAAAAGTTTCTGAAGGAAGGGGCCAAAGTAAAAGCGTTTGTGTTTTTTAAAGGAAGATCCATCTTATTTAAAGAACAAGGCGAAATATTGTTGCTTAAGTTTGCCCAGGAATTGGAAGAAACGGGCAAGGTTGAACAATTGCCACAACTGGAAGGAAAACGAATGATCATGTTTATTTCACCTAAGAAAAAGAAATAAATTTCTTACATACATTAATATTAGGAAGATGCCAAAGATGAAAACCATCTCCGGAGCCAAAAAAAGGTTTAGACTGACCGGCACTGGAAAGATTAAAAGAAAACATGCTTTCAAGAGTCACATTTTGACAAAAAAAACCACTAAGCAGAAACGTAATCTGACTTATTGGGGAACAGTTGCCAAATCTGATGAGAAGAATGTAAAGGCGATGTTGAATATATAGTCCTGTTTTCTTTTTTAAAGTAATTAATTAAGTTATCAATCGAATGAATTAGCTTCAAGATCCCATGAATTTGGGACGCTAGCCATTCTAAAATCAGTTTATTATGCCAAGATCGGTAAATGCAGTAGCATCAAGGGCTCATAGGAAAAAAATCCTAAAGCTCACAAGGGGTAACTTCGGTGCCCGTAAAAATGTGTGGACAGTTGCAAAGAATACCTGGGAAAAAGGGTTGCAATATGCTTACAGGGACAGAAAAGTAAACAAGAGAAATTTCCGTGCTCTATGGATTCAGCGTATCAACGCTGCCGTACGTGTAGAAGGACTTTCTTATTCAAAGTTCATCGATTTGCTTAAAAAAGCAAACATAGAGATCAATCGTAAAGTTTTAGCTGATTTAGCAATGAATCATCCAGTAGCTTTTAACGCAATTGTTGAAAAGGTGAAGTAACAATTTCCGTTTAAAGGTGAAATAAACATACTAAACCTCGCTGCAAAGCGGGGTTTTTTTTGCTGAAAAAAATTAAATAAGGTCATTAAAGTCATTAAGGTCTTTAATGAGAATCAAAAATTATTCAAGTTTGGGAAATACAATTCCTGCATCTTTTCTTACCCTGTCCAGGATCTCTATTAAATCAACTGATATAGACCATGGCATCAGGTCACTTTCAATTTTTCCGGCATCCAGACAGTCCATCACATGCGCCGCTTCCAGTTCATAGCCTGATCCAATTCCCTTTTCGAAAGTAAGTATTTTTTCTTCTTCCCAGTTTTTCCAGTAAGTTATACTTGTGGGAGTATTTGATCGACGGTTCAGCCGCAGATAACCGTTTTCGAAACAGAATTCAGTTTGTGTGGACGAGAAGGAAGCAAAACTGGATACCAGTGAAGCTGTTTGCCCCTGTGGATAGTTAAAAGACATCATGATGGTTTCCTCAGCGCCTGTAGGACAAAAAGTAGCCATAGTTTTTATTTCAGATGGTTTTCCCAAAGCCATTAGGGACATAAAAATAGGGTAAATGCCAATATCAAGCAAAGAACCTCCACCGAGATCAACATTGTACAATCTTTTTTCGGGATTGAATTCCGCATTAAAACCAAAATCAGATCTAACTGCTTTTAATGCTCCCAATTCTCCTGAATGGATAACTTCCATGGCTTTCATAAAACTGGGCTGAAAGCGGGTCCAAAAGGCTTCCATCAGGAAAGTATTGTTCGCCCGGGCAGCCTCAATCATTGATTTGACTTGCCAGGTATTAATAGCAAATGCTTTTTCACACAGCACAGCCTTTTTATTATTAAGACACAACAAGGTATGTTCGCAATGGTGGGAGTGAGGCGATGCAATGTATACCACATCAACCTGGGGGTCGTTCAACATTTCTTCGTAACTGCCATAAGCGTGTTCAAATCCCATGTCAGATGCAAATACCTGGGCATTATCAATCGACCTCGACGCTGCAGCATACAGCCGTGCATTTGGAAGAGTTTTAAGGTCTGTGGCAAATTTACGGGCAATTTTTCCGCATCCCAGGATGGCCCAGTTGTATGTTTTATCCATGTTGGTTATGTGTGTAAATTTTGGATGCAAGTTAAGTATCTTTTCTGAAATATGATTAAAATGCCTTCCTGCAATTTGTTTTATTGTTTGACTCTGCACGTTAAAATAAATTTAGTAATATTTTTTTGTTAATACGTTAAAAATTGGATTATTTGTTTTAAATTTGGGTAAATAGACCAATACCCCAAAATAAGGTAAGATGGAGCTTCCGAATAGTGTGTATCTTAAAAAGAATGATTTTGTATCAATAAGTACAAATGCGAAGGATCAAAATAAGCGTTATCAAGAGATAATAGATTCCATTGCCTTTGAATTGCGCATTCCAGTTACGATCATGAAGTCAAATATTCAACTTCTTAAAAAGCGTTGCAATGGCAGCGACAATTCATACGTTGAGGAATCATTTCTATTGTGCGAAGATTCTGTTGACAATATTCTCAGGTTTATCAACTGTGTTAGTTTCTTAAGTGATATGGGTAATGGGAGGCCGAAATTGAAAAAAATAAGTTTTAACCTCACCTCATTTCTTCATCAGGTAATGGAGGAACTTCGACAATCAAATCTCGATGTATCAAGGGTTAATATTCATATAGCAGTTTCAGGTAGCAATATAATTACTGATAAATATTTGTTGAATAGAATATTGATCAACCTGCTGATGAATGCATTAAAATTTTCACGTTCCATGGTTGAATTAAATATTTTAGAGCTGGAGAATCAATTGACTTTAAATGTTCGTGATTATGGGATTGGTATTCCGGAGGAAGAAATAAGAGAAGTATTTAATCCATTTGTTAGGGCAAGCAATGTGAAAATGATCAGCGGAACAGGTTTGGGATTATCCATCATAACAAAAGCTGTTGATTGCCTGGATGGCACTGTGTATGTTAACAGCATGGTTGGTAAAGGTACTGAATTTAAGATTATCATTCCATTGGCACCTGTTATTGAAATGAAATTAAAAGCTCAGAAAATAACTTCTCTGATTCCCCAATATTAAAATGAAGATATGATAATCAAAGATATTCACTTTAACAGGATGTTGGATTTTAATCCAATCGGAAATAATGAGAAAGCACATTCGATAGATCCAGTTTACAATCAGATAATTAGCACGATCTCTCATGAACTTCGAACTCCAGTGGCTACCATTAAGTCAAATATTCAGTTACTCCGCAAATTCAGTTATGATATTGATCATTCAGTTTTGGAGGAAAGTTTTTCACTTTGTGAGGAATCAGTGGATGATGTTGCTCGGTTTTTAGACAACATCCAGTTACTGAACAGTGCCGGTAAATCAAAAATTAATCCTGTGTATTCTTTGTTTAGAGCAAAAAGAATTATCTGCCATCTCTGTTCTCATTTGGCTAAATTTAATTTAGATTGCCACCGCATCGTATTGGAATGGAATTTAAAGAATCGCGAAATTATAAGCGATAGAAAGTATATGAACCAAATTTTGTTTCATACTTTAAGTAATGCACTAAAGTTTTCAAATGGAAAGGTTAAATTGATCATTTCAACTGCTGATGATCAATTGTCAATAATGGTTCAGGACTGGGGCATAGGCATTGCAGAGGAAGAAGTTGAAATGATTTTTGAGCCATTTTACAGAGCGTCAAATGTAAAGCACATTTCCGGTACCGGATTGGGGTTGGCTATTGTTCATGCATTGGTTAAAACCCTGGGAGGCGGGATTCATATTTCCAGTTCAATTGGAAAAGGAACAACTATTCAGATAAATATACCTTATGAGCTATCAAACTAAGATTCTTGTAATTGATGATGACCAACGGTTGGGAAGAACCATTAAAAACGTACTTTCTACTGAGGGATATGACGTCTGTTATGCCAATAGCGGTGCCATAGGCATTCAAAAAGCATTTGAATACTCGCCTCATTTGATTTTGTGTGATATAAAGATGGAACCCATTGACGGTTACCAGGTTTTTAATGTGTTGAAAGAAAGCTCGTTAATTGATCATGTTCCATTCATCTTCTTAACTGGCAGTTCTGAATTGGAAGATATTCGGTTTGGAATGGATTTGGGCGCTGATGATTATTTTGTCAAACCTTTTAACAACGAAGATCTTATCAGGTCAATTGAAAATAGACTGATCAAATTTAAAAAATTAAAGGAGGAAGGGAAACATGAATTCATGGCATTGTTTAAACTTTCGCCCAATGGAATTTTTTTATTCAACAATTCATCTATTATTGATGCCAATCCGGCCTTATTAAAAATACTCGAATTAAATAAGGATGAGGTACTAAAACTTAGAATTGAAGATATTTTTGAAACAAATTTCATACCTGAAATAAAGGAGAAGATTCAGCGATGTTTGAATGGAATTACCGAAAGTTTTAATGAAAATGTGACATTGATAGCAAAAAGTGGTGTTAAAACAGATGTTTCACTTTCAATATCAGTTTATGAAAAGTATTCCGGGGGCTCTTTAATGATTGGATTAATGCCCTTGTATAACGATCATTCGAAAAATGTTGATAAAGATCACATGGCTTCTGAAGTTCTCAAGCTGCTTAAAAGAGAAAATATTTCAATCACTCACTCCCTTGGAGAAAAACTGACAGAGGTATTTAAGTTGCAAAATGTAAAGAACCATTCTCAGAATAATAACTTCTTTTCAAAACGCGAGAATGAGGTTCTATGCCTTTCATTAGAAGGATTACCAATGAAAATAATAGCTGATAAACTATCAATTTCTGACAGGACAGTTGAAAAACACAGGGCTAAATTGATGGAAAAGACCGGTTCTAGCAATATTATTGAAGTGATTGTTTATGCACTCAAAAATAATCTTATCGAGATTTAATTGTAATGAAATAGATAAATCTTGATGTCGTATTTTTATATTGTTGTAAATGAATAGCATTTTGTATTTGTAAAATGGGGCAGATATTTTTATGTAAGAGGAGCGTTTATATTTGTAGAAAGCATATAAATAAATTCTCAAATAAGGTGCAGAGCACCTAAATATTTGTAGAAAGCATATAAATCAATGCGCAAAGAAGGTGCAGAGCACCGTAATATCATAACATATTCTTCATATTATTTTTAATATTGCAGTGTTACGCACCTCTCCTGCAATTAGATACCTTTTTTACTACAAATATTTTGCGGCTCTGCCGCTTTTAGATTACCATTGATTCGTTGTCTAAAAGATTTTCATCTTAATAAGTCTTTGGGCATTATTTTAATTGAAACTTTTGGATGGAATTAAGTTAAATATTTTTTAATCTCATCGTGATCTCATCATGAACACATCTAGAACTAGTTGGATAATAAGAAGACAATAAGTAAATAATAAGAAGATAATAAGTAGATTATTGGTAATCTTACTTATAAGGTACCAGTAAGATACTAAATAACTACTTATTTAATAATGACTCCAAGATGACTAAAAGCATGGGTTTACTTTAGGGCTTTAATGGAAACCAGAAGATATTGTATTAATCCATTTTAATGGTTGGGATTTTTACTTTCCACCTTAAACAACATTCAGTTATTTAGCGTATTAATACTTTCTAATTGGCACTCATCCAACATTGGAATAACCCCTTCTATCCATGCTTTAAAAATATTATCAGTCTCAATTGTCAGTTTTAACAAAGATAACTCTTTTATTCTTTGCATGGGTAGATTATTTATGCCAATTCTTTAATCAATTCTATATTAATAGTTTATCTTATTTCACTCGGTATACTTCAAAGTAAATACGTGATTTCCCCCATTCATTTTCATTTGAAATTTCAGTGAATTCACGTATTGTTTGGTTTTGTTTAATGGTAGACCTTTGGCTTAGAAATTAAAAACAATAAGAGGGAATAAGGGATCAATTAATCTATTCATATCACATACTCAGATCCCCATCAAATAGCTTAAGTTGTTAGTTAGTTAGTTAGTTAGTTAGTTAGTTAGTTAGTTAGTTAGTTAGTTAGTTGAAAAGTGTATTTACGAGGATGATTATTTTATGAAAGCGAATATGAAAGTTATTTTCAAAATGTCTGTATTACTGTTTTTCTGTTTGAGTTCATTTGCTGGTCTTTCGGGAAATGGAATTCAAAATCCAAAGGATACCTTAAAATCTAAAGTTGCGTCCATCACTGTAATCCGGAAAGATTCTATCCCAAAAAATTCAATCAACATCAATGGCAAGCTAAATTCTGTTTCGATCATCAACGGCCATTCTACCCAAAAGAATTGGGACACCGATGGCAAGCAAATTAAAACTTCCAATGCAATTGAAATCAATGGAGAAGGTAATTCGGTCAACATTCATCAAAATAAGAATGGTGGAAATGTAAACATTCACCAAAACGGCGCGGGTAATAAAGTAAATGTTTCACAATCAAATTCAGAATAATAACAATGGTATG
>Ga0209512_1004693_pt1 | contig 11794 bp, 10 predicted proteins | sample frozenSSSSmetaG_FD_184142 | JGI IMG/M metagenome (GOLD analysis project Ga0209512, IMG submission 184142) | Glacier valley bacterial and archeal communities from Borup Fiord, Nunavut, Canada, to study Microbial Dark Matter (Phase II) -... | ecosystem: Environmental > Aquatic > Freshwater > Ice >... | reverse complement strand
TCCTCCTGATGGTCCGCCAGTCTGAACTCCCTTAAATTTCTTTCCCCCTTTGATTCCTCCGCCAATATCGAAAATGACTTCGCGCAGCGTTGTTCCCATAGGAACTTCAATCAATCCCACATTGTTGATCTTTCCCGCCAATGCAAACACTTTTGTTCCCTTCGATTTTTCGGTTCCTATACTGCTGAACCAATCGGCTCCTTTGAGCAAAATGACGGGAATATTGGCAAATGTCTCGACATTATTAACGTTGGTAGGTTTGTTCCGATACCCTTTTTCGGCCGGGAATGGCGGTTTAACGGTTGGTTCACCGCGTTTCCCTTCCATCGAGTGGATCAGTGCCGTCTCTTCGCCGCAGACAAATGCACCGGCTCCATAACGGAGTTCGACATCGAATCCGAAACCTGAGTCAAGAATATTATCTCCAAGTAAGCCATATTCGCGTGCCTGATCGATGGCAATTCGGAGACGTTTAATCGCGAGCGGATATTCTGCCCGGATGTAGATCAATCCATGGTTTGCGCCGGTACAATAACCGCAGATGGCCATTGCCTCAATTACTGCATGAGGATCGCCCTCGAGAATTGAACGATCCATAAATGCGCCCGGATCACCTTCATCGGCATTGCATACCACATATTTTATTTCGTTCACATTTTTACGCGCAATATCCCATTTTAGACCTGTCGGGAATCCACCTCCGCCGCGACCACGTAAACCGCTCCGTTTGATTTCATCAATCACTGTTTCGGGCGTCATATGCTCCAATGCTTTGGCCAATGCAGCATAACCATTACGGGAAATTGACTCTTCTATATTTTCAGGATTGATAAAACCACAGTTCCTAAGTGCAATACGGAGCTGTTTTTTATAGAAATCCATATGTTTTGAATCATCTATTCCAAGTTGACTTGTAGGATCGACATAGAGCAAGCGTTCTATTTTACGCCCTTTAATTAGGTGCTCTTCAATGATTTCGTTAGCATCCCATGGCGAAACCTGCGTGTAAAAAGTGTTGTCGGGGATGATTTTTACAATCGGTCCTTTTTCACAAAAACCAAAGCAACCGGTCGTTACGACTTTGACCTCTTTTTCAAGGTTATGAAGAATCAGCTCTTTATTAAGATTTTCGACCAATCTGTGGCTTTCGGATGCACGGCAACCTGTACCGCCGCAAACGAGAATGTCATATTTTATTACTGCCATCGATCAGATCCTCCTGTTATTTTGATCAACTTCAATATGATTGATGGGGATGATGCCATCGACAAGTTCCCCTTTTTTAATGTAGCTCTCGATGAGCTCATCCGCCTTTTTATTGTCGACATTTCCAAAAACTACTGGATGCTGTCCGGGAAGCGTAATCTCGACCGTAGGTTCGGCATAACAATAACTCATGCATCCGGTTTGAGTCACTACAGCGTTGATCTGCCTTTTTTTAAGTTCAGAAACAAAAAAATCCATCGTCTCTTTTGCACCCGACGTGATTCCGCAGGTTGACATTGCAACACGGACTTGGACCACACGGTCGGGATGTTCTGAATTCTCGCGGATATTCATGTCCGTTCGCAACGAATCGCGCAGTTTCCGGAGATCATCTAAGGTTTTAATCTTTGCCATATTCGTATAATTGTATAGTATGCAATTAATTGACTATTTTCAGGTCTGTCATATTTGTTTGAATCAACTCCTTGAGCCAAAGGATTACCTCGGGACTATTCATCGGCAATTCATCGAGAATTTCCCGCGCATCGTGGCTACTAAAATGAAAGTTTCCTTCCGCGGTACCTAAGTTCACCACAAAATCAATATCTGAATTTGAAGTTGCAATATTGACAATTACTCCAGCTATATCGCCAATTGGCTGACGGTCGATGTTATTCAATCTGAATAAAGCTTTAACTTCAGTTCCTTTACCCAGTTCACTTTTAATTGTGAACTCACCACCTGTCTGCTCTGCCTGTTGTTTGAACAGGGAGATTCCCATCCCGATTTTGCGTGTTGTTCGTGTCGTAAAAAAAGGATCGGTCACGTTTGCAAGAGTTTCACTATCCATGCCACGTCCGTTGTCAATTACCTGAATCGCAAGAAGATCATCAGCTTCATTGATTGTAATATTCACTTCGATCCGGCTCGCTCCTCCGCTCACCGAATTTTCCATGATATCCAATATATGTAAGCTTAATTCCTTCATTTTGTCATTTTTGAGACGCATGCGATGCTTCTCTATAAGAGATGTTAATTCCTTTTTAATCCTAAAACAGATCTTCCTTCCGAATTCTTCAGCGCAAGTTTTAATTCACTGAATTCGGGACTTTTCATCATCAGCCGGGTACTGAATTTTCCGATTTGATCTATGAAATGAGCATCAGAATCGAAAATCCAGGAATGATTAACTTCCAGTTTATTCTTCCTGAGATATTCATCAGAATAAGAACCGGGTGTTAATTCAAGAGCATCATAATTCAAGCTTTCAGGAAGTATTCCCAATTGGTGGATGATTCCATTTTGCCGGCGATAAATATGCGCCGGAATAAACAGGCCATCCAGACTATGAACAAATAATTCAACCTCATCAATTGAAACTTTCAATCCGGTGATTAAAGAACGTTTTTCTGTGTATAATATATTTTCATTAGAATCGACCACAACCTGATCTCCGAAAATTGATGGTTTATTTTGAATGTCAAGAAGATGCTCGTCTAAAAAAAGCTGAAAAATTTCGACCTGTTCCCATGTCCCGAATAAAGCGAGGCAATGAACTTCTTCTGATGTATTAACTTCTGCTCCTGCGATTACTGCAAGATCCTTCGCCGCTGCATACTCACTGATGATGCGGCACATCATTGTTGAGTTGTGGTCTGTTATGGCAATCATATTCAGACCTTTGCTTAACGCGGCATCTACGATATTTCGGGGCGTCATTTCAAAATCGCCACAGGGCGACAACACCGTGTGAATATGCAGATCTGCCAGAAACTCCTTCATATATTAATTCACTGAGTAATCAGTTGGTAGATTTTCCCCGAAATTTCAAAAGCGTTCTCGTTTGTTCCCAGAATGGGAATCTCTTCGGTCAATGCCTTATCGAGCATCTCATGATCAGGTTTCAATCCTTTAACCAAAAGAACAGCTGCCACATCTTTCAGCGTTGCAATTGCTGCCACATTCCGGTGTGTTTGCAGGGTAATCCATATTTGTCCTTCATCGACGGAACCCATTACATCCGAAAGGAGATCACAAGCATATCCGCCCGTAACTTCAAGATCGGGAACCGTTACCGGAGAATAAACTGTAAGAGAAAGTGTCTTAATTAATTCAATTAGTTTCATATTTCGCTCCTTTTTTATAACAGTCTTTATCGAGACGTGATGCGCCCCAAACTTTTTCGATGATCTTAAATGCGTGATCGTTGCTTAATTTATTGTGCTTTTCCATCTGTCGCTGCATAAAAATGCAGTGCGAAAGATTGGCTTTCTGACTGACAATATCCTCCGCAAGCGCCTGACAGGTAGGTGCGCCACAGGCTCCGCAATCGATTGCCGGGAGGAAGCACATCAACTCTCTTGATTTCTTGAGTTTCTGCATTGCTTTCACCATGTCCTCATCCAGAACGATTGAGCGGGGCTCAATCTTTTGTGGCAAAATAATCCGGTCAAGAAGATAATCTGCTTTATCGGCGAAACTGGTCGCTTTTACATCTGGATTTTCGCGGATCAGCAGTCCATGTTTCCGTGCCCGCTTGTTCAAACGTTCAACCACCAGAAACCTGTTTTCAGCAGTCAGAATTCCTCCTGCACAAGACTCGTCGCACGCACGGAGCTCCAGAAAATCAATATTTGTAACCTCTTCATTTTCTATCTTTTCCAGGAAATCGATCACGTTTTTTATACCATCGACGCACAATGCACGACCTGAAATATTCTTTGCTTCACCGTTTGTGAGACTCCACCTGATCGATTTCTCATCAGGGAGATCGAGCGGTATTTCTACGGAAGGGCTGTCGTCAACAATTTTGCCCTGAAAAATCAAATGATATACTTTATTGAACAGAAAATTCAAATTAATAACACCATCCAGCGCTGAAACCTCTTCACCGACAGGACTCTTGAAAGCGGCTATTTTTGCGGCACAAGGTGTGACGTAGAAAATCCCGGTTTCTTTCGGATCAGCACCTTCTTCCATCAGCTTTTTACGGTAATAAATTGCTGCGATATCAGCAGGGGCAATCAATGGGGCAATATTCCCGACCAATCCAGGAAACCTCACCTGAATCAACCTTACAATCGAGGGGCAGAAGGAAGATATTATAGGTTTTTCGTACTCCAGGGAAGTTACCATCCTGTTAAAGGCACCTTTCAGAATTTCTACGCCTCCTTCAATCTCGTAAACATGTGAAAATCCCAATTGCCTCATTGCAAGGTGTATCTGATCTATCGAAATATTATCGGGAAATTGTCCGAAAAATACACCCGGAACCAGCGCAATACGGTTTTTGAACTTAGTAAGCACCTCGATATTATCGTGCATGACCGAATAAGCGAACGTTGGGCATACCCTGAAACACTCTCCGCAGTCGATGCAACGGTATGGATTTAAAAGTGCCTTACCTTTTACAACACGGATTGCCTGGGTAGGGCATACAGTCATACAGTGCGTACATCCGATGCATTTCTCGTTATCGATCCTAATAGCGTGGTAAAATGAGGGCCTTTCCATGATTATTTGAATTGGACAATAATTTCTAAATGAGTTCCTTCTCCCGGAGTACTTGTAATCTTAAAAATATCTGCATTCAATTCAATATTTGGCAATCCCATTCCGGCGCCAAATCCCATCGAACGAACTTTATCTGAGGCGGTGGAGTACCCTTTTTCCATTGCCTTGCTGATATCTTTAATTCCCGGTCCTTCATCATCAAGTAGCATTTTTACAAAATCGGCAGTAACCTGAATCCTTATTGTTCCTTTTCTGGCATGTGCAACAATGTTGACTTCCGCCTCGTAAAGTGCAATTACAGCTCGTTTAATGATTACAGGATTGACCCCCAATTGCTTCAATACCTTTTTCAGCTGGCTCGAAGCTTGTCCTGCACCTGTGAAGTCACCTCCTGCCACTTTATAATCGAAGTACATCATATTAATAGACAGGATTTAATCCTGTTGAATACAGAATTCCGGAAGCCCTGAACATGGACATGGGAGACTGAATCAAGACGATATTATTTTCCCGCGCGATCTGGCACATCTCAGGCGTTACAATTTTGCCCCTTACGAAGACGATCTGATTAATATCGGCCATTTCTGCCGTACGAATTGTTTGGGTATTACAAAGACCAGTCAGGAAAAGTACATCGGTGCGGTCGAGTGTAAGAACATCACTTAGCAGGTCGGAGGCAAAACCATAGGAAACAGTTCCCGACAGATCGGAATTGTTACAAATGACGTTTCCGTCAAGTAATTCTACAATTTGTGCCAGAGTCAGTTTCTTAATATCCATGTTAAAATCTGAAATTACAATACAAAGATATTAATCGGGCTGATTTAGCAAGATGAAGTTATTCATGTCTGGTTATTCAGAATTGTTCTAAAATAGGTGTTGAAATTTATAGGGGAAGTTAGGGTACGACTGCAATAAAAAGTACATCTATGACTAAAAAGCTAACAAAAACAAGACATGATAAATCCCGGTTTGAGTATTGAGTCAAACCGGGATTCATAAGCATAAAAAGGAGGGAAAAACTTTATTATTTCTGATATGCCTCGATCACTTTTTTAACCGATCCATGTATCAATAATAACCTTCTTGCTTCGTCTGCTGGTATATTAATCTCATCAACAATCATTTGAGTTCCACGCTCAATTAATTTCTTATTGGTGAGCTGCATATTGACCATTTTATTCCCTTTCACCCTTCCTAGTTTAATCATAATGGAAGTAGTGATCATATTAAGAATCATCTTTTGGGCTGTTCCGGCTTTAAGCCTGGTGCTGCCCGTTACAAACTCAGGCCCAACAATCGCTTCTATCGGGAACTCAGTGACTTTGGCAATTTCACTCCCGGGATTGCAGGTAATGCAACCGGTAAGAATTCCGTTCTCGCGGGCATGCGTGATTCCTCCGATTACGTAAGGAGTTGTGCCTGATGCGGCAATACCGATTACGACATCATTTTTATTGATATTGAAACCCTGAAGTGAAGCCCATGCTTTGTTTGGATCGTCTTCTGCCGCTTCTACTGATTTTCGCAACGCAACATCACCGCCTGCAATTAAACCAATCACCATACTCTCAGGAACGCCAAATGTGGGCGGAATTTCGGAGGCATCCAAAACGCCAAGTCTTCCGCTTGTCCCGGCTCCAAGATAAAAGACCCGTCCCCCTTTTTTCATCCTGATTTCAATTTGTTCCACCAAATTTTTTATCTGCGGAAGCGCCTGCTTTACAGCAATATGAACCTTTGAATCTTCTTCGTTAATGTGTGTCAGCAACTCTTCAATCGACATTTTATCAAGATTATCAAAATTCGACGGGGATTCTGTAACGCTGGTTTTTCTATTGGTTGTTGATTTCATGAGGGATATTTTTTGATTGTTCTACCTTCTGTTATAGTCAAAAAAATTACTTTTAAATAAAATATAACCACTTAGTTGTTTAATAACTATGGGAATGAATATTTAAATTGAAATTTTGCTGTTATGATATTTTATAAGACCGTTCATCGGGGCACGTTCAATATTGCCCAATACAAGATGCTGTTCTTCAATTGCTTTTCGAAGTTGAACTTCAAAATGAAATGCGATACTACCTGTAAAATGAATTGGCGTCCTTTTAATACCTGGATATTGCAGTAAATTCCGCGTCACAAACTCGCGAAAACTTGAAACAACTATATTCTCAATTTCAGGATGATTGATGTTCTTGGACAGAAATTTGGTGTAATTGGCCAGGTAACGGCTCGGAAAAGGTTTCTTGTATACGTTTTCGAGGATCTCTGCTGCAGTTGTTTGATAAGTCTCAAAGAATTCATTGATCAGTATTTGAGGCAATTGTTTCTTTAAAATATCACCAACGAGTTTTTTTCCCAATACTGCTCCACTACCTTCATCGCCAAGGATAAACCCAAGCGGTGACACATTAGCTTCGATTTCACTTCCATTATAATAGCATGAATTTGAACCCGTTCCTAAAATACAGGCCACACCTGGCTGATCCTGACACAATGAATGGGCAGCAGCCAGAAGATCACTTCCTATAAAGATGTTTGAAGTTTCAAATATTTGCAATAATGATTTTCTGACAATATCCTGCTTTTCCAGATTAATGCATCCGGCACCATAAAAGTAGATAGCATCAAATTTTTTGGCTGCTGTAAACTCCCTTTGCAATATCGATGTGATATTTTCCGCTTCCTGATAAAAAGGATTTATTCCCGGGGTTATCAAAGATTCAGTGGTTCCATTATCTGTTATTATACACCATTCTGTTTTGGTAGTGCCGCTGTCTGCAATTAAGATCATTCGTCTGTAATATATTTGTGTTTTATAACATGTATGACAAAAGTACAAATTTTTTAAAAATTAGTTCTATTTTTGATGAGTATTTTTAAAAGCTTATTGATGAAGAAATTTAGTCGACTCCACATAGGCGTTATCACAATGATCCTTTCATTTATTCCGTTTTTTGGTTTTTCGCAAACAATTAATCGTTCGCGGGTGATCATCAAAACCGAAAAACGTTTCCAAAAATTGGGGAACCCAATTCCAGGTTGGTCGCATGTGGGGCGCATTCGATTTGACTCCCTTTCAGTTCTACCTGACAGACATATTGTCCAGGTTTATTTCACCGCTCCCCTTTCATATATACCCGTTAGGGAGAATGAAGTTGCACTTGTCGAAAACTCGGTCAGAGAAGCGCTGGGGCGTAAATTCAGAAACTATGCGATTGAAATTTATACCGATCACCTTTTATTAAAAGAGTTAGTTCCCAATTCATTCCGGACGACAATTCCCATCAATCAAAACAGAATTTCAGGAGACAAATCTAATAGAATTCCTGTTGTACAGCAATCAGGTAAAGACAAACCTATATCGGGCCTATATAACAACAATATAGCAGTATGGGACAGCCATGGATGGTATTATGAGTCGAAGCTCGACAGATGGGAGTGGCAGCGAGCCCGGTTATTCGGTACCGTCGAAGATATGTCAACCATGAGCTTTGTTTTGCCTTACCTTGTTCCGATGCTGGAAAACAGCGGAGCGAACGTTTTTCTGCCCCGCGAACGCGATTGGCAGTCGCAAGCGGTAATTGTTGATAATGACAAGTCCACACCGGGTTCCGAATTGTATATTTCGGATGGAATAGCAGCAGAACAGATAGTTAAAGGTTTTATACTGAAAGACACCTTGTTTTCTGGCGACAATCCGTTTCAGTTGGGAACCTCGCTCCGGTTTATGAGTTTGAAGGATAATAATAAGCTGATCAAATATATCCCTTCTTTTGAAGAAAAGGGACGGTATTCTGTATCTGTAACCTACCAAAGCGATGATGCTTCCTCATCAGAAGTGAAGTATTCCGTATATCATGCTGGCGGAAAGACTGATTTTTTGGTGAATCAAAAAATTGGTGGCGGAACATGGATATACCTCGGGACATTCGACTTTCTCATGGGGAAAAATCCGGAAGTAGGAATGGTTACGATAAGCAGTGCAAGCGAACAAGCTGGCTTTATTTCAGCAGATGCGGTGAAGTTCGGTGGAGGAATGGGAAATGTCGCCCGTCGTCCGGCAGAAGAAGCATTGCAGAATAAGAAGTCGCTGGCTGAAAAGAACACAGAAAATGAGACATTAAAAATCAATCCACAATTATTTGACTATAAGTTAAGCGGTAAGCCAGGTTACCTCGAAGGCGCAAGATACTATCTGCAAAGTGCAGGTTTTCCGGATACACTTACGTACAATCTGAATAAAAACAGAAACGATTACAACGATGATTATCAGTCGCGTGGTAAATGGGTTAATTATCTGATGGGCGATCGGAATATCTCAGATAAAGAAGCTGATCACGATGGTATGAAGATCCCGATTGATCTTGCCTTTGCCTTTCATACCGACGCAGGCGTAACTCCAAACGATTCAATCATAGGAACACTGGGCATCTACAGTACAACGGCCAATAATGGTCTTTTTCCAAATGGAAAATCACGATTGGCCAGCCGCGACTTAACGGATATAATACAAACGCAATTGGTTGATGATATCCGGCAGATCTATAATCCGCAATGGACCAGACGAGGACTATGGGACAAGCAATACTCCGAAGCATGGCGGCCAAATGTTCCGACCATGTTGCTCGAACTGTTTTCGCATCAGAATATTGCAGATATGAAATTTGGTTTGGATCCCCGATTCCGGTTTGATGTGAGTCGTGCTATTTATAAGGGGATGTTAAGATTTCAGTCGGTTCAGGAACATCGCCCATTTATTGTTCAGCCGATGCCCGTTGATCATTTTTCGATTAAAAATTTAGGGGATAACTCCGTTAGATTAAGTTGGAGAGTTGTTAATGACCCGCTTGAGCCAAGTGCAAAGCCTGACAGATTCAAAGTTTATCAAAGAATAAATGACAATGGATTTGACAATGGTGTTGTTGTAGAAGATACCACCCTTGTTTTAAAGCTTGATCAATATGACAAAATTTACAGTTTCAAAGTTACAGCATTGAATAAAGGAGGTGAAAGCTTTTCCGGCGAGACCCTTTCTGTTGGACTAAAGGGCAATAGCAAAGGCAATATGCTGGTTGTAAATGGTTTTGATCGTATTTGTGGCCCGGCTATTTTTGATAACGGAGTCACCGCCGGCGTTGCCTGGTGGAAAGATCAGGGTGTTGCCGATCGATTGGATATCAGTTTTGTAGGAGTTCAATATGATTTTGATCGAAAATCCGAGTGGCTCGATGACGATAGTCCAGGTTGGGGAGCGAGCTACGGCGATATGGAAGGAAAAGTAATTCCCGGTAACAGTTTTGATTATCCTATTATCCATGGAAAGGCGATTATGGCTGCCGGCTATTCATTTGTCTCGACAAGTGATGAGGTTTTTAGTGAACCCACATTCGATATTTCTCCCTATTTTGCAACAGATCTTATTTTGGGTGAAGAGCGGTCAACACCAAGCTTAAAAGATACGATGTTAGTCGATTACAAAATTTATACACCTGCTATGAAGTCAAAGATTTCGGAACTGACAGAAAACGGGAGTAAACTTTTTATATCAGGCGCTTACATCGGATCTGAATTTGGCGAAAGCAACGACTCGATTACTGCCAAATTTGCAAAAGACGTTTTGCATTTTACCTGGCGAACCGGACATGCATCAAAAGGTGGTTCCTTTTATACAACCGATTATGCACGAAAATGGATGAAAGGAAAATGGAATTTCAATACTGCATATAATCCGGAAATCTATACAGTGGAAGCTCCGGACGGGATTGAGCCTGTTGGGAAAAACGCCATCACTGCACTGCGTTATGGCGAAAATAATGTAAGTGCCGGCGTTGTGTTCGATGGCAAATACAAAATTGTTGCAATTGGGTTACCGTTCGAGTCAATCACAGATCCAACTGACCGTATAATACTTATGCAACAAATCATCCATTTTTTTGAAATAAAGTAGTTCAATTAAAAATATTAAAAATGAAAAATCTGATCACTTGTTTTTTTTCAATTCAGTATGGAATTGAATTTGAACCAACGCTCAAAACATTAAGAGATTCGGGAGTCGTAGAAAAGATTGTTTTGATCGGCGATATGGAATATTCCGCTGAAGGAGCTGACATCGTCAAAATATCAATGGATAATTTCAGTTCTACAAAGGCAATAAAGGCGTTTGCGAAAAATGTATCGACTCCATTCACATTGCTTTACACCAAAACTTTGCCGCTTGATCTCGGACAAAATGCATTGCGTCGAATGATGCAGGCGTCCAACAGCAGTCGTGCAGGAATGGTATATTCAGACTACTTCGAGCAGAAAGATGGCGCTTTAAAACCTCACCCAGTAATTGAATACCAGGATGGCAGCCTGCGCGATGATTTCGACTTCGGATCTTTATTGCTTTTCCGTACTGACGCGTTTGTTGATGCCGCGCAACGTATGGATGAGGAATTTGAACTTGCCGGTTTATACGATCTTCGGTTGAAGGTATCGCAAAATTACAGACTGGTTCATCTGCCCGAATTGCTTTATACTGAACTCGAATTGGATACCCGCAAATCGGGGGAGAAAATGTTCGACTACGTTGATCCACGTAACCGTTTCAAACAGACTGAGATGGAGAAAGCCTGCACCGCCCATTTGAAAGCAGTTGGTGCCTGGTTAGCTCCCAAATTCCAGGAGATTGCATTCTCAGCTGGTAATTTTAAATATGAAGCATCTGTAATTATCCCTGTGTGGAATCGCGCCAAAACAATAAGTCATGCAATAAAATCGGTATTAAGTCAGGAGGTAGACTTTAAATTCAACCTGATCATTGTCGACAATTATTCCACCGATGGAACGACAGAGATTGTCAAATCATTTGCGGATTCTGACGATCGTATTGTTCATGTGATTCCTCAGCGTAAAGATCTTGGAATCGGGGGTTGCTGGAATGAAGCAATCAACCATCCAGATTGCGGAAAGTTTGCCATCCAATTGGACAGTGATGATTTGTATATTGACAACACCGTTATTCAGCGCGTTGTGGCTTCATTCTACCATCAGAACTGCGCGATGGTAGTAGGCTCCTATAAAA
>Ga0209512_1004689_pt1 | contig 11807 bp, 5 predicted proteins | sample frozenSSSSmetaG_FD_184142 | JGI IMG/M metagenome (GOLD analysis project Ga0209512, IMG submission 184142) | Glacier valley bacterial and archeal communities from Borup Fiord, Nunavut, Canada, to study Microbial Dark Matter (Phase II) -... | ecosystem: Environmental > Aquatic > Freshwater > Ice >... | reverse complement strand
CAGTATTAAATGAAAAACAATTACAACGGCAATGCCTGTTAGGTGCTTACCCGGCTGTCGTTGTTGTTCTGCGTAACCCATGCAGTCTCCTCCGAAATCTCGCTTCTTACATGAGCGAGGGTCTTGGCTTTAAAAATTAAGACGAGAAGTATATATCGTAATGGTTGGATGTGCAGCAACCCGCTTGAAACGGCTGCGGCTAAAAATAAAACAACCATGAACCCTATAAAAACGCGCCGACGTATTTCGTTGCTGCTTTCCTTTATCCCTTAGCTACTGTAAACGAAACCCCTCAATAGAAGCAATAATGGCGCCAGAGAAATTTTATATGTATTCATTATGGCGCCATGCTTAACTCAAAAACATCGATTAATAATAGTTTGAAACAAAATGTAGCGCTACCGTGATTTTCCTACACGAGTTAAGTGCTATCGCTTACGCATCCTTCGTTTATATGCATACAAAATATTGACTCGTTCTATGCTTCCACAAAACATAGAGGTGCGTATGCTGGTGCAGCAAGGTATGACCAAGCTATATAGCGGTTATGTCCAAGCAACGCTTGCGTCATTCGAGAAAACTATCGCGGTGGGTCAAGCAGACGCACCCATTTTTTGTTTGTATTCGAAAAGCTCGCAGATAACAGGGCTTTAAATTTTCCTGTCCGTTTGCTCAGCTAACCGACGCCGAGTGTAATACTTAAACGCAACTAAAATTTTCGTCAGATCGTAATGTAACCAGACGAAAAAAAACCGCAGGGTCTCCCCTGCGGTTTCATAACAATGAACCTCTAAACCGAGGTTAATTTTTATGTCTTTAGAAGAACTTGTAAGTGACGGTGCCATAAACAAAACGACCACGTGGGTCGTACTGGTAAATGTCATAGCCAGCTTGGAACTGTGAGCCATTGTTGATAAACAGCGGTGGGTTCTTGTCAGCCAGGTTACGCACGCCCAGCGCAAGCTTCAGGTTTTTGATACCGTTAAAGGATGCGACCAAATCAAAAATGCTTTGACTAGACACAAAGTGCTGATTGCCGTCCAGGTCTTGCGCTGTTTCGTAGCCTTTATAGAACCGCTGCGTTAACGTTGCTGACCATGGGCCATAGGTATAGCCGGCACTTAGGTTATGCTTCCACTTCAAGATCACACCAGTTCCGGCCGCAACCAAGGGTGAACCGTCAGGCCGTACAATCGTGCCTACGCTTTTTTCCAGCTCGCCACTCGCGTTTATCAAATCATACTTGCTGGTATAGGTGCCATTCAAACCAACATCAACGCGACCGCCGCCGATGTTCTCACGCCACCTGAGGTCGATATCAACACCGCGGGTCTCAAGCTGGCTCACGTTACCGGCCAACTGTCGAATCAGTGTGATCTCGTCTGCGCCGTTTACGTCAACCAGAGACGAATAGCCTGGCGCGCCTCGGCGAAATCCGGATGCGATTTCCTGGGCTGACGGCGATGCAATCAAACCCTTAATTTTGATATTGAAAAAATCGAAGCTGGCGGTAATGGACTTGATCGGCGACAAAACAATGCCGAATCCATATTGATCCGACTTTTCAGGCCTGAGATTCGGGTTGCCACCGGCTATCGAGGTCACCTGAATTTGGCCATTGCCCGGAAACTTCGGGTCAACGAACTGCTCGGACGTATTGATTTGCTGCGGTGTGTACAAAGCCGGCAGCGAAGGTGCCTTGAAACCGGTACCGACTGAGCCGCGAACTAACAATGCGCTAAATGGCTGGTAGCGCCCGCTAGCCTTGTAATTCACCGTTTTGCCGAAGTCATTGTAGCTATCCTGGCGAACCGCAAACGTACCTTCGAGCTGCTTGGTAAATGGCATGTTGGCTTCTGCAAACATCGCCCAAACGGTGCGTCGTGCGCTGACGGCTGTGATGGCACCGCCAAGACCAATGACGTCACCAGACAGCGTTGCGGCCGATGGCGTGAGAGAGTAATCCTCGTTTCGCGCCTGAACACCGGCGGCGATATCGAGAGATCCGCCACCTAGCTGGAATGCAGAACCAACTACCTTGGCATCAAAGCCTTCGTTCTTCGACTTTGAACCAATTGTTGGTCCTTTATACTTGGCACCGTCAAGCAACTTGGCAAGCTCGGGTGATTGCACGCCACCAGGAGCCCATGGGTTCCAATTGTTGGCCGGGTTGTTGATAACCTTGGTCAGTTCAAAAATGGACGCAAAGCCATTTATTACGTTGCCTTTGGTCTCGCTATTGTTAAGCGTATAAGCGACATCATATTCGAGGTTGCCTGCCGTACCTTTGGCACCGACTACGATGCGGTCTTGGGTGGCAATGTCGTTGGTGGTGCGCGGGCCGACCAGGAAAGTACGTTGTGATACACCCAGCGGCTGGCCAACCATGGCGCCGAGGCCGATTGACGTCAAATAATTAGCGGCAAACGCATAATTAGGATTCGAGGGATAAATGATCAACTCAGGATCAACACCGGAGCCCGCAAAACGTGAATTGCCGGCGTAGAATGCCTGGCGCAACGGCGCCGGTTGAATCCGGTTGGTAAACTCATTGCGCGAATAGAGACCCTCGGCAAAAAGCTCAGTGGTTTCATTCAATTTGAATCTAAAGTTGCCAGTCGCACCCTGATAGTCGCGCTTAGGTATCATGCTCACAAATGGGCCTGTGTCGAATGTGCAATTCGGCGCTGTTTTCGTGGTACCTGGCGAACCAACACTAAAGCCTTTTCCGGGACGCGGAACCATGAGGATAGATGCGCAATCGCCTTTGGCCGCACTCGGATTGCCATAACCGGAGCCAGTAATACCGAATGGATTGGCAAGCGAACGACCATTGGTACCCGGACCTAACAGACTACCGCCACCGGGAAACTGCCAAACGCCTTCAATGCGGCCTGTTTCAGTTGCGCCACCTCGGTAGAACGGCACATTTGTGTCTGATTTAGCATAGTCACGCGAGGCACCGAGCAAGTCGCCTTCCTTCTCAAAGGCACCAGACACGGTGATAGCGAAGCGATCTTTGTCGTAGTCGCCATAGCCGGCCACAACGCCGTATTTTTCGTTTTTAGCACCACCACCACGGGTTGGCTCACCGTAGGTTGCGGATAGCTCCAAGCCTTTATAGTCCTTGCGCAAGATGAAGTTGATCACGCCGGCGATAGCATCGCTGCCATACACACCAGACGCGCCATCTTGCAACACTTCCACGCGGTCAATCGCACCCAGAGGAATGGCGTTGATATTCACGCTCGCACCATTACCTGCGAACACCGCTAGGCGGCGACCGTTGACCAGTACCAAAGTCTTGTCCGAGCCAAGGCCGCGTAAAGATACGGAAGACTGACCATAAGTCGACAAGCCCGATTGTGCCGCGTTGACCACATTACCAGCCGAGGAAACTGACGTGATCTGGGCCAGCAAATCTTCGGTTGATTGGACGCCGCTTTTTTCAATATCGGCGCGGGTGACTACCGTTACGGGCAATGCGCCTTCACCTTCGAGCCGCTTAATGCTCGAACCGGTAATTTCAATTTTATCGATTACTTGGGGTGCTGGCACGGCGGTTTGTGCGTTTGCCAAGATGGCGGTTGCTCCGAATGCAATCGAGAGCGCTTGAACTATCGCAAAAGATAGCGGTTTCATTTTGAGTTTCATTGCTGGACTCCTGTCGTCAACGTTGAAATTAGGGTGCCAAGGGTGTTTTGATACATGTGCCGCCAATTCAAACTGCGGATTGGATGTTGGTTTTGAGATGATGCATAGCAACAAAACAACATAAAAAAATGTGCTTTGCAACAAACTCGCACAGTACCGAAAGAATACCCGCAAAAAATAGTTTGCTAGCCTTATTACATGGTTTTGTCACCGTTTTGTTGTGAAATTGCAACAATGTTATGAAAGTATTATTTTTGGCTGGAATATCGTTAATTGGGCGTGGCTTTGATACCGGTAGATGAAGGCTAAACTCATTTTTTAGGGTTTTTTCACATAATCCGGATTCGGCTCGTAAAGGATCAAAAGGGGATTTATGTGGAGGTCGCGATGCAGGACGCTTTAAAACTTAAAAACCTTAAAACCTGTTAATGAAGTTGCTAAAAATAGGCAAAAAAATAAGGCCCGAAGGCCCTATTTTTTAATGCTTTTTACTGCTACTAAAGATTTAGTAGAACGTGTAATTGGCACCCAGTACAAAGTTCATACCCGTTGGCTGATACCAAGCCGTGTTGAATGGACGAGCAATCGGATCTGCTGAAGGTTTTTGGTTGGTAATATTACGAACCGTTGCAGATAGACGCAGGTTTTTAATACCGCGATACTCTGTGCCCAAGTCAAACGTAATGTATTCGCTGACGGTACAGAAACCAACATAGGTGCCGGCAGGATTGCCGCAGTCTCGTATATCTGCAAGAGCGGCAGGAGTAAGGCCACTTTCAGGGTTTGAATAAGGCTTGAACGAACTCAGGTAATTCATAGTGCCTGTTGAGGTCCAGTTACCCAGCTCCCAAGTGGTTCTGAACTGCGCTCTAAATTCAGGCGCGTTGCGGAAGCCGTTGTAGCTAATGACGGGCGCACCCGCTACGCCTGAACTACGCTGTTCAAAATATTGCGTAGCATTCAAGTTAAAGGTGAGACGGCCCATTTCAGCCAAATTCATCTTGTAGCGTGCATCAACATCCAAACCTTTAACGCGGGTTTCACCCAGATTATTAAAACCGGTGCTGACATACAAAACAGCGCCTGGATCGTTTGGAACGGTTGGGCTTGTGTTGGTCGGGTCACGAACAATACGGCCAGCATACCGTGGATCCAAGGAGCCTTCATTATTCAAAATGTCGGTCAGCGACAGGAATGAAATTTCATTTCTGCGCGAGATCGCAAAGTAATCAACACTAATGCTTGATTCATTGCTGGGTTCCCAGACAAAGCCGGCGCTGTAAGTTTCGGCTTTTTCAGGGCGAACTAACGGATTTGCGACAATCAAACCCGGAATTGATATACCACAACCAATGGTATAGGTAGGACGCAAACAACGGCGTGGATCATCCACTCCGTTGAAGAATCCCGATGTGGTTGATTGGGTAATTTCAGTCAACGATGGCGCTCTGAAGCCGCGCGCAAAGCTGGTGCGCAGTTTGAAGTTCGGCAGTGCTGCCCATGATGCAGCCAACTTAGGCGTCAATGAATTTCCATAATCCGAATAGCGGTCATAGCGGACGGCAGCTTGAACTTCAACGTTTTTGATAACGGGCAACACCAACTCACCGAAAACCGTTGAAACATCGCGCGAGCCATCGGCTGACGCAACACCCCGTCCAAAAATACCACCAACCAATTTCAGCGCATCGGGCTTCACGACACGATCTTCACGACGGAACTCAGCACCCACCGCGACAGAAGCTGCGCCACCAGGCAGAGTGCCTATTTCGCCAGATCCCTTAACATCGAAAATGGTGAAAGAAGATCTTGCATTGTCTTTGGCATTTACACGCAGGTCGGAAGGTTTAATCGCGCCTGCTTCCGGTGTGCCGAAGTTAAAACCACCACCGGTAATACCCGCCACCAACGCAGAGTAGCGAATGGCGTTGTAGTTGGTAGTATCTTGCTCGGTACGGTTATACAGAATGCCTGCCGACACATCGAATGTGCCTACCACGGTTGATCCGCCAACGACGACACGAGTGGTTTTACTTAGCACATCGTTATCCTGATTACCCACAGAATCCAGGCGGCCACGGAATAAAGTGGCGCGATTAAAGGGATTATTCGGATGACCAATAGGCAAGGCAGTAGGCGATGGATTCAAGCGGCCTGTTGAAGGGTCGAAGGTAGCACCGGTGCCGCTACCAACTATTTGCGGGAGCCCTTTGAAATAGGTTTTATTTTCAACGTAGCTGCCTTCAGCAAATACCTGAGTGTTGGCGGTCAGCTCATAAGTGCCGCGACCAAAAATACTGTTACGTTCAGCTTTTGGCACGATCTCGGCGCGCGTTGTGTTGTCGTATACGCAAGCCGTACCTCCACTGCCACCAGTGATGTTGAAACCGTTATAGAGGTTTGAGACTACGCTACCTGCGGGACACGCTGCGCCGGCAGCTGAGATGCGCTGCCCGGTTGCATTGGTCAGGTATGTCAATAGTGGATGGAATGCGGAGCTAACCAATAGTGTTCCATACGCGCTACGAATCGCCGGGGCCATCAAATAATCGACAACATCTCTCGCTAGCACCGATTTTTGGCGATAGACCTCAACGTTACCAAACACATTGAATTTATCTTTGGCCAAATCGCCGATGCCGAATGAAGTGTTGTAAGTGGTATTGCCAAACTGATTATTCTTATTGGCGGCAGTGGTTACACCTAGTTGCAGGCCTTTATAATCTTTGCGCAGGATGATGTTGATAACGCCTGCAATGGCCTCGGAGCCGTAAATAGCGGAAGCGCCATCTTTCAGAATTTCGATGCGTTCAATGGCATCAATGGGAATTGCATTCAGGTTAACTGCACCAGCCTGACCAAAGTTTGGATCAGCTAAACCATACGGCGCTACACGACGGCCATTCAGCAACACAAGTGTGCCCGACGAACCCAGGCCGCGCAACGAAGCGGATGCAGCACCTGCCGAGAAACTGCCTGAGCCGCTTAGTTCAGTCAAACCACCGGCTGCATTGCTAGGCAATTCACGCAATAGCTGTGTAACAGTAGTTTGGCCAGAACGACGAATTTCTTCTGCCGTAATGATCTGAATCGGCGATGCTGTTTCAGCATCTACACGCTTAATATTTGAACCAGTAACTTCAATTTTTTCGATTTTCTGCGGCGCGGTGGGTGCTGGTGTTTGCGCGGAAGCAACAGTGGCGAACATCGCGCTTACGCTGATAGCAGAAAGCACGGCCAGTGGTAAAGACTTCATTTTGCTGTAAGTTTTTGGGTTGGTCATATAGGCCTTTTAAGAGTTACAAAATTGAACATCACGCATAATTCGCCGCCAATGTGTTTTCGTCGAACGTGCAAAGTGCTAAACCCAGAAATACTATCGTGACATTGTCATGATAGCTACACATATTGCTACTTTGTGTCGTTTTTACAACAGTTCGTCATGTTGTTATAGCGGTTGGTTTGGGGGCCATGAAAAAGGGCGAGGCTAAAAGGGGCAAGGTAAAGAATTGGGAAACTGTTGCCGAAAGTTATTTGCGTTATTTTCTGGAATTTAATGTCGACAAGCAATTTGAGCTTGGTTGTCCCTGGTGGTGGCACGGAAAAAACGCAATAAGTTTGCAATAAGGGCGCGACAGGTAAGCGTTGTTTCTTCTTTTTCGTGCGCGTGATATACTTTATTGTTGTTGCGCTGGGTCTGCTGGACTTTTGTGTATTGCAGTCATGTTTGATCCGCATTAATCGTATTGATATAAAAATAAAGGCCCTCGCGGCCTGGTTGTGGGCCTTGTGCCCATTTTTTATTTGTGTTTTCAGTTTTGACGATGGCACGCGCCTTTTTAATTATTTTACTTTATGCGCTTTTGTCGTCTGTGATGTTATCCAATCAAGTGCTGATGCGTCTTGATGAAACCAGGTCTGAGGGCAAATGACGACTGATATTGCGGCAATAGTGGGCGCGGCGGTGAAAGGTCTTGGCTTTGAGCTGGTGGACTTTGAGCGTGCCGGCGGCGGCATGATGCGAATTTTTATAGATAAGCCGAATGGTATTTCGGTTGAAAATTGTGCGGATGTCAGCAATCATCTGACGCGTTTGTTTGCTGTAGAGAATATAGATTATTCGCGTTTGGAAGTGTCAAGCCCAGGGCTGGATCGCCCACTGAAGAGCCTGGATGATTTCAGGCGTTTTTCTGGGTTGCCCGTAAAGGTGCGGCTCAACACCACAGTGGATAGCCGCAAGCGCTTTGACGGCTTGGTAGAACGCGTTGAAGGTGAAGCCATTACTTTCAAGTTATTAGTTGACGTTATCGCGTCATCCAAGGTTAAAACAGTAAAGCGCAGTAATGCCAAAAGCAAAACGGATCTTATTCATGCCGGTCGTACTGATGGCGATGTTGTTGAAGAAAAGCGAATTACTGTCATGTTGGATGATATTGATCGGGCAAGATTAATCCCTGATGTTTGAAATGCCGTCCCCCCCAAGAATTTGTAGTCGGAGAAAAAAATGAGTCGTGAAATTTTATTGCTGGTGGATGCCTTGGCCCGTGAAAAAAGCGTGCCGCGCGAAACCATTTTTATTGCGCTTGAGATGGCTTTGGCATCGGCTACCAAGAAGAGGCTCGACGATAAATTTTTGCAGGAAGAAGCTGAAGTCCGGGTGGAAATTGATCGTCAAACCGGTGAGTACCATGCGTTTCGTCGCTGGACAGTCGTGCCGGATGAAGAACATGAAGAGCCTGCGCGTCAAATCGCCATTACCGACGCGCCAGAACGAGGCGAAGGCCTGGTGCTCGGCGATGTGATTGAAGAACCTATGGATGCGGTTGACTTTGGCCGTATTGGTGCACAAACGGCCAAGCAGGTTATTCTGCAAAAAATTCGCGATGCAGAACGCGAACAAATTCTCAACGATTTTCTGGCGCGCGATGAGCAACTCGTGACTGGTACGATTAAGCGTATCGAGCGGGGCAATGTGATCGTTGAGTCAGGTCGTATCGAAGCGTTGCTGCCGCGAGACCAAACCATTCCCAAAGAGAACCTGCGGGTTGGCGATCGTGTCCGTGCGTTCCTGCTTAAAGTTGATCGTACTTTGCGCGGCCCGCAGCTGGTCCTGTCGCGTATTACGCCTGATTTCATAAAAGTGCTGTTTGAGCTGGAAGTGCCTGAAATTGAAGAAGGCTTGCTGGAAATCAAAGCCGCCGCACGTGATCCTGGCATGCGCGCCAAGATCGCAGTTAAGTCGAACGATCCCCGGGTTGATCCGATCGGTACCTGCGTCGGTATGCGTGGCTCACGCGTTCAAGCGGTTACCGGTGAATTGGCAGGCGAGCGAGTCGACATTATTTTATGGTCGGCTGATCCTGCGCAGTTTGTGATTAATGCGCTAGCGCCTGCGGAGGTTTCTTCAATCATTGTCGATGAAGAAAAGCATGCAATGGATGTCGTGGTTGATGAAGAGCAGCTAGCTCAGGCAATTGGTCGGGGTGGTCAAAACGTGCGTCTGGCATCAGAGTTGACCGGTTGGCAATTGAATATCATGACCGAAGTCGACGCTGATCAGAAGCGTGAATCAGAAAACACCTCCATACAGCAGCTATTTATGGCGAAGCTGGATGTCGATGAAGATGTTGCGCAGATTTTGATTGATGAGGGCTTCAGCAATCTTGAAGAGGTGGCGTATGTGCCGCTCGCCGAAATGCTTGAAATCGAAGCCTTCGACGAAGACACGGTAAACGAACTGCGTCGTCGCGCGCGTGATGCCTTGGTGACGGACGCAATCAAGAGCGAAGAGACGATGGAAACTGCCGCTGATGACCTCGCTGCAATGGAAGGCATGGATGCCGACACGGCCCATACTTTGGCGACCAAGGGGGTTCGTACTATGGATGACCTGGCCGATTTGGCGATTGATGAATTGACTGAAATAACTGGTATGGACGTGGATCGCGCCAAACAATTGATTATGACTGCGCGTGCGCCATGGTTTGCCGAGAAACCGGTTGAAGATGCTGGTGTTGATAAAGCTGGCCATGAAAAGCCGGTAGCTGACGCAGCCTAGTTTCGCCGCAGATCTGATGTATGTATTACCCGCAACGCCCGTAGCAGCAATCTTAAAGAAATAGGTACTAAATGGCTCAAACGACAGTTGCTCAATTTGCGAAAGAATTAAAGCTCACCGAGGAGATGCTGCTAGAGCAGCTCACGGCTGCGGGCGTTACGATTATATCCGTTGAAGACAAGCTTGCCGAAGACGATAAATCCCGGCTGTTAACCTATCTGCAAAACCAACACGGACATAAAGAAGAAAAGAAAAAAATTACGCTTACCCGCAAACAGACATCCGAAATTAAAAAATCAGATGCGACGGGTAAGGCACGCACAATTCAGGTTGAGGTTCGCAAGAAACGCACATTTCTGAAGATCGATAAAGCAGAACCAGCAGAAGTTATCGAAAAACCAGTAGAGCCTGCGCCGCCCATTATTAACGAAGATGAACTCGCCAAACGACGCGCTGAGGAAGATCGCCAGACAACGCTGCTGGCCAAGCAGGCGGAGCAAAAAGCGCAGCTTGCACCCAAGCGTCGCAGTAAAAAAGTAGAGGCTGATGAAGCCAAAGAAGCTGCCGATGCGGCAGAGGCCGCCGATATTGCGGCGGAAGAGAAAGCACAAAAAACGGTTAAGCGTGGCAAGATCGCCGATGTTGATGCAGCTTCGTCGACTGCGCTCGTTAAGCCTGCTACGACACCTGCGGTTATGTTGGACACATCCAACCGTCCGCGAATCGGCGAACGGGTCGTGCTTAAAAAGGATCCACCGCCAGCGAGTGAAGGCACATTACACCGCCCATCCGCGAAACCCGGCGAAAAAGATGCCAAAACGGCTGATAAAAAAAGCGTCAAGAAAGTTGTTAAGCCTGCCGCAACATCGTGGACTGACGATGCCAATAAACGCCGCGCAATCAAAACCCGCGGGGATGCTTCTGGCGGTCGTGACGGATGGCGTAGCCGCAAGGCCAAGGCACATCAGGACGGCACCAATGAGGAAACTAATTTCCAGGCGCCGACTGAACCCATTATTCGGGAAATTTTAGTGCCCGAAACGATTACCGTTGGTGAGCTGGCCCAGAAAATGGCGGTCAAAGCAGCTGAGCTCATCAAGATTATGATGAAAATGGGCTCAATGGTGACCATCAACCAAGTGCTTGATCAAGAAACAGCGATGATTTTGGTGGCAGAAATGGGCCACACCTCCAAGGCTGCAAAAGCAGATGATCCGGAAGCTTATCTGGTCGATGAGGGTGCTCATCCCGATGCGGTGGCCGAAACACGTCCGCCCGTGGTGACGATTATGGGGCACGTGGATCACGGTAAAACCTCCTTGTTGGATACCATTCGTAAAGCTCGCGTGGCATCCAGTGAAGCGGGGGGCATAACCCAACACATCGGCGCTTATCACGTAGAAACCCCGAAGGGTGTTATTACATTCCTTGATACGCCGGGTCATGAGGCGTTTACCGCCATGCGCGCGCGCGGTTCGCAAACAACCGATTTGGTGGTGCTGGTCGTTGCGGCTGATGATGGTGTGATGCCGCAAACAAAAGAGGCTATTGCTCACACCAAAGCAGCCGGTGTGCCGATGATTGTGGCCGTCAATAAAATCGACAAGCCCGATGCCAATATGGAGCGCGTTAAACAGGAATTAGTGGCCAATGATGTGTTGCCTGAGGAATATGGCGGACAGGTCATGTTTATGCCGGTGTCGGCCAAGACCGGACAGGGCATTGATGGTTTGCTGGATGCCATCCTGCTGCAAGCTGAGGTGCTGGAGTTAAAGGCGGTAAAACATGCGCCCGCCAAAGGTGTTGTAATCGAAGCGCGGCTGGACAAAGGACGCGGCCCGGTCGCGACGATTTTGGTCAAATCAGGCACGCTGAAAAAAGGCGATATGGTGCTGGCCGGCGCAGTGTTTGGCCGTGTGCGCGCGATGCTGGATGAAAACGGCAAGGCGGTTAATGAAGCGGGGCCTTCGATTCCGGTGGAAGTGCAAGGCCTGACCGATGTGCCGATCGCGGGTGAAGACGTGATGGTATTAAATGATGAACGTAAGGCTCGCGAAATCGCATTGTTCCGCCAGGGTAAATTTCGCGACGTTAA
>Ga0209512_1004688_pt1 | contig 11810 bp, 12 predicted proteins | sample frozenSSSSmetaG_FD_184142 | JGI IMG/M metagenome (GOLD analysis project Ga0209512, IMG submission 184142) | Glacier valley bacterial and archeal communities from Borup Fiord, Nunavut, Canada, to study Microbial Dark Matter (Phase II) -... | ecosystem: Environmental > Aquatic > Freshwater > Ice >... | reverse complement strand
TTTATAGCAAGCACTTTCTTTCGAAAATCTATCGAATATGTCTTACCAATTATTTTTTAATTTATACAAAGTTATTGTAACTACTTTATAGTGGTTTAGCTATATCCCGTGTAACTTGCTGCCTTGTGCCCTCATCTTTATACAGGTCATAGCAGTATAGTGAGCTAATGCTTCTTCGACTTCTTTTATCTCAGTTAAAGGTCTGCCAAATGATTTGGCTGATACTATATTCTTTTTAGGGTCCGAGGTAATTTCAAGATCAATGCAGGACAACCCTCTGAGCTCATAAACTATCTTTTCACCTACCACACCAAATTGTCTTCTAATCAGCTTTGGATTAGTTTCCCTGAATTTCAACGCTTGATCTATACCCATAGTCTTTAATCTAGCTGATATTCCCCTTCCTACACCCCAGATATCGTTGACTTCAAGTTTCTCTAGAATATTCTTTTGTATTTGTTAGTCTCTAATATCAAAGACTGTTAAACCACGCCGTTTAGCATAGTGATTTGCAACTTTTGCCAGTGTCTTACTGTGCCCTATTCCTAGAGCTGTTAATGAGTTTACATAACTTTGATTTATGAGATGACAATTTAGAATAATTATTAAAACCAACTATAGCCTTTTCAATCCGAAGAAATTTTCTCTCATTAAATGGTCGTTTAGTGAGACTCTAAATTTAACGCAAATTTAGCTTCAACTAATTTTTCCTGTTCTAAAATAAAATTATCCCTTCATTACACAATATAGTCATTACAAGTAAGTATATGACTATATTATAAATAACATTTCTTTTTTGTTGGTAATAAGTATTATTAGTTATATAATAGTTTGATAATAAACAATACGGTACATATGAAAGAAAACCAAACTCAAGTATCTGCTTCTGAGTTTAAAAAACATTTTTTAAAATTAGTAGATGATGTTAATAATAATCATAATTCATTTATAATTACTAAAAGAAAGATTCCAGTTGCTAAAGTGGTGCCTATGGATGATGATAATTCCGTCAAATTAAAAAGTTTATTTGGATGTATGAAGGGAAGTATAAAGATAAATGATGATATTGTTAATTACTCAAATGAAAGTGATTGGGAGATAAACAATGAATGAAAGTTTCTCAATTGTAGAGCCTCAAAGGTTGGTTTTAGATACTCATATTTTAATATGGTATGCAGAAGGCATAAAGCTTACAGAAGAACATATTGATCTTATTGAGAAAAGTAGAACAGCTAGGCAATTATATATATCTGCAATATCTATTTGGGAAATTGCCATGTTAGAGAGTAAAGGCAGAATTGTGATCAATATTCCAATTAAGGAATGGGTAGATAGAGTAATTACTACTTTAAATATTAATTTAATAGATTTATCTCCCGATATATTAATTGAAAGCAGCTTACTACCTAATTATGAACATAAGGACCCTGCTGATAGAATGATAATCGCTTCAGTTCGTTCAACTAATTCCCAACTAATGACATTTGATCAAAAAATTATTGATTATGCTAACATAGGATATCTAAAATTAGCCAGTATCGAATAGTTAATTAATAATATAGGATTACTACTGCTACTTACCAGCGCTTATAGTACTAATTGTTCTTTTCTTGCCGATAGAAGCTGCTTTTCGGCAAAAAGGGCAGGATTAAGGTTTTTTTGCTTAAAGACATGATAAGCATTATTATAATCAATGATTTTATCGGCGATTCAATTAATATCCTTGCATGTATAGTCCCAGATTATGATGGAGTGGATTAATGATAAAATTTTCCAAGAAAAAAGAGCGGAGCGAATCTTGAGCGACCGCAATTTAATAAACTTATGGAAACTTTAAAAGAAGGAGATACTCTCGTAGTTTGGCATATAGATAGATTAGGGAGAGACTTAACTGATTTAGTGAATATAGTAAGAACTCTTAAAAGCATGAAAATTGTGTTTGAATCCGTATGCAATCCCCTGGATATCCTAACCGATGATGGAGATTTTAGTTATAAGTTGAATGCGTTATTTGCAGAATGGGAAAAAAATCAGAAGAGAAGGAGAACTTTAGCAGGTCTTGCTGCTGCACGCAGCCGTGGTAGAGTAGGAGGAAGACCCAAAGGATTATCGCAAGAAGCGGAGAATAAAGCCTTAGCTGCTGAATCTCTATATAAAGAGCGTAAATTGTCAGTTAAAGAAATTGCCAAGCGTCTTGGAATATCTACGTCAACCCTTTATGAGTATCTTAAACATAGGGGCATTGTTTTGCCTGTATAGCGTATATGCAAGGCAATAGCTCTGTAATCATTACATATTCGCTTGAAACTAAGAAACAGCAACTTAAAAAAGTTTCAAAATATGTTAAAATTATGTTAAGATATATTATGCTAGTATTGGGGCTTAAGCACCGGATTTAGCAGAACCATTAATCATGTAATAGGAAAGAGGAGATTAGTATGAAAAGAGTACTCGAGGGTAATAGGCAAGAAAATCCTAATAAGAAAACCAAGCATGCTAGTTCAGAGGAAGCTGTTATAGAAACATCATCCGAAGGTACCCAAGATAACAGTGTTTTAAACTCATCATCGGAGGGGGCTGAAGATACCATTTTAAACTTATCTTCTAGAGAGAGCGAAAAAGAAGGTAAAACTATAGTTATAGATTCTCCTAAGCCGAATATGAGTAGTCTGGAAATTGCTGAAAGTGTTGATGCTATTAAGTATGACAGCATACTAAACGAACAACTAGAAGAAATGATTAGCGATAGCTTAAACGAAATAGACAAAGTTGCAAACGAAGATTCTTCAAATACGTCAGAACATTTGCGTAATACTCTTAAAGCAATAAAAGGGGTGTTTGATAGTCCTAGTGCGTACAGAAGTAAACTAGAAAAGTTGTATGAGCAAGATCTGTATATGCTTGATGCTAGTGATGCAATTGCAGATATTGTATTAATGGTTAACGGTGAGCTACCTGTCTTAGAAAGATTCTTTAAAACAACGGAAAGTAAAGATTTGGATTTTACAGATTATATTCTTGAAGTTCGAAACGAGGTGGCTAATATATTAGTAAACCGTTATAGCGATTTTATTACCTGTAATGAAGATTTTGAATTGACTCTTGTTGGAGAGTGAGAAATTTTTGTGTTTTATTAAGGGTAATAATGCTAACGTGAAATCATAAAGCAACATAAAGCGTATATTGAAAATTTTTAGATGCCGTAAATGAGTAAGAGGCAATTCACCGATGAATTATTATGTAACAATGAAGTATTACAACTTCTTGATACCCATGGGCTATTATCTCACTCTAATGAATATGTAGATCCTACAAAAGCACTTTTCGAAAACAAGGCTAAACCTTCTGATAAGAAGATACCAAATAAGAATATACAATTCACCAATGATCAGAAACAATTCACATTAGCTGCCGTACAAATAACAGAGATACAAAAAAATCCTGAGCAGGCATTAAAAGACAGCTTTGCAGCGTTTGATTCTGATTACCAAGCGATGACCACAGCGGGTCAGCAGATGCTGCTACATACTACTCAGATCTTAATAGATAAGGAAAATTTTAAGGGAGTAACAGTTGAGCTAGCCCCCGAATTTATCAACAATACAAGGCAGGAAAACTATAATTTCGCAACAAAGACAGTGTCTATTTGCTTTTACCCCTTTTCTGAAGATACCCTTTTATATCACTCCTTAAAACCAACTCAAGCATTACTACATGAGTTAACACATGGAGTGGATTATGCTTTGGACATGTCCTCATATAAAAGTGTGCTTGATTATCTTGCAAAGCAAGAGTCGGTGCATCTAGTTCCTATTTTAGAAACATCGGCAGATTTATTGGACAACTCCAAAGCTTTGAAAAAGAAGTATATCCAACCTATGTATACTATGATAAATGATGCATATGAACCTCTTAAAGAGCATTACACAGTTCAAGGTGTAGATGATGAAATTGCCCTTAAACCTTATATAGTAACGGCTATAGGAGACTATAAAGAGAGTAAGAAGGTTTGGACTGATTCAGGAGAACTCGTATATGCTTCAGGGTTAGCAGAGTTCTTAACTTTTGAAACGGAGCAACTGTCAAAATGTATAGCATTTTCGAACACAGCTGAAGAGTTTGATACCAAATATAAGGCTGCTTTAAAACAGAATTTAGCGAGTATTAAAAAGGTTACTTATGCTACTGATCCTGCATTGACGGTAGCAGAATTAAGATATGCTTCTTTAGGGTTAATAAAAGCGGCAACAGAAGTTCATATATATGAGATTGCTAAAAGTTCGGTCTTAAAACCGTATATGGAAGAAGCGACTAAGATATTTGATACGCTTGAATGCGACTTATTTAAAGATACAATACAGTCAGTTTTAATGACCTGTTCAAGTCCGAAGTTATCCGAAAATCAGGCGAAAGCAGTAGTGTCAGGTATTATAGATGGATTGGGAAAACAAGTCATCGGTGATAACGCTTCTAAAGAATTTGTTTTACCCGATGAAAAGATAATAGATAAAAAGATAATAAAGTACCGAATTAATGAGCAAAATGAGCAAAGTGAGCTAGAATTAGAGACTTCAACAGCATTTGACATGGACAATATGCCCCTAATCTCTATACCGCCTGCTCTACTATTTCCAAACCTTAAAAAGATAAATTTATTTATCCTGGAACCGGAAGTTTCACCTAAGCCCGATAAAAACAAGGATGATACTAATACAAAAAAGAGACAAAACTTCGATAGTTTCGAAGATAAAAGACCTAAAAAAAAGCTCAAAGTAAGTTCAGAAATAACTCCTCAAAGTCCGGAGATAACACAAAGTCCAGCTGACAGCGAAACGCAACAAGTAATAAGTACAAACAAGCGCAAATTTGAGGCAAAACCTGGAATTTCGACAGGTACAGCTCAACCCTTAAATCCTGTGTTTCAGGATTCAGAAATTGTTTCAGGCCCTGCTTTTAAAAAGCTTAAAGTTGAGAAAGCTTTACAAAAGCAAGAAGATGAATCATTACCACCACCTATTACAAGCCCCGCAATACCTACTCAAAGCCCAGAGATTTCGCCTGAGATAGCTGACCTGGCTACAAATATTGGGAGGGGGTTACTCAGTGTTGGTAACAGAGAGAAACCTACTACTCCTGAGAGAGAGAAGTCTCCTCCTGTGCAGCCTACTCCTCCTGCGAAAGAAGAAAAGACCAATACTACTCACCAAGATAAATTAAACCAAAAGCGGCAAGAAGGGGACAGTAACAAGCAGATTGACCGTTAATTTTAGTTTTATTCTTTTTTTATAGACATCAATAGTATTTAAAAACCTGTTAAATAATGAGGCGCCAATAGCCATATTTTATTAAATTAATATTTAGTGACTATTTTATAAACGCTGAAATGAATCTAATTAGGGAGTTGTCTAATTGGACAGGTTTACAAAATTTCTTAAAAGCTAATGAAACCTACTTTTATTAAGGTTCAAACTATATAATTTAAACGTAAAACAAATAATCGTCCACTATAAGCTTAATATTTTGACATTAGACCTCTTACATAACTCAGATTAAGAAAGCAGTTCTGACATTTTTTTAAATTCGAATTCAATGGCTTTAAATAAAAATTTATGTTAGAATATTTTTAATATAAATTAATTTTAAACAGGAAGTAACTGTGGCCAAATCAATAAGTTTAGGAGATAACGCTCGAACACAGGATAGAATCAAACTTACCTTTGACCCTACAAAGCCTGAAAATTCTAGAGTGACTGGTAAAATGCTTCCCGCAGATGCTGTAGATATTAAATTACCTCAAAAACTATCTGGAATTAACAAAGAGATAGATTTTGTAAATTATTGTAAGCTAAGCTACTCTCGTATTAGCAATCTGAATGAAGCGTTTATTTATCAGGATAAGCCAGAAGGATCAATTACCCCACGTAGTGAGGGCTATACGGATATTATTAACTCAGTACCAAGCATTGAAACTTTTAGATTAGAGAATCTAAAGCCTATAGAAAGTGAGTACAATCAAATAAAGGCACTTGGTGGTAAACCAAGTGCCTTTCTAGAAAAATATTTTGAAAATGCAAATAAGGCTATAGCCTCTCTGCATAACGGTATAATATTTAAAAAAGATTATCAGCTACATATAAGAGGTAAAGATTTATCACTTGATGAGGCAGGCATTGCTGGACCTTTAGTAAGTCGATTTGGAATGGACCCAAACACCTTAATATCTCTTACAAGTACACCTTTAAAAAAAGATGAGTTGCACTTTATAGAAAGAGAATTATTTGTCCTTGCTCTTACTGAATTGGAAGCAAAGTCAAGTGGCGAAGCAACAATAAATGAGCATAAAAATAATTATCCAAATAACGTAGTTTTAATGGATATCTTTGTAAGAGAAGACGGTAAAATTAGAAAAGATACTAACTCAGATAACCCAGAAACCCATACTATAGCTTTGTGGAAAAAAAGGGATAAAACTATCGTTTTGATAGATCCAAGTAAAGTAGATTACAGTAAAGATCTTAAAAAAGCATTGGAGCTACTGGCTAAAGGCGCTGAAGTACAGATACACTTACCTACCAAAGGCATTTTATATGGTACTAGTGCCAAAGAAACAGGCTATAGCTCTATAGTAGCCAACTCAATAGAAAAACACAAATACAGAGATTGCATAGATGTAGCTGTCAAAATTGGTTTCGAGTTAAATGAGCTTCAAATTCATAAAAATCCTCTAACCTTAGAAGAAATAGAGAGTGCTTTGAATCTTCAAATATCTAACCAAAAAGATGTTGCTACCTACTTACAAAATCCAAGTCATGGATTACCTAATAGAGCATCGCTAAGTAGTGATCCAGCAACAAGATACTCTGGCAGACAATCATTAGAAATTAAAAAATAAAAAAGGAATAATATTATGAAAATGAAAAATTTTTTAAATTCAAACTTTCAAGAGCTTTATGAAAAAGAAGTATATAATAAAATAGAAGAAGCAATTAAAAATAATGACTATGATAAATTAAGTAAATTATATACAGAAGAAGAAGGCAATATAGATCTTACTCATGATGAAGGTCATTTAGGAATACTTGCAGCTAATGATTTTAAGATATTAAATTTCTTAGTTGATAAGTGCCCAGCGCTCGTTGAAATGTACGGCAAAGATATTTTAACTGCTGCAGCGTGGACTCATAATGATAAGATAGTTTCATTTTTGATTAATGAAAAATTCGTAAATCATCATGAGTTAGAAGGAACAAACATTTATGATTACTGCGTCCAGGCTTCAGGAAATAGTGATAGCCATTCGGAAGATTCTTCATTTTGAAAACCAGTTTAGTGCAACATATTTAGTTGCTATGGAATAATCTTAGGATTATAGGATTTATGGCTTTATATAAAACCTGAAATGAAGAAGAATAAAAGCAATCTGGGGCCTTGTTGCAAATAGCACAAATGGCTAGTAGATTTTGCAAATAAGTGAAGTGGTTCTCTACCACATCTAGTAGTGTAAAGTTATTTTTAATCCAAGTTCTTGCTATTTGCAACAAGGCCTTCCATTTGCCCTTTACTTTGATATAAGTTGGCTTCGCCTCCTTTTAGGTGCATCCACCCTCAGACGCAGAGTATGACTTGGAATAGAACCTGATACGCTTGGCTAACTCAACTGAATAGGCCTGTACCCATCTATACAAAGTTGTATGATCTACCTCTACTCCTCTCTCGATCATCATCTCTTCTAAATTATGGTAACTAATTGGATACCTCAAATACCACCTTAAACATTGCAAAATCACTTCCGGTAAAAACTGACGGTAACTAAAATCTTGTGACTTCATTTCTGCTAATTGCTTCATTATTCCTAGCAATATATCTTCTGACTTATCAAGTTGCAACAGAACCAAAAAAGGAAGATTTCAGCTCTGGAAATACGACCAAGGCATTAAAGGTGAAACCAGAATAATTTCTGATAATCTATTAGCTTTCTAAAAAATATTAATCCTAGCCTAGCGTTAAATTCATACTTAATTCCTATTTGCAACAGGGCCAAATTTCGTGCAATTGCCCTGACTAAACACCTATATATATATTTCATATTGAGTAATCTTTGTAGTGTATAATATATTTATTATAGTTTCGATTGTATATAGTATACTGTGTATTTCATACTATATAAAGTATATTTTATTTAGACTGGCAAGTTAAATTCATACGTCTATAAGAACTGGCTTTATATAGTAAGTCTGTTTCACTACGTTTAGACTACATACCTTTGCATAGTTTATAGAGTATACACTATACTGTATCAACTAAAACGAGTTATTTTAAATAACTTTTTGATCATCTTTTTAAATAATATATTGTAATAATTGATACAGTATATATTATAATATATACTTTGTAATTTATAATATATGCTCATGGAATCTAAAGTATTGACTTTGGCAACAAGTAAAGGGGGGGTTGGTAAGTCAACCTTAGCTCGCAATATTGCTGCACATTGGCTCAATATAGGTCATAAAGTTGCTATAATTGACGCTGACCCACAGGGTAGTATTATCGGGCGTCATAATCCCGATGGTCTTCTTAAGGATTTAACAGTCATTGCAGAACCTGAAGAAAATGTTTCTAATGTAATTGATGAAATTAAAGGAAAATATTCACGTATTATTGTAGATACAGGAGGATTTAGAAATAGAACTACTGTAAGGGCGCTTATAAAATCAGACCTTGCTTTGATTCCGTTAAAGGCATCCTCTGATGATGTAGCTGGAGCTTTAGAAACCCATTCATTAATTCAAGAAATCAACAAAACTCCTGAACGCTTTGCAAATCCAATAAAATACAGAATGTTGCTGACTATGACCAGTCAAGGCATAATATTATCTAGACAAGTGAGATCTGAATTAGAGGCTTTGGGATATTTAATGCTAAAATCAGAAATGTATCACAGAATAATTTATCCTGAAACTGCAATTAACGGGCTATCTCCTTGCATTACAGATCCTGAAGGGCCAGCAGCTAAAGACATTAGCCACATTGTATCAGAGATCGATGTTGCTTTATAACTTATACTTTATACTTTATACTTTACATAAAACAAATGGTAAATATGATGAGCAGTAAACAATTGGACTCAATTCTAAGCAGCATCCCAGCTGCAACAGCAAAAGGTCAGACATTAAATAATCATAATGGTGACATAAAGGTTGATGTGTTTTCTAAAAAAATCCACCTTGATAAAACTAGAATAGTTGCAACTATTCCACAAATTCTTAAAGACGAAATTAAGCAATATTTGAAAGATAATAAGGGTGAGACAGAAACTACTGTCATTCTCAGGTCGCTAAAAAAGATGGGATTTAATGTAGACTCGTCATGGCTCATAGATAAACGTAGTCTTAGATAGTTTATACTTTATACTGTATAGTCTATAAAGTATTTATAGCGTATAGCCCTGTCATACATCTAGCATCTAAACAAAAGAGAGTAGAGTTTTTTTACAACTAACAAAAACTTTCTGTAACTTATTAAAACTTTCTCTTGCATGCCGAACTATTCTGTTATACTTAGTTATTTATAAATCCAGTAATGATCTTTTGATGATCTTACTTATAAATTGAAAGTGGTGTATTAATAATGGCTATACAAAAGGAAGAAACACATGCTTTCTCTGTCAAATTTCCAATTACGGTATTAGAAGAAATAGACCAAATTTGCCGCAGTACCCATGTATCACGTACATCATGGTTGATCCGTGCTGCAAAATCCTTCTTAGAAAAAGAAAGGGTTGAAAATATAGAGAAAATTTTGGCGAAATTAATTGATCAGGAAAAATAAAATGGAGTTAAACCTTACGATCTAACCCCAAGATTTATTACTTAAAAGTTTAAAAATACGCCCGCGAAGCAATTTTACAACTTTATCAAGTATACTTAGTATATATCTATTGGGCATAAAGTCAAGGTTTACTCCTATATACAAGGGGTAATTATGCAAGATAATCATAGTTTTTTTTCAAGCGTTGCAACTATACAATGCAATTCTAATCGGTATTTACTATCACCTGGTAATATTGTACCGCATCATTGGTACAAATCATTCACAATTAATGGCTGTCCAGATTTAACTGCGATTACCATTCTTGCCGACATTGTTGCTTGGTGGCGTAATTCAGACAAAATTATTTCTACGAAAGATTCTAAATCACCTAATTTTCATGGAGAGTTTTTGTCGATATCATATGAGTATCTTCATGACAAATTTGGCTTCAATAAAGAGACTGCTAGAAGAGCTTTAGTAAGGCTTGAAAAGGCTTGCACTCTAACCCGCCATGTTAAAAACATAAAGCTACAAGATGGTACACGGTCAAATCGCTTATTTATTATCTTAGATCAAAATTTCTACCAAGCTTGTTTCCGTTCATCTGATTATGATATCAGAATAGAAAGTAGTAGTCATCCTGCTAGAGCTCAAGATGCTGCTGGGTTCAAAGGCAATAATATCAAAAATTCCAATGATTTCCGATCCCCTCTTAAATGTGGAGATCATATAAGTAATAATACCGAAGGTTTAAGAACTAGATCTAATGAATCTAATTTTATTAAAAGTATTTTGGAAGAAAAGAAAGGGGATAATTTCTTAAATGATGAAAGGTCAAATATTAATGAATCTATTAAATCTGCTAAAATTAAAATTTCTTCGGTGGCATCTACAAACTTATTTGATAAAGTAAAAGCTAAATTCACCGGAAATAAGCGTAAATCTTTTGCTGAATCATATCCAATTACTGAGAAAGAAGTAAGCAGCTTACAAAAGTCATCAGGACGAGAATTTAACTTAAATTATATGAACAAGCTTGTTAAAAAATTAGGAAAACAATATCCAGCACATGGATTTTATACTAGAGAATTATTTTTAGGATACTTAAGCAAAGCACTAACTAATGAACTACGCCAAGAATCGGTGGTTAATAATGAAATATTTAAGTTTAAAGGAAATGATGAAGAAACTCGTAAACAAAACTACCTAAGTAAAGTAGAAGAGAGCAGGGGCACATGTATGCAAAGCCAGCTAAAAAAGAAAATAGCAGCAAGTTTTGATACTGACACTTCCTATAAACTTCTAAAAAGCTGCACTTTTAGAGATAAAATACAAAATAATATCTTTGAAGTAATAACATCTGCATCACTAGATTTAACTGACAATCAGCATACAATATTAATTGATCTTACAAGATCAGTATATGGTAATGAAACTGAACATATAAATTTCATTATGAGCCATAGTTCCAAGATAGATACGCCTTCAGAACTTCCTATTTTGAATTTAGGGAAAGAAGGAAGTATATGGAATAAGGTGAGTAAAAAGTTACTGGAACATTATGGTGAAGGAATACATCGGTCTTGGTTTAGTAAATTAGAAGAAGAAAGCAAAACACAAGATAGGTTAATTTTAAAGGCACCAACTAACTTTATAGGAGACTGGATAAAGTCTAACTATTTAGATAAGATATATGAATTGCTGGAATGTTTCGGTTATGATTTTAAAGATATTAAAATTATGTCCTGACTTAAGGCAATTAGATAAGTAAAAAGTATGGCATTAATAACTCTGAAAATAGACATAGCCAGTGCCTATCTTAAAATTTACACATGTATCTGAACAGAGCCGCTGAGCTAGACCAATAATCGGCCCTGTCCAACTAAGTGTGTAAATTTCTGGAGTAGGTTATATTAACGATAATATTGATATAATTTATAGAGGAATAATATGAGTAACACTAATCAAGAAAAGATAAAACAAGCAGTAGACTTACT
>Ga0209512_1004687_pt1 | contig 11820 bp, 8 predicted proteins | sample frozenSSSSmetaG_FD_184142 | JGI IMG/M metagenome (GOLD analysis project Ga0209512, IMG submission 184142) | Glacier valley bacterial and archeal communities from Borup Fiord, Nunavut, Canada, to study Microbial Dark Matter (Phase II) -... | ecosystem: Environmental > Aquatic > Freshwater > Ice >... | reverse complement strand
CCCGTCAGTGCCGTTCCATTTGGGTTAGTCAGCGTGATGGTTAAAGCCGAGACGCCGCCGCTGACAATCGTTGTCGGGCTGAACGCTTTGCTCACCGTCGGTACAGCAAGGCCCATTTCTATCGCACCAATAGTGCAGTTGGGAGCTTTCGGACGGCTGAAGGTCGGGAAAGCTGCCGCGCCGCGTTGATCGACGTTGTTGATGAGGGGGGTCGCACAAGCGCTTTGATTTCCCGCGTCAATGGCCGGGCTGTTCTGCTGCGGACTCCATGCAAACTCAAAAGGGTAGCCACCAACAGGGGCGAACGCTGGCGCAAGCTGTGGGTTTGTATCATGCAACCCGGCAAAGTTACAGGTGTTGAGGTCGTCAATGTTGTTGCCGCTGTCGGTGATGCTGCCAATGCAATTTGTGCTATTAGAGGAGACGATCGTGTTCTGAACCGTCGTCGTTCCGCTCGCGCTGTTCTGAATGCCGCCCGTATTGGCATTGATCGTGTCATTGATTAACGCAAGCGTGCCGCTGCCATTGTTGAACAAGGTACTTGACCCACTGTTCACGTTGAGGCCAACGCTGGTGTTGGCAATGTTCACATTCGCTGAGTTCTTAATATAGACGGCAGCGGCACTGCCTGCTGCTCCGTTGGCGCCAATACTGGTGCGCACAATGTTGACATCGGCACTGAAAAATAACGCGCTGCCTTGCTGCATATCCGAAACAATCGCGTTCGCTGCGTTATTGCTATCGAATTGAGCATCTGAAATTGATGATGTGCCGTTATTGTTGCTTTGCAGGTAGATGGCACCGCCCGAACCGTTAGGCGCACTATTGGCGTGGAAAACCGAGATAGCGATGTTGATGGTGCCTGTACTGAAAATTGCACCACCACCCGCCGTGGCTGGCGAAGACGGTTTAACGCTGGCGATGTTGGTGTCAAAAGTGTTTACAGCCAGCACATTTCCTAGCACGTTATACGGATCGGTCGAACCGATCGTGCCGGAATTATAAATCGCGCCACCACTTCCATTACTGGCGTTGTTTTCCGGCGTCGCAGGGTCTTTATAGCCAGCTTTGTTGCCGCTGAACACGGTGGCAATGAGGCTCAACTGACCATGATTCTCGATCGCCCCACCGTCTTGATCAGCGGTGTTGCCGCTGAAAGTCGAATTGACAATGCTCAAGCCCACGCCGTTACCAACAGTGATCGCACCACCGCCAGCCGTTGGTGCTTCATTGCCGGTAAAACTATCCGCAAAAAACAACGCGGAGTTGACCCCGTTTACAATGTTAAAGGCGCCGTTCGCCCATGCATTTTGGAACTGTGTATGCTCTACGGTGAAGGTCGGTACCAAAGGTGTGCCAGATGTCGTAGATTCGTTAACTTGAAACAGGATATTCGTAGCGGTCGCTGATAGACCATCTACTTTTACCTTTACGCCGCCTCCCAAGTCACCGTTTACGGTCAGAGGAATCGGCAGATGGGTTGTGGAATCCACATACAGATCGATGTGAACCGTGCCACCTTCGCCGTTGCCGTTGGATTTCGCTGTGTTCAGGTTGACTTGCGTGACGCCGCTGAATTTGATCGTCAAATCCGTTACGCTCAGCGGGTTGAGCGTGATAGTGGGTGAAGTTGTACCGGAGCCACATGGATCAGCGGTTATCCCGTCTGGGTAGCTGTATTTGTGATTGGTTGTTAGTGTACTGTAAAGCTCCAATGCCTCTCGGAGCGAACATTTACCGTCACTGGCAATATCCGTATATCCCTCGTCCGCCTGGGTGGTGACTGTCAAGGTTACGCTTCCGGCTGCGCGTACTGGCCGAGTGCCGATATTGGGTGCAAACAATGTGAGTGTGATCGCAAAGATCAACCCGATAATTGGTAACATTCGACGTTTCATTTGCATTCTTCTCCCTACAGACAAAGCGATAACGCAACTTTGTCCAATTCAAGCTAGCGAAAAGCACCTTTTACAGGGACTTTGTATGATGGTTCTCTTAGAAAAGAGGGCAGCCAAAAGCGTGAACGACCAATTTGATAGACAGCAGTGTAATGTGAAGAAAATACGGATCGGCATTTTCGTCAAAAATTTGTACATCGGAGCAGTTGTCAGACGGTTTTTATTTCAAAGACATCGTCATTATATTTATCTATCGTGTAGGAATCGTCTATTAAAAGCTGCTTTTGGATTTTCTGTGGGCTTTGCGATTGTATGTCCCTGCGAGTGAGGATATTTTGCACACGACCTATTGTTGAGCTAAGCTGTTATTGTGTTTATTTTTGTTCAGCCATATAGAAAACTCTGGCAATGGTGTTCGATGACAATTCAAAGTGATCAGGCGGCACAAGCTGGAGCGCGCATCTACTCAGATTTCACGCTCAGATTCTATGATTTGTTCGTGTTGGGCGTGTCGAATACGTTTGTTTGGCAATGCCCTTCCCCGCGAATCCTTGATTTCTATAATCAAAATGTGTCCACCAATCATCTGGATATAGGCGTTGGGACGGGCTATTTTCTGGACAAGTGCCATTTCTCAACGGTTGATCCGCAGATTTCGCTCTTAGATTTGAATCCGACAAGCCTTAAAGTCACGGTCAATCGTTTGGCGCGTTACCATCCGGCAGCCTATGTTGCCAACGTGCTTGACCCGCTGCCCTCATCTTTACCAACCTTTGACTCGATTGGGTTGAACTATCTCATCCACTGCTTACCGGGTTCCATGCGCGAGAAGCAGGTAGTTTTCAAAAACCTGACACCATTCCTGAATCCAGGCGGAGTGCTGTTTGGCACGACAATTCTGGGGCAAGGGACTCCCAAAAACGTTTTTGCGAAAACATTGATGCGCTTTTACAACCAGAAAGGAATCTTCGGCAATGCCAACGATACGCTGGTCGATCTCGAATACTCTCTTCAGCGGAATTTTCCTACCTATTCGTTGAAGGTGGTAGGTTGTGTAGCGTTTTTTGCGACCAAACTATAATGCTGGCATGGTTTACACCAAAGCGCACGCGTAAGGCATCGCACCGCATCTAGCAACCCCGACTGACTCCAAGTCGCTTAGCAATCCTCATTGACCATTTCTCGATAAGTATCAGGGAAAATCAACAAAAGCTGATTTTCCCTCATGCTTGCGTGTTACTTTTTGCGCCTGCACAACGACATTTGAATAACACTCAATTGATTGCAGGAGGTTGAATGGGAATTATTCCCGACCCGGAAATATTGTTAGCACGACAGGCGATACATGATCGAGATGCTTTCGCTGAGCTTTACCGCTGTCATGTTGTTCGTGTTTATCGATATTTCATCGTTCATGTGGGGGATGTGTCAGACGCTCAGGATTTGACTTCTCAAACTTTTCTGACAGCATTAGAAAGCATCCGAGGTTATGGCGGGAAGGGTAGTTTCGCAGCCTGGTTGCTCGGCATCGCACACCACAAAATGGTTGATTATTATCGGCGCAAGCGAGCTACCGTATCGCTGGATAGCGCTGATGAACTTGGGCTGCCAAGTCTCCCGATGGACGAGATTGTTGACACCCGATTGCAACTTGAGCGAACTATGAGCGCACTGAGTCAACTCACTGAAGATCGCGCCGAAGCAATGCGGCTGCACATTTTTGGTGCGTTGACTGTCAAAGAAGTAGGACAGGTGATGAAACGCAGTCCGGCAGCTTCTAAAATGCTCATTTATCGCGCCCTGCAAGATTTGAAGATGCTTCTATTGAATAAGGAAAGCTGAACATGACAACCCAAATGCCTGATCAAAAGCTGGAAAACGATTTGCGAGCACTGACCGAAACCATACAGCCAGACGCACACTTTATGACTGCTCTCGACGCTCGGTTGCGACAGACTCCGCTGCGCCCAAGATTTGCGATCCCGGTGAGCCGTGCGCGGCGTATCACCGTTGCTGCCGCACTTCTGTTGGGTACATTTCTGAGTGTATGGACGGTACCTTCATTGCGGATTATTGCCCAACAGGTTTTGAACAGCCTATTTAACCAGGCGGCCAGCGACACCCATATTTTCAGTTATGACAACACGCTCCCGATTATCTCATCAACCCCTATTTCTAAAACATTCAGCGAGGCGCAATCGATTGTGCAGTTTCGGATTTACGAGCCTAAAGGAGTGCCAGCCGCTTTTGGGCAACCGGAAATCACCGCAGATGCGACGGAAGTCAATTTTGAATACACACTTCCGGGACGGTATCTCAGCATCAGTGAGCAATTAAACACTAACGGCTGGCAGATAAATGGCCTCATCGGTGCCAGCGCGAAAATAATTAAAGTTGATATTGATGGAATTGCCGGAGAATATGTGGAGGGTGAGTGGATGTCGATCACCACATCGCCAACGCCGGAACAGAGCGGGATCGGAACAGAAGTGGGCGTTTGGCGATCTGACATCCCTACACGTAAACTGCGCTGGCAGAATGGTCAGGTACTTTATGAGATTGCAGAGCGTGGTGGTTCACCTGACATTCGAGATGAATATGTCAGCATGAGCGATATGATCGCCATTGCAAAGTCGTTACGCTGAACAGTCCTGAGCGAAGCCAATTGAGCTGTTTGGCTGGATGATCCCGCCACCATCAGGCGACCGACGCCATTGTTCGCCCAATGCCTTCAATACGAAGGCGGGTTGTTGAATGCTGGAACGAACACTTCGTCTATCCACTGCGGCATCGACAGTGCCGTCGCGCTATCAACGCTTCGCGGCTCAGCATCATCAAGCCCCTTGCCGATCGCATCAAACATTTCACCGACCGCCTCGGCAAGCGGCGCGCCAACGCCCAATTTGCGCAAGTTCCCGACATACTGTTCCAATGAGATTTGTTGATAACGGACCGGCGCGTTGATAGCTTTTGAAATCCATTGCGCGACTTCATCCATGCTCACTTCGGACGGACCAAATACGCCAAGGCTTTCAACGCCCTCCCAGGTGGAGTCGATGAGCAGCCGTGCTGCCGTCCGCGCAATATCTCGCACTGAAACTTGTCCATGCGGATAACTGCCCGGCATCACGCCGAACATCATTCCCGCATGGCTGATCGCGCCGATCTGCCAAAGTGTGCTTTCGTAAAAGACCGGACAGCGCAGCGCACGCAGTGCCAGGCCGCTCTTTGCCAGAATGTCCTCGGCATGGTATAAGGCAGTTGCCGAGCCAGCCTGCTGCGCCAGTGGCGAGTCCTTACCCGCGCCTGATAAATAGACGATGCGCTGCGTGCCACTTTGTTTAGCTGCGTTGACTGCAATCTGAGCAAAGGTTTCGTAATGCTCGATCACATTAGCCGCATCGTCAGCTTGTGGGATGCAAAAGAACATTGACTCACAACCTGCCAGAGCTTGCGCGAATAGTCCGCTATCGGGCATCGATCCTTGTACGATTTCAATTTTCTCGCTCAAATCAGCGGGAAGTTTCGCAGGGTTACGCCCTAAGGGTTCGTAAAAGTATAAAATCCCGCATCCATAAGGTAAACTAGCGCCATCTAAAAATAAGTGGGATGAATAGGATGGCGGGTGAGGTTCATCAGTGCCAGTGTGCGGTATGCGCTGCGGGTGAAGACGGGGTAACACAGGCGGCACATCGACAAATTAATGTGCTGCTGAGTCAATTGAACGAAGTACAACGGCGGTGGTATGGCGGGTCGTTATCACAACAGGCGGGTGGGCCAAGTGACCGGGAATTGATGCGGATAACGGGGCTGGATGCGAAAACCATTCGACGGGGACGGCGTGAATTGAGCAACGGGCTGGCGGTGGCCGACCAAAAGCCGAAAAAAAGATAGCGAATTAACCAAGGCGTTGTTGGCCCAGGTGGAAGTCCATACGGCGGGTGACCCGATGAGCACACGAAAATGGTTGAATTGTCGCGTACAAGACTTACAAGACAAACTGGTCGCGCTCGGTCATGCGGTCAGTCTGCCAGTGATTAGTCGGTTGCTCAAGCGGCGCGATTATCGACTACGCGTCAACCGCAAGACGGTCGAGGGGAAAGCGCATCCTGAGCGTAATCGGCAATTCGAGTACATTCGGGCGGAACGCGCCTGGCATGAAAAAGCCGCGCAGCCGTGCTTGAGTATCGATACCAAAAAGAAAGAACTGGTCGGCAATTTTAAGAATGCCGGACAGATTGGGTGTCAACAAGCGCTCAAAGTGAATAGCCATGATTTCCCACAGGATGCCCAAGGACGCGCGGTGCCCTATGGTATTTATGACCTGCACCACAACGCGGCCACGGTGTACGTCGGCCACTCAGCGGATACCCCCACCTTTGCGGTGGATAATCTGGCTCATTGGTGTCAGCATGAACTGCCGCAACGCTTCCCAACGGCGACGCATCTGCTGCTTGAGGCGGATGGTGGTGGCTCCAATGCGTCCCGCAGCCGCGTCTTCAAACAGCAGTTGCAAGCCCTTATCGCGGATGTCTTCCGCCTGACCGTCACCGTCTGTCATTACCCACCCGGCACTTCTAAATGGAACCCCATTGAACACCGTGTCTTCAGCGAAATCAGTAAGACCTGGCAAGGCTGTCCGTTACGCTCGTTTGACGTGCTGCTCGACTTGCTGCGTCAAACTAAAACGCACACCGGCTTAACCGTTCAAGCGCATCGAGTGACCCAACTTTACAAGACGGGCGTCAAAGTAGCGGATACGGTGTTCGATGCACTCAACATTCAACTGCATGAAGTCTGTCCGCAGTGGAACTATACCCTTTATCCACGTTCTCTACCCTGAGCGCGGGATTTTATACTTTTATGAACCCTAAGTGGGCAAGTTGGTTCCACATCGGTAACATCAAACTGTGTGCGCTCTTCAGAAGTAAAATCGCGGGACAGCAGCTTACACGCAGCATTAACCAAGTCGTGATAATCTACCTCCCAGATACGGACCGTCTTGTCGCGCGAGCCAGTGATAAGATGCTTACCGTCGGGGGTGAATGCTACGCTGAAAACAATATCGGTATGACCGACCAGGGTTCGCACTATCTGACCTGTAGTTGTGTCCCAAAGACGAACTGTGCTGTCGCCGCTCACGGTAGCCACATAACGCCCGTCGGCAGAGAATACAGCACTAGTGAGGAAAGCAGTATGCCCTATAAATCGGCGGATTTCCTGACCGGTTTGTACATCCCACAAACGCGCGGTCTTATCGTCGCTTGCCGTCAACATTGTACGCCCGTCGGGTGAGAAAACCGTTGTGCGAACCAGGGCTGTATGTCCAGTAAACTGACGTATTACCTGCTTTTTTTCAGCATCATACAAGCGGGCAACCGAGTCAAGTCCGCTCACCAGGATAGTTTTATCGTCGGGTGAATATTGAACGGACCAGGCATCTGCCAAGAGTGGAATCGTGTACAACGGTTTAGGAACAAGATCGCCAGTCGCTAGCCCAGTCAAGTCGGAAATAGCCAGGACTGGTGCATTGCCTGGATTGACGTAGGTGGCGACCCGTCGCATATCAGATGAGACAGCGCTTAGGCCTAAGCCTGGATAAGATTGTAACAGCTTACCGTCAGGAAATGACCAGAGATCGCCTTCTGTACCGTTGTTGGTCAGCAGCAGTTTTCCATCAGGCGAAAAAATAGGGGGATAACCATAGGTTCCTTTACCCATTAATGTTTTAGCGAGTATCCCCGTTTGGGCTTCCCAAATCTTCGCGGTGCCATCGGTGCTGGCTGTGACGAAGTAAGCGCCGTCCGGGGAAACCGCCACGCTGTTAACATCATCGCTATGGCCCCGGAGAACATGCGGTGAACTATTACCCGGCAAAGACCATAACCGAGCAAACGGCCCATCACCGCCCGTCACGAGTGACTTACCATCCGGAGAAAATGCTAGGCCATAAACTGGCCCGTTAGCACCCGTCAAACGATACAGTTCTTTTCCTGTTGCGGCATCCCATAGACGCGCGGTGCGGTCAATACCGCCAGTGAGGATCAAGGTGCCGTCGGGCGAATAGGCCGCGGACCAAACCGAACCTGTATGCCCGATGAACTGACGGACTTCCTGCCCGGTGGCAATGTCCCACAAACGTGCGGTACTGTCATTACTCGCGGTAAGTAAATATTTCCCATCCGGTGACAATGCCATCGGATATACAGCATCCGTATGACCAACAAAGCGCGTGATTTGCTGCCCGGTTTGCATGTTCCAGACGGCGGCTATTGTACGCTCTGGTGTTGTAAAGACATAGCGATCATCCGGGGAGAACAACACATGGTTCGCGTCATTGGGCAGGCCGTCGAAATGGCGTAATTCGACACCACTTTGCACATCGAATAACCGGACAGTACCATCCCTGTCCCCACGTAGCAGGTATTTGCCGTCCAGTGAAAGATCATAATCGCCAACAAAGCGAGTATCATCCTCAAAATGGCGAATTTCCTGTTCTGTCTGAAGATCGAACAACCAGATAGTATGCTTGTCATCGATCATTAGTGTCTTGCCATTACGCGAAAGGTTAACTGTGCCACCGGTAGCTCGTTTGGAAATCTCAGTATAAGTGTGGAGGATCTTCCCAGTTTGCGTGTCCCATAGGCGGGCAACGCTATCGCTCTCAACCCACAAATCACCTGAGGTAAAGATAGACTTCCCATCGGGTAAAAATACTGCGCCGCCGATATTACCTGCATCGCTGGCAAAGACCTTAATGGGTTGCGGCAGCAAGATTGCCTGCTGAAGGGCGTTGTCGGCTTGCTGAGAATAGCTCATGCGCAGCGAACGAACAGCCAGCAACGTGGTCAACTCGGCGCTGTCATTGGTTTGAAGCAATCGATTGGCCTCTGCTGCCAACCGCGAGCCCTCGGCACGACGCTGGTTGAATGCGGAAGTGGCGGCACTGCTGAGTGCTTGCTGCGCATTTACATCGGCAAGTTGCTGACGGGTAAAGGCGAAGGCGCTCAGGCTCCCGGCAAGGATCACTGCCAGGATCATCAGGCCGACCAGATAGCGTAAACGAGTAGCTGCCCGATGTTCCGCCTGGGCAGACTGCCGAGCCAGGGCCAGTTCGTGTTGTTGTCGCTCTTGTTCAACTAAATGCATTCGTTCTCGTTCTGCCACGCTTGTTTGCAGATAGGAGCTTTCGCTTTCATTAAGCGTTAAGGTTCCACTCGCTCGAAGGGCTTCAAACTGGATAAGTCGTGCGCCAGCGGCCAAGTAGCTCACATCACGCCCACTGACAACCCATTCATCCGCAGCCACTGATAATCGTCGTTGAATACGCAATTCTTCGCGGGCTGCCACCACCCATTCGTGCAGCCTGTTCCAGGCCCAGAGCAGCGCTTCATGAGCAATTTCGACGGTTGGGCCGCGAGTCACGGGATTGTGGTCGAGGGTAAGCAATCGGAACTGGCAGTACAGGTCAATCAGGTCATCCATTGCGCGCTCATCGCCCAGCAGTGACACTAATTCTATCTGTAAGACCCGTCGCCGGGTATCTTCAGTCCCCTCGCCAGGTACGATGAGGCGTAAGAATAACTGCCGCACCGCAGCCTGACCTAGAGGATCGAGAGCGTTGAATAGTTCGTCCGCACGACGAGCGAGCGCACCCGAAATCCCACCACTCTCCTGATAGGCAGCAACAGTTAATAAGCGATCTGCCCGGCGTTCGTAGAGTTCACTCAAGGCATATTGCAGCAAAGGGAGTGCAGCAGGCCGACCAAGAATATCGTTAATCATCGCCAGCGTCAGTCCTGGTTCGAGGGCCAACCCAACCCGTTCGGCAGGCCCAGCGATAGCACGCTCTAACTCGCTGGCGGTCATCGGCACAATCACTTCGGCATGGCTGCGCATTAACTCGGCGAGACGTGGATACATCAATGGGCGATCATAAAAATCAGCCCGCAGCGTCAACATGATCCGAATCCGGCTGCGCGGATCACTGGTGGCTGCCAGCAAACTATCGATAAACTGACGGCGGACGTTTTCGTCCTCAACCATCGTGAACAGTTCCTCGAACTGGTCAATCACTACGACTAATTCAACTTCCATGTCGTTTGGGAGAATCCGTTTACCCGCACGCACTAACCCACGCCTATCTTCCGTTAATTGGTGCAGCAAATCCGGTAGGTGGCTACTGGCAACACGCAGCAAGGCCGCTTCCAATTCTTCAAATGGATGAGTTCCGGGCAGCATATCGGTGATGAACCACCGGGCTGAATTCGACATTGCCCCTTTACGCAGAGCCGGGATCAAACCTGCTTTTACGACACTGGATTTGCCGCTTCCGCTCGGCCCAACCACTGCTAGAAAACGTGCCCCATCATCGTTCGCAGCCAAACGCCCTAGCAATTGCTCGGTCAAGGCCGCGCGTCCAAAGAATCGGCAGTATCGGCTTCCTGAAAAGCCCGTAACCCTTTATAGGGATTCGCTAATTCAGGCAGATCGATAGCTCGTATCGGAAGAGTAAACGCAGTTCGTTCTCCTTCTAGGGGTGGGATTGTCTCTTGGGAGATCATTAGCACTTTGGACTGCGTGAGCAAGTTCAATTGGCGGGTACGCTCAATCGCCTGAGCGCGGCTGTGTACATCCAACTTGGCATAAATCTGATTCACATACCACTTCACCGTGCCTGCCGACAGAAACAGTTGCTCCGCGATCCTGCTATTGGAAAGACCATCGACCATTAAGCGAAGAATATCCAATTCGCGTGGAGTCAATGGCTCAAGAAGCGCCCCACTAACAAGGGTTCCCGACACACTGGCCTGAAATGCTGCCGCGAAACGCAGCGCGTTCGCATAGCGCTGATCGGGATTTTTAGCAGTGGCTGTTTGCAACACTTCATCAAGAGCAGCGGATAAATTAGGTTTTCGAGTATGGAGACGTGGTAATGGTGCGTTCAGCTGACGACTGATCAATTCAATAGGGGTTGTTGCATCGGTATAAGGCTTTTCACCGAGTAAAAGCTCATAGATGACCAATCCAAGGCTAGTAGATATCTGTCTTTGCGGACACCGGATCACCCTTGATCTGTTCGGGGGTAATATAAGCCGGCGAGCCAACAAGTTTGCCTTCTTCTGTAGCGCTGTCAGCGTGTAGATTCTTAGCAATGCCAAAATCTGCTAGATAAGCATTGTCATCTTCATCAAGCAAGATATTATCAGGCTTAATATCCCGGTGGATAATACCTTCGCGGTGCGCCACTGCCAACGCCGATGCCAGTTGATTGAGCAGACGTGCGCCCGCTTCGGGCGACCAGGCCCCCTGCTTGAGTGCCGTCCGCAGGTTACCACGCAGCCAGCGCATGACCAGAAATGCGCCCTCAGGATCACGCCAATAATCGTACAAGGGTACGATATGCGGATGCTCAAGCCGGGCGATAAGTTGCGCTTCCACCTCAAAGCGGCGAATAAAATCCGGTTGATTAGCGCGTTCGGGCAAAATGACCTTGATGGCGACCTCGCGCCCTACCGAAGGTTGGTAGGCCCGGTAGACCGCCCCAAAACCACCTGCGCCGATCTGTTCACGCAGCTCATAGCCCTTGATGATGCGATTGATGTAAGTATCCATAAAACCCCCTTTTACGTGCAGTCTCATTGTAGCGACGCATGTCCACCGAAATCAACGGATGAAGGACGATTCATACCCGGAATCCTACCCATTGGCGAAGTATTCCTATCAACAATCCTACCTGCCTCGTAGGTGATTAGCATCCCTTGTTTGAATATGCTTTAGAAATCACTGGAACTTATGGTAAAGGCAGTTAAAGGTGGCATAGTATCAATGGGGCGAATTTTTCGACCCAGTGAAAATGAAAGAGCGTCCAGTCGAGAAAGTGAGCACAGTCTTTCCGTAACGCACCGAGCGTCAAACGGCT
>Ga0209512_1004684_pt1 | contig 11828 bp, 15 predicted proteins | sample frozenSSSSmetaG_FD_184142 | JGI IMG/M metagenome (GOLD analysis project Ga0209512, IMG submission 184142) | Glacier valley bacterial and archeal communities from Borup Fiord, Nunavut, Canada, to study Microbial Dark Matter (Phase II) -... | ecosystem: Environmental > Aquatic > Freshwater > Ice >... | reverse complement strand
CGAAAGACCATGCGATCATTGCCGAGATCACCGGCACGATCAAATTCGGCCGCGACTACAAGAACAAGCGCCGCATCATCATCGAGTCGGCCGAAGAGGGCGGCGAGCCCGTCGAGTACCTGATCCCGAAGGGCAAGCCGTTCCACCTCCAGGAAGGCGACACCATCGAGAAGGGTGAGTACATCCTCGACGGCAACCCGGCACCGCACGACATCCTGGCCATCAAGGGCGTGGAGGAGCTTGCTCGCTACCTCGTCAATGAGATCCAGGAGGTCTACAGGCTCCAGGGCGTGCTGATCAACGACAAGCACATCGAGGTGATCGTTCGCCAGATGCTGCAGAAGGTCGAGATCGTGAACCCGGGTGACTCGGGCATGCTCAAGGACGAGCAGCTCGACAAGCTGGACTTCGACGAGCTCAACGACCAGTTGGTCGCCGATGGCAAGAAGCCGGCCACGGCCAACCCGGTGCTGCTCGGCATCACCAAGGCGTCGCTGCAGACCCGTTCCTTCGTGTCGGCCGCATCCTTCCAGGAAACCACCCGCGTCCTCACCGAGGCGGCGGTTTCCGGCAAGGCCGACCTGCTCGAAGGCCTCAAGGAGAACGTCATCGTTGGCCGCCTGATCCCGGCGGGCACCGGTGCCGGTACCTCGAAGGCCAAGGCCATCGCAGCCCGCCGCGACGAGCTCATCCTCGAAGAGCGCCGCCGCCAGGCCGAAGCCGTTGCCATCGCGGCGCCGCAGCCGGTCCCGGTCGCGGTGGAGCCGGCCGAGTAATCGGCAGGCATCGCTACAAGTTCGAAAGGGCCCTCCGGGGCCCTTTCTTTTTGCTCGAGCCTGAATGGCCTGCGCCCTGGCGTCATGGGGGCGTCACGCGACGTGGCCTAGAACGACCACATCGAACAGAGGAGCATCCGATGAGTGAAGCGCTGTGGGGCAGGGTGGACGACTACATCGTCGATCGCCTGGTGAAGGAAGACGATGCGCTCGCCAACGCCCTGGCCGCCAATGCCGCAGCCGGGCTACCCGCCATGGATGTCTCGGCCGCGCAAGGCAAGTACCTCAACCTGATGGTTCGCATCACCGGCGCGAGGCGGATCCTCGAACTGGGGACGCTGGGCGGCTACTCGACCATCTGGATGGCAAGGGCGCTACCCGACGACGGGCAGTTGGTGACGCTCGAATTCGATCCGAGGCACGCCGAAATCGCCCGCCGGAACATCGACAATGCCGGGCTTGGCGACAAGGTCACTATCCACGTCGGCGCCGCAGTGGACACGCTGCCGATCGTTGCCACCGAAACCCTCGTGCCATTCGACCTCATCTTCATCGATGCCGACAAGCCCAGCAACCCGCTCTACCTCGATTGGGCCATCAAGCTCAGCCGGCGCGGCACCGTCATCATCCTCGACAACGTCATCCGGGACGGCAAGGTGCTCGACCCGCAGAACACCGATCCGCGCATCATCGGCACCCGCGCCGCCTACGACCTCATCGGCAGCCATCCGCGGCTCTCCGCCACGGCCCTGCAGACCGTCGGCTCGAAGGGCTGGGACGGCTTCGCGATCATGATCGTGGAGTAGGGGCGCGCCAAGGGGGCCGGTACAAATATCCACCACCCACTGGCTGTCATCCCTGCGAAAGCAGGGACCCAACTCACCGCTCGCACCAGCCGAAGGCTGGGTCCCTGCTTTCGCAGGGCTGACACCTTGTGGGGAAACGAGCTATTGTCCGGCAGGCGTACTCAACCGAAGCAACTCGGGGTAGGGCAGTCGCCTCACTCGACCGTCGCAACATACCCCACGTAGCCGGCGAACTCGCCAAGCACCAGCGACCACACCCCGAACGCGGCGTTGAGGTTCTCGCGCGCCACGCCGTATTCGAGGTTGATGTCGTACTCGATCACCGCGTCGAGGTCGCTGTCGAGATAGGCCCGGCCGAAGCGCTTGTCGCGGTTCCAGGCGTTCATCGAATCCATCGTCGGCTTCACCCCGGAAAAGCCGGCATAGAAGTTGAGGTCTTCGCAAGCGCCGCTGTCGCAGTTGAGGAAGAACACCTGGTAGGGGACCCCACCCACCTTGCCGGCGATGCGCGGCTGCCCGTTGCCCTGCGTCTCGAGCGTCGCATCGCCATACCCCTGGGCAAGCGCCAGGATGTCGTCGATGGCGCTGCCATCGCTCTGCGCCAACGCCGGGGCCGTGAGGCCGGCGACAAGGCCGAGGACGAGCGCAGCCGACACCCATATATGCTTCACTTGTGGTTCTCCCTCGCCCCGCGCAATGGCGGCGATCCTACACGTTTGCGGTCCCCGGGCAATGACGGCCGGCGAACCCGCAGCCGGGCTCCGGTGTCAACTTTGCGGGGGAAAATGGCGGCGGGACTTGGCTCCGTCATGCAGCGGGGGCAGGGTAGCTCTGTTGGCTCCTGCACGAGGCGGAATGGACCGCAAATCGCCCGGAAATCCGGGCGGGCGCAGCGGATTTTCCATTCAAAGAATCCTTGACGCGCAGACTCATCACCCATATAGAGGCGCAACCTTAGCGGTCGGTCGTGAGCACCATCCGGGTATCTGCCACCTTGTGCGGGCATCCAGGGCGCTCAAACACACTGCCAAAGGCATGGACGACGACAAATCTTTGTGCGCATGAACGTCGGTTCTCCGGCGGTCCGCTGCAATAGAGGCGCTGCTATCCCGTGATGGGATGGAATGGGCGCCCCTTTGGTTTGCCTTTGTCTTTCGCAATGTATTCGGACCGATGGAAAGAGCGTGAATGCCAACCATTAATCAATTGATCCGCAAGCCTCGGGTATCCAAGCCCAAGCGGAACAAAGTACCGGCGATGGAAGCAAACCCGCAGAAGCGCGGCGTGTGTTCTCGCGTCTATACCACTACCCCGAAGAAGCCGAACTCGGCGCTTCGCAAGGTCGCCAAGGTCCGGCTGACCACGTCACGTGAAGTGATTTCCTACATTCCTGGCGAAGGCCACAACCTGCAGGAACACTCCGTCGTGCTGATCCGCGGCGGCCGTGTGCGTGACCTGCCGGGCGTTCGCTACCATGTGCTGCGTGGCGTCCTCGACACCCAGTCGGTGAAGGATCGCAGGCAGCGCCGTTCGAAGTACGGCGCGAAGCGGCCGAAGTAAGGAGCAGATCAGATGTCCCGTCGTCACGCCGCTGAAAAGCGCGAAGTAAATCCCGATCCGAAGTTTGGTGATCTCGTCGTCACCAAGTTCATGAACTCGCTCATGGAAGACGGCAAGAAGTCGGTCGCCGAGTCGATCGTCTACGGCGCCTTCGAGCTGGTCCAGACCAAGCTGAAGCAGGATCCGATCACCGTGTTCCACGGTTCGCTCGACAACATCCGCCCGGCCGTGGAAGTCCGTTCCCGCCGTGTTGGTGGTGCGACCTACCAGGTTCCGGTCGAAGTCCGTACGGACCGTCAGCAGGCTCTCGCCATTCGCTGGCTGATCGAATCCGCCCGCAAGCGCGGTGAACACACCATGAAGGAACGCCTTGCCGGCGAACTCATGGATGCCGTCAACGGCCGCGGTCAGGCCGTGAAGAAACGCGAAGACACGCACCGTATGGCTGATGCCAACCGTGCCTTCTCGCACTACCGCTGGTAACGGAAGGCTCCGCCCAAAATGGCCCGCGAATACCCGATCAATCACTACCGCAACTTCGGCATCATGGCTCACATTGATGCTGGCAAGACCACCACGACCGAACGCGTGCTCTACTATACCGGTAAGAGCCACAAGATCGGCGAAGTGCATGATGGCGCCGCCACCATGGACTGGATGGAGCAGGAGCAGGAGCGCGGGATCACCATTACGTCGGCGGCAACGACGACGTACTGGAAGGGTCGCGACGGCACCCAGTACCGCTTCAACATCATCGACACTCCCGGCCACGTGGACTTCACCATTGAAGTCGAGCGCTCGCTCCGTGTTCTCGATGGCGCCGTTGCGCTGCTCGATGGCAACCAGGGCGTCGAGCCGCAGACGGAAACCGTCTGGCGCCAGGCCGACAAGTACAATGTCCCGCGCATCATCTTCGTCAACAAGATGGACAAGATCGGCGCCGACTTCTATTTCTGCGTCGATACGCTGCATAAGCGTCTCGGGATCAAGACCGCCGTCGTGCAGTTGCCGATCGGCGCCGAGAACGACTTCAAGGGCGTCGTCGACCTCATCGAGATGAACGCCCTCGTCTGGCGCAACGAAGAGCTCGGTGCGCAGTGGGACGTCGTCGAGATTCCGGACGACCTCAAGGCCGCAGCCGTGAAGTATCGCGCGCAGCTGATCGACACGGTTGTCGAAGTCGACGATGCGGCCACCGAGGCCTATCTGAACGGCGAAATGCCGGACAATGACACGATCCGCCGGCTGATCCGCATCGGTACGCTGAACGCTACCTTCTATCCGGTGTTCTGCGGCTCTGCGTTCAAGAACAAGGGCGTTCAGCCCCTGCTCGACGGCGTTATCGACTATCTCCCCGCCCCGACCGATATCGCTGCCATCAAGGGCATCGACGTCAAGACCGGTGGCGAGATCGAGCGTCATGCAACCGATAACGAGCCGCTGTCGATGCTGGCGTTCAAGATCGCCAACGACCCGCACATGGGCCAGCTGACGTTCTGCCGTATCTACTCGGGCCATCTCGAAGCCGGTGCCTCGCTTGAGAACACCGTCAAGGAGAAAAAGGAACGCGTCGGTCGCATGTTCCAGATGCACGCCAATTCGCGTGAGCTGATCAACGAGGCCTACGCTGGCGACATCGTGGCGATCGTCGGTCTGAAGGACACGACGACTGGCGATACGCTGTCGGACCCGAGCCATCGTGTGATCCTGGAGCGCATGGAGTTCCCCGAGCCGGTCATCGAGATCAAGGTGGAGCCCAAGACCAAGGCCGACCAGGAGAAGATGGGCTTGGCGCTCGCTCGCCTCGCCGCCGAGGATCCCAGCTTCCGCGTCAAGACCGACGAAGAGTCGGGTGAGACGCTGATTGCCGGCATGGGCGAGCTGCATCTCGACATCATCGTCGATCGTATGCGGCGCGAGTTCAACGTGGAAGCCAATGTCGGTGCGCCCCAGGTGGCCTACCGCGAGGCGATCACCCGCGTCGTCGAGCATGACTATACGCACAAGAAGCAGTCGGGTGGTTCGGGCCAGTTCGCGCGCATCAAGTTCCGCATCGAGCCCAACGAGGCCGGCAAGGGCTTCGAGTTCGTTTCCGAAATCATCGGCGGTAACGTGCCGAAGGAATACGTGCCCGGCGTGCAGAAGGGCGTTGCTTCCGTCATGGGTTCGGGTCCGATCATCGGCTTCCCGATCGTGGACGTGAAGTTCGCGCTGACGGACGGCGCCTACCACGACGTGGACTCCTCGGTCCTCGCCTTCGAAATCGCTGGCCGCGCGGGTTTCCGCGAAGCCATCGAGAAGGCGGCGCCGCAGATCCTCGAGCCGGTCATGCGGGTTGAAGTTCTCACCCCGGAAGACTATGTGGGCGATGTCATCGGCGATCTGAACTCCCGCCGCGGCCAGATCCGCGGCACCGAGGCCCGGGGTATTGCCCAGGTGATCGATGCGATGGTGCCGCTGGCCAATATGTTCGGCTATGTGAACTCGCTGCGTTCCATGTCTCAGGGCCGCGCGCAGTACACCATGACATTCGACCACTATGAGCAGGTCCCCAACGCGGTGGCCAAGGAAGTCCAGGCCAAGTACGCCTAAGACGTCGTACGCCAAAGACATCCGCCTGTAACAGAAACTGAAAACTCACGTCGGCTGCTTGGCTGACGCATACGGAGAGAAGCGATGGGCAAGGAAAAGTTTTCCCGCAATAAGCCTCACTGCAACATCGGCACCATCGGTCACGTCGATCATGGCAAGACCTCGCTGACCGCAGCGATTACCAAGGTTTTGGCCGAGACCGGTGGCGCGACCTTCAAGGCGTACGACCAGATCGACGCCGCGCCCGAAGAGAAGGCGCGTGGCATCACGATCAATACCGCCCACGTCGAGTACGAGACGGCCAATCGTCACTACGCTCACGTCGATTGCCCCGGCCACGCTGACTATGTGAAGAACATGATCACCGGCGCCGCCCAGATGGACGGCGCGATCCTGGTCGTGTCGGCTGCCGACGGCCCGATGCCGCAGACCCGCGAGCACATCCTGCTCGCCCGTCAGGTCGGTGTGCCGGCCCTGGTGGTGTTCCTGAACAAGTGCGACATGGTCGACGATCCGGAGCTCCTCGAGCTCGTGGAGCTCGAAGTCCGTGAACTGCTGACCTCGTACGAGTTCCCCGGCGACGACATCCCGATGATCAAGGGCTCGGCGACCGAAGCTCTGAACGACGGCGACCGCAAGCTCGGCCACGACGCCATCCTCGAGCTGATGAAGGCCGTGGACGAGTACATCCCGCAGCCGGCGCGTCCGATCGACCAGCCGTTCCTGCTGCCGATCGAAGACGTGTTCTCGATCTCTGGCCGTGGCACCGTGGTGACCGGCCGTGTCGAGCGCGGCATCGTCAAGGTTGGCGAGACCGTCGAGATCGTCGGTATCAAGGCGACCCAGACGACCACCGTCACCGGTGTCGAGATGTTCCGCAAGCTGCTCGATCAGGGCCAGGCCGGCGACAACATCGGCGCGCTGATCCGCGGTATCGATCGCACCCAGGTCGAGCGCGGCCAGGTTCTCTGCAAGCCCGGTTCGGTTACCCCGCACACGGACTTCATCGCCGAGGCCTACATCCTGACGAAGGAAGAGGGCGGCCGTCATACGCCGTTCTTCACCAACTACCGCCCGCAGTTCTACTTCCGTACCACTGACGTGACCGGTATCGTGACGCTGCCGGAAGGCACCGAGATGGTGATGCCGGGCGACAACGTGAACATCACGGTTGCCCTGATCGTGCCAATCGCCATGGAAGAGAAGCTCCGCTTCGCTATCCGTGAGGGTGGCCGCACCGTCGGTTCGGGCGTCGTCGCCAAGATCGTAAAGTAAGTTCGCTATATGACGCGGCGCGCCGCTCTCGCTGAGTGCGCCGCGTTCCTTTTTCGCCCCAGGAAGCCAAGATGAACGGTCAGAACATTCGCATCCGGCTCAAAGCCTTCGACCACCGGGTGCTCGATACCTCGACTCGCGAGATCGTGAACACGGCCAAGCGTACGGGTGCGCAGGTGCGCGGGCCGATCCCGCTGCCCACGCGAATTGAGAAGTTTACGGTCAACCGCTCGCCGCACATCGACAAGAAGTCGCGCGAGCAGTTCGAAATCCGGACGCACAAGCGTCTCCTCGACATCGTCGATCCGACCCCGCAGACGGTCGACGCACTGATGAAGCTCGATCTCGCCGCCGGCGTCGACGTCGAAATCAAGCTCTAACGAAACGAACTTCGCGCTGATCGCCTAAAGGGTCCTCTTGCAACAATGACCCGGTCAGCCGCCAAAGAAAGAAGGTAACAACCGATGCGTTCTGGTTTGATCGCACAGAAGCTGGGGATGACCCGACTGTTCATGGACGACGGCACGCACGTCCCCGTGACGGTTCTCAGCCTCGAGAACTGCCAGGTGGTTGGTCAGCGCACGCAGGAGAGGGACGGTTATACCGCTCTCCAGCTCGGCGCCGGCACCGTTAAGGCCAAGAACATCACCAAGGCGGATCGCGGCCAGTTCGCCGTCGCCAAGGTTGAACCGAAGCGTCAGTTAACTGAGTTTCGTGTCGATCCTGCGAACCTGATCGAAGTTGGCGCCACCATGCAGGCGGACCACTTCGTTACGGGTCAGCTGGTGGACGTGACCGGCACCTCGATCGGCAAGGGCTTCGCCGGCGCCATGAAGCGCTGGAACTTCGGCGGCCTGCGTGCTTCGCACGGTGTGTCCGTGTCGCACCGTTCGCACGGTTCGACCGGTCAGCGTCAGGACCCCGGCAAGGTGTTCAAGGGCAAGAAGATGGCCGGCCACATGGGCGACCGTCGCATCACCACCCAGAACCTGAAGGTCGTGCGCACCGATGTGGAGCGCGGGCTGATCATGGTCGAGGGCGCGGTTCCCGGCGCCAAGGGCGGCTGGATCCAGATCAAGGACGCGGTCAAGAAGGCCGCTCACAAGGACGTCGTTGTCCCCGGCAAGTTCAAGCCGGCGGCAGCAGTGGCCGAGGAGACGAAGTAATGGAACTCCAGGTCACCACTCTGGATGGCAAGGCCGACGGTTCGGTCACCCTGAAGGACGACATCTTCGGTCTGGAGGTCCGCCAGGACATCCTGCACCGCATGGTTCGCTACCAGCAGCTCAAGGCGATGGCCGGCACCCACAAGGTGAAGCATCGCTCCGAGATCGCTTACACGTCGAAGAAGTCGGTCAAGCAGAAGGGCTCGGGCGGCGCTCGTCACGGCGCTCGTCATGCTCCGCAGTTCCGCGGCGGCGGCCGGGCTTTTGGCCCGGAAGTTCGCAGCCACGCCATCGACCTTCCCAAGAAGGTCCGGGCGCTGGCTCTGAGGCACGCGCTGTCGGCCAAGGCCAACGCGGGTGAACTGGTGGTCGTCTCGAACGTCACCACCAAGGAGCCCAAGACTGCGGCCCTCGTGAAGCAGTTCGACGCGCTCAGCTGGTCGAACGCGCTGATCATCGATGGCGCCGAGGTCGACAAGAACTTCGCGCATGCGGCGCGCAACATTCCGCAGATCGACGTGCTGCCGGTGCAGGGGATCAATGTCGCCGACATTCTCCGCCGCCATACGCTCGTCCTGACCAAAGCGGCGCTCGAAGCGCTGGAGGCGCGGTTCGCATGAGCAAGTTCAGCAACTACGACGTGATCCGTAGCCCGATCGTCACCGAAAAGTCGACCATGGCGTCCGAGCACAGCCAGGTCGTGTTCGAGGTCGCGATCGACGCCACCAAGCCGCAGATCAAGGCCGCCGTCGAGGCGCTCTTCTCGGTCAAGGTCAAGGCAGTCAACACCCTCGTCCGCAAGGGCAAGGTGAAGCGCTTCCGGCAGGAACTCGGCACCCGCAAGGATGTCAAGAAAGCCATCGTCACCCTGGCCGAAGGCCAGTCGATCGACATTTCGACCGGCATCTAAGGGGGAGAGAGAATCATGGGTTTGAAGACTTACAATCCGACCTCTCCTGGCCGTCGCCAGCTCATCACGACCGATCGGTCGGAGCTGTGGACGGGCAAGCCGGTCAAGACGCTGACCGAAGGTCTGAACAAGAAGGGCGGCCGCAACAACGCTGGTCGTACCACCGCGTTCCACCGTGGCGGCGGGCACAAGCGCTCGTACCGCATCGTTGACTTCCGCCGCGTTCGTTTCGACGAAGTGGCGACGGTCGAGCGGCTGGAATACGATCCCAACCGTACGGCCTGGATCGCGCTGATCAAGTACCCCGACGGCGAGCTTGCCTACATCGTTGCTCCGCAGCGTGTGGGTGCCGGCGACAAGGTTATCTCGTCGATGAACACCGTCGACGTGAAGCCGGGCAATGCCATGCCGCTTGAGCGCATGCCGGTCGGCACCATCGTCCACAACGTCGAGATGAAGCCCCGCAAGGGTGGTCAGATCGCCCGTTCCGCCGGGACTTACGCCCAGTATGTGGGCCGTGACTCCGGCTGGGCGATCCTGCGCCTCAACTCGGGTGAGCAGCGCCGTGTCCACGGCACCTGCCTCGCCACGGTCGGTGCCGTGTCCAACCAGGACCATGGCAACACCTCGATCGGCAAGGCTGGTCGCAGCCGCTGGCTCGGCCGTCGTCCGGTCAACCGTGGCGTGACCATGAACCCGGTCGATCACCCGCATGGTGGTGGTGAAGGCCGTACGTCTGGTGGCCGTCACCCGGTGACCCCGTGGGGCAAGCCGACCAAGGGGAAGAAGACCCGCAGCAACAAGTCGACGGACAAGTTCATCGTCCGCTCGCGTCACCTGAAGAAGGGCCGCTAAGCCATGTCGCGTTCAGTCTGGAAAGGCCCGTTCGTCGATGGCTATCTGCTCAAGAAGGCAGAGACCTCCCGTTCGAGCGGTCGCAGTGAAGTCATCAAGATCTGGAGCCGCCGTTCCACGATCCTGCCGCAGTTCGTCGGCCTGACCTTCGGCGTCCACAACGGCCACAAGCATGTGCCGGTGAACGTCAACGAAGAGATGATCGGCCACAAATTTGGCGAGTTCGCGCCGACCCGTACCTATTACGGGCACGCCGCCGACAAGAAGGCCAAGAGGAAGTAACATGGGCAAGCCGAAAACCCAGCGGTCGCTCAAGGACACCGAAGCCAAGGCGGTGCTCCGCATGCTTCGTACCTCGAGCCAGAAGCTGAACCTCGTTGCGGCGCTGATCCGCGGCAAGAAGGTCGACAAGGCACTCGCCGAACTCGAATTCTCGCGCAAGCGCATTGCCGGCCCGGTCCGGAAGACGCTCGAAAGCGCCATCGCCAACGCCGAAAACAATCACGGCCTCGACCCCGATAGCCTGGTGGTCGCGGAGTGCTACGTCGGTGATGGCCTGGTGATGAAGCGGTTCATGGCTCGTGGTCGCGGTCACGCCGCTCGCCTCGAGCACACGTTCTCGAACCTCACCGTTGTGGTTCGTCAGGTCGAGGAGGCCGCATAATGGGTCAGAAGATCAACCCTATCGGTCTCCGCCTGGGGATCAACCGCACCTGGGACAGCCGCTGGTTCGCCAACAAGGCCGACTACGGCACGCTGCTCCAGGAAGACCTGAAGATTCGCACCACGCTGATGGACGACCTCAAGCAGGCCGCCGTGAGCAAGATCGTCATCGAGCGTCCGCACCGCAAGTGCCGCGTGTCGATCCACACTGCCCGTCCGGGCATCGTGATCGGCAAGAAGGGCGCTGACATCGACAAGATCCGCGCCAAGGTGAAGCAGTTCACCGACAGCGAAGTGCACATCAACATCGTTGAAGTGCGCAAGCCGGAGACCGATGCGACCCTCGTGGCTCAGGGCATTGCCCAGCAGCTCGAGCGCCGCGTGGCGTTCCGCCGTGCCATGAAGCGCGCCGTGCAGACGGCGATCCGCATGGGCGCCGGTGGTATCCGCGTCAACGTCGGTGGCCGCCTCGGTGGTGCCGACATCGCTCGTACCGAGTGGTACCGCGAGGGCCGTGTGCCGCTGCACACGCTCCGTGCGGACATCGACTACGGTACCGCTGAGGCCAAGACGACCTATGGCATCATCGGCATCAAGGTCTGGATCTTCAAGGGCGAAGTCCTTGAGCACGACCCCTCGGCGCATGAGCGCCGTGCCACCGAAGGCGCCGGGGACGGGCAGGGCGCTCCGCGTCGTGAGCGCGACGATCGTGATGACCGCCGTGGCCGTCGCGACCGCGATCGCGACAGCGCGAACTAAGAAGGCGTAAAGCAAAATGCTGCAACCAAAGCGCACCAAGTTCCGCAAGGCGCACAAGGGCCGCATCCATGGCAATGCCAAGGGTGGTACCGAGCTCGCCTTCGGCCAGTACGGCCTGAAGTCCCAGGAGCCCGAGCGCGTCACCGCTCGCCAGATCGAGGCGGCCCGCCGCGCGATCACCCGCGAGATGAAGCGCGCCGGCCGCGTCTGGATCCGTGTCTTCCCGGACCTGCCGGTTTCCAAGAAGCCTGTCGAAGTCCGCATGGGTAAGGGCAAGGGTTCGGTGGAATACTGGGCGGCCAGGGTGAAGCCCGGCCGTATCCTGTTCGAGATCGACGGCGTCCCTGATGACGTCGCCAAGGAAGCCCTGCGCCTCGGCGCCATGAAGCTTCCGATCATTACGCGGGTCGTCACCCGCATTGCGGATTGATAGCCATGGCACGTGCACCAAAAAAGAAGACCGAGG
>Ga0209512_1004683_pt1 | contig 11831 bp, 9 predicted proteins | sample frozenSSSSmetaG_FD_184142 | JGI IMG/M metagenome (GOLD analysis project Ga0209512, IMG submission 184142) | Glacier valley bacterial and archeal communities from Borup Fiord, Nunavut, Canada, to study Microbial Dark Matter (Phase II) -... | ecosystem: Environmental > Aquatic > Freshwater > Ice >... | reverse complement strand
CTTTCATAAATTTAGCCAATAAGGTATTATCGCCTGCCAATGAGTTGTCGAAATATGCCAAAGTCTGGTGAGCAAAGAGCGCTCCTTTGAGCGATTCCTGTGTTTTATCTTTGGCAAACACAAGCGTCATTGGACGGTTTACTCCTCTCTCGGTATGATATTGATTTTTGACCAATCCGTGAATGTCACTTGTAGCCACAGCTGCAATATTGTATTGCTTAGTCCATCTTAACGCTCGCGGATACCATTCAGCCTCGTTGAACACTTCTACAGCATTGATATTCCCATCAGCAATGAATTTCTCGTTTGCTTTAAACATTTTACAGGTGTCAATATCCCAACCCGGGTGATTCCATATAATAAAGGCACCTTGTTTTGTGGCTTCTTTGAGTGCCTGTGCAGTATTTTCATTAAGCAATGGAACTGCGTCAGTAATAAAAATTGCATTCAAATGCCCCCCTTTCTCTTTATCACGACTAATTTCAGTTGCGTGGATCAGCATAATTCCCAATTCTTCGGCTTCGGGCTTTGCTATTTCGTAGGGAGCATTGGGGCCGCCGATAATATTTTTTTTCGATGGTACATCTGACGTGTGATCTGTTAATGCTATTACATCAAGCCCTTCTTGCCAGGCTTCTTTGACACGGACTGTTGGCCAAACGTCACCATCTGAAAAAACGGTATGTATGTGAAAATCACATTTCAATGTTTTTAAGCCATCAATGTCCGGGACATTTATTGTTTGGCGTGCGTTGTCGTGGTTCATTTTACGATGAAGCTCTATCCTGTCGACATTGTACTCTTGCCAGTTTGAAGCTCGGGTAGAATCCTGTGTTGCGTCAAAAACCGTCAACGGAAGTTTTGCAACTGAACTTTTCGTCGTCGGTTTGTCCTCTGCCTTCAACGCAGAATTAAACATCAAAACGCTTGTGATTAAAAATAATACGTTTTTCATTTTATCGTTTTAATAAATACATTATGAGGGTATTGTCTTTAAATATTATAGAATTATTCATGTCTGCTAATTACCAGTTTTAAGATTGACAACGCGGTTTGCAGCTCATCGCGGCTAATAGTGAGAGCTGGTGAAAGCTGCAAAACGTTTCCTTGTGAAACCTTAAAACTCAAACCAAGTCTCATGCAATCGTACATGATTTTCTCTGCTTTATCGCTTGCTTTTTCTTTTGTTTGATGGTCTTTTACCAACTCAATTCCCCACAAAAGCCCAATACCGCGGATATCGCCTATCAATGAAAATTGATTCTTTAATTTTTTCAGTTCTGTTTGAAACCAAAGTCCATCGTCAACTACTTTTTGCAAGACATCTTCGTTCTCGATATACGCTAAAGTTGCCAAAGCCGCTACACATCCCAACGGGCTTTTCTCGTGTGTATAATGTCCCAAAGAAACATCTGTGGCTATGTTAAGTCCATCTCTTGCAATCATGGCAGCAAAAGGAATTATACCGCCGCCTAATCCTTTCCCAAGACAGATAATATCCGGTTCAATCCCGAAATGTTCAAAGGCAAACATTTTGCCGGTACGTCCAAGAGCAATCGGAATTTCGTCCAAAATAAGCAGAACCCCGTGTTTGCTGCATATTTCCCTGACTCTTTTCCAATAAACTTTTGAGGGTATCTGAACATCCGTATTCCGAATTGTTTCAGCGACAAAAGCACCAATATCACCTTCTTTTTCAATCACATATTCCAAATAGTCGGCATATTTTAGCTGATCATCATCACCCAATATGCTTCGGTAGGTTGTTGGAGGTGGTATACAAATTACTCCTGGCATCAATGGACCCATATGTTTTTTGAAAACGGCTTCACCTCCGACCGAAATTGCATCCAGAGATGCTCCGTGAAACGAGTCCCAAAGTGATACCACTTTGTGTTTGCCGGTGACAATGCGTGCAAGTTTCAATGCGATGCCAATGACCGAAGTGCCACCAGGTGCAAACAGGCTTCTATTGAGGTCGCCTGGTAAAAGACTGGCCAACTTTTTTGCCAGATCAACAGCAGGCTGATTCGTGTAGCGTCGTGGGGAAAAGGACAAGCTATGCAACTGCTCTGTAATCTTACTAATGACAAAGTCATTACCATAACCGAGTTGATGGACATTATTCCCATGAAAATCAAGCATATATTTCCCGGAAATAGTTCTCATTCCACTTCCTTTGCATTTATCCAATACATCGAGGCAAGGACTCGACATCGATTGATGCAGAAAATAACGGGCATCATCTTCCAGAATCTGACGCGTTAGCGGATCTGAAATTTCCTGATCCCACATCCGGCGTTCTTCTGAAAAATTTACGTCACCTTCTGTATATAATAGGGTATTCTCCATCTTGAAAAAATTAAATAAATCAAACTGAATAGTTATACTATTGACGATTTCGAATGATTCATGGTCATCATAATCTTTTGCGTGCAGGAGAGTTATACATTGACCGGATTCTGTGAGAAACTATTCATTTCAAGAATAAATATAAATTCAATAAATATCTAATATTCATTTTTTTATACAATCAATGTGTTGCGAATTAATTTATCTGTATAGTATACGATAAAATAATTCTTCTATTTTTTTATAATTTATACAAACTATTAAGATTATAGCTACTATTCTAATCCCTTACGGCAAAGATCCTCTATTGATGTTACAATGGGATGAACTTGAAGTTACAATCTAATGACTTATCAATTTCTTAGATTGTAACTTGCATTTCGTTAAGCGCTTCTTTCATTGCTACCAGCAGACCGTCGATATCAGTCAGGTATAGCTGACCAATATTTGCGATCCGGAAACAGTCGGTATCGGATAATTTTCCCTGGTAAATGACTTGACCACGATTATGTAGTTTTTCGTAGAAAAGCGTAAAATCGAAATTCGGATGTTTTGGAAACAGAAAGGCTGTGATAATGTATCCCCGGTCTTTTTTGTCCAAATAAGTTTCCAAACCAATTGTTTGAGTGCCTTCGATTAACCTGTTGTAGTTTTGCTGATAACGCTTTGATCGCTTTAATACGCCACCTTCACCTTTTAACTCAATAATGGCATTTCGAAATGCGAGAATGGATTGAATTGGTGGCGTAAATCTGAACTGATTGTTTTTCTTCATTTCATTCCATTGGCTGTATAGATCGAGTGAAAGTGTACGGGCATAACCCTTGCATGCGTTTAGAACATCACTTTTGAAAATGACAAACGAAAAGCCTGGAACTCCTTCAATACATTTATTGGAAGAAGAGATCAAAAAATCGATGTCAAGAGCTTTCATATCAATTGGAACAGCTCCGAAACTGCTCATTGCATCAACAATGAATATTTTATTGTAGTTGTGAACTACCTGACCAATACTTTTAATATCGTTGAAAATTCCGGTGGTTGTTTCGCAATGTACAATGGCCACATGGGTAATCGAATCATCATTTTTCAGGGTATCTTCTACATCCTGAAAGGGAGGTACAATGTTTTCCTTATAGCTTAAAAGTGTTGTTCTTAAACTATATACCTGAGCAATTTGCCTCATCCGTTCACCATAGGAACCGTTTGTAATCAAAAGCAAATGTCCACGTATGGGAATTACAGTTGATAATACTGATTCAACACCAAATGTTCCGGATCCCTGCATCAATACCGAATCGTAACCTTCTTTTCGGGTTACACCAGCAATTTTGAGTAGTTCGCTGCGTATCTCCTTTACTATTTCCAAAAATTCCTTGTCACGCGACCCCATATCGTGAAGCATCGCTTCTTTTACCGATAATTTTGTATTTAAAGGCCCCGGTGTGAATAGTTTATTGTCCATATTTTTAAAATTGTAATACTTAAATTATAAATTAGTAATAACCCCCAACTGCGGAAATTCTCCTGACTTGGACGAGATTAGATCTGTCAATTCATCTTCCTGATTTTCTGTTCCGTAATTCCATTTCACAATTAACAGCAAAGCCGCAATCAATGCAAATATGACAAATAGTTGAAAGAGAGCATTCCAACCATATTTTTGGGAAACAAATGCTACGGCAAGAGGCGATAACAACTGACCCGCTGAGCCAACACCATTAATTATGCCTGCAGCCAACGCTGCTCCATGATTTTTTCCCATATCCATCGCAGCTGCTCCCGACATTAACGAATCGGGACCAAAAGTGAAAAAACCGATTAATCCAATAGAGATAATTGTTGGTATTATTCCCAAGGGACTGAGATAGGGTTGAAAAAAAAGCACAATGGCCAAACCAAATAGCATAATTGAGCTGACAGGAAACCGCCTGGCTTTGAATAAATAATCGGAAGCAAAACCAGCAGCCAAAACACCAAAGAAACCGAATGCTTCAAAAGCCATGGAGGTATATCCAGCCTGTTGGTCGGAATAGAAAAGCGCTTCTGACAGATACAATGGAAGCCAGAAAAGAAATGCATATCGGGTAAATTTTAAAAAAAAGTACATGGCCGCAGTAACCCAGACTGCACCATTTTTCAAGACCGCCATCTGCGCTTCTTTCTCTTTTCGTTTACCCTTTTTTGTGATCGTTGTTTTTTCAAATGTCTCAAGTCCAACATCAGTTGGGTTATTCCGGTCAAATACAATAAATATGAGCGAAATAACCAGCAACAAAATGGAAGGTGCAAGAAAAGCTCTTCTCCAGGAGAATTCTGACAGGATATTTTGATTTGTAAGCCAGTAAGTAGCAAATGCTGTTGCGGCCAGACCGCCAATTACATAACAGGTAGTCCAAAACGACATCATTACACCACGTTCCTTCTTTTTAAACCAGGGAGTAAGGTTCTTAATCAGCCCGGACCAACCTGATGATTGCCCTAAACCATTCAGTCCCATTAAGAAAATAAAGGAACCAATTGTCCCCATCCATCCCATCATTAGATTTGAAATAACAGACAGTAGTAAACCAATCGCTACAATCAGACGAGGCCCGTGCCGGTCACTGAGATAGCCGTTTAGAAACTGTCCCAGCATATACATAATACTGAAAACAGTTATAACAATGGCAAACTCCTCTTTGGATGTATTAAGCTCCCGGCTCATTACCGGCATTACAACGCTGAAATTCTTGCGACAAAAATACATCCCAAAATAGGCCAGCCATGTTACTGCAAATATCTGAACCCTCCATTTTTTTAGGACGGGAGAAATGGCTTTCGTCATTATTGTTTTACTTGAATAGATAAAAGGATAAAAAAAATCCCGAAACAGATTTTTCGTTTTTAATTATTTGAAACCGCCTGATTCAATTTGTAAATCAATTTCCTCAAGAATGGGCAAACATTCCCAAACTCCTTCAGCCACAAAGTCGGCACCGGCATCAAGTAACCGATGTCTGGCGTGAGCGATTTTCTCCTGAAGCCATACGGGATCGGCTTTTTGGGCGTCGTCAAACGATAATCCCAATTCATTTCCAGATTTAGTCAATCCAATCGTCCACATGCCTGCATTTATCCCTTCCTGAATGTCGGCAACCGTATCACCTATTTTTACCATTTGATTCAAAGGGAAAACATTCATATTTTCGCAGTTACGGTAAATCATCCATGGAAAGGGGCGGCCTGCAGAAACTTCCGATGAATTCACAACTGAATCGGGAATCAACCCATTTGCGGAGGCCAGCGGTAAGAGATTTTTCATCATTTCTGCAACATAGCCTGTCGTGGTCCCCACTTTTACGCCTTGTGATTTAAGAAAATTAACAAGTTCAACAGCACCGGGAATCGGTGTACTGAAGTTTTTAACGATCATCACCAGAGCTGGTTCAAGTTCGGCATATATTGCATCGACATCAGCCTCACAAGGGATTTGCCCAAATTTTGCAATCCATTGTTTTTGTATCGAATCAAGCCGTATTAGCGCTCTTACATGATCTTTTTTTGCCAACCCCATTGGTGTACGCGCTTCTTCAACACTTAATTGCAGACCTTTCGAATGGAATACTTCAATAAAAACCTGCGTCGGAGCCAGGCAACCATAATCTATTATTGTTCCGGCCCAATCAAAAATGACCGCTTTTATATTTTTTAACTTTTTCATAATTTCGTATATTTCTTACCCGTTTCCATGCGTGTAAAATTCTAATATTGTAACGCTTTTGTAATTTTTTAGCCAATGCAAAAGTTTACATTTGAGCACATTAATCCCAATAATTAATGAGAATTTATAATGATTTATTCATTACCACTATTATTCATATGTTTTTATGGAACAGTTAATTAAGGATGTAAACGGATTTATTGAAATCTGTAAAAAGTTGAAACAGTCGGGGTATAAAAAGAAGGACATTGCCAATGTGCTGGATATTCCGGCGCCTGTATTATCAAGCTTGCTGAAAACAGTTTTACCTTCCATATCCCAAATAGATATAGGTATTCCCGCCGAAGAGATTGAATCAGTCGTTGCCGACGCATTTTTAATGGTTAATAACCTCTCGCGAACGAAAATTGTAAAACGACTACCAGCCGATGTCGTAACACTCACCAATCTTCTCGAGAATAATGATTTTAAACTAAACGAGAAGTCGAGCTATTTGAATTTTATCCGGCAGCAGGCAGAATTCTCCTATAACTATATTAGTAAATATTTCCAGGGGATATATTATTTTTATTATTTATCGTCGGATACTGAACAGGTAAAAACGGATCCATTCATGATAAAACCAAATATTATTGAGAAGATCGTTGAAGTTTACAAGGGAAATGAACAATGTAGTGTGCGCTGTTTCGGAATTGCGTTACTCAACAACAATCACACGATCAATATGCAGCTTGCAGAGAACCATGAATCGCCTGAAGAATATATGCAAATCTTACTAAGCTTACCTTTCATTCGGCAGGTTGACTATTTAAGAGGAATATTTTCGAACCTAAACTTTGCAAGACAGCCAATCGCCAGGAAAGTCGTTCTTCATAAAATATCAGATCAGTGTGATTTTGATTTCTTCAATTCGCTTCAGGTTAAAAGGTTTTCGTCGATTGCTGATGTAGATATCCCGGAAATAGGGAGATATTTGCACGCTGAAAACGCTAAAACCGAATGCTTCGCAATCGCAAAGCCCTGTTTTAATTTTGGGGACCTCGACCATGAAATTGAAATTGCGAACTAACCGACTTCGGTTTTATTGTTTATTATTTCAGAATAAAATTACACATCATATTGAAACATTATTTCGGCATATACCGTAAAATTAAACATCTGTAAAAGATATAGGTGCCAAATTAATTTTCCTAAACAATCAAAAATAAAATTCATAAGATTTCATGAAAAAACATATGCCAACTAATTTTTTCTGTAATAGGTTTCTTTTAATCCGGTTCAACTCCGCATTCCCGGATGCGGCCTGAATAAATAAATTTTTATAAATTTTTAAAATTAGGATTATGAATAACAAAATCAATTTTATTCTTACGCCTGAAAACAAAGAAACGGTTGTTCAGGCCGTCAGGGTTGCCAGAACAGGCATGCCTTTTTTAATCAAATTGTCGAAAGGCGAACGCAAAGCACTGCAAAAGATGGATGACGGGCGCAAACCATTTGTCCAGAAAGGTGTTGAATTTGCAACAGGTAATAAAGATCTCGATCCGGGATCAGGTTTACTCGAAGCTGCACCAAACGATGTCGAACTTTATTCGTTCCTGGCTGCACTTGAGAATGAACTCAGGCAGATGCTCGAAATGGTTATCGACACCAAAATGCTGGCAGGATCGGAAGCCTACGATGTGGGACGGTTTATTTACATGAAAGCCAAAATGAATGTTGCAATGGGCGTTCCTGGTTCGCAGGCCATTGTCGATGAGCTAAGTAAGCTGTATAAGCAAAACGGTATTTCTAAAAAAGTTAAGGTGAAATAACCTAATTAACCTTCGGCCCGGGAACTGAAGGTTTTTTTTTGCTCAAAATTTTCATGTTCCCCATCCCACGGCACCCTCAAACAGGAAACTTAATCAAACATAACCCGGATCACCTCAAACATAACCCGGGTCACCTCAAACATGACCGCGGTCACCTTCAACATGACCGCGGTCACCTTCAACATGACCGCGGTCACCTTCAACATGACCCCGGTCACCTTCAACATGACCCCGGTCACCTTCAACATGACCTCGGTCACCTCAAACATGACCGCGGTCACCTTCAACATGACCGTGGTCACCTTCAACATGACCGCGGTCACCTTCAACATGACTGTGGTCACCTTCAACATGACCGCGGAGCTGCCTGTTAAAATATTTGTTAAGATGATCCATTAATTCTTTTCTAATAATGGGTTTGGTGAGATAATCATTGCATCCGGCTGTAATCGCCTTATCCTGATCACCAGTTAGTGCAAATGCTGATTGCGCAATAATTACTACATCCGTATTAAATTTTCTGATTAACCGGGTTGCCTCATATCCATCCAAAAGCGGCATTTTAATATCCATCAATATAAGGTCTATGTCGGGATGATCGCAACAAGCTTCAACTGCTTCAATTCCGTTTTTAACAATTAAGACTTCTTTGCTGAAATTTCTTACGACCTTGCCAAGAAGTACAGAAGATATTTTATCGTCTTCCGCTATAAGTATTTTTAGTTTTTTAATCGGATACTCCGCTTCATCAACACTCACAGTATTTCTGGACCGTTTTTTTTCGTTTGTTTTAACAGTGTAAGGAATTGTAAAATAAAATTCCGAGCCTTTCCCTTCAGAACTTTTAACCCATATTTCACCGCCCAGCATTTCGACAAATGCTTTCGATATGGTTAAACCCAGTCCGGCTCCTTCGTAATTTCTATTCAGAGATTCACTGCCTTGCCTGAACCTTTCAAAAATGAATTTCCTTTGTTCCTCCAGAATTCCGGGACCGGTATCCTTCACGAAAAATTCAAGAAATTTATCTTTTCTTTCGTACCCAAATTCAATGGATCCTGATGGTGTAAATTTGATCGCGTTTTTGACAAGGTTCGTCAGAATTGCATAGACTTTTTCCTTGTCTGTTTTTAAAGTGGCCTCTTTTGATGATAACGGTTTTTTGAAAAACAATTGCAACCCTTTTTGTTCGGCCTCGGGTTTGAAGAAGGTATAAAGATAATCGATCTGTTTATTTATATTAGTATCAGTAATATAAACATCCATCTGCCCTGATTCCACTTTTGAGATGCTTATTATGTCGTTGATGATATTGAGCATCCGTGTACCACTTTTCTGGATAATGTGAATGTATTCCTGCTGCTCATCACCCGAGAGATTGGGCTCTTTCAGTAGTTCTGCAAAGCCCATTATACCGTTCATCGGGGTCCGTATTTCATGACTCATATTGGCCAAAAATGACGATTTTAAGCGATCACTTTCTTCGGCCTTTTCTTTCGCTTGTACAAGATCGGCCATCATTCTTTTCTTTTCTGTAATATCTTCTTTTACAGCCAGGAAAAAAGAGATTTCACCCTTGCTGTTTAAAATTGTGGAGATTACGGTGCTTTCCCAATAGGATTCACCGCTTTTCTTTTTATTATGAAACTCACCGTGCCATACATAACCTGACATTATTGTATTCCAGAGTTCTTCATAAAATTTAACCGACTGTTCTCCTGATTGGAAAAGACGCGGATTTTTACCTTTCACCTCTTCGAATTCATAACCAGTTTGTTCCGTAAATTTGGGATTGACATATTGAATATTGCCCTTCTTGTCGGTTATTACAACCGTTATTGGGCTTTGTTCAATTGCCCGACTCAATAATTTTAATTGTTTTTCAGATTCCTTACGTTCGGTAATATCCCTGTTGCAAATACGTCTTCCAAGGTACTTTCCGTTCTCATCAAATATAGGCCTGCAAATGTGGCTAATCCAAACCCTGGCGCCTTCTTTGCTGATAATTCTTGTTTCTAAATCATAAACTTCATTTCTATTTTCTGCTAAAAAAATTTGCTGATTGTGTCGCAAGATTGTGTCATAATCGACTGGATGAACAATCTTCTGGAGTAGCTGAGGATTAGAAATAAACTCTTCAGGATCATAACCAGTAATGTTTTTACATGCCGGCGACATATAAATAATTTGCTGATCTTCACCCATCCAATAAACCCAATCAAACGTTTGATCTGCAACTGTCCGGAACTTCAGTTCACTCTCTTTGAGCGCTTTTTCGGCTTGCTTTCGTTTGGCATCGACAAAACGGTAATCGATTGGTTTTCCGAAATCATCATAGAATATTTCATTGTATTTTGAAGCTGGTAAATATCCGGTTGTTGCAGATTGATACAATTCAGCAAATTTTTCATCCGCAATCTTTAGCACCTCTTCTTTTGCGAGCAAGAGTTCTTCATTCATTAATTGCAGTCTTACCTGGCGTCTCTCAAGATGACAAATATATTGCAGTAATTCGTCGGTAGAAAGTGGCAATCCTGTTTTTAATGGTGTATTTATCAGCGACTCTCTATCTTTTTTGTGAAGCATATGGACTTTTGAAATGATTACTTTATTCTTAAGTTGAAAGGTGGTTATTTATTTTCTAATCTGACTGAATTAAAGAGACTTAAAATCTGATAAGTATCTTTTGCTTTTGCCAGTGCCAATTCAAAATCTTTTGAATCTGAGCAATGGCAAATTTCAATGGCACAGTCGAGAATCCAAACATATTGTTTTTGCGCCTCGTCTTCAGGTATTATTTTTCGCTTCAGCGCTTTTTTGTAATAAGTATTCATCGTATATACAGCATTAAGAATAGATGGTTTAAACGTTTCAGTGTAGGATGAACCGAATCCTATATTGACGTCAGTTTTATGCAGATAAAGTTCGTTGACCATGGCCCACTTCTCTGCAATGGCATTACCCATAAAATGAGGTTCTATTTCACCTTTGGGTTTACCGTTTTCGCCATAAACTTTAAACACAAACCGCTTTTCGCTATTTATAGTTTTGTCATCTGAAGGATCATACAAACTTGCTTTCTTCTCCGTTTGCAATGCAGCAATTAAGCTTTCCTGCGCATTGGTGATGGTAAAAATTAATGAAAGCACAACTAAGCTGATGAATCGTCTCATAAGAAGTTTAATTTAATGAAGTCAATTTCAATCCTTACGGTACTATAACCTGAACTTTAAAATGTATTCCAGCGGTTTGCCTGCACCTACCTGTACATTCAGCACATTTAACTTAACCGAATATTCAGTTCCCTTTACAAAGTTTGATGAAGAAATTGTGATCGTATTTTGTGATAAAGCATCCAAAGTAAAATCGTTGAGCGGCGAATTTAAGCGAAACTTAATGCCCGAAGCATCCGTTAATTCTAATTTGTATGGAATGCCTGAAATGTTTTCAATTTCAAGAATTGCGGTTTTATCATTGATTTGGCGTGCTTTAACGATCAGCGAGTTTTCAACCACAGGTTTTACCCATTCTTCTTTACCAAAAAGCTGGCCTTCCATACAGGCAATTGTGCGATGATTAACAAGTGCTTCCTGTATCCCCTTTTCACTGCGATCTTTAGCCAGAACAAGCGTCATTGCACGGTATTGTCCGGGGAAAAGCACCATGGGTGCGTGAATATCGGAATTTGACATCACAGTGAGGTTTTTATCAAGACACCATTTGAATACAAGGGAATCGTAACGATCGCCATTAACAACTTCAATACCAGAAATCAAACCTTTCTGGTAGAGTTCCTCGTGTATTTTCTGCCATTCGCTCCTGTTTTCTGGATGTTGAAACCATGGATGGTTCCAGAATACGAAGGCTCCCTGCTTTTTGGCTTCTGCCAAAGTCTCGGCAATGTTTTTTCCGTCTCGTGTATCATCTTTATTCACAAAGGTCTCGAAAACATTGGCATCCTT
>Ga0209512_1004682_pt1 | contig 11831 bp, 8 predicted proteins | sample frozenSSSSmetaG_FD_184142 | JGI IMG/M metagenome (GOLD analysis project Ga0209512, IMG submission 184142) | Glacier valley bacterial and archeal communities from Borup Fiord, Nunavut, Canada, to study Microbial Dark Matter (Phase II) -... | ecosystem: Environmental > Aquatic > Freshwater > Ice >... | reverse complement strand
CCAGAAAAAAATCTGTGTGGCACACTGGCGAATCTTTCAAAAACACAAAATCAGTAAATCAACCTGTTATGGATGGATAGCTGCAATGTGGGTTAAAATTCAGCCATAAAATAGGGTGAAAAAAAAAGAGGCATGATGCGTTTATTTTGCAATTGCGAGAATGGATGGATATGGTCGAAATGTTCATTAGAGCATAGGGCTTAAAATGCGGGCAAAGGATTCTTTTATTTTATTAATTCGTGGCCGTTTCCTCCATTCTTTCAAAAGTATTGCTTCACTTTTACTTTGATCTTCTAAAAATTGTGTGGTCAGGATACGGGCAATTTCCTCGTCATAAATCATTGCGTTTACTTCAAAATTGGTTTCCAGGCTACGGAAATCAAGATTTGCAGTACCCACTGATGAAAAAATACCATCCACCACAATTACTTTACTATGGGTAAAACCAGCCATATAGAAATATATTTTCACACCCGCTTCAAGCAATTCCTGGATATAGGAATTGGTTCCCCACTTTGGAAAAATAGCGTCTGACAATCCGGGAACGATAATACGAACATCAATACCACCCAATGCCGAAGTTTTCAGGGCAGTCATAATATCAGCGGTTGGCATCAAATAAGGTGTGGCGATGTACACAAAATCGGTGGCACTGGCAATGGATGAAAAATACGCCTGACCAATGCTTTCCCAATCCGAATCAGGTCCACTTGCCGAAACCTGGACTAATTTACCTTTGCCCGATTCAAAAGGTTTGAAATATTGGACGCCTCTAAATATTTCCTTAGAGACAAAATACCAATCGGCCATAAAAATAATTTGCAGCGCAGTAGCCCCACCACCTGTCACTTTCAGATGAGTGTCGCGCCATGGGCCAATTCCGGGAATGCCATTCTGATAACGATCGGCAAAGTTCAATCCGCCCACAAAAGCGGTTTCTCCATCTACCACCAGAATTTTGCGATGGTTCCGGTAGTTCACTTTTGAAGTAAGCATCGGGTAACGCACGCGCATAAAACAATCCACCTTAACGCCAGCATCTAACATTGAACGTATAAATTTACGTTTTAATTCCCAACTGCCCACATCATCGTAAATAAAACGGATCTCTACACCTTGAAGTGCTTTTCGGATCAGCAGCTCACGCAAATAATTTCCGATGGTGTCATCTTCTACAATGTAATATTCAAGATGAACATGGTGCCTGGCTTGTTCAATGGCCCTGAAGATCTCAGGAAATGTTTCATCTCCATTGTGTAACACTTTCACCTCATTGTTGTTAGTTAAAATGGCATTCGAATTCATCAGCAATAAATTTATCAACTTCTTTTTGGAATAAAGCCGCTCACTGATTTGGAAATTATTCTTGGGAAGATTGTCAAGTTGCACTAAAGTGAGTTTTCTCAGCTTTTCAAGATCCTTGAGACCTTTGCGGGAATACATCTTGGTTTTACGGTATTCCTGTCCAAAAAACAAGTAAATTACAATTCCAATGAATGGCAGTAATACCAATACCAAGATCCAACTGATGGTCTTCACCGGATTACGGTTCTCAAGAATAATGAGAACTGCAATAAAAATAACTGTAAGAAAATACAATACGGTTACCAAACTTGGCATTAGACTCCATATATCGAACAAAATTCCCATGCGGTTATGTGTTTTTTTGTGACTAAATTTAATTATAAATTCCATCACAAACAAACCGTACAGGTTTTATAATGATAAAATGGAATAAACTAATTTCACTTATCTGTTTCTAATTACATGCAATTTACAGTCATCCAATTTTTCAAATGCACTAATATGGCCCGTAATATGTGGAGCCTCAACACCTTTACCGAAAAACTGGTTTCCGGTATAAATAAAAGCTTCATCCCATAAACCGGATTTCAAAAAACTTTTTAGTAATATGCATCCGCCTTCCACGATTACCGAAAGGATATTGCGCTCATACAATGCTGCAAGCAACTGCGGAAGGATGTTATGAGTAAAATCAAGTCGAATAAACTGAAGGTTCTCAGCATCGGGTATTTCTTTTTCAGTAAAAATCCAGGTTGGAGCCTTTGAATCTAAAATATGCAAACCGGCATCCATTCGGCGGGTACGGTCAATTACCATTCTAATAGGCTGATTGCCTGTCCACTCGCGAACTGTAAGTGCAGGATTATCATATACAGCTGTATTGGTACCGATCAGAATTGCTGATTCCTCCGATCTTTGCTTATGAACCAATCTTTTGGAAAGATCATTGGTAATCCAGGTTGGATGTTGCATTTCGGTGCGGTCAGTATCAATAAAGCCATCAAGAGTTTGCGCCCATTTCAATAAAACATAGGGCCTTCTTTTTTCATGAAAAGTAAAAAATCTTCGGTTCAATTGTCGGCATTCATTTTCAAGCACCCCCACTTCCACTTCAATGCCAGCTTTTTGCATACGTTCAATCCCCTTACCGGCTACCTTGGTAAATGGATCAACCGTACCAATGACCACATGAGGAATGCAGCTTTGGATGATCAAATCAGAGCAGGGAGGTGTTTTCCCAAAATGAGAACAAGGCTCAAGTGACACATACAAAGTAGATTGAGCCAGCAATTCAGGGTTCATTACCGACCTGATTGCATTCACCTCGGCATGTGGCTGGCCAAATTCTTGGTGGTATCCTTCGCCAATAATGGTTTTATTGTGCACAATCACGCAGCCTACCATCGGATTAGGAGCCACATCTCCCATTCCCAGGAGTGCCAGATCAAGGCATCGGTGCATAAAAATTTCAGGTAAGCTCATCAGTAAAATAAATTAACTTTGCCAAAAATAACAATAATGAAGGCCAGTATTGCATCCATCCGAAAAGAATTAGCAGGCATTTTCACAAAAGAGGAAATTGAAAGCCTGATCTTCCTGATCTTCGAAAAACTGAAAGGATTTTCGCGCACCCAATTCTTGCTTTTCAAAGAAGAAATAATTCTTAATAAGGATGAACTGGTTGAAATAAAAAGCATTGTAAGCCGACTGAAAAACCATGAGCCCATTCAATACATTGTGGGCAAAACAGAATTTTATGGCTTGCCATTTTATTCACTGCCAGGGGTCCTGATCCCACGTCCGGAAACCGAAGAGCTGGTGCAATGGATTATTCAGGAAAACACGCTTACCGCGCCAACCATACTTGATATGGGAACCGGAACAGGATGTATTGCCATTTCACTCCGAAAAAATATTGAGCAAGCGACAGTGCTCGCCTGTGATATTTCATCAGTTTGCATTGAAACAGCACTCCGGAATGCAGAATTGAATACTGCAACAGTTTCAGTATTTGAGTACGATATTTTAATAAATATTCCTGAAATCAGTTTTCCAGAGTTGGACATAATAGTGAGCAATCCGCCTTATGTTAGGCATACCGAAAAGCTCCTGATGGAGAAAAATGTGCTGGATTATGAGCCTGAACTTGCTCTTTTTGTTACTGTTGAAGACCCACTGATTTTTTATGAGCGCATTGCTGATTTTGGATTGCTACATCTTAAATACATGGGGCTATTATATTTTGAAATCAATGAAGCCTTCGGAAAAGAATGCGTGGAAATGCTTGAATTTAAAGGCTTTTCACGTATTAATCTAAAAAAAGACCTTAACGGGAAAGACCGGATGATCCGCGCCGTTGCTTTAACCTCTGGAAAATCATATCATACTCTTCAATAAATTACTATATTTGTAATAACTGCATCCTGATGAAAGTGAAGCGGGAACATAAACTGCCAATTCTTTGAAACAAGTACTAGTATATACCTTCCTTCTGATAAATATCGTTGCAATTTTTGCAATTGGTATCGCTTCCTTATCGGTATATATCAGTCCAGAGAAATATTGGTTTATAGCCTTATTTGGCATGGCTTACCCTTATCTATTGGTCATTAATATGGGGTTCATCTTATTATGGATATTTTTCAAGCCAATATTTGCACTTCTTTCCATTTTAGTGGTTCTCGCCGGGTACAATCACATTAGCAATTACGTACAATTATCGGGCAAGACAACCCCGGATAAAGGAGTCAGGATTACCAGTTACAACGTGCGGTATTTTATGGGAAATAATGAAGCCCCAAGCAAGGAGAATGCAGACCATATCCTTAATTTTTTACGTCAAAACAATGCAGATATTATTTGTTTACAGGAAGTAATTTTCAACAAACGACAAATTTTTGACATCAAAAATACCGGGCTTCCCTTTGTAAATCACATGCAGTTGGCACACCATAGTTATGCCGGAGGGCAACTCACAATGACTCGTTTCCCAATCCTGAATATGGAAGAAATTAGATTTGAGAATTCAGGGAACATGATTATTTTCACTGATATACTGATGGATACTGATACGATCAGGGTTTACAACTGTCATTTGCAATCATATCGGCTGCGGGAAGCGGAAATCAATAGCCTCGATTCAATTAATTTTAATACTCAGCCGAAAACCAAAAAAAAGGTAATGGAAATAGGTGTGAAATTCAAAGATGCAATAATTAAACGAGCCAAGCAGGTTGAAACACTTCGTGAATCTATCAATAAAAGCCCTTATCCGGTAATTGTTTGCGGCGATTTCAATGACACACCAGTTTCGTATACTTACCGCACTGTAAAAGGCGATCTGGAAGATTCATTTACACAGTCGGGCACGGGAACGGCCAACACCTATCATGGTAAATTGCCTTCTTTCCGAATTGATTATATTTTATACAGCCCCATTTTTACAAGCTATAACTTTGAGGTTTCGAACCTCAACCGCTCCGATCATTTTCCAATAAGCTGCGATTTGTTTCCAGCTGTGAAATAAAACCCTATAATTCAAGCAATAGAAATTCAAGCAAATTAATTTGTTTAATACCCTGATAATTATCTCCAATAATTAAATGCTAAATACAGTCTCATGTATATCGTAAACTAATAACGTAATTTGAATTAGTTTCATGTATATCGTAAACTCGTGACATATATTCTTATAGTTTCATATCTATCGTAAATACATCAATCGATTGAAGGATTGTCGATCCAATAATGAAGTATCATCAGGTATTTAGATACTAACCTGAGTTCGATATAAAAACCCCATTAGTATAAAGCATAAAGCAAGTTGTCTAAAGTCAGGTTCTACAGTATACTTTATTTCTACCTGAGTTCGATTTCAACAATAGTCAAGTGATGACTTTCATAAAACAGATTTTCATTATAAGCGACGATATTAACAGGGGATTCCATCTATCTTGATAAGGTGCTTTTTATTACATGCCACAGGTAATAAATCTAATTTACAGGCTGTTTTTTTCTGGTTCCATTGCAGTATATCCTTCTACAAGTATCTTACATCTATTTTACCATTGTCTTACCTCTGTCTTATTTAATTCATATCAAATACATATCAAATACTAATTAAATACATATATAATACGTATATGTGCGTATTTGATTTATATTTGATTCATATTTGATATGAATTATACAAAACAGAGGTAAAATAGATATAAGACAAAGATAAGACAGTAATAACGGCAGGATAAGTATTGAAGCTTTCCATGGTACCAAGAGAAAAGGCACTGATACAGTTTAAGGGCCTGATTTTAGGATAGCTATATTCATCTACAGAGTAATTCTGCAAAGAATATTTTGATGTGATAAAAGGGATAAAAATTACAGGTGTAAACTACTAAGAAGGTCAAAAACAACCTCTTGCAGGCTTTAAGGTTGTGAAGGCACGGCCACCTAAACTGCTTTTCATTATCGGTGACTTCAGGTTAACTGTGAAAAGTGTTTTATGTGAAATTAACACTAGTACAATTTCTTTCGCTTCAGCAAATAGGTATAAAGCACGTGTTTGAAATCTTCGTTGATGTCGGCTTCCGCAAGATCAATCTGGTACTGACCGCAGCGAACGCGCATTTCTTCGAAATAAGTTGCCATGGCCTTCTCATAATTCTTCTTCAAATCATTGGGCGTAAATCTCAGGTGTTCACCCGTTTCGAGATCTATAAAGCGGTAGGGCTGGTTTCTGAAATCGAATGTCCGTTCCTGACGGTGATCCGTTACATGAAAGAGCAAGACCTCATGCTTGTTGTATTTCAGATGTTGAAGCGCCTCAAACAATTCATCGGTACTTTCCTGTTCAATCAGATCACTAAAAAGTATCACCAGAGAACGTTTGTGAATGTTCTCAGCAATCATGTGCAGTGCCTCAACGGTATTGGTTTTTTTGTACAACTGTGCCTGTTCCTGTCTCAACAATGTTCCCAACTTATTATATAGCAAGTCGATATGAACCGATGACAAGCGAGCTTCAGAATGAAATTCAATCTGGTCAGCAAAAAGAGAAAGACCCACTGCATCGCGCTGTTTGCGTAGCAGGTAGATAATGGCAGCGGCTGAATAAACCGAGAATGCCAGCTTATTGGCTTTTGAAGGTTTCCCTTTTTCGAATGGGAAAAGCATCGAGGAAGATGTGTCGATCACTATCTGGCAACGAAGATTAGTTTCCTCTTCATATTGTTTTACAAATAAACGATCGGTACGTGCAAACAACTTCCAGTCAAGATGTTTGGTCGATTCGCCCGTGTTGTAAAGCCTATGTTCAGCAAATTCAACCGAGAAACCATGAAAAGGGCTTCGGTGGAGACCGGTGATAAAACCTTCGACCACTTCACGCGAAATCAGTTCAAGGTTATCGAATTGCTGAAACTGTTGTATATCAAGCAGGTTGTTCAATATCCGCAGGATTAAAGTGAACTAAATAGAAAAGGCATAAGAAACAAAGATTCTTATGCCTTTTCAGGCCTGAAATTATCTTTTAAAGAATGCTGTCAACTTTTGAGGAGAGCGTTGTTTTAGGGGCTGCTCCAACATGTTTTTCAACCACTACGCCATCTTTAAAAAACAGGATAGTGGGTATGTTACGGATTCCATATTTGGAAGCAATACCGGGATTGCTGTCCACATCCACTTTACCAACAACCAGTCTACCAGCATAATCCTCTGAAAGTTCATTTACGATAGGACCCACCATGCGACATGGGCCACACCATTCAGCCCAAAAATCTACCAGAACTGGCTTATCCGATTGAAGAACCAATTCTTCAAAATTTGCATCATTAATTTCTAAAGCCATAGTATTATATTTTATGTATAAAAAGTAATATCCCGTTAAGCAATCACAAAATTAGCTTAATTAATTTTAAAAGCAAGGTCATCATGCTTTTCAAAATAAGCGAGCAATTCGTTGGTAATTTCAATACGGGTATTTCTAGAAAACAGATTAACTACCAATTTTGTTTCCGGGTCCCAGACATCAAATTTCAGCAACGATTTTCCTGTACTTTTTTTGGTCAGGCGTTCCAGTTCAGTAATCATTTCAGCATTGATAACCGTTAGAGGAACTTTCAGGGTAATACTTTTAAAATATTTCTCACGGATATCCTCCATCAATTCAATCCGGCTGACTTTATATTCGAATTGTTCACCACCGAAACGGTTCTGTATGACACCTTTAATCATCAAATAAAGGCCTTGCTTGCAGAATTTTCCATATTCAACATAGTCTTTTGTAAAGAAATACATTTTATACGAATCCGTATAATCGGTCAAAATAAGATAGCTAAAAGGTTTTCCGGTTTTACCGATTCCCTCACGAGCTTCAGTCACCATGCCCACAAAAGTCAGTTCGCGACCTTTCAGAGCATCAATATTGCTGTTCAAATCCTGAAGTGTTATGTCTCGGGAAGCCAGGGTTTCAATTTCAATTTTATATCGGTCGAGTGGGTGCGAGGTAAGGTAAATTCCTATCAGGGCTTTCTCCTTATCGAGTAAAACCAGATCAGGCCATTCAGGAACCATTGGAGGTTCAGGCTTTTGTACGAATTGCGTGGACATGATTTCCCCAAAAAGCGAAGGTTGCATGTTGTTGCTTTCATATTGCATCTTGTTGCCATACCTGATCACTTTTTCAATAAAGGTCTGGTCGTTTTCATCGCAAGCGAAAAACTGGCTACGCGTATGCTTTTTAAAACCATCGAATGCACCGGCCATGGCCAGGGCTTCTATATTTTTCTTGTTGGCCGATTGAAGGTTCACCCGTTCAACAAAGTCATAAATATCCTTGAATTCTCCTCCGTTGCGGGCTTTTATAATGTCCAGGACAGCTCCCTCTCCCACTCCCTTGATGGCTGCCATCCCAAAACGAATATTTCCGTCTTTGTTAACTGTAAATTTGGCATAGCTTTCACTCACATCAGGGCCCATCACTTTCATTTTCATTCGTTTGCACTCTTCCATGAGTTTCGAAATTTCAGTAATATTACTGAGATTCCGGCTCATGTTGGCAGCCATAAATTCTGCCGGATAATTTGCTTTCAGATAACCGGTTTGGTAAGCCACCCAGGCATAACATACCGAATGCGATTTATTGAAAGCATAGCTGGCAAAGGCTTCCCAGTCTTTCCAGATTTTATCAATCAGTTTCGCTGCATCCTTATTTCCATCTTTACAGCCTTCAATAAATGCAGGATTGTTCATACATCCATCTTTGAATTTAAGCTTCAGCTTGTCCATCATGTAAATCAGCTTCTTACCCATGGCCTTTCTGAGCGAGTCGGAATCTCCACGCGAAAAACCACCAAGGGCCCTGGACTGGAGCATCACCTGTTCCTGATAAACAGTAATTCCATAAGTATCTTTAAGATAAGGCTCCATCAAAGGATGGTCGTATTCAATTTTTTCGAAGCCATGTTTACGTTTGATAAATGAGGGAATATACTCCATTGGACCCGGACGATAGAGCGCGTTCATGGCCACCAGGTCCTCGAATCGGTTGGGTTTCAGGTTGCGCAAATGTTTCTTCATCCCTGGTGATTCGAACTGGAATATTCCAGTGGTATCGCCATTGGCAAAAAGGTCAAGGGTTACCTGATCCTTATCCGGGATCTTATCCATATCAAGGGTAATTTTGCGTGAAATCTTGATATTTTCAAGTGTCTCCTTGATGATGGACAGGGTTTTCAGTCCCAGAAAGTCCATTTTCAGCAAACCGATGTCTTCCACGTACTTTCCATCGTACTGGGTGGTAAGGAGGTTTTCATCGTCTTTGGAGTACATCACCGGGATATGATCAGTCAGCGGATCACGGCTGATCAAAATTCCGCAGGCATGAACACCCGTTTGCCGAACTGAGCCTTCCAATGTCTGGGCAAATTTCAGGGTTGTCTTCACCAGCTCGTTGGGCGAGGTAAGTTCCTTTTTCAGTTCCGGACTTTCCTTCAGGGCGATGGTAAAATTCATTTTGGGAGCTTCAGGAACCAGCTTGGTTAACCGGTCGGCTTCTGAAAGGGGCAATTTCAATACCCTGGCTACATCTTTAATAGCTGATTTGGTGGCCATTGTACCAAAAGTACATATATGAGCAACCTTGTCGTTGCCGTATTTTTTGGTCACATATTCAATCACCTTCTGGCGACCGTCATCATCAAAATCAATGTCGATATCAGGCATTGAAATACGGTCAGGATTCAGAAAACGTTCAAACAGCAGATCGAATTTTAATGGATCGATGTTGGTAATACCAGTACAATACGAAACCACAGAACCGGCAGCTGATCCACGACCAGGACCCACCAGAACATCCATACGGCGGGCTTCATTGATGAAATCCTGGGTGATCAGAAAGTATCCTGGGAAACCCATCTTTTTGATGGTACTCAATTCAAAATTAATACGTTCCCTAACATCCTCCGCCATTGGCTCTCCATAACGCGGTTTTGCTCCTTCCCAGGCCAAGTGTGCCAGGTAATCGGCTTCCAGCTTGACCCTGAGCACCCTATCATATCCGCCAATGCTGTTATACCACTCTTCGGTGAATTCTTCCAGCAACATTTCCTCTGTAAAACGGGTACGATATTCTTCTTCCTTACCAAATTCTTCAGGAATAGGAAAAATGGGCATGATAGGTGTAGAGTTCAGCTTGTACTTTTCAACCTTGTCGGTAATCTCCTGGGTGTTGGTCAATGCTTCGGGAACATCGGCAAACAATTTATTCATTTCCGAAGTAGTTTTAAACCATTCCTGCTTCGTATAATGCATCCGCGTCGGATCTTCCAGATCTTTCCCTGTATTGAGGCAAATGAGCAAATCATGGGCATCAGCATCTTCCTGATTGATAAAATGGATGTCGTTGGTACATATCAGTTTAACGGTATGCTTTCTGGCCAGTTCAATCAATTCTTTGTTGACAAGTACCTGATTTTCATACACACTCTTGCGCATTTCCTGTGATTCGGAAGGATGACGCATCAATTCCAGGTAAAAGTCATCACCAAAAATAGACTTGTACCATTGAATGGTTTTCTCAGCCTCCTCCATGTTTCCGGCCATGATGTGCTGGGGAACTTCTCCACCCAGACAGGCACTGGAAACAATCAGGCCTTCATGGTACTTTTCCAGCAACTCTTTGTCGATGCGTGGTTTGTAGTAAAAGCCCTCGGTATAGGCAGCAGAAACCAGCTTGAGCAGATTGTGGTAACCTACCAGGTTTTTGGCAAGGATAATCAGATGATTCCCCGAGCGGTCGACTTTTGCATCCTTCTTGCTGTGGCGTGAGGTCTCGGCTACATACGTTTCACAGCCCAGAATCGGTTTGATGCCTTCCTTATTACACACATCGTAAAACTCCTTGGCACCAAACATGTTGCCATGATCGGTAAGTGCAAGGGCGGTCATTCCATCAGCTTTGGCTTTGGCAATCAGACCGCGCACACTGGCGGCCCCATCCAGGATGGAGTACATAGAGTGAACATGTAAATGTGTAAAAGGAATCATAGACAATGAGTTAAAGCAAACGATTGTTAAAATTGAACCTATACGTTTAGGGTTGTAAAATTACCATTTTTCAATGGTTGGGAAGTGATTTGTTAATAAAAATTTGGAAAGAAATTGGATTAACAGAATAAGGGAAGACTTTTAGTTATTGCACAGGATAACAAACGAAGAGCATAAGATAAGGCATTTCAATGTGTCAACCTCTGGGTAGCTCAATTAATTGTAAAAAAAAACCGCCCCCTGATAGAGAGCGGTTTTTTAATAATTGAGAAATCCTTACTACTAGGTAACGATAAGTCCCATAACATACTGGCTGTTTGAAATAACAGACTGGTTGGCATTGATAAAGGCAATGTAACACTGCACTTCATCCCCTGCGAAGGAATCCGGAAGAGTGATGGTCTGGGCTCCAACTGCACGGGTGATACCTCCAATGACCGATACTGCCGCCTGCCTGGCTGGGTTGTACACTACCATCACTGCCTGATCTTCAGCCGATGCATCGGTTTCCCAGGAGTTGTCTTCCCAAGTAAACTGAACCGCGCCTGCTGTGGCTGAAACGGTTGTTGGGTTTAAAGCCCCCGGAAGATTGCCCTGGCTGACGTACACCTTGGAATAATCAATGGTGAAAGCCGGGTAAGTACCTGTAAGTGCATTCTTTACGGTGTAGGACATGGCTGCATTGAAAGCAGACATTTTAACTGCATCGTTTTTGAACCCAATGCGAAGAAAGGATGTGAGAGGTTGCAAGAACTTGATGGCTGTTGAAAATTTGGCTCTTTGATTGAGCTGTGCGGGTGTTCTTGGGTTTGAAACTGAAGCGGCAATTCCACGCATATAAGATATGCCTTTCCAGCTGCCTCCGATGACTGTGCCGACTTTTCCTGAGAATGGGCCTAGGATTCCCTGATTAAATGTACTCATGATTTTTGGTTTAATTGGTTTAGATTAGGACCTGGTATGGATTTGGTACTGCGCAAATA
>Ga0209512_1004681_pt1 | contig 11833 bp, 10 predicted proteins | sample frozenSSSSmetaG_FD_184142 | JGI IMG/M metagenome (GOLD analysis project Ga0209512, IMG submission 184142) | Glacier valley bacterial and archeal communities from Borup Fiord, Nunavut, Canada, to study Microbial Dark Matter (Phase II) -... | ecosystem: Environmental > Aquatic > Freshwater > Ice >... | reverse complement strand
GCAGGCGCTTCAGCGCCGCGTGGGCGGCGTCGGTGACGTGCTTGGCCGAGAGGCCCTTCTGCGTCGGCTTGTCGCCGCCCCAGAACACCTTCGAGGACACCGCATAGCTGTCGCGGCTCCAGTTCAGCGCCTTCAGCGCCTCGCCCATCACCTTTTCGGCATTGCCGCGCTCGTAGCCCTCGGCATTGTCGAAGAAGTTGATGCCGTTGTCGTAGGCGTAGCCCATGATCGACTGCGCGTCGTCTTCGCCGACCTGCTTGCCGAAAGTGACCCAGGCGCCAAAGGAGAATTCGCTGACCTTGAGGCCAGATTTGCCCAAGCGACGGTATTCCATATCGATGTCCGTGAGGTTCCAGGAGGGGTCGGCTTTCTAGACCCGGGCCGCCGTCATGGACAAGTGCAGCTTTCGCTGCAGCCGGGTTGAACTGCTGCCGGGCGACACTCATTCCTACGGTCAATTGCCCCGCGTCGCACATTGGGGCGATGTGTGGCCATCGTTTCGGAGGTTCTTGAATGCGGTTCATCGTCTACGGCATCGGCGCGATCGGCGGCACGTTTGCGGCGGCGCTCGCCCAAGCGGGTCACGCGGTGCTCGGCATCGCTCGCGGCAAGATGCTGGAGGCGATGCAGCGGAATGGCGGGCTGACCTTCAAGACGCCGGCCGGCTCGGAGCTGGTGCGGTTCCCGGTGGTCGCCGCGCCGGGCGAAATCGGCTTCCGCCCCGACGACGTGATCTTCCTTGCGATGAAAGGGCAGGACACCGCCGCCGCGCTCGAGGCTCTGCGCGCGGCGGGCGCCACTACGCAGGCCATCGTCTGCGCGCAGAACGGGGTGAACAACGAGCGCGCGGCGCTCCGGCTCTTCCCCAACGTCTACGGCATGACCGTGATGCTGCCGGCCGACTACGTCACCCCCGGCGAAGTGATCTGCTACGGCACGCCGAGGCTCGGCCTCGTCGACCTCGGCCGCTATCCGCAGGGGCTCGACGACAATGTCGCGGCCATTGCCATAGCGATGGATAGCGCCGGCTTCGCCGCCTTCCCGCTCGAACACGTGATGCAGTCCAAATACGGCAAGCTGCGCGAAAACCTCGGCAACGTGGTCGAGGCGGCGCTCGGCCACGGCAGCCGCTCCGGCCCGCTGATGGACGCGATCCAGGCCGAGGCCGACCGGGTCTACGACGCCGCCGGGATCGAGCGCATCGCCGTCGGCAATGCCGACCCGCGCCGCAAGGGGCTGATGGAGATGGGCGCCGTGGCGGGCGCGACGCGCACCGGTGGCTCCTCTATCCAGAGCCTGAAGCGCGGCACCGGGACGATCGAAACGGACTACCTCAACGGCGAAATCGTGCTGCTGGGGCGCCTCCACGGCGTCCCGACGCCCCTCAACGCCGGCCTAATAGCCGTCGGCCACGAGCTGATCGAAAGGGGCGCCAAGCCCGGGAGCATAACGGAGGCGGAGTTGCGGACGCGGCTGGGGATTTAGGCGCCGACGACGACTACCGGGCTCAGTACAGCACCACGCTCCTGATGCTCTCGCCGTGGTGCAAGAGCTCGAACCCCTTGTTGATGTCCTCGAGCCTGAGCGTGTGGGTGATCATCGGATCGATCTCGAGCTTGCCGTTCATGTACCAGTCGACGATCTTCGGAACGTCGGTGCGGCCACGCGCCCCACCGAACGCCGTGCCCATCCACGTCCGCCCGGTGACGAGCTGAAACGGCCGGGTCGAGATTTCCTGGCCGGCACCGGCGACGCCGATCACCACCGACTTGCCCCAGCCGCGATGGCTGGCTTCCAGCGCCTGCCGCATCACCGTCGTGTTGCCAGTGCAATCGAAGGTGTAATCGGCCCCTCCGATCTGGTCGGCGCCGCGCTTCGTCAGGTTGACGAGGTGAGGCACCACGTCGCCCTCGATCTCGCGCGGGTTGACGAAATGCGTCATGCCGAAGCGTTCGCCCCAGCTCTTCTTGTCGTTGTTGATATCGACGCCGATGATCATGTCGGCGCCGGCCAACCGCAGCCCCTGGATGACGTTGAGGCCGATGCCGCCGAGCCCGAACACCACGGCGGTGGCGCCCATCTCGACCTTGGCGGTGTTGATCACCGCTCCCACCCCCGTCGTCACGCCGCAGCCGATGTAGAATACCTTGTCGAACGGCGCCTTCGGGTCGATCTTGGCCAGCGCGATTTCGGGCAGCACGGTGTGGTTGGAGAAGGTCGAGCAGCCCATGTAGTGAAAGATGGTCTGGCCCTTGTAGGAGAACCGCGAGGTTCCGTCAGGCATGACGCCCTTGCCCTGCGTCGCCCGTATGGCGGTGCAGAGGTTGGTCTTGCGGCTCAAACAGCTCGGGCATTCGCGGCATTCGGGGGTATAGAGCGGGATCACGTGGTCGCCCGGCTTGAGGCTGGTGACCCCGGGCCCGACTTCCAGCACCACGCCCGCCCCTTCATGGCCGAGGATTGAGGGGAACAGCCCTTCCGGGTCGGCGCCCGACAGGGTGAAGGCGTCGGTGTGGCAGATGCCGGTGGCGCGGATTTCGACCAGCACCTCTCCGGCCTTCGGGCCTTCGAGGTCAAGCTCGACGATCTCGAGAGGCCGCTTCGCCTCGAATGCCACCGCCGCACGCGTCTTCATCACCGACTCTCCTGATCTGTCGGGCGCACCATAGCGGCTCGATGCGTGCAGCATAGCGGTGACCTTGCACTCAACCGCCAATGCGGCTATATCAGCGCCAACATCGATGCTCTCAATCGAGAGTGGGTGCCCTGACCGGCCCCCGCTCTTTTTGCTTTCCGGGCGAGATGCGAGCCGTTACGCGAGCAGCTGCCAACAAGAAGTTCCATGGCTTTCGACCTCACTGAAAAACGCTACATCAACGAAACCGCCCTCGAGGCGCGCATCGCGCGCATCATCGAACCGGTGGCCAACGATCTCGGCTATTCGCTCGTGCGTGTGAAAATGTTGCAGGAGAACGGCCTGACGCTGCAGATCATGGCCGAGGACGAGAACGGGCGCTTCGCCATCACCGACTGCGAGGCGCTTTCCAAGGAAGTCTCGCCGGCACTCGACGTCGAGGATCCGATCGACCGCGAGTATCACCTCGAAGTGTCGTCGCCGGGCATTGACCGGCCGCTGGTCCGGGCCCGCGATTTCGCCGCCTATATCGGCCACGAAGTGAAGGTGGAGCTGATCGATCTGCTCGATGGCCGCAAGCGCTTCCGCGGCTTGATAAAGGCAGGCGACGACGAGACCGTGACGATCAGCCTGCCGGACGTACCCAAGGGCACCGACCCCGACCACAAGCTGCCGCTGCGGCTGCTGGCCGAAGCCAAGCTGGTGATGAGCGACAAGCTGATGAACATGGCGCAGATCGATCAGGAAGAATTCCCGATCGACGAAGACGACGAGATCGAAACCGTCGAACTGCCTGATGAAAGCACTGCCGACACGGACGACGAGCCGGAGGCCCTCGCGGCCGAGGACACGGCGGACCACAAGAACGACTCTGAACAGGAGACTCACTGAAATGGCCGTTAGCGCGAACCGTCTGGAGCTGCTCCAGATCGCCGATGCCGTCGCCCGCGAGAAGTCGATCGACCGGATGATCGTCATCGAGGCGATGCAGGACGCCATCGAGAAGGCGGCCAAGGCCCGCTACGGCGCCGAGACCAACATCAAGGTCGATATCAACCCGCGCTCGGGCGAAACGCGCATGTGGCGCCTGCTCGAAGTGGTCGAGACGGTCGAGGAATACGGCCGCCAGATCGGGCTGAAGGACGCGCAGGGGCGCAACGGCGCCGCCAAGCTGGGCGACTTCGTCACCGAGCCGCTGCCGCCGATCGAGTTCGGCCGCATCGCCGCCCAGTCGGCCAAGCAGGTGATCGTGCAGAAGGTGCGCGATGCCGAGCGCGACCGCATGTACGAGGAATACATCAACCGCGTCGGCGAGATCGTCAACGGCACGGTCAAGCGCGTCGAATACGGCAACGTCATCGTCGACCTGGGCCGTGGCGAAGCCATCATCCGCCGCGACGAGCTGATCCCGCGCGAGCTTTACCGCTACGGCGACCGCGTCCGCGCCTATATCTACGACGTCCGCCGCGAGCAGCGCGGGCCGCAGATTTTCCTCAGCCGTACGCACCCGCAGTTCATGGCGGCGCTGTTCCGCCAGGAAGTGCCGGAAATCTACGACGGCATTATCGCCATCCGCTCGATCGCCCGCGATCCGGGCAGCCGCGCCAAGATCGCGGTGACCTCGAACGACTCGTCCATCGATCCGGTCGGCGCCTGCGTCGGCATGCGCGGCTCGCGCGTGCAGGCGGTGGTGGCCGAACTGCAGGGCGAGAAGATCGACATCATTCCGTGGACCGAGGACGTCGCCGGCCTCGTGGTGTCGGCGCTGCAGCCGGCCGATGTGGCCAAGGTCGTGCTCGACGAGCAGGCCGAGCGCATCGAAGTGGTGGTGCCCGACGAGCAGCTGTCGCTCGCCATCGGCCGCCGTGGCCAGAACGTGCGCCTCGCCAGCCAGCTGCTGGGCTGGGATATCGACATCCTCACCGAGGCCGAAGAGTCGGAGCGCCGGCAGAAGGAATTCTCCGAGCGGTCGACTTTGTTCATGGCCGCCCTTGATGTCGACGAGATGGTTGCCCAGGTACTGGCTTCCGAAGGCTTCTCCTCGGTCGAGGAACTGGCCTATATCGATGCCTCCGAGATCGCTTCGATCCAGGGCTTCGATGAGGAGACGGCGGGCGAAATCCAGCAGCGCGCCACCGATTATCTCGCCGCGATCGAGAAGGCCAACGACGACGAGCGCATCGCGCTCGGCGTCCTCGACGAGCTTTACGAGATTGCCGGCCTGACCGCCGCCATGCTGGTGGCGCTGGGCAAGGAAGAGATCAAGACCGTCGAGGATTTCGCCGGTTGCGCGGCTGACGATCTCGTCGGCTGGACCGAGCGCAAGGACGGCGAGACCAAGCGTTTCGACGGCACCTTCAAGGATTTCCCGGTTTCCCGCGAGGAGGCCGAGGAGATGATCCTGCAGGCCCGCCTCAAGGCTGGCTGGATCACCGAAGCCGATCTCGCCCAGGCGGGTGAGCTTGTCGAGGAAGAGGGGGCGTCCGCGTAGTCGGGCGTTTCGGACCCGGTGGCGTCGCGTGAAGAAACCGAACGGCAATGCGCCCTGACCCGCGAGGTCAAGCCCGTTGCCGAACTCATCCGGTTCGTCGTCTCTCCTGACGGCGAACTGGTGCCGGATACGGACGCCAAGGCCGATGGCCGCGGCGTCTGGATCAGCCTCGGCGCCAGGCACGTCGCCGAGGCGCAAAAGAAGAAGGTCTTCGCCAAGAGCCTCAAAGCCGAGGTGAAGGTCCCGAACGACTTGAGCGGGCTGACGCAGAAGCGGCTCGAGGAGCGGTTCCTGTCAGCCCTCAGCCTGGCGCGCAAGGCGGGCCAGCTGCTGACGGGGGCATCCAAGGTGAAGGCGGCGATCGAAGCCGGTGAAGTCCTGGCGCTGCTGACGGCTACCGATGGCGCCGAGGACGGCAAGAAGAAGCTGACGGGTTCGCTCAAGGGCTATACCAAGGCAGCGGAAGAAGCGGGGTTCAACCCCGGTTTAACTCCGCATTTCGAATTACTCGATTCTGACCAAATGGGTTTGGCACTCGGGATCGAAAATGTGATACATGCTGCGCTCACCAAAGGGGGCGCAGCCCAGGCGGCAGTGCAGCGAGCCGAAAGACTGGCACGTTACATTGCCAACTAGATGGGCTATTGAGCGGCGCGGCAGCGCTACGCCGCCCCCAGAAGGCCCGGCACGGACTGAACGTTTGCACCCCCGGGATGGGGCCGCAAGCGGTTTCGGAAGGAAGACGCGAGATACATGGCTGATAACGACGACAAGCGCGAAGACACCGGCGGCAAGAAGACGCTGTCCCTGAAGGGCTCTCCGAACCTGGGTGGTAACCGCCCGGGCGGGCTCGGCATGGGGCGCTCTCCCTCCCGCAACACGGTGGTCGTCGAGCGCAAGACGCGGTTCGTGCCGACCGGCGCGCCCGTAAGCCATGCGCCCCGCCCGCAGCCCGAGGCGCGTGCCCCGCTGCCGACCGCTGCTCCGGCAGCGGCGCCGCCAGTGGCGCCAGCAGCTCCGCCAGTCGCGTCAGCGGCTCCGCCGGTGGCCGCGGCAACCGTTGCCAGCACCAGCAGCGCTCCGGTGCCGCCACGTACCGAGGCTCGTCCGGTTCCGGCAAGGACCGAGGCGCGTCCGGCTCCGGCGCGCCCCGACAGCCGCCCGCCGCAGACCGGTGGAGCGCCGCGCTCCGACGGCTACCGTTCCGGCCCCCCGGGACGCGATGGCGGCCGTGCCAACTACAACCAGCAGTCGCGCGGTCCTCCGGGTCGTGGCGGCGTACAGCCCGGCTTCCGTCCGAGCCAGGGCCTGAGCGCTACCGAAGCCGATGCCCGGGCCCGCGCCCTGCGCGAAGCTGCCGGCCGCCAGGCCGAGGATCAGGTCCGCGCCCGTGCCGAGGATGCTCGCCGCGTCGAGGAAGATGCTCGCCGCCGTGCTCTGCGCGATGAGGCCGAGCGCGTCGAAAAAGAGCGTCAGCACGCCATCGACGCGGAAAAGGCAATCGCCGAGGTCGCCCAGGTTTCGGCGCCCTCGCGTGAAGCCCGTGTGTCACCGGCTCGCCGTGCCGCCGAATCCGCGCCGCAGCGGCGCCCGGCGGCTCCCAATGTCGGCGATATGCCGCCGCAGCCGCCATCGGAGGCCGATGGCCGCAAGATGCGGACCGCACCGACGGCTCGTCCGCTGGTCAACGCCACCGAGCTCGAGAACGCTCGCCGTGGCGGTGCCGCCCGCACTCCGGCGACGCCCGAGCGTCCGACTCGCCGCGCCGGCGAAGAGGCTTTCGCCCGCAGCCGCCTGACGCTCACCAGCGCCACGTCGGAAAGCGATCGCGACAAGGGTCCGTCGCTCGCCGCGATGCGCCGCCGTCGCGACAAGAAGATGGGCCGCAACCAGCAGGTGGCGCCCAAGCTCAGCCGTGAAGTGACGATTCCCGAGGCGATCACCGTCCAGGAACTCGGCAACCGCATGGCCGAACGCGCCGTCGACATCATCAAGATCCTGATGGCCCAGGGCCAGATGGTGAAGATCACCGACGTGATCGATGCCGATACCGCCGAACTGATCGCCACCGAACTTGGCCACACGGTCAAGCGCGTGTCTGACGCCGACGTCGAAGAGGGTCTCTACGACGTGCCCTCCGACGACAAGGCCGAGGACCTGACCAACCGCGCGCCGGTCGTGACCATCATGGGCCACGTCGACCACGGCAAGACCTCGCTGCTCGATGCGATCCGCGAAACCAACGTCGTGTCGGGCGAGGCCGGTGGCATCACCCAGCATATCGGCGCCTACCAGGTCGAAAAGAACGGCCAGAAGATCACCTTCCTCGACACCCCGGGCCACGAGGCGTTCACCGCCATGCGTGCCCGTGGCGCCCAGGCCACCGATATCGCGGTGCTGGTGGTTGCGGCCGATGACGGCGTGATGCCGCAGACGATCGAATCCATCAAGCACGCCAAGGCGGCCGGGGTTCCGATCATCGTGGCCATCAACAAGATGGACAAGCCGTCGGCCAACCCGACGCGCGTCCGCACCGAGCTGCTGCAGCACGAAGTGTTCGTCGAATCGATGGGCGGCGAAGTGCTGGACGTGGAAGTATCGGCCGTCACCAAGGCCGGCCTCGACCGGCTGCTCGAAACCATCCTGCTGCAGGCCGAAGTGCTGGAGCTCAAGGTGGCCCGCGACGGGCGCGCCGAGGGCCTCGTCATCGAGGCAAAGCTCGACAAGGGCCGCGGTGCCGTGGCGACAGTTCTTGTGCAGCGCGGCACTCTGGCCATTGGCGACATCGTCGTCGCCGGTACCGAGTTCGCCCGCGTCCGCGCGCTGATCAACGACAAGGGCGAGCAGGTCAAGGAAGCCGGCCCGTCCATTCCGGTGGAAGTGCTGGGCTTTACCGGCGTGCCGTCGGCGGGCGACCGCTTCTCGGTGGTCGAGAACGAAGCCCGAGCCCGTGAAGTCACCGAATACCGTCAGCGACTCATCCGTGAGAAGACGGCAGGCGGCGGCGCCACCAGCCTCGAGCAGATGATGAATCAGCTCAAGGTGGCCGGCATTGCCAAGTTCCCGCTGATCATCAAGGGCGACGTGCAGGGTTCGGTCGAAGCGATCAACGCTTCGCTCAACAAGCTCTCGACCGACGAAGTGTCGGCGCAGATCCTGATGAGCGGCGTCGGCGCGATCACCGAGTCCGACGTGACGCTGGCGACGGCGTCGAACGCCATCATCATCGGCTTCAACGTCCGCGCCAACAAGCAGGCCTCCGACCTCGCGACCCGCGAAGGCATCGAAATCCGCTACTACAACATCATCTACGACCTCGTGGATGACGTGAAGGCAGCGATGTCGGGCCTGCTGAAGCCGGAACGCCGCGAGACCTTCATCGGCTACGCCTCGATCAAGGAAGTCTTCCAGATCACCAAGGTCGGCAAGGTCGCCGGCTGCCAGGTCACCGAAGGCATCGTCGAACGTGGGGCCGGGGTGCGCCTGCTGCGCGACAACGTCGTCGTCCACGAAGGCAAGCTCAAGACGCTCAAGCGCTTCAAGGACGAAGTCAAGGAAGTGCCGGTCGGCCAGGAATGCGGCATGGCCTTCGAGAACTACGAGGACATTCGCGCCGGCGACGTCATCGAATGCTTCCGCGTCGAAAGCGTCATCCGCACGCTCTAGGCAGCATTGCAAATCACAACTAGAATGGGCACCAGTTCATCTGGTGCCCTTTTTTGTTGCGCGAATGACCATGCCAAACATGCGCCTTGCCTATAAGCAGAGCAATGAATCCATGCTTCGTGACGTCAGTGCACTTCGCCGGGCGTTGCCACAGCCGCGGATCGCCTGGGTCCGGTATCTGAAGGTGCCGTTCCTCGCCCTGTTCACGATCGCATCGTTGCCGGTCGGCGGATACGCGGGGACTATCAGTGGCCTCGGTTGGATTAGTCCGGTTATTTGGAGCGCAGCTTTTTTTTGGGATGGCAGGTGTGGCACCTGGTCATCCTTAGTTGGATACTACGTTCAGGGCTGCGGGAATTGGCAAAGTACCGGCCGGAACGACACTCGGAGGTTCAGCTTGACGAAGTGGGCATCCGCTTCGCCGACGAAATGAGCCAGCTCGTGATAAGGTGGGAAGGCGTCCAGGCCGTGGTTCCTGCAAAACACGGAACCGGGATCATAGCGGATATGACCACGTACCATGTACCGTCGAGCGCGTTTCAAAGCGACCAGCAACGGTTGTCGTTTGAAGAGACGATTCGAAGCCGCATGAGGGGTAGCGTTGCTGGCCCCGTGCCCGTATCGCCAGCTTGATCGGGACCGCACCAGCCAAGGCGATGCAATCGCCTTGGCTATGTCAGACACTTGGAGCGCACAGCGGGCGAGAACGTCAGGCGGCTCAGACCGCCGTCAGCTTCACGTCGTGCTTGCTGCGGATGAGGTCCGAGTACGGGCAGATGTCGTGCGCGGCGGCCATCAGCTTCTCGGTCTCTTCCTTGCTCAGCCCCGGGACGTGGCCCTCGAGTTCGGCGACGATGGTGAAGCCGACATTGTCCTCGCGATCGGCGAAGCTCACGGAGGCGCTCACGGTGCTCTCGGGGTCGAGCTTCAGGCCCTGCTTGCGGGCCGCGCCGGCCATGGCGCCGAGGAAGCAGGCGGAATAGCCCACCGCGAACAGCTGCTCGGGATTGGTGCCCGGGCCGTCGTCGCCACCCATCGCCTTGGGAACCGACAGCTTCACCGAAACCTTGCCGTCATTGGTGGCAGCAGTGCCGCCGCCGCGCCCGCCATGCTGCGCCGTGCCGTGAGCCGTGTACAAAACCTTCATGATGAACTCCTTGTTCAGTGTGACCGGTCGTCAGAACGCAGCCGACATAGCGCAGGTTTTAATTGTGCGCAATTGAATTGTGCGCTATTGATCGTGACAGAATTCATGGCCTCCTGGGAGCATCCGATGAAGGACTTAAGGCTCGAACAGCAGCTCTGCTTCGCCGTCTATTCGGCGAGCCACGCCTTCACGCGCTTCTACAAGCCGCTGCTGGCCCAGCTCGGCGTCACTTACCCGCAATACCTCGCGCTGCTGACCCTGTGGGAGGAAGACGGGCTGTCGGTCACCGCCATCGGCGACCGGCTGCTGCTCGATTCCGGCACGCTGACGCCGGTGCTGAAGCGCCTCGAGGGGCTCGGCCTCGTCACCCGCACCCGCAGCGCCGCCGACGAGCGGCAGGTGCTGGTCCGGCTGACCGAGCGCGGGCACGCGCTACGCCAGGTGGCGGAGGGGTTTCCGACCCGTATCCTCGACGCCTCGGAATGTTCGGGGGAGCAGCTCGACACACTGCGCCGCGCGCTGATGGGGCTGCGCGAAAACCTCGGCAAGGCCGCGGCGTAGCGGCTCAGTCGAAGAACAGCGCCTGGGGGACATGCCAGACGCCCGGCACCAGCAGGGCCAGCGCAATGATGTGGGCGATGGCGATCAAGGCCGTGGGAATGGCGAAGCTCTCCTTGCGCGTCTTGTGGCGGAACACCACCTGGGCCAGCAGACCGCCCGCTGTGCCGCCGATCAGGTCGATGCCATGCAGCGAAGCCTCGCTCACCCGCCAGTCGCCATTGCGGGCGGCGCGCTTGTCGAAGCCATAGACCGCAAAGCTCGCCACTCCCAGCATCAGGTAGGCCGCCAGCACCCAGGCCGGCGCCATCCGCAACTGCGTCACTACCAGCGCGCCGCACAGCACCAGCCCCGCCCCCACCAGTCGCAGCACATTGCCCAGCGGCATCCGCCCTCCTCAATCCGGCCAGTGAATCGGGAAGCTACCGTCCTTCGGATCGGCGCGGCGCGCAAGCCAGTGACAGGAGGTTCGCGCGGCAGCCGGACAGGCCGCCGCGCGATGGATCAGCGGCAACCAGCGCGGCTCACGAGGGAGGAAACGATCAGCGGCGTAGCTGGCGTCTCGCCCCAACTTGCCGTGTCTGGTGCCGCTTTCTTGAGCACCGCCATCACCAGCCCGGCATCGAGCGCCATCGAGCGTTCGCAGGTGACGTAGCGCTTGCCCTCGGCATTGGTGGCAGACAGCAGGATGTTGGCGGTTTCTCCCAGCCCGCCGAGATAGGCCCCAAGCAGCAGCGCCGCGTCGCCGTCATTGCCGGCCCGACCGACAACGTCCATCACCTGCGCCACCGAGATCTGGCCGGTGGAGGTGGAGGGCATGGCCGCCAAGGCGGGAGCGGCCGCTGCGACAGCCACCGCGAGGACGGCCGTCGCGGTAAGATGGCGGATAGGCAGGAAGAGAGCACGAAGCATCAGGTAAACTCCTGTGGATGTCACGAACGCCGATACCGCTACACAATGATTTCTTGTTGCACAACAATAATTTCTTGCTGTATGAATTTGATCAATCGAGATGCAGAACCTGATGGGGCGACAAATGGAGATCCAAAGACGACAGCGCCGGGTGGCCCGGTTGAGTGCCATGACCCGCGGTGCGGCGCTGACCCTCGCGGTAGCGCTGCCGGTGCTAGGCGCCCTTTACTGGGGGCTCGCCTCGGATACCGAGATCGCCGTGGCGGCAGGGCTCGCCGGCACGTCCATCGACTACGGCATCGGCGAGCGCATCGGGGCCGCCGTCATCGCTACCTTGCCGGCGCTGGCGCTGAGCTGGGGCCTCTGGCGCCTCGCCGCGACACTGAAGCTCTTTGCGGCCGGCCAGCCCTTTGCGCCGGCTTCG
>Ga0209512_1004677_pt1 | contig 11838 bp, 5 predicted proteins | sample frozenSSSSmetaG_FD_184142 | JGI IMG/M metagenome (GOLD analysis project Ga0209512, IMG submission 184142) | Glacier valley bacterial and archeal communities from Borup Fiord, Nunavut, Canada, to study Microbial Dark Matter (Phase II) -... | ecosystem: Environmental > Aquatic > Freshwater > Ice >... | reverse complement strand
TCAATTATCTGACCTGGTAATTGGTTTTTGTAAGCTAATTTTTACTAAACTTTTAAATGGAAGATCATGAGTAAATTACAGTCGATATCCCTTTATATCACTTTGATGGTACTAATGAGTACTATTCAGTTATACGGACAGAATGAACCATCCTCAAAAATTGATTTTTTAAATGCCCCTGTACTTTTTAAGGAAGGCGGCAAACCATTTCAGCAGGTGGTGGCAAGCTACCATTCTGAGAAAATCGGAAAAATAGTTTTCTTCCAAAATGGAAAAGCGTTAAAAGAAGCCGATCTTGTCAAAGGCAACAACCGTATTCTGTTAACTTTTCAGGCTGTTAACAAACCTGAGAAGGTCACGATATCTGCAAAAATAGATGACAATCAGGCGGTAAAATACCCGGTAACGTTAGTCCCTCCAAAAAAATGGCAGATTTATTTTGTTCAACATTCCCATACTGACATTGGATATACACGCCCTCAATCCGAAATCCTCGCCGAACATATGCGCTACATTGATTATGCACTGGATTATTGTGATCAGACAGACCAGCTGCCTGATGATGCTAAGTTCCGGTGGACTTGCGAATCAGCTTGGGTTACACGAGAATATCTTCGGTCGCGTCCATCCTCACAGATCGAACGTTTTAAAAAGAGGATTTCAGAAGGTCGCATTGAAGTGACTGGCATGTATGCGAATATGGCTGAGATATCTGATGAAAATGTGATGTATGATTTCCTTCAGCCTTTGAAGGAGTTTAGTAAGCTTGGTATACCGGTCAAAACTGCGATGCAGAACGATGTGAATGGTATAGCCTGGTGTATGCCCGATTACTTTAAAAACACAGGTGTTAAATACCTGGTAATGGGGATCAATGAAACACGCTCTATTCTTCCGTTTGCGATGCCGACTTGTTTCTGGTGGGAGGCCCCATCGGGTGAGCGGATGCTTGCTTTTCGCGCTGACCATTATATGACAGGTAACAACTTCGGAATTGAAAGTAAGGCGATTAAGCCGGAAAACATGTTGTGGCATCTTGCGGATCTCGACAGCCGGGGTTATCAATTCGATAGGATCGGAATCCAATATTCGGGCTATCGCACCGATAATGCACCACCGTCAACAGCTGCTTGTGAACTCGTAAAGCAGTGGAATGCCAAATACGAATATCCAAAATTAAGACTTGCAGTTGCCAGCGAGTTTTCGGAATATGTTGAGAATAAATATGCTGATAAACTTCCGGTTTACCGCAATGCATGGCTCGACTGGTGGACAGATGGTTACGGCTCAACATCGCGTGAAACTGCAGAGGTTCGCAAGACCCAGAATATGAAGCAGGTTGATGAAGGGATATTTGCAATGGTTTCGATGCTTGGAGGCGAGTTAAGTCCGGCATTGGAAGGGAATATCGATCATATCAGCGAAAATGCCATTTTCTTCGACGAACACACCTGTGGTGCAGACGAAAGTATCGATCATCCATTCTCCGAGAATTCTACACGCCAGTGGTTGCAAAAGGGTGCTTATGCCTGGGAGGCATTAAAAAAGGTAACACTGCTGAACGAGGAAGCTCTTGCCCGTTTGCAGGGATTTATGAAAAAAGCCGATTTTCCGGTCATATATGTGGTCAATTCAATGGGATGGGAGCGTTCGGCTTCAGTCGAATTATTTATTGATTATGAGGTGCTTCCGGTTGATAAACATTATAAGATTACCGATATTTCCACAGGAAAGGAAGTTACTGCACAGTTGTTGCATAAACGTGCCGAAGGTGCTTATTGGGTTCTTGATGTTGCAAATGTGCCTGCATTGGGTTATAAAGCATTAAAGATTGAAGTAACCAGTGAGTCCGAACCGAAAGCAAATGAAAATGCTTCTGCAGAAATTCTTGAGAACGAGTATTATAAAATAGTCATTGATAAACCATCGGGCGCCTTAAGCAGCTTGTTCGACAAAGCATTAAACCAGGAGATTTTTGATTCTAAAAATCCATGGAAACTTGGACAATTGATAAGGGAAACGCTTCCAAAAAGAGATAAAATGACGCCATCTCATTCCGCTGTTTCGAATATTAAAGTTGAACATGGTACAAACGGACCGGTCTGGGAAAGTATCCGAATATCGGCTGATATGGAAGGTTTTGAAAAAGGTAAAGAAAATGCGCCCAAAGGACTTGAACTTGAAATCCGGTTGTTCAAAAATGCGAAAAAGATTGATTTTCAATATAAAGTGGCAAAGGAAATCGTAACAACTCCTGAGGCGCTTTACGTTGCCTTCCCGTTTGCATTGCCAAAATCACGAATCGTTTTCGAAACGATTGGAGGTATCCTTACACAAGGTCAACAATTACCCGGATCATCGTCGGACTGGAATGCAGCCCAGAATTTCGTTTCGGTTCGGGGTGCTAAAGGCCAGATCATTGTAGTAAGCAACGAAATACCTTTGTGGCAATTCAGTGATTTCAATATGGGGAAATTCGAACGCAATCCAAAAGCCGGAAAAACCTGGTTGTATTCGTGGGTGATGAACAACTACTGGTTCACCAATTTCAGGGCATTCCAGGAAGGCGGTTTCCATTGGGGTTATCAGATTACGTCAACCAGCGATACAACCAATACCGCTGCCACAAAATTTGCCTGGGGCGAACGTAATTTCTTTGCAACCCGCACTTTTCCTGCCGGCAAAAATGAGTTTCAATCGCCTGTTTTGGAAACGGTGAAAATCTCGGGTTCTCCAAATGCAATTCTTATCAACAGCAGACCTGCTTTTAAAAATACCAACTCTATTCTATTGCATTTTAGGGAATTGGAAGGGAAGCCTGCTGAGCTTAACCTGGAATCAAAAATTGCCGGACGTTCGATTAAACGGATGGTTGTTGTTAATGTAGTTGGAAAGGAAATTTGGACTCCGGTTCAGTCGGTTAAGCTTAATCCTTTCGAAGTGAAGTTTGTGGAAATTCAATTTTAAGATTATGAACCGACGTAACTTTATTCAATATGGTAGTCTGGCCACATTTGGCTTGATGACCGCTCCATCGTTCACTGGATTTGCAAATAATAGTATTCCGGATGATCAGGCTATAAAAAAGGTCCATCTGATTTTTAAAACGCATCTGGATGTTGGTTTTACAAATCTGGCAGGAAAAGTGATTAAAACTTACATGGAAGAGTTTATTCCCGGAGCCCTGTCACTTTCTGAAAATCTGCGTCAAAAGAACCAAAAGGATCGTTTTGTCTGGACGACAGGATCATGGCTTATTCATGAATTTCTTGAAAAGGCCGAAACGTCTATGCGCAAGCGAATGGAAAAAGCGATTGAAAATGGGGATATTGTATGGCACGGATTACCTTTTACACTTCATTCAGAATTGACTGATCCGTCGTTGTATGATTTGGGGATTCAATTGTCAGTTGGATTAGATAAACGTTTTGGAAAGAAAACCATATCGGCAAAGATGACCGATGTGCCAGGTCATACCAGGGGCATTGTCCCTATTCTGGCAAAAAACGGTATTGAATTTTTGCACATCGGCGATAATCCGGCCAGTATGCCACCCGATGTTCCGCCTCTTTTTGTCTGGAGTACACCCGATGGAGCGGAGGTTGTGGTCATGTACCAGAAGGATTATGGAAGCCTGATGATCATTCCGGGAACGCAAACTGCGGTTGCTATTAACTTTACCGGCGATAACCACGGTCCGCAAAAACCAGAGCAGATTGCTAAAATATACAGCGACTTGCGCAAGCAGTTCCCGAATGCCGAGGTGACGGCCTCCACATTCAACGCAATTGCGAGTGAGGTCTCTACGATTCGGAAACAGCTGCCAGTCATTACCCAGGAATTGGGTGACTCATGGATACATGGTGTGGGAAGTGATCCCTTAAAAATTTCAAAATTCAGGGAAGTATCCCGCCTAAGAAACAAATGGCTAAAAGATAAAACGTTGAAGTTTGGAGACGCAACCGACCTCGCTTTTGGAATTCCGCTGCTGATGGTTGCGGAACATACCTGGGGGCTCGATGTAAAAACATTCCTTGCTGATTGGGATATTTATAAGCCAGAGGATTTTAAAGCCGCCCGATCAAAGCCAAATTTTAAGTTGATGGAGCAGTCTTGGAATGAGAAAAGGCAGTACATCAATGATGCCATCAGCCAGCTTCCACTTGAAAAAGCGACCGAAGCCAAGGCGAAAATTCAGAATTTGAAACCCGTTCCTTTAGATAAGACTCATTTCAATAAAATTAATAACGTTGAAAGTGAAATAGATACGACCTTTTTTAAATTGAAAATCGACGCGAAAACCGGAGGTGTCATAAAATTCAAAGATAATGAGACGGGATTTGATTGGGCGAATGAGAAAAGCCCGCTGTGCCTTTTTTCGTATCAAACTTTTTCCAAAGGCGATTTCGACAGATTTCAGAATCAATACCTGACTCAGAAAATATCCTGGGCAATTGATGATTTTGGAAAAACAGGACAGGAAGTGGCCAATGCGACATCCCGCATCTGGATGCCTTCTCTGAAAGAAGCGCTCATCAGGAAGGATGAAAATGGACAATCCCTGTTTCTCGATTTGGTCGTTACCGACGAAAACGGTAACTCTGTAGGCGGAAGTCCACGGAGTATTACAGTTGAACTGTTTTTCCCGGATAAAAGCAAAGAGTTACAGGTGACCCTTCAGTGGTTTAATAAACCGGCTTACCGGCTTCCGGAGGCTTCCTGGTTTTCGTTTATTCCGCCTGTTCAAAATGGCGAATGGATCATCGATAAGATGGGACAACCAGTTAACTACCGGGATGTTATTAAAAATGGAAATCGGAAATTACATGCTGTTGGTGAAGGGGTTCGGTTCGAAAGCGATACAAATAATTGTTCCATTGCATCTTTGGATGCGGCCTTGGTTGCACCCGGGAAACGTGATTTTCTCAATTTTGATAATCGACTACCTGAAGCAAATGAAGGTGTCCATTTTTGCCTTCATAACAATGTTTGGGGTACCAATTTCATGATGTGGTTTGAAGATGATATGAAGTACAGGTTTGTATTTAAGGCTTAAAAGAAGAATGAATTAGAATATTTTCAATCATTAGTGTCCTTGTAAAACTTAATTAGTTCTTGTAATATGAATATTATTAAGCCTTTAAAAAAATGCCGCCACTACGTGGTTTACTTTTGCAATTCTATTTATTTCTACAAAGATGAAGCTGCTACGCAGCATCCTTTTTTTGCAACATAGTTGCTATATCTTTGTAGATAAATGTAATATAGAATCTAAAAAGCAACGTAGTTGCGATATCATAGTTTGTTAATATTTTAGTCGGACATTATGATTTTCAATGTAAAAAAGCGTGATGTTTTCTTAATTAAACTCATCAATAACTTTAATATGAGACATATAATCGGTTTCCTTTGGCTTGCACTGATTTTATTAAATGCTTGTGATAACAAGGATGTTTCATTATATGTCGATCCCAATATAGGTGGTGTTGCACCTTTGCTGACCACAAAAAATCCCACAGTGCATCGTCCTCACAGCATGGTCCGTGTATTTCCGGTTACCAAACCCGGGTTAAGCGACCGGTACCTGAGCGATAAAATTTATGGTTTTGCAGTTAATATGCCTGCCTACCGCATGGGACATGTTACCGAATTAATGCCCACAAGTGGAACGCTTGTAACTGACAAAAATGAATATGCGTCATTGTATGACCATGACCAGGAAGAGGCTCATCCGTGGTATCACAAAGTTTTGCTTGAAGATCCGAATATTGAAGCTGATTGGACAACCACTGAACGTGCTGTAATTTATCGTTTTAAATACACCAGTAAGGATTCGAACAACGTTATCTTCCGTTCGGGAAGGAAAGCGTCCTTTAAAATAGTTGGAAACAATGTTATTCAGGGATGGGAAGAATTTGAGAAAACACGGCAATTCTTTTATGCTGAATTCAGCGAACCGTTTGGCAAATCGGGCTCATTCGATTCCGGCAAAGTAAAGGCAGAGGCCGAAATTACCGGCAATGGTGTCGGTTTATATGTTGGATTTGATGCACTTGAGAAACCTATTGAGGTTCGCATTGGAATTTCGTACATCGACGAAATCCAGGCTGCCGCAAATCTCCATAAAGAAACACTCGATAAAAGCTTCGAATCTGTTCAGGAAGAGAGCCACCAGATATGGGCAAACGAACTCGGAAAAATTAAAGTAGAAGGCGGAACAGAACGACAAAAACGAATATTTTATACTTCGCTGTACCGTTCTATGGAAAGAATGGTAAATATCTCGGAAGATGGCCGCTACTTCAGTGGCTACGATGGTAAGATTCATGACGACGGCGGTCGACCTTTCTTTGTCGATGACTGGCTTTGGGACACCTACCGCAGTCTTCACCCGCTGATGCTGATTCTGAATCCTTTGCAACAGGCTGATATGGTTGAGTCGTATATTCGGATGTATGATCAAAGTGGCTGGATGCCAGGTTTTCCGCAATTTTATGGTGATTTCCCGGCTATGATCGGGTTCCATTCTGCTGCACTGGTTTGGGATACTTATCAAAAGGGGGTAAAGAACTTTGATGTTGAAAAAGCCTATGAAGGTTTAAGGAAGAACGCTACCCAGGCTACGATGCTTCCCTGGCGATCGGGATCTATGTGTTCACTTGATAGTTTTTACCTGAAAAATGGCTGGTATCCTGCATTGCCTGAGGATAGCACTGAAACCTTTTCAAAAGTGGACGGTTTTGAAAAACGGCAGGCTGTGGCACTTACGCTCGAACACAGTTACGACGACTGGTGCCTGGCCCAATTGGCGAAGGCTTTGGATAAAAAAGAAGATTACGCGTATTTTTTGAAACGCTCGAAGAACTATCGCAATGTCTTTAATTCTGCAACCGGGTTTTTTGCTCCTGTAATGGCGAATGGCAAATGGGTTACACCATTCGATCCGCAATTGTCTGGTGGAGTTGGCAGCCGGGCCTATTTTGCTGAAAACAATGCATGGACCTGGAATTTTAGTGTTCAACAGGACATACCTGACCTGATCGCACTTCTTGGCGGAAAAGAAGCTTTTGTAAAACGGGTGGATGCCCTTTTTAACGAGCCGACACATATTTCGAAATGGCAGTTTATGGGCCAATTCCCCGATGCAACCGGCTTGAACGGAATGTTTGTAGCAGGCAATGAACCATCGTTTCACATCCCGTATCTCTATAATTATGCAGGACAACCCTGGAAAACACAACGCCGCATCCGCGAAATCATGGATATGTGGTTTGATGATCGTCCGCTGGGTGTTCCGGGTGATGAAGATGGCGGCGGACTTTGTTCATGGTACGTATTCTCGGCCATGGGCTTCTATCCGGTTACTCCCGGAAGCGGCGAGTATGCGATTGTCAGCCCGTTTTTCACTTCTATAAAAATTCAGCTGCCTAACGGAGAAACTTTTTCGGTGATTGCCAAAGAGTGCTCGAAAAAGAACAAATACATACAGTCGGCTACACTAAACGGTGAAGAGTTGAACAGACCTTTCATAAGTCATACGGATATTGCCAGTGGGGGTGAACTTCGCCTTGTAATGGGCGATCGGCCGAATAAAGAATGGGGTACAAACCCTTAAAACGAATAGGGACAAAATAAAAATGACGCATAGAAGCACTTAAAATTGGATTCAGTTTGTCTTTTGTCTCTTTAAAATTGTGCAAGGTATTCATGTTGCAACTACGTTGCTTTAAGAATTTTATAATGAATTTATCTACAAAGATATAGCAACTTCGTTGCTGAAAAAGCTGCGTAGCTGCTCAATCTTTGTAGAACTAAATTGAAAAGAAAATTGAAGCCACGTAGTGGCGACATCCTTGTAAAGGTTTATTATTATTCAGATTACAAGGAATAAATGAATTTTTGCCGGATACCAATGAGTTTGATTTCAATAATCTTCAAATAGATTCTTAGTTTTTTTCTTTTTTAAACGACTACGATCATGACACCTCGAGAGAGAATGCTTTCGGCCATTAATCACCGGGAACCAGACAGGATCCCCATCGACCTTGGTGCAACTCCAAGTTCCGGCCTTTCGGTTGTTGCTTATCAAAACCTGATTAAATATTTGGGTAAGACGCATCTGAAAACGCATGTTTACGACGTAATTCAGGAAGTCGCTCAGCCTGAAATGGAATTATTAGACCATTTCAATGTGGATGTGTTGGATATTGGAAGGCATTTTAATACAAGCGAAGATTACTGGCATGAACTTGAAGTGATTCCAGGGCATAAAGCACTCTATCCTAAATGGTTTGATACACAATTGCTTCCGGATGGTTCACGAATTACTTACGGATCAGGCACTGAAATAATTGGAAGAATGCCTGTAGGAGCAACTTTTTTCGACCAGACCATTTTCCCCTATGTTGACGGGTATCCCAAAAATTATAAGAATCTTGCCAACGATATGAAGCGCACGATCTGGGGCGGATTCGGTTTTTCGCCATGGGATTGGGCGGATGAGAAGAATTTCTGGAAACTTTTGCGAGAGAAAACCATCGATTTAAAGAAGAAGACAGACAAGGCTTTGCTGCTGGGAATCGGCTGTAACCTGTTTGAGTGGGGTGCTTTCATTCGTCGGATGGATAACTTTCTGATGGATTTGCTGGCTGAACCTGAAGAGGTGCATCGGTTTCTTGATGCGCTGATGGAAAGCCACATGAGTACGCTTGTGAAAACTTGTGAAGCCGTGGGTGATGTGGTCGATATTATCAAATTTGGAGATGATCTGGGAACTACCAACGGTCCGTTCATATCAACCGAAATGTATCGCGAGTTTTTCAAACCGAGGCATAAAATGCTTTGCGACTATGTGAAAGCCAATTCTTCGATGCATACCATGTTGCATTGTTGTGGTGGCATTTATGAGTTGATTCCGGAATTGATTGATGCCGGCTTCGAAATTTTGAATCCGGTCCAGATTAATGCTATCAATATGGAGCCCTGGCGTTTGAAAAAGGAATTCGGTCGCGATATTACTTTCTGGGGTGGCGGATGCGATACCAAAAGTATTTTGAACCAGGCAACCCCGCAAAAGGTGAAGGATCATGTAAAGGGTAACTTTGAGGTATTTACCGTTGGTGGTGGGTTTGTCTTTAATACGGTTCATAACATCATGCCCGATGTGCCACCCGAAAATATTGTTGCCATGTTTGAGGCAGTTGAAGAATTTAATAATTGATTATATAACTAATGAAAAACAGCTAATTATGAAGAAGATTATTATCAGTACATTAGCAATTATTTTTGTGTGTGCAATTTGTTTGCCTTTATGGGCTTTAGCAGTTGAAAAGGGTGTAAAAACCGAACGCAATGCGAAGGTTGCACCACCTCCGAAAGATACCATTCATGTTATTGGGCATGCCCACATGGATATGAACTGGCTTTGGACTTATTCGGAAACGATGAAGATGTGCAATGATAACCTTCGTCAAACGGTTGCTTTTATGGACGAATTCCCTGATTTTACATTGCTCCAAAGTCAGGCAGCCGTTTACAACTTTGTTGAAAAAGTGGATCCTCCGTTGCTGGAAATGGTGAAGAAATATGTAAAAGCCGGTCGGCTCGAACTGGCGGGTGGAATGTGGACTGAAGGTGATGTGAACCTTTCTTCTGGTGAAGCAATCAGCCGGTCTTTTCTTCTTGGTCAGCGCTACTTTCGACGTCACTTCGGACAAATGGCCAATATTGGTTGGCTTCCCGATAATTTTGGTCACATCTCGCAGATGCCACAGATTCTGAAACAGGCAGGTTGCGATTACTTCTATTTTCATCGGACCAAACCATTTAAAGGTACATTTTGGTGGGTAGGAAGTGATTCTTCAAAGGTATTATGCTATGCGAATGACGGTTATAATGGCGATATTACCCTGAAGCTGAAAGATGAATTAAAACTGATTACGCCCGATAAACATCGCTTATTGCAAATCACAGGTGTTGGCGATCATGGCGGCGGTCCAACACGTGCCAATATCGATATGGTGCATCAATTGGATAAAACACCCGGCTATCCAGCCGTAAAGTTTACAACTGCCGGCGATTTTTTCAGCAAGGTTTCCAAAGAGATGGATGGCCGTCCAACCCATTTTGGTGAGATGCAATTCATTTTCGAAGGTTGTTATTCGAATGTGTCTGATATTAAAGAAGGCAACCGTAATAGTGAGAATTCGCTGTACAGCAGCGAATTCTTCAATACCCTTCGCTGGCTGAACGGTGATAAATATCCTGCAGATGAACTTCGTGATCTTTGGACAACGGTGACTTTTAACCAGTTCCATGACATTCTTCCCGGCTCGGCAATTAATGAAGCCAATAAGGAGGCCGTTGCCCGTTATTCTGAAGTCCTTCGGAAATCAAAAGAGTTGGGTGATAATGCTTTTCGGAAAATGGCAGATGAAGTGAAGTTTAAAACAGATATGGGTCAACCCGTTGTGGCATATAATCTTCAGCCAAACTCACGAAAAGTCATTGTTGAGGCAAATGTTTATTCGCACCAGGAACCATATACGGTTAAAGTAGCAACCTGGGGAGCAAATTATTACGGACAAAACTTTACAGCTGTTGATAAAACGCAAGTTATTGCAGCACAGGTAAAAAATCAGAATGAGAACTTTTTAGCAGCCGATTACGCAACCAAACAAACAAAATCTGCCGGGAAAGTAGCCTCGGTATTGGTCCGTGATGGTTCAGGGAAAACGTATCCGGCACAGATTGTATTTTCAAAACCGACGCCTCCGGGTTATACTTCCAAAGTCCAGTTTATCGTCGATCAGTTTCCGGCCGGTGGTTACAAAACATTTTATGTTGATATGACCAAACCAGGAGAAAACATCGAGCCGATCCCATTTGCTGACAATACCTTTGACACTGATTTTTTCAAGGTAAAAGTTGACATGAAAACTGGCGGTATTGTAAGCCTTTTCGACAAACGTACCAATACCGAGATTGTCAAAAGCGGCGGACAGCTCAACACCTTAAGAATGTTCATGGAAGATAAAAAAGGGGGAATGAAATCGTGGGTGCTGAATAAAAACGTTAAAATAGAAGATGTTACAGATGTTAAGAGCGTAAAGGTTATTGAGAACGGGCCGGTAAGAGCATGCATTGAAACCGTTAAAATATGGGGTAAATCACGGTTTATTGAACGCATGTATCTTTATCGTTCGTATCCGCGAATTGCCTACGATATGGAAGTACATTGGCTGGAGACCGGAAGTGATACAACTGATTCGCCGATGTTACGTGCCGTTTTTCCACTTGCAATGCAGAATTCAAGGTATTACAACCAGGTTCCATTTGATGTTGTTGAAAGACCGGCAAATGGGAAAATCGGAGGTAAAGAAATTCCTGAAGCCCTCAAACATAGGAATGATTACGGAATCGTGTCAGAAGCCAATGATGGGCAGGAAGTTCCTGCACAAAAGTGGGTGGATGTAACTGACGGAAAAACGGGTATCGCCCTGTTGAATAAAACAAAATACGGCAATTCTTACCACAATGGCGAATTGAGACTCACCCTGATGCGGGCGGCAGGAAACCCCGATATCTATCCGAATTTGGGCAAATTTATCATTAGTTATGCCCTTTATCCTCACGCCGGTGATTGGACAAACCAGGTTTGGGCTGAAGGTGAAGATTTTAACGTACCTGTTATCGCGGCAGAACCACCTTCGCTGGCACTTGCGAAAAATCATGCAACCCGTCCGGAAGAGGAATCCTTTTTCTCGGTTTTCCCGGCAAATGTGGCAATGACAGGTGTGAAGCAATCAGAAGAAGGAGAGGAGCTCGTCATTCGATTGG
>Ga0209512_1004668_pt1 | contig 11857 bp, 10 predicted proteins | sample frozenSSSSmetaG_FD_184142 | JGI IMG/M metagenome (GOLD analysis project Ga0209512, IMG submission 184142) | Glacier valley bacterial and archeal communities from Borup Fiord, Nunavut, Canada, to study Microbial Dark Matter (Phase II) -... | ecosystem: Environmental > Aquatic > Freshwater > Ice >... | reverse complement strand
TTCGCGAGGTGATTGAGAAAGCCGGTATAAAGAATTACGAAATACGTGAATACAAAAAATCGGGTATCGACAAAATTATCGGTTTCCTCGTCAATCCGATTGTTTCCGGGATTTTGATTATGGCCATGATTGGCGGTATTTATTTCGAATTACAAACTCCCGGCATTGGCTTCCCGATTAGTCTGGCCATAACAGCTGCCTTTCTTTATTTTGCTCCCCTTTACCTCGAAGGGCTTGCTGCAAACTGGGAAATTATCATCTTTTTTGTCGGTTTTATCCTGCTCGGAATCGAAGTCCTGATCATTCCCGGATTTGGAATTTTTGGTATTTCAGGGATTATTTTAATGGTCTCGGGATTGATTCTTAGTTTATTGGATAATGTGATCTTCGATTTTAACGAAGTTGAACCTGCACGTATATCGGCGGCAGTTGGAACTGTATTGATCTCGATATTGCTTTCATTCTTCCTTTCAATTTGGGCAAGTTCAAAATTATTTGCTTCACGAAAGGGTATTTTCAGGAATTTTGCATTGCATACCAGTTTATTGACGGAGCGAAGTTATGTGGGTGTTGATCAGGAAGATGAATCTTTGGTAGGGAAAAGAGGAATTGCTCAAACCGTACTTCGTTTGTCCGGCAAGATCTCTGTTGAAGGTGCAATCTATGATGCAATGTCAGAAGGCTCTTTTATCGAAAAAGGGGAAAGGATTCGGGTTATCCGCCATGAAGCCGGGCAGGTTTATGTTGTCAGAGATATTGATTGACCGGATTGGCTGAATAATTGGGAATAGGTATTCCTGTATGGCTCTACAATGGATCAAGTGGGTATATTTTGCAAACAACTTTCCAATAATTGATGCAATTAGCAACTGGCTTTTTGCAACTGGCATGATTGTGCTAATTATTAGAGCCTAACCTATTCAAAATTAATACAATTATCTTTTTGTAAGCGGGTCGGCCAGCTACTAATAGCCAGAAGCAATCATTCCAAAATCAAATTGTCCCATTAAACGTCATAGAGCCTATTTATGCATTATTATCAGTTAGTTGAAGCCGATATTTATTCCTTCATATATTTCTGAGTTACTCAGCTCGCCGGCTTTGTTTAAATCGCAAATTCCACCATCGGTCTGGCCAAGTTCCATTTTCAGCAGTCCCCTGCTGTAATATGCCGCTGTAAACATTGGGCTTAATGCTATTGCCTGATTCATGTCGGCAATTGCACCATGATAGTCAACGATACCCATTTTGGCAATTCCTTTATAGAGATAACACCATTTATTCGTAGGGTCAATCTCTAAAGCCTTCGTAAGGTCCGAAATTGAACCATGGTAATCTTGTAATTCAAATTTTACAATGCCTCTTTTATAATAAACTTGTGCGTTGATTGAATTGGCCTCAATTGCAGTTGTCAATGGCGACAACGAATAAAATGGTTTTTTCACAATTGAATATTTTAAAATTGTAATTTGAAGTGTAAAATATGTATTTACAATGTAAAAATATAACGAATAAATTACAATTGCAAGAGAGAATATTTTACAATATTGACAAAATGCGGGTGTTTGAGGGTAACCGTTCGCTGCTTTTAAAATCCATTCATTTTTCGTTTGATAAGAAATTGAATATTAGCAATATAACATATTCGATTCTATCCGGATATAATCGAATATTTTTGATTGAGATTTATTTCTGGCTATTTGATCAATTTGAGTAGAAAGTCAATTATTGACCCAAAACTCACAGTTGAATTTAGAAAAGTTGGGGTACTTTCTTGTCATTCACGATTGCTTTTGCATGTCAACCATTTGATGATGAATTTCCCGGGAACATTTTTTTGGATCGGTAAATCTTATTGTATTAAAGAAGGTCTAATTTATAGATCAGGCCAATCGCGATTGCTATTGAAAAGCTGATGAAAGTTCCGATAATGATGTATTCCGTCTTTTTATGATCCGAAGTGTCTTTTAAATCTCCAAACCGAAATACCGATTTTGCAGCGAGCAGAAATCCGATGGCGCTAAATTCGTTTATTGCAATGAAAGTGAAGATTAACAGGCGCTCCATTATACCAATCCATTTGCCGGCGTTTTTCAAACCTTTACTTCCGGTGGATATTCCCATATCTTCACTCCATCTTTGAGTCATCTTACCGATTATTACCGAGGAAGGAGTACTCAATACCAGATATGCCAAAAATAATCCCCATAATTTCTGATCGTTTGCAATGTTGGAAGCAGTATCACAAAACAATTGAAATTGGTTCGTATAGATCAGCCAGACGAATATAATTATAAATACATGTAAAAACTGGTCTGCCAAAAATATCCATAAACTGGAATTGGAAAGTTTACTCTTAATGGCATCCAATATTAAATGTCCAATCGTAACCCAAAGGATTACTGGCCACAAATTGAAATTCCAAAGTAAAACAGATAGTGTAATAAGATGAATAGCAATGTGAAGCCAGAAATACCCCGATTTTACACCATGCTCATTTTTCTTTTTTACCCATGAAGTGGGCTGAAAAAGAAAATCAGCAAGAAAATGGGCAACCAGGATTCGCAGCAGTAAGTCGAAATTTAAAGCATCCATGCTATTTAGCTTTGATAATTAATTCCTGATACCTGTCTATAAAGGCTTGAATACTATTGATATTCCCATAAATAACCAATCTTTTATGCACACCGGGCTGTGTTATTGCTAATCTTGTTGCCAGTTCTTTCTGATTGATGTCATAAAGCAAGTATTGGTACATCGCTTCGGCTGTACTTGCTGTCCATTTGCTGATCAGTGCATCAGCCAGTTTAAAACTGACCGTAAGCTCATTGTTTATAATCTCCCACGGAGTCATTATGGCAAGGCGCTCATTTTCTTTGCTTAGGGTATCGAATGAATTGCCCGATTTCAGGAAAGCTTCACCTTGTGATTCTGTAATTTTGTCAGCATTGTACCTGGTAGTGCCTACTCCAATTGCAATGCGTGCATCGCTGTAAGCACGCAAAATGGGTTTATCGGGTTTAATGCGACCTGCTAATCCTATCGAAGGTTCATAGGTTCGAAGCCTGGCACGTATGATAATAGCAACAAGCAATGCCAGCTCCGGTTGAGGTAGGTGACCCTGGAAACTGTCGCCCCTAAAGATTTCAAAAGTTCCTTTGCCATCAAGTAACTGACGGTTTATTTCATCAAAAGTTTCCTTTAAAGAATTGATTACCTTTTCAATATCAGCATCATTAATTTTGCGTGATTTGACTAAGTCACCAGTAATAACAGCATCTATACCCATGGTGTTTCGATTCGTTTATAAATCATTTTCTCCTAAGTCTTTTCCATCAACCATTTTTTGAAATAACCCCTGCAGGTTATTTTGTGCAATTATAACCTGTAGGGGTTATAAGCACTTGTTATAGCCTGTGGGGGTTATAATCGCCTAATATAACTTGTGCAGCTTATTTGGAAGATCAATTTCATGATGGACTTTTTGATTCATTAAAATATCTTGTTGAATATTTAGATCTTCTATCTGTATGTATTATTAATCGATTGCAGCTAAATGCCTTGCCAAATATTGGCTACATTTTGTTTATTTCTGGTAAATGTAAGAATTAATGTAATGCAGATTTGTACAGGTATGAAAAAATGCCTGCAGGCAGACTTAAATTTGCAATCGTAATTAGCATAACATCATTGCTAATGGCACATTACATTAGGATGAAGTAAGCATAACGAACTAAATAGCCGGATCTTTTGACTGTATTGCATTCTGACGGTTAAACAAAACCAACGCAAACGCAGTAATGGTTATTCCTGCAATTGATACCAGATCAGGTGATTCATTTGGAATCAGTATCCAGCTTAATATTGCTCCGAATACGGGTATTATAAACTTCCACATATTCAACGCTGAAACTTTCACCCCTTTGCGCTGCAACAATAAAAACCATATCGAATAGGCGGCAGCGGATAGAAAGCTTAGCCATATAATTGACAAATAATAAGTTAATGGCGGAATTGTGAAAATGAACCCTTCTGCCGGAAGTGAAACCAGAAATAGTAAGACACCACCAATGATCAGCGAGGAAGAGCTTAATACCAGCGGAGGAATGTGGTTGGCGTCGCGGGCAATCACCACATTGGTAAATCCGGCGTTTATGTTCGTCAGAAAAAGCAAAATGATTCCAATAAAAATAAGATTTCCACCTGCCTCTTTACCAGATACGTTGCTTAAACTCACCAAGGCAATTCCAGCAATTCCCATAAAGATGATTCCCAATTTTGGCAAAGTCAACTTATCATTCGGCATGAAGAAATGTGCTGTAAATGCTATAAATAGTGGTCCTGCACCAATTATGATGGCACCGAGTGCGCCTGGAACGAGATTCAGACCACTGTAAAATAACGTATATTGCACAAACGTCTGAAGAAAAGAAATGAGCAGAATCAAACGGAAATTGTTTCGGATGTATTGGAAAGCAGTACGATATGAACCCACCAATGGCAAGACCATCAATCCGGCCAGCATGAAACGGAGACCTGCAAATCGCAATGGGGTTGTATATTGCAACCCGATCTTTATTACAGCAAAAGCCGATGCCCAGAGTAAACAGGCAATGATGGCGAGAAATACGGTTCCTCTTAGATAATTTCTCACTAATATTTCCACACAAGAACTCCGCCCTGCGCAATTGATTGGTTGCCAAAAATGATCTCCGCTGTTGCAGGAAGTTTCATCTCGTAGTTTTTGTCCCTGTAATTCATTGCAATACCAAAACCATCACGGTATTCGGTGATAATTCCGGGAGGATAATTCTCGATGGCAACTCCAGATTCCTTGAATAGTCGACTAAGAACCTTTTTCTCGAGATCCCCCGATTTGCTATCGACACCGACGTAGGTAACGGTTCCGCGTCCCAGTTTTCGGGAAATAACTGCTGAAGTGCCAGCATAAAAATCGCCCTCGTATTTAGCCAACGTTTCTGTCCCTTTGCGAGGATTTAGGAGTTCTCCCCAGCTTGTCCATGCATATGGTTTTCCTTCAAACCGAACAGAGTCGGGTGCGTGAGGCATTAACAGATCATACGAATTAATTTCGGCACCAATCAGATCATAAATGGGTTGGGCATATGGGGCTTCCCAAAGATGACCATTGCGGTCCTGGTGGCCTGTGCGACAGGTCATCACGAGATGCCCGCCATTTTCGGCATATGAGGAAAGCTTCGCAATTAATTGCTTATCAATCTGCTGGTATGCCGGCATAATTATAAACGGATATTCCGAAAAGTTGGTGGTGTCTCTTATGAAATCAACCGGCGCACCAAATGATTTCAGTGATTTATAGTATTTCAGAAAATGTGCTTCTGTATTCCACTCGGTTGTCTGCTTATTCAGGTTAATGGCCATCACATTATCCGCATTGAACAGGATTCCGGTTTTTCGGTTGGTGTACGATTTTGGAAGGGTGTTTTGCGAATTGTATTTTTTTCGTAGAATATTGATTTCCTGAATAAACTGACTAAACTCTTTTCCTCCGGGCGTTGGTGTAACCCCATCCGTACCAACAATTCCGTAGTGGTACTGCTCGTAACCATACAGCGGCGCTCTGTACCGATAGGTACAGGTAAACTTACTGCCTCCGGCGAAGACGTTCCACAACCATAATCTAACTGCGCCAGGTAAAGGTTGCGCATTGATACTTCCCCAGTTGACTTGTCCAGGTTGTAACTCCATCACACCGTAGTAACCTGCCATCGGTCTGAAAAAATCGTTTGCCATTGCGATACGCGAATATTCGCCAAGGCGGTAACCATTTCGGCCAATTCCTTGTGCTTCCCCATAAACCATATACCGCGTGTAGGAAGGGAAATCGAGTTCATGACTCATTCCATCGTATCCAACGTCATACATCGGAATGTAATTTGATGTAATCCATTGCGATGCTGATGCATACTTTCGTACAACGACCGCTTGCTCATCAAGAAATGAAGCTGTCTCGTAATCCGAGAAGCGACTATGATCAAGTTTTTGGTGGAGATTCATCCCCCACATTTTGTATAAAGGAACATTGATCTGTTGAAAATCAGAATAGGTTCCGCTCCAGAAGTTGGTGCCCCACGCTTTATTTAAAGCATCAATATTTTTGTACTTATTTTTGAGCCATGCGCGAAAACGTAATTGTGCATCATAGTTGTAATCGAAGAATTTTCGGGGTTCATTATCCATTTGCCAGCCAATGATTTGCTTGTTATTTCCGTATCTTTTGGCAAGTTCCTCAATCATTTTAAATGAATAATTCCTGTATAAAGTGCTTGAAAAAGAGGCGTTTTGACGTGATCCATGATCGCCTGAAGTTCCATCTTCATTTTTTACCAGTATTTCGGGATGTTTCCGCACAAGCCAAACAGGTGGTGTCGCAGTAGAGGTACACATTACCACTTTCAGGTTGTACTTGGTTGCCAGTTCAACAGCGCGGTCAAGCCATTTGAAATCGTATCTTCCCTCTTCAGGTTCCAGTTGAGCCCAGGCAAATTCTGCGAAGTGGGTAAATTCAAATCCCATTTTTGCCATATTCTGAAAGTCGCGATCCCATTGAGTTGAATCCCAATGCTCGGGATAATAATAAACACCTACGGTTGACAACTCTTTTGACGGAAAGAATTTCTCTCCTTTTTGCGCGATAACCTGAGTGCTAATGAGCAGCAGCAATCCTAATAGTAATTTATTCATTGCTATTTTTCTGTTATGATTTGTCGTTTGAGTTTAAGGGGCGAATATTATTGTGAAATCACAAAAATGGTTTCAAGCAGATCGAAGAAACCTTTTTTTCGATCTGAACTAATTCCCCAATTTACAGGAATGCTCTGGTAACCTTCGTTATACCCTTCGTCTTTCATTCTGTAATCGAAATAGCCCCACGATGCAAAAACGGTTGTTGCAGCGATGAAGTTATTCGATGGTTTTTCGAAATCAAAATGATCATCCTCATTAAATACAATTGGTTTCGGAGTGTAACCGTCCACCTTTCGGGTTTTATTAACCATTAACGCAATGTCGGCAGGATTTCCGACTCCATTACCATGAATCAGGATAAAGTCGGCCGATTTTACTACAGCAGGAGACGGAATTGTTCCGCCGCCATAACTGGTGCTGACAAGGTATCGGTACCCATCAACTGAAAATTCTTTCGCCATCTCAATCAGCTCATGTACACGTTCCGGCTGAAGGATTTTGTGGTCATATTGTACATTGCACTCGTTGTTTATTTCGATCAGAACGTTGGTGTATCGTCGTTCTGTGAGCCATTTTAACGTATTTCGGACCGCAAGTTTTACGGCATCCTCGTCTTTAATCCGTTCATCCTGGCCAAAATAAAATATACCAAGAATGGCGACCATTCCCAGCTCGTCACTGCGATCCAGAATTTTTTCGAGCCGATTCATATAATCTACCCGAAGATTACCCGATTCATCAATAGCAGAATTTTCCCATGGCTGATCTTTCGAGTAACCTTGTGGGCTTCCACCTTGCAGGTTAACTGTAAAAGCCAAAAGTCCTTTTGTTCTCCAAAATAGCATTTGCTGAATGAAATCGTTTGTATTCCTGTCTGCATCCCACGTTTGAGTATCTTGATAACTCCATAGGTGACGTGTCTCTTTATTTAAATCATCAAAAATTCCCTGAACCATGCGCGAATTAGGCAAGAGCCCTTCCAAGGGGTAACCTTTCCATGATTTGCCCTGAAATGTAGGAATGCCGTTGATGAGAAACTTCTCTCCGGAAACAGATACTGTGGTTTTCCTCTTTTGATAGTAAGGTGAAGCGGCTTGGGCGAATAATATATCATTGAAAATTAATAGAATAGATATGAATAATAATTTCTTCATGGGTTTCGATTAATAGTTTTTTAGTATAAAACTTGTTTGGATAGTTGTTCTGAGAATTGGCGCTGTTATGATATCGAATCGGATTTATGGCGTATCTTTTTGATCGTCTCCTTACGCGAAATAAGCATCGGAATTGCAACACCGACTGCCAACGCCATTAATATAAACATGGTTTTCAATCCATTACTTGTTGTTTCAGCCAGGGTTTGGTAATAGGTTTCATTCGATACTGCGGTTCCGGATAATTGCATTAATCCGAGCATCATCCGGTAGGCAAAAGCGCCTGGGATCATTGGTATCACACCTGGAATTGAGAATACAAGCGGAGGTGCATGTTTATTATGAGCAGCGTAAACACTTAAAACTCCCACCAGGGATGCACCAGCGAAGGTTGCAACTACAATTCCGATATTGCATTGCATCAGCATCAGCTTGGTTAAACCGCCCGCAGCGGCTATTAGCCAGATGATCTTCAAAGTGCGTTGCGGAACATTAAAGAGTACCGCAAAACCGAGAGCAGCAAATCCGAACCAGATTCCTTTTTCTAATATCAGTAAAATCTCTGTTGCCATGTTTAAATTTTAAAGGCCATAAATTTGCATTGCGCACATTAATCCAAGTGCGATGGCAAAGGCCATGATAAAGCCATTTATTCCTCTTACGATTCCGTTAAGTGTATTTCCGTCAATTAAGTCAGTAAGCGAGTTGATTAATGGAACTCCAGGAATAAGAAAGAGAACCGAGGTAGCCAGGGCATGTTCTGGTGTATCTCCAATCCCAAGCTTAACGGACAATCCTGCAACCATTGATGCAGCAAATGAAGCAAATGCGATAGCAAGATAGGGATTGAACCGCTTTTTAATTGCTTCCTGGCGAATAAAAAGACCGAAGAAAGATGCCACAAAAGTGACCACCAACTCCCATCCTTCTCCGCCGAACAAACGGCAAAATGAAGCTCCGGCTAAAGCAACAAGCGATAGAACAACTAAACGCGGATAATGAGGAAGTGAAGTTAATCTGCTGATTTCTTCATTGATCTGATCCAGACTTAGCTTATCTTCGATGATACGCCAGCTCATTCTGCTAATGCCGGAAACAAGCCGGAAGTTTACTCCATGTGGCGGTGTACGTCTGACGCTGCTTGTATAATCAGAACCATTCTCTTCTGTCACAGTTAGCATCAGTGACCGGCTGGTGATCAATAATTCAACATCATATCCTAAAGCTTCAGCAATTCGGTTTACGGTGGTTCGCACCCTTCCGGTACTTGCACCATTGCTCATAAGAAGTGTTCCAACATCGAGTAACATCTCCTCAACTTCCTTTACTTTGTCGAAGTTTTGCCTGTTCATTTTATGATATCAAAATTTTAATGCTACTAATCTACAAACTAATTGCGAAGTTACTATCATTTGGCTTATTTTCGCACAAACCATTTATCACCAAATTACAATACTGATGAAAAATTTGTTTCCATGTTTGTTGGGATGTTTAGTATTTCTGAATACTGCGATATGTTTATCGCAGAATAAGTTTCATGATGATGTTTATCAGTTCATCGAAAATCCTTCAGTCTTCGAACTTAATCAGGAACCCGGCCATGTACCTTTGGTCGCTTATAAAAATATAGATAATGCGCTATCTCATAAGCGGGACGCATCGCAAGGATATTTGTCGCTGAATGGCAACTGGAAGTTCTTTTATTCTGTAAACCCTGCAACTACGCCGGAAGGTTTTTACCAACCCAACTTTAATGATCAGAAATGGGGCAGTATAAAAGTTCCCGGAAACTGGGAAATGCAGGGATATGGTGATCCGATGTTCCGCAATGTTGCTCAGCCATTTAAAGTTGATCCACCCCGAATTCCCCATGATTATAATCCTGTCGGATCGTATCGTACTACTTTTTCAGTGCCTTCAAATTGGAAGGGAAACCAGGTCTTTTTACGCATGGATGGATCTACCTCGGCCACTTTTGTTTGGCTGAACGGGAAAGAAATTGGTTATAACCAGGGGGCAAATGAGCCTGCCGAATACAATCTTACACCATTTTTGATCGCCGGTAAAAATACGCTGGCGGTGCAGGTTTATAAATATTCCGACGGAACTTATCTCGAAGATCAGGACTTCTGGCGATTGTCCGGAATTTTCCGTGATGTTTATTTGATGGCAACACCTGCGGTCCACATTCGCGACTATTTTGTGACTACTGATCTCGACAATCAGTACAAGGATGCCAATTTGAGTATTAAAGCTGACCTGAAGAATTATCTTCCTGAGACGAAGAATGGGTTTCGTATTAAAGCTACTTTGTTTGGAAGGGATCACAAAATTGTTCAGGAACCCATTATTTCAGAATTGATTAATTTACCTGCATCCGGAGATCAGGAGGTTAAGCTAAGCGCAAAAGTGATGAATCCTTCTAAATGGTCGGCTGAATACCCAAATCTTTATCATTTGACGCTTGAGTTGATTTCTTCAGAAGGTAAGACGGAAGAGGTAATCGCTGCATCAATTGGTTTCAAGGAGGTTGAGGTCAGAAATCAGGCGTTGTTTCTGAATGGTGTGGCTATCAAACTGAATGGTGTCAACAGCCATATGCAACATCCAACTTTGGGTCATGCGATGGATGTAGAAACGATCCGCAAAGATTTTATTCTGATGAAGCAATTCAACATCAACTGCGTCCGGACATCTCATTATCCTCCTGTTCAGGAGTATCTTGAACTGGCTGACGAACTGGGTATTTATATTGTCGACGAAACGGGAGATGAATCTCACGCTACAGAATATGTTTCCGAAAAAGAAGCCTGGAGAAATGCCTATGTTGAGCGGGTTCAGAAAATGGTATTGCGCGACAGAAATCACCCTTCTATTCTTTTCTGGAGTGCCGGAAATGAAAGTGGCTTCGGAAAAAATATCTGTGAAGTAATTAAGGAGGGAAAACGTCTTGATCCGACGCGGTTGTGGATGTATGGCGGAAATACCGAAGATGTCGATTGGAAAAATGAAGTGCCTTGCGAAGATATTATTGGCCCGCGGTATCCAACGCCGTACGAACTCGAGACGCGCATTGCCCAGGTCCCCGAAAGTCAGGATCCACGCCCATCGTTTATGGACGAATATGTGGCCGCCACAGGGAATGGCGCCGGAGGACTGGATGAATACTGGGACTTGATTTACAAATATCCGCGTCTCACAGGTGGGGCGATTTGGGACTGGATCAGTCCCGGAATCACTGAGAAAATCAGGTTGATCAAAGATGAATCTCCCAATCAGATTAATACTTCAATAAAAGGACGCGCTGTTTTCGCGGAAGGAAAGTTTGGAAAGGCGATTGAATTAAATGGTCATGATCAATGGGTTGAAACTTACCGGGACACGGCTTTGGATATAACCGGGAATAAGTTAACCCTGTCGTTCTGGGTTTACCCGAACAAATGGAACGGAAACGGGACATTTCTGGTAAAAGGCGACTATCAGTTTGGAATCGTACAGAAAGATGAGAAAAGCCTGGAATTTTACGTCACAGATCAGAAAAAGAATGTTCTAAAGGGACTTTTACCCGAAGGATGGATTGGAGTATGGCACCATATTGCCGGTATTTGCGATGGTAAGGAGATGTCGCTTTACATTGATGGGAAAAAGTTAGCAAGTCAGCCGTTTACAGGTAAAATAACCAATAAACCTTTTCCAGTTAGTTTAGGATATAGTACCGAAAATGAAGGATCGGAATATTCGGATAATATGAGTAATGCGCGATTCGACCGCGTTTCTATCTTCAATCATGACATATCGATCGACCGTTTAATTTCGGAAGATTCAAAATCGCTTAAAGATAGTTCCAGTTTGTGGCTTGATTTTGAGAATGAAGAGATAAAGGGCGAATATTTCAGCATGGGAATTGGCGCACGGACTTATGGAATGGTCTGGCCTGATCGTAAGCCGCAGCCTGAACTCTGGCAGGTTAAAAA
>Ga0209512_1004666_pt1 | contig 11861 bp, 8 predicted proteins | sample frozenSSSSmetaG_FD_184142 | JGI IMG/M metagenome (GOLD analysis project Ga0209512, IMG submission 184142) | Glacier valley bacterial and archeal communities from Borup Fiord, Nunavut, Canada, to study Microbial Dark Matter (Phase II) -... | ecosystem: Environmental > Aquatic > Freshwater > Ice >... | reverse complement strand
CGAAAGCGCGATCGATCGCGTCGACCTGCCGTTCCCCACGCCCCCCGCCCGCATGCAGCTCACGCTTTCGCGCCCGACCGTTCACCGACGCTCGACACATGCCGCACCGGCCGCGGGCTTCTCCTTGCTCGAGCTGATGGTGGTCGTCGCGATCGTGGTGATCCTCGCCCTGATCGCACTTCCGGGCGTTCCCGACAAGTTCGTGCGCGACCAGATCGTCGATGCGGTCAAGTTGACCGAAATCGCCAAGGCGCCGGTCGCGCTCGCATGGGCCGTCGCGGCCAAGCTGCCGGTCAACAACGCCGAGGCGGGCTTGCCGCCGGCCGACAAGATCGTCAACAACTACATCAGCTCGGTGGCCGTGGAGTCGGGCGCGATCCAGGTCACCTTCGGCAATCACGCCAACGCCAACATCCGCGGCAAGACGCTGACGCTGCGGCCAGGCGTGGTGGAAGACGCCACCGTCGTGCCTGTGGCCTGGGTCTGCGGCAACGCCGAGCCGCCCGTGAAGATGACGGCCAAAGGCCTCAACAAGACCAGCATCCCGCTCAAGTACCTGCCGCTCAATTGCCGCGGGGGCGACAAGCCGGGGTCGGTCGGCTGATGGCCGACGGCCAGGACGACGCCCGCCCGCTCGGGCTCGAGCTGGCCCGCCCCGGGCTCGATTTCGCCCAGCTTCGCAGCGCCGGAAAAGACGCGCTTTCGCTCGCGCTCATCGACGCGCGCAACCACACCCTGCGCTGGGCCGCGTTGCTCGAGGCGGCGCCCGGCGGGCCGCTGGCGTTGCTGCCGGCTGACCTGCCGCCGAGCGTGCAGGCCGAGCTCGACCCGCCGCTCTGGACGCTCGGGCGCCTCGCCTGGTTTCAGGAATACTGGATCGCGCGCAACGTGCAACGCAGCCGCGGCGAAAACGCCGATGCCTCGCGGCCGCGCCTCGCATCGATCCTGCCGCAGGCCGATTCGGCCTTCGATGCCGAAGCGGTGCCGCGCGAGGGTCGAGCGATCGCGGTGCAGGCGGTGCTGACCGATCTGCAGGCGGCGCGGGCCTATCTCGTCGAGACGCTCGAGACCACGCTCGAGCTGCTCGAAACAGCCGACGACGATGACGACGCGCTCTACTTTCAGCGGCTCGCCTTGTTCCATGAAGAGATGCATGGCGAAGCGTGGGCCGAGCTTGCGCAAACGCTCGGCCTCGACAACACGCTGGTGCGCCGACTCGTCACACACGCACCTCGCCCGCCGCTGCTGTTTCCGGCGACGCGCTGGCTGCTCGGTGCAGGCGCGCCGGGGTTTGCGTTCGACAACCAGCAGCCGCCGCATCCCGTCGCGATGCCCGAGTTCGAGATCGACGCGCAACCCGTCACCTGGGCTCAGTACGGCGAGTTCGTGGAAGACGGCGGCTACGACGAGGCCGCTCACTGGAGCGAGGCCGGCTGGGCCTGGCTCGCACGCGAGGGCCGGCGCACGCCGAGGCACGTCGAACAGCTGCGGCACGGCGTGCTGCAGCGCCGCTTCGGGCAGCTCGCGCGCGTGCCGCAGTCGCAGCCGGCGGTTCACGTGAGCTGGTACGAGGCCGACGCGTGGTGCCGGTGGGCCGGACGCCGCTTGCCCAGCGAGGTCGAATGGGAAGCAGCGGCGCATCAGGGCGCGGCGCGCGGCTTTCGCTGGGGTGACATATGGGAATGGACGGCCACGACGCTGCGTCCGTACCCGGGCTTCGTGGCCGGCCCCTGGCGCGGCCTCTCCGAAGGCGCGTTCGGCAGTCACAAGGTGCTGCGCGGCGCCTCGGTGGCCACGCGCCCGGCCCTGCGCAGCGCACGCTTTCGCCGATTCGCCCTGCCAGAACGCGACGACGGGTTCTTCGGCCTGCGCAGCTGCGCGCTCTGATTCGCCTGCTCGCGGCTGGTCGACCCATCAGGGAAACCCCGCCCTATGCCGGCCCACCGGCCGCTCGAACAATGAATGGGTGGGCTCTTCAACGAGCCCTTCGCGCATCAACCAGGAGACCGGTGTGGACGTTCCCATTTCCTTGACCGTCAACGGCAAGGCCATCTCGAAGACGATCGACTCCCGCACGCTGCTCGTGCAGTTGCTGCGCGAGCACCTGCAGCTCACCGGCACGCACGTGGGCTGCGACACGGCGCAGTGCGGTGCCTGCACGGTGCACATGAACGGGCGCGCGATCAAGTCGTGCTCGATGCTCGCGCTGCAGGTGCAGGGCGCGCAGATCACGACCATCGAGGGTCTGTCCGAAGACGGCGAACTGCACCCGATGCAGGCCGCGTTTCGCGAGTGCCACGGTTTGCAGTGCGGCTTCTGCACGCCGGGCATGGTGATGTCGGCAGTGCAGCTGCTGGCCGACAAGCCGAAGGCCGACGAAGCCGAGATCCGGGAAGCGCTCGACGGCAACATCTGCCGTTGCACGGGCTACCAGAACATCGTCAAGTCGATCCAGTTCTGCCAGTCGGGCAAGACGCCCGCCGCGGTCTAGGAGTCACGAAGATGGGCAACATGAACGAAGCCGATTTCGCCGTCGGCCCGATCGGCCAGAGCATCAAGCGTCGCGAAGACCAGCGCTTCCTCACCGGAGCCGGCAACTACACAGACGACGTGACGCTGCCGCACCAGACCTACGGCGCCTTCCTGCGCAGCCCGCATGCGCATGCGCGCATCACCTCGATCAACCTCGAGGCGGCGAAAAAGGCTCCCGGCGTGGTGCAGATATTCACCGGCTCCGACCTCGCCGAGGCGAAGGTGGGCGGCTTGCCGTGCGGCTGGCTGATCCACAGCAAGGACGGCACGCCCATGAAGGAGCCGGCGCACCCGGTGCTGGCGCAGGGCAAGGTGCGCCATGTGGGCGACCAGGTCGCGCTCGTCGTCGCCGAGACGATGCTGCAGGCGCGCGACGCCTGCGAGCTGATCGAGGTCGAGTACGAAGAGCTCACGCCTGTGATCGACATCAGCGCTGCCAGCACGAACGCCTCGACCGTGCACGACGACGTCGCCGACAACACCTGCTACGACTGGGGCCACGGCGACAAGGCAGCCACCGACGCCGCGTTCGCAAAGGCCGCGCACGTCACCAAGCTGAGCTTCGTCAACAACCGGCTGATCCCGAACGCGATGGAGCCGCGCGCCGCCAACGCCAGCTACACCCGGCACGACGAGAGCTACACGCTCTACGTCTCCAACCAGAACCCGCACGTCGAGCGGTTGCTCATGTGCGCCTTCGTGCTCGGCCTGCCGGAATCGAAGGTGCGCGTGATCGCGCCCGACGTGGGCGGTGGTTTCGGCTCGAAGATCTTTCTCTACGCCGAAGAGGTGGCGCTGGTCTGGGCCAGCAAGCGCGTCGGCCGGCCGATCAAGTGGACGAGCGACCGCAGCGAGGCCTTCCTGACCGACGCGCACGGCCGCGACCACGCCACCACCGCCGAGATGGCGATGGACGCGAACGGCATGTTCCTCGCGCTGCGCGTGAAGACCATCGCCAACATGGGCGCATATCTCTCGACCTTCGCCTCGAGCGTGCCGACCATCCTCTACGCCACGCTGCTCGCCGGCCAGTACAAGACGCCGGCGATCTATGCCGAGGTCAAGGCGGTGTTCACGAACACTACGCCGGTCGACGCCTACCGCGGAGCGGGCCGGCCCGAAGCGACCTACGTGGTGGAGCGCATCGTCGAGCAGTGCGCGCGCGACATGAAGATGGACCCGGTGGCGATCCGCCGGCAGAACTTCATCACCGAGTTTCCCTATGCCACGCCGGTGGGCTTGACCTACGACGTGGGCAACTACGCTGCCCACCTCGACAAGGCGATGCAGATGGCCGATGTGGCGGGCTACCCGGCGCGCAAGGCCGAGTCGGCAGCCCGGGGGAAGAAGCGCGGCCTCGGCTACTCCTGCTACATCGAGGCCTGCGGCCTCGCGCCTTCGAACATTGCCGGCGCGCTCGGTGCGCGCGCGGGCCTGTTCGAGGCCGGCGAGGTGCGTGTGCACCCGACCGGCACGGTGACGGTGTTCACCGGCTCGCACAGCCACGGCCAGGGCCATGAGACCACCTTCGCGCAGGTCGTGGCAGGCCGGCTCGGCATCCCGGTCGGCAACGTCGAGATCGTGCACGGCGACACCGGCCGCGTGCCGTTCGGCATGGGCACCTACGGCAGCCGCTCGCTGTCGGTCGGCGGCACCGCGATCGTCAAGGCGGTCGACAAGATCATCGCCAAGGGCAAGAAGATCGCGGCCCATCTGCTCGAGGCGGCCGACACCGACATCGAGTTCGCGAACGGCGAGTTCACCGTCAAGGGCACCGACAAGAAAGTGCCGTGGGGCAGCGTCACGCTCACGGCCTACGTGCCGCACAACTACCCGCTCGAGACGCTCGAGCCCGGCCTGAACGAGAACGCGTTCTACGACCCGACCAACTTCACCTATCCCTCGGGCAGCTACGTGTGCGAGGTGGAGGTCGACACCGACACGGGCGAAGTGAAGATCGAGAAGTTCACCGCGGTCGACGACTTCGGCAACATCGTCAACCCGATGATCGTCGAGGGCCAGATCCACGGCGGCATCGCGCAGGGCCTCGGCCAGGCCATGATGGAAGCCTGCAGTTACGACGTGGTCTCGGGCCAGCTCGTGACCGGCTCGTACATGGACTACGCCATGCCGCGCGCGATGGACGTGCCCAACATCCAGGTCTCGAACACCGTCACGCCGTGCAGCCACAACCCGCTCGGCGTGAAAGGCTGCGGCGAAGCGGGTGCGATCGGCTCACCGCCCGCCTACATCAACGCCGTGACCGACGCGCTCGGCGTCGTCGACCTGGCCATGCCGGCCACGCGCGAGCGCGTCTGGCGCGCTGCCCACGGCCTGGCCGCCTGAACGAGGAGAACCCCCATGTACGCATTCGATTACCAGCGGCCCGCGAGCCGCGACGCAGCCAAGGCCGCAGCAGCCGGCGCCGACGCGCGTTATCTCGCCGGCGGCCAGAGCCTGATCCAGGCGATGCGGCTGCGGCTTTCGCAGTCGGAGCGCCTCGTCGATCTCGGCGCGGTCGGCGATCTCAAGGGCATCAAGGTCGACGGCAACAACGTCGTCATCGGCGCCATGGTCACGCACGCCGCGGTTGCGTCGAACGCTGACGTGAGGCGCCTGGTGCCCGCGCTGGCCGAGCTCGCCGAAGGCATCGGCGATCCGATGGTGAGGAACATGGGCACGATCGGCGGCTCGATCGCCAACGCCGACCCGGCCGCCTGCTACCCCACGGCCGTGCTCGCGCTCGGCGCGACCATCCACACCGACCAGCGCACGATCAAGGGCGACGACTTCTTTACCGGCCTTTACGAGACCGCGCTCAAGCCGGGCGAGCTCATCACCGCGGTGAGCTTTCCGGCCGCGCAGAAAGCGGCCTACGTCAAGTTCAAGCAGCAGGCGTCGCGCTTCGCGCTCGTCGGCGTGTTCGTGGCGCAGGCCGCGGGCGGTGTGCGAGTTGCCGTGACGGGCGCCAAGGGTCACGTATTCCGCGCCACCGAGATCGAGACCGCGCTGGGCAGGAGCTTCACGCCCGAAGCGGCGAAGGCCGTGAAGATGCCGTCGACCGGCATCAACGCCGACCTGCACGGCTCGGCCGACTACCGCGCCGCGATGATCAGCGTGATCGCCTCGCGCGCAGTGGCAGCGGCGCTGGCGCGCTGACGTTGCCTGCACCCGGCGCTCGCGCAGGCCGCGCGGGCGTCGTGCGTGCTGCGTCTTGAGTGCTGCGTCTTGAGTGCCGCGTCTTGAGTGCCGCGTTTTGTGTGCCGCGTCTCGTGTGCCGGTTAGCATGATTCGATGACGAGCTCCGTACCTACCCCGGTGGCCTCCGTCGACGACGTGGTCGCGCTGCTCGCAGCCGAGCGCTACGTCGCCGATCGGCGCCTCGCCACCTCCGTCTTCCTCGCGCTGACGCTGAAGCGGCCGCTCTTCGTCGAGGGTGAGCCCGGCGTCGGCAAGACCGAGCTCGCCAAGGCGCTCGCGCAAGCGCTTTCCGCCGTGCTGCTGCGCGTGCAGTGCTACGAGGGGCTCGACGTCGCGCAGACGGCCTACGAGTGGAACGTCGCGCGGCAGATGATGGAGATTCGCCTCGCCGAAGCAGCGCATGGCGTGAGCGACGCAGGCGCCAAGGAGCGCCTCGCGCAAAGCCTCTACAGCCGCTCGATGCTGATCGAGCGCCCGCTGCTGCAGGCGCTCACGCAAGACCGTTCGCCCGTGTTGCTGATCGACGAGCTCGACCGTGCCGACGAGCCCTTCGACGCTTTCCTGCTCGAAGTGCTGGCCGAGAACCAGCTCACGATTCCCGAGCTCGGCACGGTGAAGGCCCGACCCGACGCGTTGCCCATCGTCGTGATCACCAGCAATCGCACGCGCGAGATTCACGATGCGCTGAAGCGCCGCTGCCTCTACCACTGGGTCGACTATCCCGACGCGCCGCGCGAGATGGCGATCGTGCGCGAGCGCGCGCCCGGTGCGCCGGAGCGGCTCGCGGCGCAGGTGGTGCATTTCGTGCAGCGCATGCGCACGCTCGATCTGTTCAAGGCGCCCGGCATCGCCGAGACCATCGACTGGACCAACGCGCTGATGGCGCTGAACACCATCGACCTCTCGCCCGAGAACGTGCGCGACACGCTCGGCGTGCTGCTCAAGCACCGCGACGACATCGCGAAGATGCAGTCGGGCGACATCACCAAGTTGCTCGCCGAGCTGCAGTCGAGCGGGCTCGCGCAGCCGGCCTGAGCGCGGCGCGCGTGTGACGCCGATGCCGCCGCCGATGTTCGCCCGCAACGTCGTTCACTTCGCGCGCGTGTTGCGCGCCGCAGGCCTCGCCGTCGGCCCCGACCGCGTGCTCGCCGCGTTGCAGGCGATCGAGTCGGTGGGCCTGGCGCGGCGCGACGACGTGCACGCCGCGCTGAGCGCCGTGATGCTCGACCGGCACGAGCAGCAGCCGCTCTTCGACGCCGCCTTCGCCGCCTTCTGGCGCGACCCCAAGCTGCTCGAGCAGATGATGGCGATGCTGCTTCCCAAGATCAGCGGCCGCGGCGACAAGGAGCGCGAGAAGCGCCAGAACCGGCTCGCCGACGCACTCGCCGCACCGCCGCGCGCAGAAGCCCCGCGCCCGCCACGAGACGGCCGCGAAGACGAGGTCGAATTCGAAACCGCGTTTACCTATTCCGACCGCGAGCGCCTGCAGCAGGCCGACTTCGAGTCGATGACGGCCGAGGAGTTCGCCCTTGCGATGCGCCTGGCCGAGGAGGTGCCGTTGCCATTCGCGCCGGTCGTGCGCCGTCGGCACGCTCCGAGCGCCGGCGGCCGCATCGACCTGCGCGCGACCATGCTCGCGATGGCGCGTCAACCGCACACGCTGGTGCCACGCTTTTCCCGGCCGCGCAGCGAGCTGCCGCGCATCGTCGTGCTGCTCGACATCTCGGGCTCGATGGACCGCTATGCGCGCCTCGTGCTGCACTACGTGCACGGCCTGACGCGGCGGCATCTGAACGTGCACACGCTGACCTTCGGCACGCGCCTGACCGACATCACCCGCGCGCTGCGCAACCGCGACCCCGATGAAGCACTGGCCCGCGCCGACGCGGCGGTGCACGACTGGAAAGGCGGCACGCGCATCGCCTCGTGCCTCGACGAGTTCAACCACCTTTGGGCGCGGCGTCTGCTCGGTGCCAACGCGGCGCTGTTGCTCGTGACCGATGGCCTCGACCGCGACGAGCACGGCGATCTCTCGCGCGCGGCGAAGCAGTTGCGCCTGTTCGCGCACCAGATCGTGTGGCTCAACCCGCTGCTGCGCTTCGATCGCTTCGAGCCGCGTGCGGCTGGTGTGCAGGCGATCCTGCCGCACGTCGACCGCTTCCTGCCCGTCCACAATCTGGCGAGCCTGGCCGATCTGGCGCGCGCGCTGAAAGCCGCGCCGCGGCCACGACAACGTCAACGAAAGAACGCGACCTCATCATGGAACTGACCGGCGAACGCCTCATCCCCGCCAGCGTGGAGGCCACCTGGGCCGCGCTCAACGACACCGAGACGCTGAAGGCCTGCATCGCCGGCTGCGAGACGCTCGAGCGCGTGGCCGACGACGCGCTGGTGGCGGTGGTGGCGATGAAGATCGGCCCCGTCAGCGCGCGCTTCAAGGGCAACTTGAAGATGACCAACGTGCAGGCGCCCACGGCCTACACCATCAACTTCGACGGGCAGGGCGGTGTGGCCGGCTTCGGCAAGGGCTCGGCCGACGTGGCGCTCGCGCCCGAAGGCGCGGCATCGACGAAGCTCGCGTATCACGCACGCGCCACCGTCGGCGGCAAGATGGCGCAGATCGGCTCGCGCCTCATCGACGCCGCGGCTGCCAAGATCACCGACGATTTCTTCAAGGCCTTCGAAGCGCAGCTGCAGGCCAGGCTGCCCGCGGGCGAGGCGCCGGCTCCGGCCGCGGTCGTGCCCGCACGTGCACCCGAGCCGGCCGGCACGCTGGGCTGGGTGCTCGCGGCCGCGGTGGTCGTCGTGGCCGCCTTCTTCATCCTGCGCTGAAGCACGTCGCCTGCACCAGCGCCACACCAGAGGACCCGCACATGTTCACACCCGATCTGATGACCGGCCAGCGCATTCTCGTGACCGGCGGCGGCACCGGCCTCGGCCGTGCGATGGCCGAGCGCTTCCTCGCCCTCGGTGCCGACGTGGCAATCTGCGGCCGCCGTAAGTCGGTGTGCGACGAGACCGCCGAAGCCTGGCGACAGCAGTTTCCCGGGCGCCGCATCGACACCTTCGGCGTCGACATCCGCGTGGCGCCGGCTGTCGAGGAGATGGTCGAGGCGCTGTGGCAATCGGGCGGGCTCACCGGCCTCGTCAACAACGCCGCCGGCAATTTCATCGCGCCCACCGAAAGCCTCTCGCCGCGCGCGTTCGACGCCGTGGCCAACATCGTCTTCCACGGCTCGTTCTACGTCACGCACGCGGTGGGCAAGCGCTGGGTCGGCGAAGCCCGCGCAGGCGCGTGGAAGCAAGGTCAGCCCTACCGCAGCGTGATGAGCATCATCGTCACCTGGGTCGACAACGGCTCGCCCTACGTCGTGCCTTCGGCAATGAGCAAGGCCGGCATCGAGGTGATGACGAAGTCGCTCGCGGTCGAGTGGGCACGCTACGGCGTGAGGCTCAATGCCGTCGGCCCGGGCGAGATTCCGACCGAGGGCATGAGCAAGCGCCTCAACCCCGGCGAGGAGCCGGGTGCGCGCAGCAGGGCGCACAACCCGATGGCACGCGAGGGCAAGATGAGCGAGCTGCAGAACCTGGCCAGCTTTCTCATGGCGCCCGGCCAGTGCGACTGGCTCACCGGCCAGAGCATCATGATGGACGGCGGCAACGCGCTGGCCAACGGCGGCAACTTCTACGAGCTGCGCCAGTGGAGCGACGCCGACTGGCTCGCGGCCAAGGAGCGCATCCAGGCGCAGAACGAGAAAGACAAGACACAGCGGTGACTAGCCCTGTTGTGCTGCTCCGCAGGGTCACTGGAGACCATCGACACGGTCTTCGTACTTGCTGTGCGTGGCCAAGGCGAGCGGGGCTGCGCGCGGCGTTGACGCGCCCTCAAGCGTTGCTCGTTGCCCGCACTTCCTCGATCGTCGTGACGCCGGCCAGCACCTTGTCGATGCCGTCCTGCCGCAACGTCCGCATGCCTTCCTTCATCGCCGTGGCCTGCAGCGCTTCGGCCCGCGCGCCGTTCTGGATCAGGCGGCGCAGCTCGCGTGAGACGGTCATCAGCTCGTGCACGCCGGCGCGGCCCTTGAAGCCGGTGTAGTCGCACTTCTCGCAGCCGCCGCTCTTGTGCATCACGAGCCGGCCGTCGGCACCGGCATGGCGGCCCTTCCAGCCGGCCAGCACCTCGTCGCGCGCGACCGGCGGCGCTTCACCCGCGGTGAAGGCGTTCATGTAGTCGCCGATGAGCTCGTCGGTCTCGTCGCTCGTTGCCTGACGCGGCGTGCGGCACGACGCGCAGCACTTCCGTACCAGCCGCTGTGCCAGCACGGCGAGCAGCGAGTCGCCGAAGTTGAACGGGTCCATGCCCGTGTCGAGCAGGCGCGTCACCGTTTCGGGCGCGCTGTTGGTGTGCAGCGTGGAGAGCACGAGATGACCGGTGAGGGAAGCCTCGACGGCCACGTGCGCGGTCTCGGCGTCGCGGATCTCGCCGACCATGATCACGTCGGGGTCGGCGCGCATGAAGGCGCGCAGCGCCTTGGCGAAGTCCCAGCCGATCTTGGGGTTCACCTGCACCTGGCGCAGGCCCGGCTGGCTGATCTCGACCGGGTCTTCGGCGGTCCAGATCTTGCGCTCGGGCACGTTGATGTGGCTGAGCGCGGAATGCAGCGTGGTCGTCTTGCCCGAGCCCGTGGGGCCGACGCACAGCACCATGCCGTACGGCCGCTCGATGGCCTGCAGCAGCGAGCGCGTGTTGGCCTCCGAGAGGCCGAGCATGTCGATCGGGATCGGCTTGGCGGAGGCGAGCAGACGCAGCACCACGTCTTCCAGGCCGCCGTGCGTGGGGATCGTCGCCACGCGCAGCTCGATCTTGTGCTGGGCCGAGAACTTGGCGAAGTTGATCTTGCCGTCTTGCGGCTTGCGCCGCTCCGAGATGTCGAGATCGCACATGATCTTGACGCGCGCGATCAACGCGCTGCGGTAGCTCGGCGGCAGCTCGAGGTAGGTGCGCAGGATGCCGTCCTTGCGAAAGCGCACGCGAATCTTCTCCTTGCCCGGATAGCTCTCGATGTGGATGTCGGACACGCCTTCCTTGTGCGCCTCGATCACCATGTTGTTGAGCAGGCGCACGAGCGAGTTGTCGCTCTGCTCGATCGGCCGCTCTTCCTCGGCCACGCCGGCGCTGCGCTCGAGGCCTTCCTTCTCCAGCGCATCGACGAGCTGATCGGTCGACGCCGGCAGCGCCGACGTCTCGTACGGAATCGGCGCGCCGAGGTCGTTGTCTTTGTGGCCGCCGCGGGCCGAGCCGATCTTCTCGTACGCGCCGTGCACCGTCGTCTCGATCGAGCTGGCGCGCGCGAGCACGGGCACGACCTTCATGTCGGCACTGAACTCGATCTCGTCGAGCGCGGCGCGGCGCGAAGGATCGTCGATGGCCACGACCAGCCGGCCGTCGCGCACCAGCAGCGGCATCACGCGCAGCCGCGCGGCCACGCCGTAGCCGAGCTTCCTCAGCGCCTCGGCCTCGATCGGGAACGCATCGAGGTCGACCAGCGGGTAGCCCATCTTGCGGGCGAGCGCGGTCTGCAGATCGTCTTGCGAGACCACGCCCATGCGAACCAGCACTTCGCCCAGCGGTACGTTGCGGTCGACCTGCTGCTGCGCCAGCGCGTCTTTCAGCTGCTCCTCGTTGACCATGCCGAGCGACAGCAGTGCTTCGCCGATGCGCACCAGCGGCATGCGGTGCTGGCGTTCGATGGCTTCGACCAGCTGTTCGACCGAGACGATGCGCTGCGTGACGAGGATGTCACCGAGCTTTCTCTGCCGCAGGCCTTGCTGCACGCCCACCGCCGCGTCGATCTGCGCCGGCGTCGCGCGGTGCTGGTCGACCAGCACCTCGCCGAGTTTTTGCCCGATGTCGAAGCTGACATAGACAGCACGGGGAACGAAGGCTCGCAAGACGCTGCCGTCTTCGCCGCAAGGCGGGAAGAGGAACAGGCCGACAGCGTTCTCGACGTGGCCGACGGTCGTGCCGACGAGCTCGCCGCCACCTTCGAGCCGCACCCGATAGCTCGAGCTTTGCGCCGGCCCCAGCAGCGCCGCGTGCGGCTCGGCCAGCGCGAGCGGCAGGCGCC
>Ga0209512_1004663_pt1 | contig 11870 bp, 9 predicted proteins | sample frozenSSSSmetaG_FD_184142 | JGI IMG/M metagenome (GOLD analysis project Ga0209512, IMG submission 184142) | Glacier valley bacterial and archeal communities from Borup Fiord, Nunavut, Canada, to study Microbial Dark Matter (Phase II) -... | ecosystem: Environmental > Aquatic > Freshwater > Ice >... | reverse complement strand
TTGCTCTTCAACAATTCTTTGGCTACTTCGTTGGCCTGTGCATATTCTTTTAACTGGTAATCGCAACGTACCAAGCCCCTTAATGCTTCTAATTGATTATCCTGGTTAATGGCGAAAGTTCTCAAAGACTCAAAATTCTTTTTTGCTTTGACATAATCTTTCAATTCAAAATAATTAATTCTGGATGCTGATAAAGTTGCCCTTTCAAAATATTTATTGATGCCTTTGGAGCTAACATAGGTGTAACCGGTTAAAGCATTGTTCCAATCTTTATTTTTAGTATAACACTCACTGCGATAAAAATTGGCATCCAATACAGTTGCTCCTGTTGGGAATTTTGCTAAATAATTATTGAAAGCCTCTATGGCTCCACTACAATCGTTGTTATTGTATTTTAATTCAGCAGCGTTATAGGTTAAAACATCCGCCTCAGAAACTGAAATATTTTTACCATTTTTACGCATTAGCTCAACATACTCATTTGGCTTACCTGCTTCAACATAAATATTTTTAATGTTATCTAATGCTTCATCTGCTTCTGCCGATTGCGGATATAGTTGTATCAGCTGTTGGTAATTGGTAAGTGCATCTTCGTTTTTATCAATATTGTAATAACTAAGTCCAAGTTTTAAATAAGCCTTTGGTTTTAATCCTGCTGCATTTTCAGTAGCAATTATCTTGTTTAAATAAGGAATTGCTTCCCTAAATTTTTCGTCTGCCATGTAGGTGTTTGCTACTTCCATAGTAGCATCAGGCGTTAAGCTACTTTGTGGATATTGGCGGCTCAGATTGTTGAGGAGCGTAATTTTAACCGGGGAACTTTTTATTCCTGCAATCATTGCCTTTTGAAACATTGCATAATCACTTTGAGGGAGCGCATTATTCAACACATTATCATACATGCTATTTGCCTTTGTAAAATTTTTGTTCATAAAATAACAATCCGCTGCACGCACATAAGCATCCTGCTCAACAGCTGTTGCTGTAGTGTTCAATTTAGCTACAGGCTCAAAATACCCCAGCGACTGTTTATAATTTTCTTTTTTCATCCAGCTATATCCAAGATCATATTTAGCCGTTGAAGGAGTGGCCTCTCCCTGCGCAACCGCACCACTTTGTAAATAAACGGATAGGTAACGTATGGCAGCATCATAATCAGGAAGGCGATAAGCAATTTCACCCTTCCAAAAATTAGCATAAGGGGTTACAGACGATGGAGGCAGTTTTAAAATCTTTGTAAATAATTCATCTGCCTTTATAATTTGCTGATCATTAAAATATTCAACCGCTCTTCCATATAATATTCTTGGATAAACTTTTTGCATAGACAAAGCCGGCTTATCAAACGATTCATATAAAGCAAGAGCATCACTAAAGTTGTTTGTATTTGCCAGCAGACCTATCAGAATTTCCCTGGCTTCAGCATTGTTTTCAGAGTTAGGATAATCATTTAAAAAACGCCTCATTTCATTCAGGGCTACATCCTGGTATCCCAATTCGTAAGATAGTTTGGCATAATTAAACAATGATATTTCCTGCTGCTGTTTGTTACTGCTATTATTGGCACAATATTGAAAAGCGGTTCTTGCGTTTGCCTTTTGATTGGTTCGCAAATAACAATCACCCAGCAGGTACATTGAGTTTTGTCCCAACGAATCCTTCTCATTACTTAACTGTTTAAAACCTTCAATTGCCTTGGTTAATTGCTTGGCTTCATAATAAGAATAACTTACTTCGTACAAATCTTCTTTACTTACTTTACTGGTATTTTTTACATAATATTCTAATAGAGGCAATGCTTTGACATAATTCTTTTTCTCAAAATAAATCTGTCCTAATAATTGTTTCATTTCCTTTTCATAGTACAATCCTCCCCTGCTCAACACGCTTTCTCCATATCGCAACGACTCATCCTTTTTGCCCTGAAAATAATATATTTCTGCGATATAGTAAGGAACAACTCCTTTGTATTCATCTCTTAATTCTACCAGCTTAAAAGCTTTTAAGGCTTCGCTATAGTTACGATCGTAATAACTTATAAAGCCATAATAATAATTGGCTGGATTATAATATTTATTTTCGGGCAACTGGTGAATTTCATTAAAAAGTGGTTTGGCATCAGCAAAACGTTTGAGGTTAAAATAACAATAGGCTTTTTCAAATTTTGCATCCGCAATTTCATTATTGCTCAGGTTATCTAAACCCGCAATTTCATAGTACTTGATGGCGCTGCTAAAATCATTCTTAATAAAATAAAATTTACCAAGATGATAACTCATTAATTCTAACCTTGGCTGATTATTTACCCATTCAATATAATGTTTGGCTTCTTCCTCGGATATTGGCAATTGTAACTTTAACCTGCATACGATGTAATAATAATTCACATCATCGTTCAGATAAACATTGTCACTTTTTTGTTTGTCAGGATATTGTTCCTTTACATCCTGCAACAATGGATAAGCAAGTGCATATTGCTGTTTAATGAATAATTCTTTTGCTTCTTTAAACTTTTTTTCTACATCCGTAAAAACATGTGTTGGTTGTGCAAAAGTGGAAAGGGAAAATAAAACTGCCAACAGCAGCAGGGGATATTTTAGTTTCATCATGTTGATTGTATCATTCATTGTTACCGACCGTAAAATTAAGTATAATGCCACTCAAGCAAACACCATTCCAAAGCCTTTGTTAATAAGTGGATAACTGATTACTTAGAAACGAATGTACTGTTGAAATGCTGTTAAAAAAATGATAAAGAATATTTTATATGTGACTTGTTTTTTAGACTAAGAAGCAATAAGCATTTTATTTCAATTCAATTAATACAGTTTTTATTCACTCATCATTAGTAAAAATAAATGGGGGGAATTTTTAACCCTCATAATATTTATTTTATCCTATCCTTCATTAAATAAATTACCCTAAAACTATATGAAACCTTTTACCAGATAGCACTTCCCGAAATGAAAATAATTTTCGTTCAATAATAATGATAAAGATTAAATTGCCGAAAATTACAACTACAAAAAATTGCAATGAAAAAATTATTGACTATAAAATATACTGCTGGTGCTGTTAATGCAAGCATGCTATTTTTACGCATCAGTATTGGTCTTTTAATGTTTCATCATGGTTTTGAAAAAATTACCCATTTTGATACAACCGCACAACATATGCCCAACCTGTTAGGAATGGGAAAAACTATTAACACTTCTTTAGTCATTTTTTCTGAATTCTTTTGCCCGCTTTTTTTAATACTGGGATTATTTACAAGGCTTGCATGCATCCCCCTTATTATTGAAATGGGGGTAGCACTTTACAAAGCAGATAACCTTGATTTTTTTGGCCAGGGACAAGCTTCTTCTTTATTCCTTATGGGTTTTATTGTACTTATATTAATCGGGCCTGGCAAGGTTAGTGTAGATGGACTGATAGGAAAATAATACCGGTAAACTTAAAATTGAATTAATAACTAATGCCTGTTTAGCAAATTATAAACTGATAAATGTACACAACAGAAACACAAATAAGAATTCATTATGCCCTTACTGACCAAATGGGTGTTGTTTACCATGGCCATTATGCACAGTTTTATGAAATAGGCAGGGCCGAAGCTATCCGTAACCTTGGATACAGTTATAAAGACATTGAGGCTATGGGCATTATTATGCCGGTTGTGGATATTCACAGCAGGTTTTTAAGACCAGCCAAATACGATGACTTAATTACAGTGAAAACCACTTTAAGAGAATTACCGGTGCATCATAAAATAGTTTTTCATTCAGAAATATACAATGAAGAAGGTTCTTTATTAAATGTAGGAGATGTAACCCTTTATTTTATGGAAGCTCACCAAATGAAACGTTGTGAAATGCCTATTGCACTAAAAGATAAGCTGGCTGGCTATTTTTCTTCAGCAGAATAGTTTGCAAATAAAGTGTAACTGGATATTTCAAATCTTCCTCTAGTGATACCTATTTTGTTTTATTAACCTGGCATATTTTATTTGCCTTCCGCTCTCCCAGGCAATTAAGCCCTATTATAATCTCCCTTCCAATTTTGAATAGCGGCTTTGATATCTTTTGCATTCATATTTTCATTTGCTGCCCTTTTTGTTAATGCTACAAATTCATCATCACCTGCAAAACGTAACGCTATAATTTGGCTTATCTTTAAACGACTATCCAATTGCTTTCCCGTAGCAATAAAATGCCTGAAATTTTCTTCAGCTCTGATGGCCCTATCCTGCGCCTTTAATGCAAATACCCTTGCATAAAATGCAACCAAAATTGTAGCAATTGTAAGCACCAACAACAATGAAGCTGAATAAACATTTTCGGGTGCAGAATGAACAAGGTTTACTATTGAGCTAATTAAAACCAGCAACAACAATAAAAAAGTTACATAATGATAACCAGCCACAAGGCGACCATGATTTTTTAAATTTTGTGTTTGCATATAATTGGTTTAATGCACGAAATACAGGTATTGTATTCAATAAAAAAAATATAAATTTTACGTAACTACTTACTTTAATACATCCAATAATTTCCAGATTTTTTCTCTTGCTGTCGAAGGGCTGCCATCAAAATTATTTACAATAAAGGAAAAGACATATTCTGTACCACCGCCACTTTTTACATAACCGGCATAACTTCTTACTCCACTGATATACCCGTCTTTCATTTTGATACCGTTTGTTAGAGGCAATGCATTGTAAAATGATGCATACCATTTTTGCTTTTGTGCATATTGCAAAATGGTTACAAGCGAACCAGTGGTTACCCTGTTTCCCGGTGACAAACCACTGCCATCGATGATATGCAGCGCAGATTTTTCAATACCTCTTTTACTCCATAAATCTTTAATAACATTAACCCCACTTTCAGTGGTTCCGTTTGCTGATTTTTTAGCAGCAATCGTTTTCACAAGTGCTTCACCAAATAAGTTTACACTTTTTTTCAGAAACCAATAGTTGATGGAATCGAGTGAAGGTGATTGAATTGAATCAAGTAACGTTCCTTGCAGAATTACTGCAGTTTTATTACTCATCCTTTGTTCGCTAAAACTAAAAATACTACCCAAAACAGGAATGTCTTTATCATTTAAGTAGTCCTTCACAGTTTCTAAAAAAAGTTTTGGAGGATTTGGTAACGAGCCTGAAATAGTAAATCCTTCTGCTAACATTGGGACAGTTCCTTTAGCAATAATATTTTTACTAAAAGGTGCAGAATAAAGCCACGCATTATCGCCAGATTCCCTCGTGCCGGTTTTTACTAAATTTATAAATGAGTAATCATTTAAAATAATGGTCGGCTTTGTAGCAACTATTGTAGTGGCGTCATTTTCAAATGCACCTGTTTTAAATGTAATATCAAACTGGTTTTCCCGCCAGTTAATACCCCATACACCTGCCCCGTAGTAGTTTCCAATATCTTCCCAAACCCAACCATTAGGCACCGCATCAAAAGTAAAATAATGATCGTCGGCAACAAGGTTGCCGGTGACAGACTTTATATTATGTTGCTGAAGAATTGCTGTGATTTTTTTAAGTATGGCTTCTTCTGAAGTATTGTTCCATCGTGCACTTCCAAGGGTTGGATCACCTTGACCAACAACATAAAGATTACTTTCCAGAGTACCCCCTTTTACAGCATGATCATAAGTAATGTATGTTTTAAAACAAAAGTCCGGCCCCAGTAAATCAAATGCAGTAACACTGGTTACAATTTTCTGGCAACTTGCAGGGGCTAATCCTGTGGCTCCATTTTTATCAAATACAACTTTGCCTGTTTTAGCATCCACCACATACATGCTTATAATAGCATGTTTAAACTGTTCGTCACTTTCCATTTTTTTTATTGATGCACTTAACTGTGTAACTACATCCTGGCTAAATAAAAATGTCGGTATAAACAAATAAATAATTAGGCAAACTGTTTTCATACTTGAATTATCTTGCGGTAAAATTAATCTCTTTCAATATTAAAATGACACAAGCTAGCATTATAACAATAGGCGATGAATTATTAATAGGTCAGGTAATTGATACTAACAGTGCATGGATGGCACAGCAATTAAATATTGCCGGCATAAAAGTGTTACGACGAGTAGCCGTGGGCGATGCATGGGAAGAAATTTGGAAAGCATTAGATGAAGAAAGTAAACATGTTGATATTATTTTAATCACCGGTGGGCTGGGACCAACAGCAGATGATATCACCAAACCATTATTAAATAAATATTTTAATGGTAAATTAATAGTTGATGAAGGCGCATTACAAAATGTAAAACACATTTTTGAGAAAGTGCTTAACAGGCCTATGATTGAAAGCAATTTAAAACAGGCTGAAGTACCTGATACCTGCAAAGTAATACAAAATAAAAGAGGAACAGCCCCGGGCATGTGGTTTGAAAAAGAGGGAAAAGTTTTTGTAAGTATGCCTGGAGTACCTTTTGAAATGAAAGGAATGATGAACGATTTTGTAATTCCTGAATTAAGTATACATTTTATATTTCCACATATTACTCATCGCACTTTATTAACAGTGGGCATTGGAGAATCTTTTTTAGCCGAAAAAATAAAAGAATTTGAAAAAGGGCTGCCGACGCAAATAAAGTTAGCATACTTACCTAATTATGGTATGGTTCGTTTGCGCCTTACTTCTGTTGGTTTCGACAGGATTGCAGTTGAAAAAGAGATACAGGAATATTTTGAAACATTGCAACAACTTGTAAAAGACTATTTGGTTACTGATCTTGATGAACCGATGGAAAAAGTTACAGGTAAACTTTTAATTGCCCGTAATAAAACGGTAAGTACCGCTGAAAGCTGCACAGGTGGCTATATTGCTCATTTACTAACCACTATTCCCGGCTCTTCGGCATTTTACGTGGGCAGTGTGGTAAGCTATTCCTACAAAGCCAAAGAAGATTTATTGAATGTTTCCAAAAGCGTTTTAGAAACAAAAGGTGCTGTAAGTGAAGATGTCGTTATACAAATGGCCAAAGGTGCCCTTGCCAGCATCCAATCAGATTATGTAATTGCAGTATCTGGTATTATGGGGCCAGACGGAGGTTTGCCCGATAAACCTGTTGGTACAGTCTGGATAGCGGTAGGCAATAAAAACAACATTGAAGCCCAAAAACTGTACTTTCGTTTCGACAGAGAACGCAATACACAGCTAACAGCCACCAATGCTTTAAACATGTTAAGAAAATTTATCCTGGCAGAAACTGCCCCAGTCATATAGTATACAGTACAGTTGTATTACTTATAAATAATTATCTTTAACGCGTAAAAAAATGATTGCTGTATTTTTATATTGTTAGTGGGAGTAAATTTTGTCCAAACAATTGTTTTTCAATCAACATCGTTGCGTCGCACTCTTGTTCCGCATCGTAACAGGCATCACTCATTCAATTCAACTCTTTAACACAAATAGCATGGCACTCGTAGATTTAATAATGCCCAAATTAGGCGAAAGTATCATGGAAGCTACCATATTAAAATGGCACAAAAAACCTGGCGATGCTATTAAAGAAGATGAAACTGTTTTAGACATTGCTACCGACAAAGTAGATAGCGAAGTACCCTCAACAACTACTGGCGTGTTGGAAGAAATTTTATTCAAAGAAAACGATGTAGTGCCGATTGGTACTGTTATTGCAAAAATCAGGGTGGGTGCAAGTTCTGCTGTAACACAATCACAGGCTGCCGCACCACTTGCTGCACAAGAATATGAAGAAGCAAAACTTGTAGAAGAAGTACCTTATCAACCCTCTAAATTTGTAGTTCAATCATCTGCACCTGTTACAAATAATATTAGATTCTATTCGCCACTTGTGCTAAACATTGCGCAACAGGAAGGAATCAATATGACCGAGCTTGGATCTATGGAAGGCACCGGCCAGGATGGAAGAGTTAGTAAAAAAGATATTCTGGCGTATGTAGCAGCAAAAGCTAGTGGTAAACAACAAATCGTTATTATAAATAAAACCGTTTCCGAACCAATAATAGAAAAAGAAAGTAGCAGCAACCAGGTAGCCGTTTCTAATAATACTGGTGTAGCAACTACAAGTTATTCAGGCAATGTAGAAATTATCGAAATGGATCGCATGCGTAAGATTATTGCAAAACATATGGTGGACAGCAAACACACCAGTGCCCATGTAACCAGTTTTGCAGAATGCGATGTTACCAACCTTGTTTTATGGAGAGAAAAAATTAAAAAAGATTTTGAGAACCGAGAGGGAGAAAAAATAACTTATACCCCATTGTTTATTGAAGCAATTGTAAAGAGTATTAAAAAATATCCTTTACTGAGTAGCTCAATTGATGGTGATAAAATAATTATTAAAAAAGATTTAAATATTGGTATGGCAACAACCTTAGCCAATGGCAACCTGATTGTGCCGGTTATTAAAAACGCCGACCAGTTAAATTTAGTTGGATTAACCAAAAAGGTAAATGGTCTTGCCAATGCTGCAAGAACAGGGAAACTTAGGCCCGATGACACAACAGGTGGCACTTTTACATTAACCAATGTGGGCACTTTTGGAAGCATTATGGGCACACCAATTATTAATCAGCCACAGGTGGCTATTATGGCCGTGGGTGCTATAAAGAAAAGACCAATGGTAATTGAAACACCACAGGGTGACAGCATTGCTATCCGCCACATGATGTATATTTCACTGAGTTACGATCATCGGATTATCGATGGTGCGTTGGGTTCTACTTTCCTTAATTCAGTATCAAAAGAATTGGAAAATTTTGATGGTAACAGAAGTATTTAAAATACCTCTTAATAATAAATATCCAGTAAAACCGGCTTGTCCGACTTATTAATACATTTCTTAAATTCCGGTAAAAAAAGAGATGCAACGGCAAGGAGGCCCCACCTTTGGCAGATCGGCGAAAGAGCTGTTTCTTTATTTGGTACACGGCTATTAGAATGCAGTTCCACAAAGCGCTTAATTGCATTATTATTGGTGGCATTCAGTCCAGATAATTTAAAAGCAAGGCCAAAATTTCCATTGTAAGAATTGTCGATTTTATATTTTCCCAGAAAGGTACACAAGCTATTTGCCTTGTTTAAAAATTGCACATTGCTGCCCGATGAATTTCTTCCGCTGCCATTTTCCATCAATCCAATAGAATCTTTCACAAAGTTGTAAATGAAAAATCTTTATTCACCTGATGGAATACGCATGTCTACCATAAAACAATACTCCGTGTTGTAATTATTTGCTTTGCCAAAGGCTTTAATTGCCGGGGCTTTTGCCAGTAGCCTTTACAATGTTACAGATTGATTGGTATTTGTTTTAAAAAAAAAGGCAGACTTTTTTTATCAGCCTTGAATTTGGGCTGGTACAAGAAAAAATAACCCAGCGTCGTCAGCGTTATCATCAGTAACTGTAAGGTTGCTGAAATCTTCATTAACCATTTCATAAAAGCCTTTTTTGGCTTAGATGAAGAACGCAGTAGTTTCTATAAAATTTTTCGGGTACTGTTAAATAAAACAAATCAATCAACCCCAAAAGCAAATAATGTTGATGACCCGTCCATACTACCCATCCCCATATTCATCATAGTAAAAACATATTCCCCTTTACCAAGTGTTTTGTCAATCACCATTTCCCAGTAACCTTCCCTTATTTTTTTAAGGCTGAAAGAAATTTTATCGGCCGATTTTGCTTTAGCGCCAAACGACATAGCACCAGGTACTTTCATGGTCAGCACTTTTCTTTTACCCTTGCCGCTTTCTGCTTTGTATAAATTGATATTTGACGGATCTGTCATACCCATATTCATACTGCCCATACCCTGTGCCATAGAAGGATCCATACCATTGGCCAGCATCATGGAATCTCTTTGTGCATCAGCAGGATTTAATCCCGAAGATGCACCGGTGGAAAAAATGAAGGAAAAATTGTTTCCGCCATGCAGCCTCACAGGTGATCTTTCCCCATCAATAAAATAGCCATTCTCTGTCCACCCCATACCACCCATTTTAGTTTTAGCTTCCAGTTTAGAAGAATTTTTCTCCAACCGCTTCGTTATGTATACTGTATCTTTTTCCAGATAATTTACTTCGTTGTTAAATTCAGGCTCGGGATAATTATGCTTTGTATTTTGGGCCACCAAAAACATACAAGTCAGTATACAGTAGCACAATAATATGAGTTTTGTTTTCATCTCTATGTATTTTAAAAGTGAATTTTATTATTATGCAAAAGACTTAAGACAGAAAGCTGAAGGCAAAATGCATAAACTCCTTTTACTTGTATTTTTTTGTATTATTACTGCCTCCAAACCTCCAACCTACTGATAGCTGCACAACATTATTTTTTGCGTCTTCACTGGTAAAAGAAGGTTTTTGTAAATTCTGAATGTCTTTGTACACTTTGGCTAAACTTACATTATATCTGGCACCAATTGTTAATCCTGCCATGGGATGAATTTCAACTCCGAGTGCATACCCGTAATCAAAACGATTATACAAATCCATAATATTTCCATATGAGTTTGTAGTTCCGGTATTTTTATTGCTATCAACCTGTGCACTTAGTAAAATAGCAGTTTGTGCGCCAAACTGCAGTTGAACAAACTTTGTAAGGTTGATGCAAATAAACTGGGCCTGCGTAAAATAATCAAGCTTTACATTGCCGGTGCTGCTGTTAGTTTTATAATTGTAGCCCTGGCGGGAGAAAAGAAACTCTGTTTTGGAACTGATGATTTTTTTGGAAGGTGGTGCCAAAAAAATACCGGCATGAAAACCAGACTGGCGGCTGCTGTTGATATCTGCGGTGCCGCTGACTTTTGCAAAATTAACACCTGCCTTTATACCAATTTGTGCGGTTAAAATGACAGGACAAAACAGTACAATTAAAATGGTTATCTTTTTCATTTTATTAATTTAAAAGTTTAAAATTTGTTTATGCTATGTAAAAAAGTTAATCGCTGTTCTTCCAGTCAATACCAAAAGCAAACACTGTAAATTCTTTCAGCTCCATATTTTTCACCCATACAAAACCATACTCACCAGCTGTTAACTGTTCGGGTAATTGTATCATGTAAATTTCTTTCGAAATCATTTTTACACTAAAGTTGATGAGCTTTCCTTTTGCTTCGTCTTTATCACTTAGCAATCCTTCTTTTGATGTAATGATAGCTTCCCGTTTTTGATCAGCAGGTATAAACAGGTATAATTTTATGTAAGAAGTAAGATCAATTACATCGCCACTGGTTTTAATAAAAAATAGTATATCCTTTTTTGAAACAAAACGTATTTTAGATGCAGGGGCATCCATACTTAAAAATTGTTTGGCGCCTTTTAAACCAAGGGTTTTCTTTTTAGTAAGCATCAGCGCATTGGCATTTTCTAATTTAATAAGGCGGTTGCCGTTTTTATCAAAGTAGTATGGCTGGTTAATAAATTCAGGCACGGGTAAAACTATTTCCTGTTGTACTACCGGTTTTACAATGGGCTTTGTTACATGCTTTACAATGATGGTATCGTATTTTGCACCTTTTTTTACAGTACTACTCTGCCCATGTACAGGCAAGTGAAAAAAAAGGGCAACAATTAATGAAACTATTGTAAAATGTAAACTCTTTTCCATCTGCTTAGTTTTTTAATTATTATATATACCAGTTTGCGGGTTATTGATGATAGAATAAAATGTATTTGTCAACAACAATTTTACAGATTAAAAATAAGCGGTTATTTATCCCTGCCTGTCACCCGAAACAGTGATTCAGCCAGTATTGTACAAAATCACCTGAAAGGGTGATGGTGTATAATATTCACCCGTTAACTAATCTTCTTTTAATTGCTTTATGGTGTATTTTAAAAAAATATCAC